>Ga0184640_10000097_pt1 | contig 20264 bp, 21 predicted proteins | sample PLM31_200_b2_FD_133161 | JGI IMG/M metagenome (GOLD analysis project Ga0184640, IMG submission 133161) | Groundwater sediment microbial communities from an aquifer in East River, Colorado, USA - PLM3-1_200_b2 | ecosystem: Environmental > Terrestrial > Soil > Riparian zone | place: USA: East...
GGCTTGGGCAAGAGGCCGCGGCGTTCGAGCTCGGAGCGCTGCTCCGGGGTGAGCTTCTCCATCGGCAGATAGCCCTTGGCTGCGTACTCCTTGACACAGTTCTCCAACATGACGCCGACGTTCGCCGCCACGATGTCCGTTCCCGTCTCCTCGCATCGCGCGATCGCGCCGGTTCCGGGATGGATTAGATTCACGCTCCGGGTGGAGCAGCCCTGCAGAGTTAAGCAAAGAACGAGACCCGCGACCACACGAAGCACCGCCTCTTTGGAAATCCTCCGCATACAACAAACGTACAGAGGAGTCAACAAAGAAATCCACGGAGTATCGGTTGCCGGCTTCACCGTTTTTGCAGGACGTAGCTTCGATAGACAAATTTGCCGGTGCGAAAGGCTTCATAAACGAAAGAACCGCGAAGCGCCGCAAAGTCGGAGACGGAGCGGTGGAGCAGCCGGGGGACGAGCTCTTTGATCAGGGCGAGCTTCCGTTCATGGTCGGCGTCGAGCGAGGCGAGGACTTGGGGTGTGATATTAGTCTCCCGGATGATCTTCATGCCGGAGTTTTCGAGACAGCGCCGCCATTCGTCGACGTCGGATCGATCGCGGAAGTCCGCATACAGGAAATAGCCGCCATGTCGGAGCACACGGCGGACTTCCGAGACGAATGCTTCGAGCGAGGGGTAGCAATGCGAAGACTCCACATTGACGACGGCGTCGAACGACTCCGGCTCGAAGGGCAGGCGCTCCGCATCGCCCTGGTAGAATTCAAGCCCGTCGACCGGGTGGGTGGCCTGACTGAAATCCACCGCGTTTTGGGAGAGGTCGACGCCGACCATCTTCAGGGGACGGAGATATCGCTTGATGAATGCGGCTCCGCCGCCCCGGCCGCTACCCACTTCGAGCACGTCCGATTGGGCGAGATCGACCGCGCCGGCCACATGGTTGTAGAGCTGAATGCAGTATCGATCTGTTTCCTCTTCCGGCGCCAGCTTTAAACGTGAGTCCGATCCATCTTCATATCCGTAGTTCATGAATGTCCAATCAGCGTTCCGGTATCTGTCCGCGAGATAGTCGTACCAGGCGCGCCAAAGGGACTTCCTCAACGGCGGTAGTCGAGAGAGGAGGTAAAATATTCGGCTCAAGAGGCTCATGAGATTATGAGTTTGCCCGAAAATCCGGCATGTGGAAACACCAGAATGTTACAGGGAAGCGCCAATCGCCTCATGTATGAAGCGTTTGGGTGAACCATTCGGTGGGGATTTGGAGGTGGAGAATCTAAATCCCGAAGGAGAACGGACAAGTTGGAAGCCGGAGGTCATCGAGGTCGCTCCTCCACCGATATCTAAGGAAATGAAAAAACGCTGGTCGTACTTTATCCGAAAGGTCTACGAAACAAACCCTCTAACCTGCCCCAAGTGTGAAGGGGAGATGCGGATCATTGCGTTTATTGACCAGCCTGACGTCATTAAAAAAATCCTTCAACACTTGGGTCTCTGGGAAGAGTCCCATGCCCCACCGGCCGGAGACTTTCCAACGAAAGAGATCACCTTCGACCCATCCTACAGCCAGGTTATTTAAGAGCCTCTTTACCGCAACCGAGGGCAAATGTCCATCGCTGCCTTAAAACCGGCGGTTAGGTTGACATAAGACCACCTTATCGGATATTGCTCCTTCCAAATTGGGGATGGGGGCCAGTCGGTGCTTTCTGCTGTACTCCTTAGGGTCTCGAAAGCGGGCCGGCAGGCGGTCGTCACGAGTCAATTCGAGTTTCCGGCGGCTCACCCCTGAGAAGGAAATTCCTATCATTTCATTTTAATTCAAGGCAACTGCGATACTCGCCGATCCAACGAACACGGCAGCCTCTTCTGTGGCAGGCGTTGGAGAGGGAGGCTATTATCTCCGCCTGCCTTCCCTGATCGGCTCTGACACTGATATCCCAATGGGTCCAATCTTCTCGCGCAGCCGGTCCATCCGTTGGACTAAGATTTTATTTGCTTTACGCTGTCGTCTCGTGACACTTTTCTTTCTTTTAAACATGCGCATTACGTGATAGTTATTGTAGCTATTGAGGCACTAACTGTGAAGGAACCCCGAGAGCCAACTACGCAAATCCCGCTTCTCGACCTCAAAGCGCAATACCACACTATCCGGGACGAAGTGCGCCAGGCTATCGATGAGGTCCTGGAATCCCAGCATTTCATCCTAGGGCCGGCGGTCCGACGATTTGAAGAAGAGGCTGCTTCCTTTCTCCAATGCCGGGCGACCATCGGCGTCGCCTCGGGAAGCGACGCCCTGCTTCTTTCCCTGATGGCGCTCGGGATCGGAAGCGGAGATGCGGTTGTGGTTCCGCCTTTCACCTTTTTCTCCACGGCATCGGCTATTACCCGGGTTGGGGCGACGCCGATCTTCGTAGACATCGACCCGGAGAGCTGCCTGATCGACCTGAAGGCATTAGCGGCAATAGTTGACGGGCGCTGCCAGCCCCATCCCAAGGGGCCGGGTCTCTTAGAGAAAAAGAGTCACCTTCAGGTAAAGGCCATCTTGCCAGTCCACCTCTTTGGCCAGTCCTGCCCTATGGGAGCGCTGCTCCCTCTAACAGAAAAATATCATCTGTGGATCATCGAGGATGTAGCCCAGGCCTTTGGGGCATGGGTCTCTCTTCCTGACGGAGTCTCGAAGGCCGCTGGGACAGTAGGAGGCGTGGGCTGCTTTTCTTTTTTCCCCAGTAAAATTTTAGGTGGCGTTGGAGATGGGGGGCTCGTGGCCACGAATCATAGTGAATTGGCCGAGAAGATCAGGATGCTCAGAGTCCATGGACAAAACTCCAAATACCACCACCAGCTTCTGGGCATCAACTCGCGTCTGGACTCGATCCAGGCTGCGGTCCTTTCCGTCAAGCTGCGCTACATAGAGAGGTGGTGCGCGGAGAGAATCGAGCGCGCCCGTCTCTATCAGGACCTTTTCGCGGCGACCGGACTGGTCGGAGACCGGATCATCGGCCTCCCCTCTTTGGGCACAGGAAAATCCCACGTCTTTAATTACTACGTAGTCCGCGTCCAGCGCCGGGATGAGCTGAGGGGGTACCTGGCAGAGCACGGGATCCAAACGGAGGTCTATTATCCGCTCCCTCTGCACCTGCAGCCATCTTTCGCCCAACTCGGCTACCACACAGGGGATCTCCCCAATGCTGAGCTGGTTTCCTCGCAGGTCCTCGCCCTTCCTATGTATCCTGAGCTGGCGCCGAAAGGGCAGGAGGTTGTCGTCCAGAAAATCGTGGATTTTTACCGGCAGTAGCGCTAGGGTCCGTAGTCCCAAGAATGACCCCAACGATCGCAATGACTCCGCCGATTACCTGGTAAGTCATCAGCACCTCACCTAAAAAGATCACAGAGAGAATGACAGCAAAGAATGGCAGGGTGTTATACACCAGGGTGGCGCGACTGGGACCAAAGATCAAAATAGAGCGGTTCCAGATCAGGAAGGCGACGAAAGAGGGAAAGATACCAAGGTAAAGAAAGGCGAGGATCACCTCACTGCGGGTGAGGTCCGCGGGGCTCCATAAGAGCTCCAAAAAGGAGATGGGAAGAAGAAACAACGCACCGATGCCGGTGGTTACAGCGGTCAAGACAAAGGGGGAGAGTTCCCGCATCATCCGTTTCGCCATGACCGAGTAGAATCCCCACAGGGCTGTGGCAAAAAAGACGATGATGTCGCCCGGGTTGAAGCTCAGAAGATAGAGGGCCTCCCAAGAGCCCCGGCTCACGATCCATCCCACGCCGGCAAACGAGAGGAGGATGGCCAGGATGCGCCTCCGGGTCATCTTCTCGCCGATGATGAGCCAGGCCAGAAAGGCTGTGGTCACAGGGGTGGTGGAGTTAACCAACGTGGCGTTGATCGCAGTCGTGTAACGGAGTCCGGTGTAGAGGACGCTATTGAAGGCAGAGACCCCGGTCAGGCTCATGAGGACCAACGGCAGAAGCAATTTTTTCGGTAGCCCTGGCCATCCCTCACGATAAAGGAGCATCGGGATCAGGACCAGGGCGGAGACGCCAAAGCGGCCGGTGTTGAGGGTCCAGGGAGGAACCTGGCCTACGAGGGCCTTGCCGATTATGAAGTTGGTGCTCCAGAAAAAGGGCGGGAGAAATAGAAGAAAATATGCGAGGAACGAAGCCCGCGCTGGCGTCTCCACTTTGTCTGGTGGTATCCGATTGTCCACTTAAACGCAAGATCCAGGAGTGATCGAGATGTCCTACAAAATTAAATTCGGCCGTTGGGTTATCGGCTTCTGCGCTGTGCTCGGGTCATTGGTTGTGCTGGTAGTGGTCACCCCCATCAGCGACTTCCTCGCCCAACCGCTACGCCTCGAAGCCCAGCTCCGCCCGGCTGATGCCATTGTGGTCCTAGGTGGGGGCGCCTTTAAAGACAACCTTCCTTCGACTTCCTCGGTGATAAGGGCCGTCTACGGCCTCTCCCTTTTCCGCTCCGGATACGCCCCGCGCGTCCTCCTCTCAGGTGGCCGGGCGCGGCCCGAATCTGGCTGGGAGGCTGCGGCGATGAAAAGCCTCCTTGAAGGCCTTGGGGCCCCGCCTAAAGTCCTCGAGACCGAGGACCGCTCCACCAGAACCTATGGCAACGCCAAGGAGAGCGCGCTGATGCTTCGGGATCGCGGCATGACCCGCATCCTGCTCGTTTCCCACCCCAACCATATGCTGCGCGCTAAAAAGAGCTTTGAGAAGGCTGGCTTCACCGTTTACCCCGCGCCGATCCCTTGGGATCGCCTGCCGGCAAAATCGGTCCGGCCCAATCTCGGTCGCATCGGTCTCATGCACAACGTCCTCTACGAATATGCGGGTTTGGCCCTCTACTGGTGGCGGGGGTGGCTCTGAAGCCCTCTGTGATAGAGCTCAAAGATGCCATGTATTGGCCGCGAACAACTCTTCCATCTTTAAAGACTTGGCAGCCAATCCTTGCTCGCAGAGGTACTGCATCAGCGTTGCCACAACGTGGTGATTATCCCTGAGGCTGTAAGACCAAGGGTCGTCCCCTAAGATCCCTTTCTGCTCTTTGACCGGATCCCTGAACCACGCCAGACTTATCTTGTAAGGGCTGGGATCATTCAGCGCACTGTAGGCGATCTCCTTGGCCTGCGCAAAGGCATGGTGCAGGCTGATGGCGATCCAGGGGTTTCCCTTCCACAACTCTTCTCTGATGACGACCGTGTGCATAATGGGAAAGATCTTGGTCTTCTTGTAATAGGCAATCTCCACCTCCTTGGGATTGTCGAAGAGTCTCCTGACCTGGGGAGGCTCCTGAAACAGAGCTGGAGGGATAGCGGCACAGATCATGGCGTCAAGCTCCCCATCGATAAGCATCCTTGCGGCGATCTCCTGCGAGGGTAACTTGACCGTAGTGTAGGGCTTCGTGATCTCGATCTCCATCCTGGGAGTCGCCCAGGTATACCACTGGATCTTTTCCAGGGAGACACCATACTCGTGCTGGAGGATGCCGCGCACCCATACCGTGGCCGTCTGCTGGAATTCTGCCTGGGCCACTTTTCTGCCCGCCAGATCCGCGGGGCCCCGGATGCCGCTTTTTGCGTTAATGAAAACATAGGAGTGGCGGAATGCCCGCGCAGGAAAAACCGGTATGGCAATCAAGGGCCTCCCTTGCGTTCGCGCGATGAGGTAAGAGGCAAGGGACATCTCTGAGGCGTCAAATTCATAGCGGTTGAGCATCCTCGTCCAGATCTCATGATGCGGCAGGACCAGCCAGTTGAGATCCAGACCCTCCGGTTTTACCCGCCCGTCGATGAGCGGCTGGGTGCGGTCATACGCACCGCAGGCGAAAGTCAGCAGACGTGGCATGGAATCTCCTCTTTAAAAACTCTCACCAACGAGTGTCTCCATCGAGATCATCCCTGCGTGGTCTCGACGAACAGCTCCTCCAAAGGGATCTTCCTCCCGATGAGGCCCTGCTCATAGGAGTACTGGATGAGGGTCTCCAGGTTTTTCCGGTTGGCCGCGCCCAGTCCGTAGACCCAGGGGTCCCGCCCTAGAATATCCTCCTGTTCTTCAAGGGTGTGGCGAAACCAGGCGAGCGGCACCCTGCGGGGGTTCTCCATTCTCTCGTAGGCTATCTCTTTGGCGCGCTCGAAGGCCGCCATCATATTGATAGCGACCCAGGGAAACCGCTCAACGATCTCCCGCTTGATCGCCGTGGTGTGCATGATGGGGAAGATCCCGGTTCTCTTGTAGTAGTCTATCTCCAGCTCTTTGTAGTTCTGGAAAAGCCGCTTCACCCTTGGATCCCTATGCACGAGAGGCTGGATCAGCTCCGGATGAATCAGGGCATCCAGCTCTCCTTCCACCAGCATCTCCTCCACATCTTTTCCCGGAGACGTTCGACTTAAAATAAGGTCCCTGGGCGGGACAAACTCTACCTCCTCCTCATCTTGCGCATACCAGTGGAGCTTCTTATGAGGGACGTGATGCTCATGCTCCAGGATGCCCCGGATCCAAAGGTTGGCGGTGGCCTGGAAATTTCTCAGCCCTACTTTCCTCTCGATCAGATCCGTGGGCTTCTCAATCCCATGGCTGGCATTAACGAAGATGAATCCATGGCGGAACCGGCGATGGAGAAAGACCGGAATGGCGGTCAAGGCCTCCTCCTTGAACTTTGCCATCAGATAGCTGGACATGGAGAGCTCGCAGATGTCGAACTCGCGGTTGCGGATCATGCGCCAGTGGCGCGTGGCAGAGTCCATGTCCGTGAGGATCGTAAGCTCGACGCCGTCCGGCCTTACGCTCCCGTCGATCAGGGGACGCACGAGCTCGTAGTCGCCGCAGGCCAAGGTCAAATGGATTTTTTTAGCCATACCCTGAAAAATCTCCTCCTGGCTATCTATCACGGTCTTTCCTGGTTTTCCAAACGGATTGACAAAACAGCACGGTACGGGCATGGATGGTCTGGTCATGAAGGGCGTCTGTAGGAGCGCCGTGCTGAGCCTGTTGCTCGTGCTGTGCGCATGGGCTGGGGAGCTGGATCTGCCCCAGAAGGATAAGCCTTTAGAGACGCAAGCGGGTATAGTTCCCTTGCAGGCTGAAGCCGAAGCAGAGAGGCCTGAGGTGAATAGTCAGCCGTTCACCGCCGGCAGATGGCTCTTCCTGACCTACGGCTCGGCAGCCGTGGGCAAAAGTGCCCGTAGGGTCTATGCCGGCCACTCAGGGGTAGGTTACGACATCATCGATGGCTTTGCTGTTAACCTAGAGGCTGTAGGTCATGCCATTGACCAAGAGGATGATACTGTCGGCGTCAGTTTAGATCTGGTACCGCGCTGGCATTACCTGCGTCAGGGAAACTGGTCGCTCTACCTAGATGGCGGGCTGGGGCTGATCTATAGCGATAATAAGGATCTCTGAGTCCGGCACCTACTTCAACTTCACTGCGCAGGCGGGCTTGGGAGGGACCTACCGGCTCACGGGTCGCTTCATCCCCATGGGCGGCTTGCGCTGGTTTCATATCTCCAATGGCCGTATCAAAGGCAAGGAGCACAACGTCGGCTTCGACTCGCCGTTATTCTATGCGGGGGTGATGATCCCGTTCTGAAACTGCATCCTAGCCTCCCAGCTTCCCAGCCGGGCTAGGAGGCTAGAAGGCTGGGATGCTTCAGAGGTGTGGGCCCGGCTCCCATTAGATGACCTTCACCCGCAGCCACCGCCCGGACCATGTGTAGGGAATAAAAAGGGCCACGCGCACCACCATAGAGATCATAATCGCCCAGGGGATCCCGAACTGTCCCAGTCCGGTGTGGTGGGACAAAAGCCACGCCAGTGGAATCTGAAAACCCCAGAAGCCGATCAATGTCACCACGAGTGGACCCATCATATCCCCCGCGATGTTAAACGATTGTTGAAAGACAAAACTCGGCCCCATGAAGATGAAGGCCAGTCCCTGGATCTGCAACCATACTACCGCCACGCTCAGCAATTCTGCTTCTTGATTGAAAAGCATCAGAATCGGCCGCGGAAAGGCGATGACCAGCAAACCCAAAACCGCGTTCAGCACACTGGCGTAGGTCAACGCCCACCCCAGGGTCTGCTTTGCCCTTTGGGGATATCCCGCCCCAAGGTTCTGGCCGATCAATGTCCCTGAGGCCTGCCCAAACCCCACGTTGCTGGCGTGCGCGAGAATCTCGATCCGCCTCGTGATCGAATAAGCGGCCAGCGCCACATCACCAAAAGGAGTGACAAAACCGAGCAGCAGGAGCTGGGCAAATCCCCGTTCTGCCTGCGCCACACAGGCCGGCATGCCGATCCTGACCAGGTTCCAGCAGAGAGGAAAGTCCAACCTATAACCCCGCAGCGTGAGATGGAGGCGCAAGCTGCCGCGGAAGAGCGGGGCAAAGGTCATCCAACACCCCACCAGTTGGGCCAAGACATTGGCCAGGGCCGCTCCCGCCAGGCCCAGAGAGGGAAACCCCATCCAGCCAAATACGAGAAAAGGGCTGAGCACGATGTGAAAGAGCCTGGAGACCACCGCAGCCTTCATAGGAGTGACAGCGTCCCCCGCGGACTGGAGCATGGCGGCGCCGGTCGTCCGAAGGCCCATCGCAGCCACACCGATAAACTGCACCCGCATATAGAGGGCACCTTCAGCCCGCACCGCTTCGCTTACCCCGATCAGACCCAGGAGATAATCTGTCAGAATCACGCCAGCGCTGCACAGCGTGAGCAGATAGGCGATGCTCAGAGTGAGACCTTGAAGGGCCGCGTGGTTGGCAAGGTCGATGTTGCCAGCTCCCACCGCCCGGGCAATCACTGCCCTGATAGACAGGTCCAAGCCCCGGCGCACCATCATGACCAACTGGGTGTAGGTCTGCGCCACCCCCAGGCCGGCGATGGCCAGCGACCCCAGCCATCCGGCCCACAGGAGATCCGCCAGGTGATCGGCCACGTTGAGCCCGGCCTCAATCATCTGGGGCCAGGCCAGGAACCAGAGGTTGCGCGGGATGCTCCCCTGGGTCAGGTCTCGGGTGACGTACGAGGGACGTCCCCGGCCTTCCTGCCGGCCGCTGGAAAGCGGGCCATCTTCTTTGCCACTGGAGCTCATGAAGCCACCACAAGGATCGTCCCCAGCACAGTGCAAATCGCCCCGGCCACGACGCGGAGCGTGATGGCCTCAATGTCCCTGAGAAAGATGGCGGAAAGAATGACCGTCAGGACCGGGTTGGTATTGATCAGGGGCTCCACAATGACTACTTGACCAAAGCTCAAGGCGTAGAAAACCGAGAGCATGGCTATAGTGTTGGCAATCCCGGCGGCCAGGAACCAACCCAGGCTGTTGCCCGAGAGGTTCAACATCAGTCTGCCTCCCTGAGCCTTAAGCGTCACAGCAGTGAAGAAAAACGCCGTGGTAGCGGTGACGGCCGACCCCATGAGCGGAAGGTTCTCCACCATCAGCCCGAGCTTACGCAGATTGGTTGAGATTCCGAATGAGCAGGCTGCCAGAATGGGAAAGATCAGGTCGGCCTTGCGCCATGGCCTTTGGGTCGTCTGGCTCCTGGAAAGGATAAAGACGCCGCAGATCACCAGCGAGGTCCCGATGAAGTTGAGCCGCGACCAGCTCTCGCCGATGAGCAATACGGCCAGGAGGGAGGCGACGATCGGAGAGGAGCTGGAGATGGGCACGGATCGAGCCACGCCGATGCGTTCGATCCCCATATAGGTAAGGGTCCGTCCCAGACCGGGCGCAAAGACGCCGCCCACGATGAAGTACCAGATGGCATGGGTGAAAAAACTGGCGAGTGGAACAAAAAAGGGAACCAGGATCCACAACGTTACGGCAGAGACGGCGATGGAGATCGCCGATCCTGTGATGGCATTGGAGGTAACCAACCCGCGGCGTATCAGTATATGGGAAAGGGAGAAGCACAAAGCAGCCTGGAGGGCAAAGTACTCGGCCATTGCCCTTTTTTAAGGATGCCCTAACTTGCTGGACGGGAACATCAGGGATTTTACCGTGACGGGAATGACTTCCGTGATCCCCATCGGAACACCGATATCGATGTAATCAAGGTCGCCCACCTCGATTCCGTCCACCGCGATGACCTCGCGCTCGAGCTTCAGCTCCTCTTTCAGGATCGCGCCTAAGGATTTTGCCACGTCGAGATCCAGGGTGAGGTAGAGAGAGGCATTAGAGTCGTCGGCATTTTTCAAAACTGCGCCAATCCCCTCGGCAATCGTCTTGATCCACGGATAATCCAGCTGGCCATCCAGAGAAAGTGCCAGCGCCAGTCCTGAGGTAAACGAGGAAAGGTCAAATTTCGCCAGGGCTTTTGTGATCGCATCTTCGACCGAATCCCCCGGGTTGAGAGAGACTTGAATGACCTTAAGCCCGAAGGCTGGCAGGGTCTTAAGGCTCGATATATAGCTGGTGCTGCCGCTTGCCTGGACGGTGTACTCTCCGGCGCCGATCACGGTCGCACGGATCCCCTCGGCGGGCTTGCGGAGGAGATTTTTCTTGGCCATCCCTTTCAGGTAGTTCCTAACGTTCTTACCCAAAATGTGGCCGACATCTCCATACGAGTTGTGATCGTGTTCGTAAATATGCTCGGACACTCCTCCGGAAAAGACGAGGAAATCGATTTGCTTAAGACCTCGATAATCCTGGAGAGCTTCGGTCACCATCAACTGCTTCGTTAAGGGCGATGACGGACCCTTTTCAATGACCTCGAAGAGAAGCTGGGTCATCAAAGCAGCAAACTCTTCTTTTGCTTTTTGGGTAATCTTCCCTCCCAACTTAACGTCATATCCCAGCTCGCTCAGGATCCTCTTGCCCGGCTCCTCGAGCCTGGTGACGACATGAGACTCGTTATAGACCACGAGCCGCGCGCCGATGCTTATGGCCGCGGTTTGCGTCACCACCCCGTCCAGGATCAAAGAGAACTTCGTGGTCCCGCCTCCCATATCCACGTTTAAGACGTTGGCCTTCTCGGTTTTGGACAGATCCACCGCTCCGGAGCCGTAGGCCGCAAGAAGCGCTTCGTGGTTGGGTCCCGCAGAGGCGCAGATAAATTTGCCCGATTCGTGGGCGAAGAATTCCACGATGGGCCTCGCGTTTTCTTTTTTCAAGGCCTCTCCGGTGATCACGACAGCCCCGGTATCGATATCCCGAGGGGTAAAGCCCGCCTCCTCGTAGGCCTCATGGATAAATCTTTTGACCTGCTCTGTATCGATCAAGGTCTCAGAGAGGTAAGGGGTCAACAGAATCTTGGAAAGGTAGAGCACTCTGCGCTCGGTCACCTTGAAGCGGCCGGAGAGCGACGCGCCCTCTCTCCTCAGAGTCAGATGAGAGAAGACCAAATGGCAGGTCGAAGAGCCGATGTCGATGCCCACGCTTTTGAGCGAGAACATCTCCAGGCCTTCTATATCTTCTAGGATTGTGTTGGACCCGACATCGGACGGCTCGGGATGGTCGTGATCGTCGCTGCCATGCATGATTCTGCTTATTTCACCAAGTCCTTAGACCACACGTAGTTTTTATCTTTGTACGCCTCTTCGGGCACCAGAGACTTTAGACCCTTTTTCTTCAACTCTCCTTCAAATTTCTGTCTGATCCAGGGTTCCTCGTTAGGGTATTCAATCTGGTCTTTCGCCCGGTCCTCAACCTTTTCGGCATGACCATCGAATTGCATCGGGGGATGCAAGGCCAGATACCTTGCGGTAGTGGCCCCCACGTTGAAATGCTGATGAAACCACTTATTCGGGGGCACAAAGACGCTGCATTCGTGCCAGGGAACGACGACCTTATCTTTCCCTTCCTCCCACATGATCGAGTACCCCTCCCCTGCGGGAATCACGATGACGCGCCCGGGGCCATGTCGATGGGCCTTCTTATAGGTCTGGGCCGGGAAGACCGACATGTGGGCGTACAACTCTGAGTCCGGGAACTGAATGAAAACGCTCTTACCCCCGGCCCCTCTCCTCATGTTGGCATCGAGTTTATCCCAGGCCCTCATGTCCGGGAAAAAATTGCCGTACCAGAAGGCATATAACCCTATGAAATCGTTGGTTTCCTTCGCCTGAACCAGTTTGGCCTCGGAATAAAAATCTTTGCTGGGGTCGCTGAGAAGATCCGCGGACTGATAGGGATTATCGAAGAAAAAAGGGGGTTCTGGAATCGCGGACATGGCAAGGGGAAGGTAGCTGTAATGGAGCAGCCGGGCCGGTTTGTCCCCCTGCATGTTGCTGAACTGACGGAAGGAATTACGCGGAATCAGAAAAAGGCTGTGCTCTTGCCACTCAAAGCTCTTTTTGGCTTTGCCCTCCTGCGCCCACAGGGTTGTGATTCCCCGTCCTGACGCCACGTAGACGAGTTGATCCAAAGCGAACTGCATGGGTGGCAGGTTTTTTCCCGGGGGAACCTCTGCAACCCAGGCTGAAGCGACTCCCTCCTGCCCCATGAGCTGGATAAAGGCTGCATGACATTGCCGCTCCTCCCACCAACCCAGATCGAGAGTTCTCAGGTCCTCGATGCAGTAGCCCTTGTGGATGGGGATCCCCTGAGACTCCATCCAGAGATCATAGGAAAAAACCCTGCTCCGGACGTGGCGTACGGTCTGGACATCTTTGGCCATTAACTTCCCTCCGTCTCCTCTCATCAATCTATTTGCCTGTTCTCCTGGCCGCGACCCGGATACGGACCAGGGCACGGCTGAGGGCAGCCTCAGCAGCCAGAGAATCCTTATCCTCATGGCTCAACTCTGCCATCCTCTTCTCTGCCCTCTCCTGGGCCCTGCGCGCGCGCTCCAGGTCAATCTCCTCGGCATATTCGGCGGCGTCGGCTAGGACCGTCATCATGTCGTCCAGCACCTCGGCATATCCCCCGCTCACAGCGAGGTGGTGTCTTTCGCCCCGCTGCCTGTAGCTCATCTCGCCCGTCTCCAACAGGGTTAGGAAAGAGATGTGATTGGGCAGGACGCCAAACTCGCCCAACGCCCCGGGGGCAGTGACCTCATCCACCTCGTCATCCACGACCAGCCGGCTAGGAGTAACCAATCTTAACCTTATCTTATCCGCCATCAATCTGCCGCCAATCTCTTGGCCTTTTCCTGGGCCTGCTCGATCGTCCCGACCATATAAAAGGCCTGCTCCGGCAGGTCATCGTGCTTGCCCTCCGCGATCTCCTTAAACCCCTTGATGGTATCCTTGAGCTCCACATAGACCCCCTGGGTCCCGGTAAAAGCCTCCGCGACATGGAACGGCTGCGAGAGAAAGCGCTGGATCTTGCGCGCCCGGGCGACCACCAGCTTGTCCTCGTCGGAAAGCTCATCCATCCCCAGGATCGCGATGATATCCTGGAGGTCTTTATAGCGCTGGAGGAGCGCCTGGACCTGACGCGCCACCTGATAATGCTCCTCGCCGACGATGCGTGGATCCAGAAGGCGCGAGGTGGAGTCGAGGGGATCGACCGCCGGATAGATTCCCAGCTCGGCGATCTGGCGCGAGAGCACTGTGGTCGCATCCAGATGGGCAAAGGTAGTGGCCGGCGCCGGATCCGTCAGGTCATCTGCCGGGACGTAGATCGCCTGGACCGAGGTGATCGAGCCTCTTCTGGTTGAGGTAATCCTCTCTTCCAGCTCGCCCAGGTCCGTAGAGAGTGTGGGCTGGTAACCCACGGCCGAGGGCATGCGGCCTAAGAGCGTGGAGACCTCGGAGTTGGCCTGGGTGAAACGAAAGATGTTATCGATGAAGAGAAGGACATCTTTTCCCTCCTCATCGCGGAAATATTCCGCGACGGTCAAGGCCGAAAGGCCGATGCGCGCCCGGGCGCCTGGAGGCTCGTTCATCTGCCCGTAGACCAGCGCCGCTTTGTTGATGACCCCAGACGCCTTCATCTCGAGCCAGAGATCGTTGCCCTCGCGCGACCTCTCTCCGACCCCGCCGAAGACGGAATAACCGCCGTGCCTCATCGCCACGTTATGGATCAGCTCCATCAGAATAACAGTCTTGCCCACGCCCGCGCCTCCGAACAGGCCGATCTTGCCGCCACGGGCATAGGGGGCAAGCAGATCCACGACTTTGATCCCGGTCTCAAAGGCCTCGACCTTCGTCTCCTGGTCGACAAAGGCAGGAGCGGGACGGTGGATCGGATAGCGCCTCTTGGCCTCGATGGCCGGTCCCTCATCTACGGGTTCGCCAATGACATTGAGGATCCGGCCCAGGGTCTCCGTACCCACGGGGATAGTGATCCCCTCTCCCGTATCCATCGCCTCCATGCCCCGGACCAGTCCCTCCGTGGAATCCATGGCGATGCAGCGGACTGTGTTCTCTCCTAAATGCAGCGCTACCTCCACGACCAGATTCCATTTCTGGTCATTGATGGCAGGGTTCGTGATCCTGAGCGCATGGTAAATCGGCGGCAGCGAGCCATCAGAAAACTCCACATCCACAACCGCGCCCGTGACCTGCGTAATCCTTCCCGACCCCATAGTTTCACAACCTCCGTTCCTCATGACTTCAAGGCTTCAGCCGTAGAGACCACCTCCATGAGCTCCCTGGTGATGGAGGCCTGGCGCGCCCGGTTCATCTGCAGCGTGAGAGTGCTGATGATCTCCGCCGCATTGGTCGTGGCAGAGTCCATCGCCGTCATCCGTGCGCCATGCTCGCTCGCGGCCGCCTCTAACAGGGAGCGGTAGATCCCCACCTCGACCACCTTGGGCAGAAGCCGTGCCAGCAAGCCATCCACACCGGGCTCGCAGAGATACTCCACTGGCTGCTCCCCCCCCGCTGGCTCTGCCGGCGCCACCGGAACCAACCGCTCCAGCGTCGGCACCTGGGAGAGGGCTGAGCGAAAGCGACTGTAGAGGATAGAGACCGAGTCGCACTCGGCCCGGAGAAAGTAGCCGATCATCTTCTCTGCCAGCTCCGAGGCGATCTCCTCCGGTGGATGGCTCCAGGCCTGGAGATAGCGGTCAGCGATCTCCACCTTGCGGCGGCGGAAGTAATCCACGCCCTTGCGTCCCACTACAGTGAGATGAACCTCCTTTTCCGGGCCGTAACGCCGCAGGAACCCCTCCGCAGCCCGGATCAGATTGGCGTTGTAGCCGCCGCACAGGCCGCGATCCGCTGTCAGCAGCAAGAGGTGGGCCGACCTCTCTTCCTCCCGCGGCAGGAGCAGGGGGTGGGCCTGGGCCGAGACCCGGGCCGAGAGGTTCTTGAGCAGCGCCGCCATCTTCTCCGCATACGGGCGCGCCTGCAGCACCGCCTCCTGGGCGCGCCTGAGCTTGGCGGCCGACACCATCTTCATCGCTTTGGTGATCTGCTGCGTATTGCGAATCGAGCTGATCCGCTTGCGTATAGCCTTGAGAGTCGCCATTACTCTTTAAAGCTGGAATTAAACTCTTCTAAGACTCGCTTGATCTTCCCGCGCAGCTCTTCGTCCAGCTCGCGCCTCCGTACGATCTCTGGGAGCAGATCCGGGTACTTGGCCTCGACAAAGCGATAGAGCCCCTGCTCGTACCTCTTGAAGGCAGAGACCGGCAGGTGATCGACAAGGCCCTGTGTCCCGGCGTAGATGATCAGGATCTGCTTTTCTACGGGGAGCGGGGCGTACTGATCCTGTTTGAGGATCTCCACCAGCCGACTGCCGCGCGCTAGCTGCCGCTGCGTCGCCTGGTCCAGATCAGAGCCAAATTGGGCAAAGGCAGCCATCTCCCGGTATTGGGCGAGATCGAGACGGAGACTGCCGGCGATCTGCTTCATCGCCCGGATCTGAGCGGCGCCGCCGACGCGGGAGACGGAGAGGCCGACATTGATGGCCGGCCGCACGCCCGAGTAAAAGAGATCTGTCTCCAGATAGATTTGGCCATCGGTGATCGAGATCACATTGGTCGGGACATAGGCGGAGACATCTCCCGCCTGGGTCTCGATGATGGGCAGGGCTGTCAGAGAGCCGCCGCCCCGGCTATCGCTCAGCTTGGCCGCTCGCTCCAAGAGACGGGAGTGAAGATAGAAGACATCGCCAGGAAAGGCCTCGCGGCCGGGAGGGCGGCGCAGGAGAAGAGAGAGCTGCCGGTAGGCCACGGCGTGCTTGGACAGGTCATCGTAAATGACCAGGGCGTGGCCGCCCTGGTCGCGGATGTGCTCGCCTATGGTGCAGCCGCTATACGGGGCGATGTACTGGAGCGGGGCGGCCTCGGAGGCCGTGGCCGCGACCACCACCGTGTAATCCATGGCGCCGTGAGACCTAAGCCGGTCGACCACCTGCGCCACAGTAGAGCGCTTCTGCCCGATGGCAACATAGATGCAGACAACGTCGCCACCCTTCTGGTTGATGATGGCATCGATGGCCAGGGCCGTCTTGCCAGTCTGGCGATCGCCGATGATCAGCTCCCGCTGCCCCCGGCCAATGGGGATCATGGCATCGATCGCCTTGATCCCGGTCTGAAGCGGCTCTTTCACTGGCTGGCGTGCGACAATTCCAGGCGCCTTGAGCTCGATCCTTCTCCTCTCCTGGCTCTCCACGGGACCTAGACCATCGATCGGCTCGCCCAGGGCATTGACTACCCTACCACTCAGGGCAGGGCCCACCGGCACCTCGGCGATCCTGCCCGTGCGCTTTACCACATCTCCCTCTTTGATGAGATGGCCCTCGCCAAAGATCGCCGCACCGACATTGTCCTGCTCGAGATTCAACGCCACGCCGTAGATCCCGTGCGGGAATTCCAAGAGCTCCCCTGCGGCAACCAGATCGAGACCATAGATGCGGGCAATCCCATCGCCGGTGGAGATGACCGTCCCAACCTCTTTCACCTCTACGGCTTTATCGTAATCCCGGATCTGTTCCTGAATAATTCGACTGATCTCCGCTGTGCCTATCTCCATCGCTCCCCTCCTAGTATCCGCGCTCGATGCGCTCCTCCATCTTTTGCAGTTGAGTGCGCACGCTGCCGTCATAGATCCTGCCCCCGAGTTGAACGACCATCCCACCCAGAATCTCTGGATCGGTCTCAGCGTGAAGGATCACCTCTTTTCCGGACGTCTTGCCCAGCACCCCGCGCAGCCTTTCCAGCAGCGCCTCACTCAAGGGAGCCGCCGACACCACCTGGGCCTCTACCCGGCCCCGCGCCTGGTCCAGCAGGCGACGATAGTGGGAGACGATGGTGGGTAACAGGACCAAACGGTCGCGCTCAAGCAAGAGAGAAAAAAAGTGGCTGACCGTAGAAGAGAGCTGTAAGTGCTTCGCTATTTTAATCACAATCCCCTTCCGGCTGAGCCCACCTAGGGAAGGATTGTTGAGGACTGCGGGCAGGGAGGAAGAGGTATAAGCAGTAAGAAAGATCTCGATCTCTCGGCCGATCTCTTCCTCCCTATGGTCCTCCTGGGCCAACCGAAACAGGGCCTTGGCATATCTCCGACTCAGACTCCCTTCTCTCATGGAACCCTTGCTACCTCCCCCACGAACTCCTCTGCCAAACGCTCTTGGTCCACCGGTGTACAATGGTCTCGGATGATTTGCACCGCCGCCGCAAGGGCCGTTTGGGCGATCTCCCGACGCACCTGCTGCCGCGCTACCTTGATCTCCTGTTGCCCAAGAAACTCGGCATCGGCCTGGATCTTCAAAGCCATCTCTCCGGCCTCTCGCAGCAACCTGGCCTTCTCCCCCTCCCCCTCCTTGCGTGACATCTCCCGAATCGCTGCTGTCTCTCCCTCCAGGCGCGCCAACCGCCTGCGGTATTCACGCAGCATCGCCTCGGCATGCTCCTTCCCCTGAGCGGCCTCTCTCACAGCGCGGCTCAACTCCTCGCGCCGCGACTGGAGGTGGTCCCGGAGCCGAGGGAACAGAAGGCGCTGGACCAAATAGAGAAAGATGAGAAAATTGATCAAGGAAAAAACCAGACTCATCCGATCTTCCTTCCCAGGATCTTCTCCGCCATCTGCCGGGCAATGGCCTCAGCCTCACGGCCAGCAAGCCCCTGGGCCTCCTGCCGCTCCTTCTGGATCTCCTCCCGCACCCCTTGGAGGTGCCGGGCCGCTTCGGCGCGCGCCTGGGCCAGGGTCTCTTCCCGCGCCTTGAGAGCTTCTTGATAGATACTTTCCTTGAGCGCGCTCCCCTCATCTTGGGCGCGCCCAATCCTGTTCTCGTATTCTCCGCGCAGACGCTCCGCCTCTGCCATAAAAGATGCCGCCTCAGCCTTGACCCCTTCCGTCCTGCGCTCTCTCTCCTCGAGTAGACGGAGAAAGGGCGTGAAAAGCAATTGGGTCAAAAGATACCAGAAGAAGAGAAAAGCAATAATTTGAACAAAGACAGTATAGTCTAGGGCGATCATGTGTCGAGAAAAACCTCTACCTTATGCAATATCCCCAGACAGCGGAGAAAACCAGTTTGACCAAAGAAATGCTTCCTATGCTGTCCGGATTGTAAGGATGTGGGATGGTGTAAGCGGCGAACCGAAGCTTATCTCTCCAAGCAGGCTGCCAGCCTCAGGGCATTGTTCAATGATCCTTTGTGCTTGAGCTCGGGGGCTCTCAGACTTTGGCCTTCTCTCTTGCCCCTCCCATGGAGCAATAACCGTCAAACACCGCACCCTCCCTGATGGTCAGCCTGGGGGCATCGATGTTTCCAAAGAGCCGCGCCACAGCACCCAGCTCCACTCTCTCTTTGGCCGCCACATCGCCTTCCACCTTGCCATAAATGATCACCACTGGAGCGGAAATCTTAGCCTTTACCTCTGCCCCCTCTCCGATGGTCAGACTCCCATGACAGAGGATCTCCCCCTCTACAGCTCCATCGATCTTTGCTGGACCTCGAAGCGTCAGTTGCCCGCTTACGCGACTCCCTTTATAGAGATAGGCAACCACATCCTCTTTCAAGGATGGCACAGGGATCTCTCTCTTTCCTTCCGAGCCGTGGTCAAAACACCCCCTCGCGACGGAATCCCGCCATGACCGGACTTTTTTCTATAACATCAAGGGAAATCATTGTCAAAAGAGTGTCAAAGAGGGGGTCTTATAGTTTTGGCGCAAATCCAAGTCTCACTATTCTCATTCCACCGTGACTGTTTTGCTGACCGAGGCGCCGGCAGCATCTCTCGCCGTAACCGTTGCCCCACGCATCTCCAGATTGCAAGGCCGGCAGCCAGCAGGTACTGGTAAAGTTTGAATTTTTAGGACCGTGACAAGTCGGGGCTATTATGGCATGATTCAGTCATGCCAAAACAGAAAAAGAACCCTGCCGATCCCTTCAGGCTCGCCAGGGAGGTTGTAGAGGCTGCGATAGGAGAGCCACTAACCCCGAAGCCATCAAAAGCCAAACAGAAACGAAAGCCGCAAAGGAAAGAAAAGCAGTAGCTTCTGTTTAGTGGGACCAATTATAGGTGGCGTTTTAGCCATTAAAGATTAGAGACAAACTGCTCACGGATGCTTTTAAGGATGTTAAAGAGTTCCCGTATTTTTGGATCTTTCTCTTGCTCTGGCGAAAGCTGTGGGAATGGTGCAGGCACCAAGTCTTCCCGAACCTTGACTTTGCCCATTTGGAGCTCATAGCCGGCAATGTTTAGCTGAAGATAATACACCAAAAGTTTGGCTTGGCCCCAAGAAATCGTAACGGAGCTATGTTGCTCAACGCGTACTTTGCCTTGTGATTGATCTAGTTCGCCGAGGACCAATTTTAAGTCAAATGCAGTCTGCTCAATCTGAATATTGTTGGCATATAAGGAAATGAAATCGTCAATGCGTTTGAATTGAAGCCCTGGAGTGGTACTCGTTTCTTCGGCCATTTTAATCCTCCTAATGGTGAGCCGGTATGGGCATTGTTTGTGATCCAGCGGCAGAGGGAGAAAGGTTGACAAACTTTAGAGTACGAGCTGGTATCCTCTTGATCATACCAAGAAATCCTTCGCGCTCCCCCTCTTCCCCTAATAACTTTGGTTGGTTGGTGCCAAACTGATTGGTCGGAGTATATCCCAAACTCCCCGTAGGGAACCAATGCCTGGTCGCAGCATTCTTTTCGCTGACACCGACAACACTAGTCGGGGTCCCCAGTGAGGTACCTGTCGCCGCAGAAATAATTTTCTGCATATTAACAGCTGTTAGTTCGGAAGGTTGTTCAACTTCCTCTCTCTGAAACTCTATATCGTCCTCAATTGTTGCCACGTTAAAGGTGTCTTGGCTAAATTCATTCTCCCACCGCAGCATCTCGCTGAATTGGGCGAATTTCACAATGAGCCCCACGTTAAATGCCGCAGCTAAACGAATTAGCGTTTCTAGA
>Ga0184640_10000098_pt1 | contig 20205 bp, 18 predicted proteins | sample PLM31_200_b2_FD_133161 | JGI IMG/M metagenome (GOLD analysis project Ga0184640, IMG submission 133161) | Groundwater sediment microbial communities from an aquifer in East River, Colorado, USA - PLM3-1_200_b2 | ecosystem: Environmental > Terrestrial > Soil > Riparian zone | place: USA: East...
ATCGAAACAGCGAGGAAGGAAATTCGGGCAGGAAAAACGACTTCACTGGAAGCATTAGAGAGAAAGTTTGGGGTGGCAGCGCCTAACAAAAGGATGGAGCGGACACGAAAAACACGCCGCTCATCCTGAGCGTTAGAGTTCGCGAACCCGGCATCTTACAGCCATACTCTTGTATGGCTAATTGACCAGATTCGTGGTAGCCTTCGACCATGGCAAGAACCCGGTTCGAGTGGGACGCCAAAAAGGACCAGGAGAACCGTGATAAGCACGGAGTTCCTTTCGCGAAGGCGCAGTTCGCTTTCGCCGACCCGAAGCGCGTGATTGCCGAAGATCTTTCACACAGCTCGCGCGAGAAACGGCACTATTGCTTCGGCTGGGTTGAAAATGGAGTCCTTACCGTTCGGTTTACTTATCGCGACGACGTGATCCGTATTTTTGGTGCCGGTTACTGGCGCAAAGGAAGACAAATTTATGAACGAGAAAATCAGATACGCCGACGAACCTCTCGGCGACCTCAAAGTCGTTCCTGACTTTCTTCCCCGTCCCGAGGACCTTGTCTTTCGAGAAGAAGGGGTGAAAGTGACGATCGCCCTGAGCAAACGCAGCGTCGAATTCTTTAAGACCGAGGCACGGAAACACCACACCCAATACCAGCGAATGATTCGGCGACTTCTCGACGCCTACGCTGAACACCATGCGCGAACTCTAACCAACCGCTCAACACGGACGCGCGCAAAATCAGCGCGCGCCGGTTAGCTTAGCGTTAGACCCTCTTAACCTCGACTCAGCCTCGGTTTTCGACAACCGCGCTTTGACAACGAGGGAGAACCCTGGTATACCTAATCTGGCATGTCAATGCATGGATGACAAAACCATCGTATGGATCGGCTCGTCGCGCGACGATGTGCGTCGGTTCCCGCGAGAAGCGCGGCGCAAGGCGGGCTTAGAGTTGCGAGCGGTGCAACGGGGACAAGAGCCAACCGACTTCAAGCCTATTCCCTCGGTCGGTACCGGCGTCTACGAAATTCGCATTCATGCTCAAGATGCCTATCGTGTTTTCTATGTCGCCAAGTTTGAGGAGGCAATTTATGTACTCCACGCGTTCCAAAAGAAAACACAAAAAACGACCAAGCACGACATCGAGATTGGCCGGCAGCGTTATAGAACGGCCCAGCACCGTCGCCAGGCGCGGCCATGAGGCCAGGGAAATACGGCTCATCCGCGGCAGTGATAACGTATTTGAGGATGTGGGATTTGAGGCAGAGGAGGCAGCGAATCTGAAGGCAAGGGCTGACTTGCTGCTCGATTTACGGCAGTACATTCAGGCGCGCGGGTGGACGCAGGGCGAGGCGGCTGCTTTCTTTGGCGAGACGCAGCCACGGATCAGTAATTTGCTAAAGGGAGAAATCAGCCGTTTCAGCATCGATAAGCTGATCAATCTGCTCGCGCGTGCGGGGATACGAGTACGCCTGGAAACGGAGCCGCGGGCAGCTTAAGAAGCATAAGGGGTCTAACCAATCGGTTGGAGTCCGCCGCTCGCAAAACTCGCGCGGCTCACCCGGAGCGTTGAGGCTGTAGAAAAAGGTGGAGCGAAAATTTCACAAGAAAAACGACCTCCGTATTTAGCGTTTAAGCGACGCTCTCGGATCGAGGTGACATTTAGGACCCCCAATTTGTACACTTTTTTTGGTGGATGGGACTTTTTCTACAGCCTCGTTAGGTGGCTCTCCATAACAAAAAGGTGTATCGTAGCAACGATAGCTCATGATGGAATTCCAGACCCTCGGCGAGATTAGAGATGCTGAGACAATTGCCACGGGCCGGGGGTTTACATCCGGCGATATCTGGAACGCACGTACGGCAAAGGCCGCTGGCGCAAAAGGAAAGGAAGAGCAACCGTGCAACTCGCCGATGGAACAGTTTGCGAAGCTGAGATACACTGGTTTGAGGCGCACGGGATCGGTCGAAGGGATTTCAAAATCAAGAGGGTATTCCGATGAGCGATTTTGTGATCTGCATCAACAACGATAGCAACCCTGCCAGCCTGCTGGTGGGCAAAGTTTACCGCACGCTGCCAGACGCAGAGGCGGAAGCGCACAGCATGCTGCGCGTTATTGACGAGGATAAGTCAGAGCCCGACGGCTATCTCTACCCCGCATCCATGTTTGCACCAATTGAACTGCCAGAAGTGGCAAAACGGGCGTTGACGGCAGGCGGCGCATGAGCGGAGAGGTTTGCACGATGCTGGAGAGTAATCGCTGACACTTCGCTTCAGACCAGTCCTTAGCAGCATACCCGCTCACTTACACCCTCCCGCGAGGTTGACCCGACTCCATTTTTGCAGCAGCTCTCAAAGATCGTCGCTCGGCGATGGACATCTCCTTCTCCTTGGGATAAACAGCGATCATTGAGAGGTGGGGGAGGGGGTCGGGCCTTTCATCTATACAATCTTGTCTCCTGTGAAGGGTTTGGATGACAGTCGAGCGGATCACGGCGTTCACGTTTCTTACCGTGCGCCCGCATTGACACGACTGCTAATTGTACTGCGTTGTATGACATGAAGACGAGCACCCTCACAATCGGACTCGACAAAGATCTAAACAACCTGTTGACCAAGGCGAGTCGTCGGTCAGGAAGAACCCGGAGCGAGGTCGCCCGAGAGGCCCTTCGTCGCCAACTTCGCATCAGTCAGTTTGAAGCACTGCGGCGCAAGATCATGCCTTTTGCGGAGGCGCGCGGTTACCTCGCAGACGAAGACGTGTTCGCCGAGGTGTCGTGAGGGTTTTCCCGGATACAAATGTCCAGGCCAGTGCAGCGGCAACTCGCGGCCTTTGCGCAGACGTCCTGCGCGAGGTTCTCACTTCACGCGAACTTCTGACCTCCGCACAAGTGCTGAGCGAACTGAAGCGTGTCTTGAGGACCAAGTTCGGTGTGGCTCAGGAATTGATTGATGACTTCATCTCACTTATGCGGCAAGATATGGTGCTTGCGCAGCCCGGCCAACTCCCGACGGTCGAAATCCAAGATCAGGATGACCTACCCATTCTGTCGGCCGCAATATCGGCTGGAGCCGCTGTGTTCGTGACAGGCGACAAGGAGATCCTGGATATAGGTCAAATCGAGAATCTAGCGATTCTCTCCCCCAGACAGTCAGACAGTTCTGGGACAAACTGAAGGCCCGACCACAGCGTGGAGGCGGACGCGGAAAATCGCGCCGCTCATGGTAAACGTTGAGCCTGAAAAAAAAGGTGTCAAAAAAAAGGAAAAAGGAAAAGACCTCGCTTGTGCGCCTGGGACTGGAAGTTCTGATTGCCAGAGCGAGTGCCCGCCGCTTAGCGGAGCTTGGAGGGACTGAGAAGGGGCTCCGGCCTACCCGAAGGCGGCGTGTCAGCCGTCCGGCATGATTTTGGTCGACACCTCGGTTTGGGTTCGGCATCTCCGCAGTGGGAGTGGGCGGCTGAGGTCGCTGCTTGATGAAGAGCAGGTGTTTTGCCACCCCTTCGTTATAGGTGAGTTGGCTTGCGGCACGTTGCGCAACCGACAGGAGGTACTGAGTCTGTTAAAGGCTTTGCCTCAAGCTCGGGTTGCGGAACATGGGGAGGTGCTGCATCTCTTGGAGGGACGATATTTATATGGTCGAGGCTTGGGGTGGGTGGATACACATCTCCTGGCTTCAGCGCTTCTCACGGCATGTAGTCTTTGGACTTTGGACAAGCCTCTCCGAAGAGTGACAACCGCATTAAACATCACTGTGTGAAATCCAGCCAAGAGATAACCCGCCGCTTAAGCTGACGGAGACACAGCTTAACCGCATCGCGTTGAGGTGTGGACTTCTCTGACGCTCAATTTCAGCGCCAGGTGCGCGAAGGAGATTTCGCTCTCAATCCCTTTGAGAAATTAGCGCTCCCGTTTCTGCATGGTCGAGTCCTTGATCTGGGCTGCGGCTTAGGCAATCTGACCCTTGAGGCCGCACGGCGCGGCTGCTCGGTACTCGCGCTTGACGCCAAGTTTGAGTCGCCGCACCGGAGCCGCGTGACGGCGTCCTCTTAAACCTCCATGTCCATCGCGACCCCATGGGCCGCCAGCGCTTCTTGGAACATGCGGCGAATGGCCGGATCTTCGACCTCGTACTCGATCTGGGTTCCGCCCTCATCGACCGGCGTGAAGACCCCCTCGCGCGTGGCCGCGCGGCGAACGCCGAACGGGTAGATCCGACTGCCGTTGCGGAATGCGAGCTGGAGAGCCGGTTCCTTTCCGGCGTTAAAGTGCTGATGGAACCATCCGGTGGGAGGGCTGAAGACGCTCCCCACCTTCCAATCGACCTTCACCACTCGTCCCCCTTTGCCCTGCGCGAACGGCTGCGTTCCCAGCTCGCTCGGCCACATGAGGCTGTAGCCCTCGGAGCGAAGGATCAAGAGCACGGCGCCGCCGCCGTGGTGATGCGCCTTGGCGTAGCGTCCGACCGGCCAATCCGCCAGATGCGTGATGAGGCTGTTGCCGCAAGGCTCGATCTGAATAATGCTGTAACCGTGACCATGTCCGGTTCCCGATCCCTCGTCGGGCCGATCTCCGTCCGTTCTCCGGCGGAGCTGATCCAAGGCCGAGCGTGCGTCGCGCACGAAATTAACCTCCCACAGCCCTCTTTCCACCGCGGCATCTCGAGAGAAATAGTCGCGCTCTCCCGCATAGCGATCGGCGAACTGGAAGTCGCAGCTCCGGACGAACGCCTCGTTGTGAAAGAGGTCAAAGACTAGGGGGGCGGTGGTCACGGCCAGGAAAAAGACCGGCTCGCTCCCCGTGTTGAGGAGCTTGTGAGGCGTGTTCAAAGGAACAGCGAAGAGGCCACCCTCCCGCCAGTCGAAGGAGTTGACCCCCTCCCCTGGTCCAAAGAGGTGAGTTTTCCCTTCTCCTTTTATGACGTAGATCACCTCCTCGTAGAGATGCTTTTCCGTTTTTGTCTCTCCTCCAGGGGGGATCTCGGCCGCATACATCCCGGTAATGCCTTCCATCCCCTTCAACTGAACAAAGGTCGCTCCACAACCCAAACTCTCCCAGGAGCCCAGTGGCTGCTCTTGCAGATTGGTGACTCCATACCCTTGGATAATCGGCACCCCTTGCTCCCGCATCCATCTTTCATACGGCGTCGGAGTTTGACCCCTCGATACTCTCTCGTTCTGCATCGCTCGCCTCCCCTCTTTATTCTCCTTCGCCGAATACCCCGTAGCTTCCGGCCTTCGTAGCCGAAGTAGCTACTTCGGCGGAGTAGGCTGCTGCGGGGAGCTTCATTTTTTACTTGCTGCCAGCACCTCGTCTATCACGCTGACGATCGGCTTCATCTCAAGCCGTCCCTGAATGTCCAGGTCAAGATACTTTACCCCTTCCATTCTCTTGTTCTCAGGCGGCACGTCATCCTTGGAGATATCCATCCTCAGCGAGTCCGGGGCATCGTCTCCTGCTTGGGCGATGGCGCGCTGGAGGGTTAGCTGCCCCTCGCGGGAGAGAAACCAGTTGATGAAGACTTTCGCTGCGTTGGGATGAGGCGCGTTGTTGAGCAAACCGATCGTGCCGTACTGCGAGACGATGCCTGCCCCCTCTTTCATAGGACCAAAGGTATCGACCGGGAGACCCTGGCGTCTCGCCTTCGGGATATCGGAGCAGAAAAAGCACAGGGCGAACTTACCGGTGGCCAGCCAGTCAGGCCCCTGACGGAAGTCGCGAAAAAGGGTGATCTCCATCTCGCTGAAAAGACGCCGGATGAATTGAGGACCCAACTCCGAATTGTGGTAGAAAAACCGCAGCGCACCGTTGCCCGGCCCCGGCACCCTGGCGTCGCGCGCGACGATCTTTCCTTTCCACTTGGGATAAAGAAAGTCCCAGAAGGAGGTGAGCTCCTTCGGGTTGACCAGTTGGCTGTTATAGTGGGCGCTCCCGGTTTGAGGTATTCCGGTGAATCTGAAAACGTATTGGCCCTCGGGATCCAGATAGCTGTGCCTTCCGCGCCACCACTTAGACTCATCGACCACCTCGGGCAAGATCAAGACAGGCTTCAAAGGATCAAAAAGTTTAGCGGCGTGTAGGGTATTGTAGTTGGAGTTAAAGCCCTCGATGCTCACATCGGCGAGATATTTTCCCGCCCTTCTCTCCGCCAAAATTCGCTTGGCAATATCGCCTCCCCCTCTGAGCGCCACGCCGACGAGCTTGACCTCCGGGAAACGTTTCTGAAAAACACCCTCGTCGAGAACGACTCCCCAGCCGCCGATGTAGACGCTGACCTGGCCCTCTCTTTTAGCCGCCTCCAGCGTCTTTTCCCAAGAGGGTTCCCCTTCACCTGCTCTTAAGAATGCCGGCGCTACAGCGACGGCTATAAGGCAAAATGCCAGGCAGAGTTGGAGCACTTTAGTCCCTGAGCCCTGCTTGTAATCCCAGCATCCGCGCCGCCAGCGCCACGCCGGTGGTGAGGAGCGCGATGATCACCGCCATGACCGTGGCCGCCTCGCGCAAACCCTCGCTGATAAAATCGAGCGCCAGGACCGCCAGTGTCCGGGTCTCAAAAGTGGCCAGGAGGATAATCGTGGTCACATCGCGGGCCGCGGAGATGAAGCTCATGACCCCGACCAGGATGAGCGTGGGCATCATCAGCGGCAGCACCACCTTGATATAGGTAGACCACCACGACCCTCCCATCATGCGCCCGGCCTCTTCCAGATCCTTGCCCAACTGCAGCAATCCGCTTTTGAGGATCTGGGTGCCGGTGGTCATGCTGCCCACGACCGTGGCTATGACCAGCAGGAAGATGGTCCCGTAGAGGGGCCGGAAGATCGGCGTGCCGAGAAAGACCCACAAGAAGCCCAGCCCCAGGAGCATTCCCGGAATCGCCCAGGGGAGCCAGGAGAGAAAGTCGAGCAGCGCCCGGCCGGGCAGGCGCGTGCGCACGCTCACATAGGCGATGAGCGAAAAGAGGATGGGCGCTGAGAGACCGGCGCCGAGGGCCATCAGCAGGGTGTTGCCCAGCGACTTGAGAAAGAGGGAATCTCCCAGGGCCATCTTCCAATGGGCCAGGGTCCAGGGCTCTGGCAGGTGGAAGAAGCCGAAGCGCGCCATGAAGCTCGCCACCACAGTGGCCGCCAGAGGCACCACGGTCAGCAAAAAGACCACGGCGAGGAGAGAGGCGCAGGCCAGATACTTCCAGCGCCCGAGATCGATCAGCGTAGGCCGGTACTGGCCGGTGACGGTGGTGAACTCTCTTCTCATGGAGAACCAGCGCTGGAGCGGGATCATCAAGAGGAGGAAGAGAAGGATCGTGCTCCCCAGGGCCGTCGCCTGGCCGTAGAGCGGCGGTTCCAGTCTGAGGAGCTGAACCATCTTGGTGGAGTAGACCCAGAAGTTGATCGGCACTCCGAGCAAAAGCTCGATCTCAAAAGAGGAGAGCGAGCGGATCATCGACAGGACAAAGATGACCACAAGGGTCGGGGTCATGATCGGGACGGTGATGCGGGCCATCGTCCCCAGCGTGCTCCCGCCCGACATGCGGCTCGCCTCTTCCAGGGCCCCATCCATCCGGCGCAGCGCCGGGGTGAGGAGCATCACCTTGACGTCGATGCTGTTGGCCATGAGGTGAACCCAGACGATGCCCCAGAAGGAATAGATGTTGAAAGGCCCGCGCTCCACGAAGGGCAGTTGGGCCAGCCACCGATTCAATAGCCCCACCTGGGGATCGAGGAGCAAAACCCAACCGATGATCACGGAGAGGCTGGGAAGAAAAAAGGCGAGCCAGAACATGAACTCAAAGCCGTCGCGCCCCGGGACATTGGTGCGGGCCAGGAGCCAGGCGATGAAGATGGCAAGGGGGAAGGAGATGGCCTGGCGCGCGAGGACGATCTTGAAGGTATTGAGGATGGCATCGAGAATCCCTGGAGTCGAGAAGGCCTCGGCCCAGTGCCCCAGCCCAAAGTGCAGGGCGGCGCCCATGGGCGCGATATTGAAGCTGTGAAGGACGATCAGGACCACCGGATAGAGGACGAAAAAAGAGAGGCTCCCCAGAAGGAAGAGCATCAGGAGATGGGCCCGATCGATCCACTCTCTCCTGGACGCTATGGCCACTGGACCGGAATGGGTGAGGGTAGACATCACTTCCCTGCCAGGGCTCGATCCACGAGCTTACGGATCTCGGAGCGCAGGGGCAGGTACCTCTCCAATCCCCCGGCCATGTACTCCACGCCCTCTCTGGGCACAATCCAGGGGGGCAGGCCTTCCCGAGAGATGTCCATCCTGAGGGAGCTGGAGCCGGTCAGGGTCTGCCAGGCCATCTGGCCCTCGCGGGAGAGGAGCCAGTTGAGATAGACCCCGGCCGCGTTGGGATGGGGGGCGCGATTCAGCACGGCCACCGAGCCAAAGCCGACGCCCAGGGGGACACCCTCTTTGAACTGCTCGGAGGGGAGGATGGCGACCGGGAGTCGAAGGTCGATCGCCTTTTTCACCTCCGAGTGATCCGGAAAGAGATGGATGGCATATCTGCCCTGTGCCAGCCAGTCCACCATCTGCCGGGCATCGGAAGAGACGGTGATCTCGGTCTCTTTAAAGAGCCGCTCGAAAAATCCCGGACCGATCTTCGGATGGCTGTAGAGAAAGACCGAAGGCACCCCGCCCTGTCCCGGGCTCCTGGGATCTGCGGCGACGATCCGGCCGCGCCACTTGGGCTTCAACAGATCCCAGTAGGAGGTGATCTCTCCTTTCTCGACGAGTCCGGTGTTGACCACCACAAAGGCCGCTACATCGCCTTGAAACATGAGGTTGTATCTCTCTTCGTCATCCGCGAACCAGAGGCGGCGTTTGAGCCAGCCAGAGGGATCGGTGACCTCCGGCAGGATGAGATAAGGACGGATCGGCTCCAGGACGCCCGCAGGCTTAAGGGTGGCGTTGATGGTGGTAGTGCCGCCGATGTGCAGATCGATGATAAACCTTCCGGCCTTGCGCTCGGCCAGCATCCGCGGGGCCTCGTCCCTGCCGGTGCCGCCGAGGTATTCCACCCGGATCGCGGGATGGGCCTTCTGGAAAGAGTCCACGAGCGCCTTGCGCCGCTCGGTCCCCGGAGGGCCGTAGATCGCCACCACCCCCTCCTGCCGGGCCGCCTGCATGATCTTCTCCCACTCGCCCTGCCATGCAGCTTTCTGCTCGGCTGAATGAGCAGCCGTGATGAGCGCCACAACCCAAAGAACCATCCAGAAAAGGACCCTGGAGCTGCGATAGACCTGCACCATAGATTCCTCCCCTTATCTGCCTTTTCCCGCCATCGCCTCGGTGATGAGCCTCTGCACGGTCTTGAGCTCGATGCCTTCATATTTTTCCAGGCTGGCGAAGAAATAGTCCACTTTCTCCTGGGGCATGTTCCAGGGCCGGATGCCCGCGCGCGCGATGTCGGTCCGGAGCGACGGCTCGCCGACGAACTTCTGCCAGGCCGTCTGGCCCTCGCGGGAGAGGAGCCAGTTCAAATAGATCTTGGTCGCGCTGGGATGGGGCGCCTGGTGAAACACGGCCACAGAGCCAAAGCCAGCAGAGAGCGGCGCCCCTTCTTTGAGATTCTCGGAGAGCACGATGCCCACCGGCAGGCCGATATCCATGGCCTTTTCGATCTCGGCAGAATCGGGAAAGATATTGGCGGCATATTTACCCTGGGCGAGCCAGTCGGCCATCTGCCTGCGGTCCAGAGAGAGCGTCAGCTCCGCTTCACCGAAGAGCCTCTTGAAAAACTCAGGACCCAGGGCCGGGTGGCTGTAGAGAAAGCGCGACTGCCCGCCTCCTGGCCCGGGCTGCCGGATATCCGACGACACGATCTTGCCGCGCCACTTGGGCTTCAACAGATCCCAATAGGAGGCGATCTCCTTGCCCTCCACGAGCCTGGTGTTGATAGCGATAATATTCGATACGCCGCCCTGAAACATGAGATTGAACTGCTCTTCGTTGTCGGCAAACCAGAGCCTCTTCCCAAACCAGTTGGAGGCCCGGGTCACCTCCGCAGAGACGAGGTAGGGACGGATCGGCTCCAGTGCCCCGGCCGGCTTCAAGAGCGCACTCATGGTGGTGGTGCCGCCGATGTGGAGGTCGACGAGAAATTTTCCAGCCTTGCGCTCGGCCAGGACGCGCGGCCCCTGCTCCCGGCCAGAACCGGCGATATACTCGACGCGGATCTCCGGGTAGCTCCTCTGAAAGGCGTCGACCAGGGCCTGGCGGCGATTGCTCCCGGGCGGGCCGTAGATCACCACCCGACCCTCTCGCTTGGCCGCCTCCAAAGTCTTTTCCCATTCTCCTTTGACCTCAGCGGCATAGCTTAGCCTCGGCGCCGCAACCACGAGCAAAAGAAACCCAACGAAACCATGCAACAATCCCATACGTCTCTTCACTCCCTTGAACCTTTGACCCCTTTAACCCTTGAACCCTCATCCTCTTCCATTCCCCAGTACGCCACTGCCATCCCCATGAGGGCGCGGTAGAAAGGCTCGTAGGCAAGAACTTTTGCCGGCCTCTTTCCCACCGCGCCCAAAAGCGTAATCCAGGAGCGCAGCTCGACATCGCCATGCTCCAGGAGATCCCGGGATGAGAGCAGGGCTAACCTCTCTCCCTCCCCGCGCGCCATCAGCTCCAGCGCCCGGCGGTCGAACTCCTCGCTGATCGAGCCATAGGTGTAGGGGCCATGATAATGGCGCCAGGGGTAGCCGGCGGTGAAATGAGACAGCCCGCCGGAGGCGTAGAGGACTACGCGCTCCGCAGCCTTCTGCTCTTCGATGACCTCCCTGATCGCCTGACCCAGACGATAGCAGCGACCGGGACCGATCGCCGGGAGATGAATGGCGTTGACGAAGATGAGCACGACCGGGATATCGGCCTGAGGGATCATCCTCTCCATGATCGGACCGTGGGCATGAGAGAGGAGCTGAGAGTCGGGGAAGGCCTGAGAGAAGGAGAGATCGAACTCGCGCTCGACCAGGCCATCTAAAAGGCCCTGGGCCAGCCCGGCATGGCAGCGATAGCGCTGATGGCGCCTGGGCCCTCCCTCTCCCCTCTCGCTGGTAAAGACCTCGGCACCCAGGTAGATAGCGATCTGGGGGAGGTGCTCCTCCTTAAAGTTCTCGTTCTGATCATCGCCGATCAGGATGAGCGCGTCGGGCCTCTGCTCATGAAGGCTGCGCCTCAGCTCATCGAGACCGGCCCGCACCCGGCCGTACCTCAGGCGCAGGCCGGCCAGATCTTCCTCGGAGATCTTGGGATGTTGGGGCGGCTCAACCCCATACCGCCTCTTGTAGCCCGCCCGGTTGCGCTCGCGCAGCTCATCCCACTGCTCCGGGTCGACCAGGGTGAAGGCATGGGATGAGGCCATCGCGGCTACTAGCTTAGCCATCGTCTTCCTGTTCCGCCATTCCTCTCGAAAATCGAGGCCTCACGGCGCGAGCCTTCGGGCCGCGGCCGATAGGGCAGTACCATGAGTCGAATCTCTCTAATCGGACGTCCGCGGCCCTCTCCCTCGCGCCCCTCGGCCTCCGAGTGCAAGTCGTCGTCCGTTCGAAGAGCCCGCGCGTCCGACACGGACGTTTGGATTAACCACCGCCCTATCGCGCGGGCTCGGAGAGCGGGCAGCGGCTTGCACTTTATCCCTACTCCCACGCCGGCACCTGATGAGACAGGAAAATCTCTTTTCGCTCCGCAGCCGACTTAAGAATCCCCAGACAGACCTCCAGCGTCGCCTCGCCCCATCTCCCGTCGTGAAAGAGCGGCCGGCCGCTCATGACTGCTTGGTAAAGTTCGGCGACCTCCGCCTGCCGTCCCACCATGGCCCGGCCGATGGGGATCTCCCTCTTTCCCTCGTCACCGTAGATCAAAATGCCGTCCGGTGACTGGCGCATCTCCCCCTTCTCACAGCTCACCAGGGTCAGGCCGAAAAATTTCTGGTGTTTTCTCTCCTGAAGCTCCTCATCGAGGCCGGGCCATCCGTGGCTCACCGCCCCGTCGCGGATGCCGCGCGACCCATAGCGCAGCTTCTCTTTGAATTCCTCAAGCCTCTGCTCCCGATCAGGACCGCTGATCTCTTTAAAACTCCTGCGCGCGTGCGCATTCGTCTGCGGATGGCGCTGGTAGCCACCCTCCCCCACCCACCAGAAGAGCTCCGCCGTGTCGAAGAAGCCGTAGCCGCTATAGACCAGGGTCGCCGGCACGCCACTCTCAAATTCGAGATAACAGGCATGGGCCCCTTCCGGCCGCGTGGCGTCCCACCTCCCGGTCATGGCGCGCACGCTGCGCACCATCCCGCCACCCAGCAGCCTGACGATGTCGGCCTGATGCGGCCCCTGGTTGAGCACTACGCCCCGGCTCACTGCCAGCTCATGATCCGGGTAGGGCCGCACCATGAAATCGTTGTAGTTCCACGTGTTGATCATGCAGAGCCGGCCCAGCTCGCCGCTGCGGATGATCTCGCGCATCTTCCGGATCGGCGGGTCGAAGCTGTGGGTGTGGCCGCACAGGAGCTTGACCCCACACCTCTCCGCCGCCTCGTTCATGCGCTCGCACTCTTCGATGCTGAGCGCCATCGGTTTTTCCACGATCACGTGCTTGCCCCACTCGGCGGCGGTGATGGTATGGCGCGCGTGCAGCCCGTGCGGGGTGGCGATATAGACCGCGTCTACATTGGGGCTCCGGACCATCTCCTCGAAGCTCTCATAGACCTCGCCGCCGAACTCCTGTTTAAACTTCTCCAGGGCCAGGCGCCGGGTGTCGGCAGCGGCGGAGACCTTGATATAAGGAAGCTCGGCGATCTCCGGCAGCACCCGGGTGGCGGCCTCGCCGAGCCCGGCAAAGCCCATTCTTAAGACTTTATCCATAAACCTCGTTCAAACAGTTGAATTCGTTCAAAGGGTTCAAAAAGGTCAAACTACTTGAACGGCTTGAACGTTTTGAACCTTTCTTAGTGCCGTCGAGCCTTCTCCTCCATGTATTCCTTCCACGACTTGGAGGCAGGGACCAGGTCATCGCTGGCGTCAATCAAAAACCTGTTCCGTCCCGGATCCCGCACCACATTGGCCGGCTCTCTTCCCTCTTGCAGGTCCCGAATCGCCTTAAAGAGGAGCTTGCGCGCCAGCACCACCGCCCGGTCCATAGAGGCGAGGTGCTCCTCAGTCCGATCCTGGATCGCGCCCATCCCTTCGGTGATGCATAGATCCTGGACCTGAAAATTAAAGCCTATGCCCGTGTAGCTATCACGGGCCATCATCTCGCGGCTCTGGAGATAGCGATTGTCCCTATGACGGAGCGAGCGGTAGTCGGGCGTCATCTCAGCCCGGCGCTTTCTGATCGCTGCCTTGTCCAGGGGCCCCTTGCGGCTGAAGACAAAGGTATACTTCCAGTGATGCTCATCATCGATCGGGACATGCCAGTTGACCGAGTAAGCGCCTTCGATAGCATACTGCTCGCCAAAAAAGGCGGTAAAGCTGGGCAGGACAAGCTCAGTCATGTACAGACGGTAATAATGGGGGTCGCTCAACTGGCGGATCTTGTAGCTCCTGACGCCGTAATCGGTGATCTCGACCTCGTAGGATTCCCTTTCCGGCGCCGCCCCCCGAGGATTCAGATCCGCGCCCGTAGCGATCTCCACGTCCCGGTTGATGCGCGCGTAATGAAGGAAAGAGAGATGGGCGACGTCGATGTTGCCCTCATTGGCCTGGAGGTAGTTGCACCCATGAAAGAGCTTGATGGCAAAGCTCCATTCATCCGGGGCCATCAAAAACTCATAATTGGGGAAGAGCGGCGGCGCGCCTGGCCCCATGTAAGTAAAGATCACGCCCGCCTGCTCGTGGCAGGGATAGGCCGGATGGCGAATGGAATCCCTATGCTCGCCTCCACCCGGCTCCCCAGGCTGGTCCAGACAACGCCCATGAATGTCATAGAGCCAACCATGATAGATGCACCTGAGCCCGCCGTCCTCCAAACGCCCGTAACTCAAGTCGGCCCCGCGGTGCGAGCAGTGGAGTCCCAAGAGCCCGGGCCGGCCCTGATCGTCCCGCAACAGCACCAGCTCCTCACCCAAGAGCATGAGCGGCACGGGCCTGCCGCCAGGCGGCAGTTCTTCGGAGAGGGCCGCCGGCTGCCAGTAGCGGCGCATAAGCTCGCCGCAGGGAGTTCCCGCACCGGTCCGGGTCAAAAGCTCGCTCTCTTCTCGGGTCACGATCGATACCTCAGGAGCTGAAAAACTCGATCATCAACTGGCCCACCAGATCGGGCTGATCGTTCTGCACCTGGTGACCGGCGTTAGGGATGTACTTAAAGGGGACATGGGACAGGAGCTTCTCCAGCTCGCGGCCCAACTCTACCGGGGCGAACCTGTCCTCTTCGCCCCAGATAAACAGGGTCGGGATCTTCAGCCTGGGCAGGGTGTGCTGCATCTCGAACTTCAACCTCAGATTGGGATCCCGGGTCAACCGTTGCGTCCCCTCCTGAAATATCCTGCGCGCCTCCGGCGCGCCCGCACGGTTGGCGGACGCGTTGCGCAGATCCACCAGCTCGTCGGTGATCTGGCCCTGGTTGTAGATCAGGGCCTCGAGCAGGCGGCGCATCGACTCGCGGCTGCCGTCATAGGCGCGCAGCGCGCGCATCCCCTCGGTCTCAGGCCCCCGGATGCCCATGGCGCTGGTGATGGTCGCGCTGGCGACGAGAAAGAGCTTGCGCACCCGATCCGGATGCCCCAGCGCATATTTGGCTACCACCCAGGCGCCTTGAGAATTGCCCGCCAGACAGACCTGATCCAGACAGAGGGTATCGATAAATGCCTCGAGCTGATCCACCCGGTTCTGGATGCCCTCGGTGCAGGGAAAGTAGGGGTCGGTATCGCCGTAGCCGCCGACGCTGTCGATGGCGTAGACCTGGAATCTTGTTCCCAGCGCGGGCATGATGCTCCCGAATCCCGCCTCGCCCGAAGAGCCGGCGCCGCCCCCGTGGCACAAGACCACCGGCGGGCCGTTATCCCCGGCCTCGGAATAGTGGGTGCGGACGCTGCCGGCCATGACGTAGCGCGAGCGCAATGGAGCATGGGACATCGGAACCTCCCCTTCGACTAAGAATGCATGAATGAGCCGTAGCCAAATCTATTAAGCCTGTCAAGCCCTGCCCAAGCGGGCCGCGCTCAGAGCCGCACCCCGGCGCGCAGCCCGATCGTCCGGGCGACCAGCGCTAGGCCGGTGCTCATGAGGACCACGACGCAGGAGACCACCGAGGCGCTCTCGTAGCGGCTCTCGGCCAGAAAATCGAGCATCAGAAGCGCGAGCGGCCTCGTGGCCGGCGTGGCGAGCAGGACCGAATTGCTCACGTCGCGCGCCGCGGTGACAAAGGTGAGGATGCCCACCACCGTGAGGACCGGCGCGAGCAGGGGCAAGAGGATATTCTTCCAGGTCGCGACCCAGCCCCCACCCGACATGCGCGAGGCCTCCTCCAGCTCGCGACTGAGATGGAGCAGGTTGCTCTTGATGATCTGCGTCCCGACCGGCGTCATGACAAAGAGCGACGAGAGCACCAGGATGGCGATGGTGCCGTACAGAGGCGAGAGGATGGGTATGCCCAGGGTGAACCAGAGAAACCCCATGCCCATGAGGACCCCGGGGATGGACCACGGCAGCCAGGCCAGGAAGTCGAGGAGCGCGGCCAGCGGGTTGGCGCCGCGGGCGATCCCATAGGCGATGAGGGAAAAGAGGGGAATGGCCAGGAGCCCGGCGCTCCCGGCGATGACCACAGTGTTGCGGATCGAGTGCCAGAAGAAAGGATCGTGAAACACCTCGGACCAGTGCGCCCCGGTCCACGGGTCAGCGATGCCGAAGAAGCCGAACTTCTCCATCAAGCTCCCCAGCACCAGGGCGACCGTAGGAACCACAGTCAGAACGGTCACCAGGAGCACCATGCCGCACAAGGCCGGGAGGCGCCATCTCCCCAGAGGGGTGGGGAGGGAGCGGAACTGCCCGGTCACCGTGGTGAAGTGATGGCGCCCGACGTACCAGCGCTGCAGGGCGAGCAGCGGAAGCAGCAACAGGAGGATCAGGCTGGAGAGGGCCGTCGCCGGACCGAAGGCCGGCGGTTGGGTGGCGCGCGCCAGTTCGTAGATCTTGGTGGCGTAGACGTGCAGACCGAAGGGGGCACCCAGGACCCATTCGATCTCAAAGGCCTCGAGGGACTTGATCACGGCCATCAGGAGGACCACCAGGATCGAAGGCGCCATGCAGGGAAAAACGACCCGCATCAGAGTGGCGGCGCGGTTGGCGCCGCACATGCGCGAGGCCTCCTCCAGAGAGGCGTCCAGGTGGCGCAGGGCCGGGGCGAGCAGGATCACCGCAGCCGAGACGTTGTAGGTCGCCAGATGGACCCAGACGATGCCCCAGAAGGAGTGGATATTAAAAAATCCTCCACCCAACCAGGAGGCGAGCCACTGGTTGAGCAGCCCGTAGTCGCGGTCCAGGAGCAGGATCCAGCCCAGAGTCACCGATAGCGCGGGAAGAAAAAAAGAGAGCCAGAAGCAGAACTCGAACGCCCCTCTCCCCGGCAGATCGGTGCGGCCGAGGAGCCAGGCCGCGAAGACGGCGATCGGTATGGCGATCAGTTGCCGGGCGAGGGTCAGGCGGATCGTGTTGTTCACCGAGCTGAGGATGGCCGGATCAGAGAAGGCCTGCCGCCAACTATCCAATCCAAAGGAGCCGGGGCTCCCGGGGGTCCCGCTCTGGAAGCTGTGAATGAAAAGCATGACCAGCGGGCCCACAACGATGAAACCGATGAAGGCTATTAAGATGAACCGCCCAAGCCAATGGCTGGCCGTCCGGCACCTTTCCCATCCTGTACTCACAGCAACGCTCAATTCTGACAGAGTGTTGAATACCTATGTCTATGGCCTGGTCAAAAAGGCCTGACCTGAGCTCAGCCGAAGGTTCCAGTCGCGAGGCGCGCGAAAATCAATTGCCGAGCGGAGGTGTGCTGACGTCGTTCTCTTTGTTCTTCAAGCCTTTGGTTACGCCGCGGACTCAAGCAGCTTCTTTAGGTCGTCTCGCCAGTCACGATCCGTGTATTCTCCCTCGTCCAGGACTTGGAAACGGAATGTCTCGTCCTGGAAATCTGCCGTGTGGTGATAGCACTCAATCGCGGTCTTTCCTTTGAACTGTAACACCGGCATCTGTGGTTAAACTCCCATAGCTGGGCAGAGAATAGGTGTAGGCTAGACCACTGCTAACTATCCGTCAAGCAAAAACAAAAAGGCCCGACCTCTTTCGAGTCGGCCCCTCCTGTTTAAATCCGGCGGCGATCTACTCTCCCATATGCCGACCCGGTTGTAATTGTCCTGGCGGCAACGAATTCCAAGATTCGAACATCCCCATACAATTTGGCTTGATAATCGACTCCCCATTATTTATAATTGCGCGATGCCGCAACCTTTCATAGCTGGAGTTGACTTGTTCTGCGGCGCTGGCGGCCTCACCTACGGGCTTCGCAAAGCCGGCATATTCATGGTTGCGGGCATTGATCTTGATCCGGCATGTGAGTATCCCTTTGTCCAGAACAACGGCGCTTTCTTTATCGAGGAAGACATCCGTCGTTTGTCGGCAGATAATCTCGCAAAGCTTTATCCCGATGGTGCGATTCGACTACTTGCAGGTTGCGCACCGTGCCAGCCCTTCTCTCCATTTCGACGCGGCACGGACAATTCGGATGATGCGAAATGGGGGCTTCTACGAGAGCTCAGTAGGCTCGTCAAAGAGGTTTCGCCTGAGCTCGTCACAATGGAGAATGTGGCAGGTCTTGCTTCTCAGTCAGTCTTTGCCGAGTTCCTAAAAACGCTTGACAAACTCGGCTATGACACCGACTGGGAATCTGTGTATTGCCCACGGTTTGGTGTTCCACAGCACCGGAGACGTTTGGTCGTGCTCGCTTCACTGCTTGGACCTGTCAAGATACCGAGGGGCAGGCTTACGCCCGATCGGTTCAAAACGGTTCGCGACGCGATTGGCTCACTTCGTCCTTTGACGGCTGGTGGGATAGATCCACGTGATGCTCTGCATCGAGCGAGGTCGGTCACCGAGGTTAACCTGCGGCGCCTCTTGGCGTCTCGTCCAGGCGGAAGCTGGGAAGAATGGCCTGCTGAGCTTCGTGCAGCTTGTCACAAGAGGAAAAGCGGCCAGACATACAAGAGCGTCTACGCGCGCATGTCCTGGGACGAACCTGCCCCGACTATTACGACGCAGGCGTACAACTTTGGGACCGGGCGTTTTGGTCATCCCGAGCAAGACCGGTCAATTTCACTTCGTGAGGCGGCGGTACTTCAGAGTTTTCCTCGGCGGTACCGCTTCGTCCGCACCGACGAGGAAATATCGCTTGCACGGCTGGGCCGGCTAATCGGTAATGCAGTGCCGCCGCAGCTAGGTTACTACATCGGGAAGGAACTTGTACGGACAGTATGGGCTAGGGAAATGACGACTCCCAGCCGTAGCCGGAGTGCGTCATGACCTCACCGTATGTGATGAGGCTTGACCTCCGGGTGCTTGATCACCTAGGGATCAAACTCTACAGCAACGCTGCGGCCGTTCTCTCCGAGGCTGTGGCTAACTCCTGGGATGCAGACGCCGAATGGGTCCGCATCAAGATCGGCTCAAAGCGCATCATCATTGACGATGACGGCGTCGGCATGGGTCTCGAGGAGATAAACAAACGCTTCCTATGGGTCGGCTATGACAAGCGTCTGGCCGAAGGCGAGACCTCAGCCAAGGGCCGACATTTCATGGGAAGAAAGGGCATCGGTAAGTTAGCGTTGTTCTCGATCGCAGACGTAATCGAGGTACACACCCGGAGCAAAAGTGAACGCCACGCATTCCGCATGCGGACCTCAGATATCAGACAATCAATCGAGAAAGAGGAGCCATACTATCCTGAGCCTATTCCCGCAGAAAGTCGTAAAAGGGGCACAAAAATTGTGCTCCTTGAACTCAAGAAGAAACGCACTTCCCACTCGGTGGCCGCGCTACGTAAACGAATTGCCCGCCGTTTCTCCATCATCGGATTCGAAGGCAAACGTGGTGATCGCTTCAATGTCGAGATAAACGGAGAGGTCGTCGGCCCGCGAGATCGGGAGGATCTTAAGGCGATCGAATTCCTCTGGCAATTTGAAAACGGCCGAAAACTCGCAAAGGCCAATTGCCCTTCGCTGATTAAGCGGTTCACGATTCCCGGTAAGGTGAACGAAAAACACTCAGAGTGGACCGTGCGGGGCTGGTTGGGTGCGGCGTCGCAACCGAAAAAGTTAAAGCACGATGAAGCCGGGTCACTTCATGGCATCGTGGTGCTGGCGCGAGGGCGTCTGATTCAAGAAAACATCCTCGACAAGCTCAACTTCAGCAGGATCCTTGGTAGCTACATTACGGGACAGGTTCAAGCTGATTTTCTGGACCTCGAAGGAGTCGACGATATTGCGACGAGCGACCGACAGCGACTCGTGGAGGACGACGAACGCTACGTCGCCCTTACACAATTTCTTCGCAACACCCTCGTGTCCATTTCCGATCAATGGACCGCGGTTCGAAATGAAGCACGTGGGAAGGAAGCGATATCCGAGACCCCCGCGCTCGCAGAATGGCTGTGCACGCTACCGAGCGGTCAACGTAAGCCAGCGGAACGCCTTCTCGGTCTGATTCGTGGAGTGGAGCTCGAGAACGAAGATGAACGGCGAGATCTTTATCGGTCTGGATTGATCGCTTTCGAACGACTGCGTCTGCGGGAGGAATCGCACCGGCTTGGGGACAGTCAAGCGCTGACTGCCGCTGTGCTGCTCCCACTTCTGTCGGATCTTTCGACCCTCGAAGGGTCAATGTATCGGGAGATCGTGAAGACACGTCTGGACGTCATCAGACGTTTTGAGGGGATGGTCGACGGCAACGAGAAGGAGAAGGTCCTACAAGAACATCTGTTTGATAACTTGTGGCTTCTGGATCCTGGTTGGGAACGCGCCGCGGGAAGCGAGAGGATCGAAAAGAGGTTGAAGACTGAATATCGGGATTTCAATCCGAGACTCAATGATCGGGAAAGTGAATTACCCCGCCCAAAGGGCGGGGCTTCTGGAACATAAAACCTAAACCGATTGCCTCCGCTTCGCTTCGGGCTGCCATTCATCCCCGTGCAAAGCACGGGGCTTTCTGGCAGGGGTAG
>Ga0184640_10000099_pt1 | contig 20155 bp, 16 predicted proteins | sample PLM31_200_b2_FD_133161 | JGI IMG/M metagenome (GOLD analysis project Ga0184640, IMG submission 133161) | Groundwater sediment microbial communities from an aquifer in East River, Colorado, USA - PLM3-1_200_b2 | ecosystem: Environmental > Terrestrial > Soil > Riparian zone | place: USA: East...
CAGACCAAAGCTCGCGAAGAGGCAGCGCGCGCTCTCTCAAAGGCGAGCCGCCTCGGTCGCCGGTGAACCCAGAAGTCCTCACTCGCTAAGAATTGCGCCCGCGCGCGGCCACCGCAATTAATTTGCAACCGGGATTTACTCCGGCGGAGGCGACAGCTGTGCCTCGCGGAACAAAGAGGCGTGAGGAAGAGAAAAAGCTTACAAGCTCTTTCTCTTCGCTTCCGCGAAGCGCTTTTCCGCTTCTTCGGCACCCTCAGCCTTGTTGTAGTCCTGGTCCAAGTCGCCGTCGCCCGCGGGGCTCTTCACCGTGAAGAAAACCGCTGGACCGCCGATGGCGCGGCTTCGGTGTTTGACGAAGCGCGGGATGTGGATCAAGTCGCCTGCCTCGCAAATCCGCTCTTCGTCACCAAGAACAAAGTGTAGCTTCCCCTCAATGACCAGAGTGAACTGCTCTTCGTTTGGATGCATGTGGAGCGGCGGGCCTTCCTCGTCCGGCTTGGTCACAATGCCCGCCTTCATGAATTCGCCGACGGCAGTCTGCACGAACTGTTGCGGGTTTGCGGTAGCGCGATTCTTTTGCGTCTCTGCAATTTTGTAAAAAGGCATTTTTTTCTTCCTCCTATTCGCGTGGACGGTTTTGGATCTCCGATTACTGCAAGGCGGATCGAATGTCTAGCTTGACGGACCCTCGAAGCCGCTGTTCCCCTCGTCACTAAAGAGATTGGTTCGAAGTAGATAACGACCGGGCGCTAGAGCGCTCTGCTATCCTGCCCATCATACTCCGAACGATTTACAGGCTGACTTTTGCATCTCTCTATTGCTGTTGCTTTCTCCAACTATTGCCCCTCTAATCTTCGATATGATATGAGGTACGCCGACTGTAGAGTCGATCCGCTTGCAGATCACCTGCATCAAGGAGTCCACAAATGCCTACAGACGCGCATCCCACGCACACGTTTATTCCTTTTGAAAACACTGCGATAGAGCAGTCCATTCCCGCCCGTTTCGAGCAACAGGTGGCTCGATATCCCGATCGCGTTGCCGTCGTAAGCGCGGACCGGCAGTTCACCTACGCTGAGCTCAATCAGGTCGCCAATCGCATCGCCCACGCCATCCTGTCGCGTCTGGGAGAAGGTGAAGAACCGGTCGGGCTCCTTTTTGATCACGGGGCGTTCTTGATTGCCGCGCTGCTGGGGGTTCTCAAGGCAGGGAAATTCTACATGTCGTTGGATTTACCTGATCCTCAGCCACGAATGGCGTCGATGCTGGAGGATTCCCAGGCCAAACTGCTTCTTACCAACACGAAGCACCTCTCCCTGGCCAGGCAGTTGGCCCAAGGAGGGGTGCAACAGGTTCTCAACTGTGACGATGTCGACGCCAACGTGGCTGCCGGAAACCTTAATCGGTCTATAGCTCCGCAGGCATGCGCGCTCATGCTCTATACCTCAGGGACCACGGGGCGTCCCAAGGGGGTGGTCCATAGTCATAGGAATATCCTCGTCGAAGCCAGGAACTACACCAACTACGCGCGGCTCTCTCCGCAGGACAGACTTACCTTGTGGCATTCTTGCAGTTATACCAACTCCATTCGAAATCTGTATGCCGCCCTGCTGAACGGCGCAGGGTTGTTTATCTACGATCTCGTCGCCGAGGGATTCCCGGCGCTGGCTGATTGGATGCTCACTCATCGTATCACTGTAATCCATACCCTGCCAACGACCTTTCGTTGTTTTTGCCAAACGCTCACGCCGGACGCCGTATTTCCGGCGTTGCGCATACTGCGACTCGGTGGAGAGTCGATCAACAGAGACGATATAAAACGATATCAACGCCACTTCTCTCCCGACTGCCTGTTAATACACGCCATCGGTCCGACCGAAACGCTCGACATTCGATACTATTCCATCACCCACGATTGGAACGGCAGCGACGCCAAAATTCCCATCGGCTATGCCGTCCCTGACAAGGACGTGCTCCTGTTGGACGAAGCAGGCCGGGAGGTCGGCGCCGACGAGATCGGAGAGATCGCGGTCAGAAGCAAGTATCTGGCGCTTGGCTATTGGGAGCAGCCTGAACTCACCCGCACAGCCTTTACGCCCGATCCTCACGACGGAGATGAGCGGCTTTACCGAACCGGCGATTTGGGCGTGATGCGTCCCGATGGCTGCTTGACTCACCTGGGACGCAAGGATTTTCAGGTAAAAATTCGCGGCTACAGAGTTGAAGTCACTGCCGTAGAGGAAGCGCTCCTCGACATGGATTCGATCGAGGCAGCGGTCGTACAGGCGCAAGCAGACGACGGAGGCGAGCAGCGACTCGTTGCTTATGTCGTGCCGGCCATAGGCAGAGACCCGACAGTCAACGAACTCCGCCGAGAATTGGCGCAGACCTTGCCGGATTACATGATGCCTTCCGCCTTTGTCTTTCTGCAAACTCTCCCGCTGTCGGCCACCGGCAAAATCGATCGACGAGCCCTGCCGGCGCCGGACCGAGTCAGGCCACGCCTAGAAGAGACCTTTGTGGCTCCTCGTAATCCTACGGAAGAGATAGTGGCAAAGACCTGGGCGAATCTGCTGAGCCTCAAGCAGGTGGGCGTCCACGACAACTTCTTTAACCTCGGCGGCCACTCCCTACTGGCTACTCAGGTCATCTCCCGGCTGCGTGATATTCTTGAAGTGGAGGTGCCGCTGCGCGCGCTGTTCGAAGCGCCCACTGTAGCCGGTCTGGCCGAGCACATCGATGTCGCCCGTCGGGCAGGACACGGCCTGCAGCCTCAGTCGCCGAAACCTGTGACAAGAGGCCGGGAGCTCCTTCTCTCATTTGCGCAGGAGCGGTTATGGTTCCTCGAACAGTTAGAGCCTAACAGCACTGTCCATAACATTCCGACGACCTTCCGTCTCACGGGTTCGCTCAACGTGGCTGCTCTGGAGCAGAGCGTGAATGAAATCGTGCGGCGTCACGAAGTCTTGCGCAGCAGTTTTGCTGCCAGGGACGGCCAACCGATCCAGGTCGTGGCTTCGATCCTAAACTTGACACTTCCAGTGGTAGACCTGCGGGAGCTACCTGAAGCCAAGCAATGGGCTGAGACCCTGCGCCTGACCGCCGAGGAAGTCCAACGACCCTTCGACCTGTCGCGGAGCCCTTTGCTGCGGCTTATGTTGATGCGGCTGAGCGGGAATCAATACCTACTTCTCCTGGTCATTCACCATCTGGTCTTTGATGGCTGGTCTACGAGCATACTGGCTCGCGAGCTGTCGTCTCTTTACGAGGCCTACTCCAAAGGCCGTCCGTCGCCGCTACCGGAGTTGCCGATTCAGTACGCGGATTTTGCTCAATGGCAGCGGCAGTGGCTGCAGAAAGAAGTGCTCGAAGAGCACCTCACCTACTGGAAGAAGCAGCTTGAGAATGTCCCAACGCTGCAAGTGTCAACCGATCGACCTCGGCCTCTGGTTCAGACCGTCGGAAGCGGGCGACACTACTTTGTGCTTTCCAAGCCGCTTTCAGCGGAACTCAGAAGCCTGAGCAATCAGCACGGGGTTACGCTTTTCATGACGCTCTTTGCCGCCTATCAGACATTGCTGCACCGTTACTCCGGGCAGAACGACATTGTGATAGGGTCTCCCGTCGCCGGGCGGAACCGTAGCGAGCTCGAGAGTTTGATCGGGTTCTTTCTTAACATGGTGGTGCTGCGCGCCGACCTGTCAGGCAACCCGACCTTCCGGGAGCTGCTCGTTCGTGTGCGGGAGATCTGCCTGGAAGCCTACGCCCATCAGGACTTGCCCTTCGAGAGGCTCGTGGAAGAACTACGGCCCAAGCGCGATCTCAGTTACAACCCGTTCTTTCAGGTGACGTTTGCCATCCAGCATGGGCCAAGTTTCCAGCTCGACTTGCCCGGCCTGACGGCAATGGATGTGGACGTCGATCCGGGAACCGCCAGGTTTGATTTGAATTTGGTCATGAAGGAGGAAGAGAGCGGCCTGCAGGGCTATATCGACTACAATACGGATTTATTCGATGCTTCGACGATCGAGCGAATGACCGAGCATTTTCAGGGATTACTCGCAGGTATCGTCGCCGATCCGAATGAACCGATCGACAATTTGCCGCTCTTGACGGAGAGGGAGCGGCATCAACTCCTCGTGGAATGGAACGATACCGACAGAGATTACCCGAGAGAAAAATGCATCCACCAGCTTTGCGAGGCTCAGGTGGAGCGAACGCCCGAGGCTGTGGCAGTTGTCTTCGAAGAGCGGCAATTGACCTACCGAGAGCTTAACCGGCGAGCGAATCAACTAGCTCACTACCTGCGAAAACTCGGTGTTGGACCGGAAGTGCGTGTGGCTATCGGTATGGAGCGTTCTTTGGAGATGGTCATTGGACTTTTAGCCATTCTCAAGGCTGGCGGCGCATACGTGCCGCTTGATCCCGACTACCCTAAGGAGCGTCTGGCGTTCATGTTGGAAGATACCCGGGTGCCGGTTCTGTTAACCCAACAGCGGTTGGTCGCAGAGCTGATTGAAGATGGAAGATCGAAGTCTATCTCGAGCGATGCCGAAGGGACAGAAGATAGTAATTCTCGATCCTCCATCCTCGATCATCGATTTCAGGTGGTCTCTCTGGACACAGATTGGGAGGTCATTGCTCAAGAAAGCGAGGCGAATCCCGTAAGCGGAGCGACCGCCGGCAATTTGGCCTACATCATGTACACCTCCGGTTCGACCGGCAAACCCAAAGGGGTCTGCGTTCCTCATCGGGGCGTGGTACGGCTGGTCAACGGGACCAACTACGCCAGCCTGACCTCAGAGGAAGTTTTCCTGCAATTTGCGCCTGTCTCCTTCGATGCATCGACTTTTGAAATCTGGGGCTGCCTGCTCAACGGCGCGCGGCTCGTGGTTTTTCCCCCTCACACGCCGTCTCTGGGGGAGTTGGGACAAATCCTCCAGCGGTATCAGGTAACGACGCTCTGGCTCACGGCGGGGTTATTCCACGAAATGGTGGAGCACAACCTAGAGGGCCTCAGGCACGTTCAACAACTTTTGACAGGCGGTGATGTTTTGTCTCCGTCTCATGTGCGCAAGGCTCTTCAAGAGCTGCCGGGATGTCGGCTGATTAACGGTTACGGTCCGACCGAGGGGACAACGTTTACTTGCTGTCATTCGATGGTCGCTCCCGGCGAAGTGGCCGGTCCGATCCCTATCGGCCGCGCCATTGCTAACACACAGGCTTACATTCTGGACCATCACCTCCATCCTGTGCCGATTGGGGTGTGCGGAGAATTGTATATTGGAGGAGATGGTCTCGCTCGGGACTATCTCAACCATCCGGAGTTGACGGCTCAGAGTTTCATCCCCCATGCCTTCAGCGATAAACCCGGCGCGCGTCTCTACAAGACCGGCGACTTGGCACGCTGCTTACCTAACGGCAACATTGAATTCATCGGTCGCCTCGATCAGCAGGTGAAGATCCGCGGTTTCCGGATTGAGCTGGGCGAGATCGAAGCGGTGCTCGGCCAACACCCCGCCGTGCAGGAGACTGTCGTCATGGCCGGCGAAGATGTCCACGGCGACAAGCGCCTGGTTGGGTACGTTGTGTCGCGCAAGGAGCAGACCCCTACGGTCACTGAACTGCGCGGCTTCCTGAGATCGAAGCTGCCCGAGCACATGGTGCCGTCTGTCTTCGTATTCCTCGATGTCCTGCCGCTGACGCCCCATGGCAAAGTGGATCGTCAAGCACTTCCGCCAGCCGCCGGAACCAGACCCGACTTGGAGAAGGCTTTTATGGCTCCCCGTACTCCGGTAGAGAAAGCACTCTCAGGAATTTGGGCTCAAATCCTTGGGCTGGAGCAGTTGGGCATCAACGACAACTTCTTCGAAATAGGCGGACACTCCCTCTCGGCCACTAGGGTCATCTCGCTTGCGCGAAAAGCCTTCGAGATGGAGCTACCTCTACGCACCCTTTTCGAGAAGCCCACCATTGAGGAGTTGGCTCTAGTAATCAGCCAAAGCCTGGCTGTGGGAACGGAACAAGGACACCTATGTCCCATCTTGACTGAGCTGGAAGCGTTATCGGAGGAGGAGGCGCAACAACTCCTTACCGACAGAATCCCGTAAATGTCGGATTCCGCTCAAACTAGCCTCAGTCCCTCCAAGAGGAGATCCTCGCTACGGCACAAGCGCATATCCTAAGAATACATTCGTTGCCGGTGGTCGACCTCGGTAATGGCATTCAGACCATTCCCCTCGTCACTAAAGAGACCGGCGCCAAGCACATCACGACGGGTTTGACCCGCTTCCCCGCCGGCGCCAAGGTTCCGCTCCACTCTCACAACTGTGATGAGCAGGTAACGATTCTCGAAGGAGAGGCCGAAGCGGAAGTTGACGGAAGGCGACACCGTTTGCATCCTTTTGATACGACGCTGGTCCCCGCGGATAGCACCTTGAACTCTTGAACCTGCAACTGTGCCTACTCGTATCTCAACGCGTCGATGGGATCCAAGTTCGCCGCTTTCTTGGCGGGATAGAAACCGAAAAAGACGCCGACGGCGCCGGGTCTATGAGCGTCGGTCACTGCGCCCATTCTTTGAGGAGTTCGGAGCTGCCGATGCCCCTTCGGCTGTATCGGGGAGAATACGACTGGAAAAAATCATCCTCTCGGTCCGCACGCGATGAGTCTTCTGTCGCTGCCTTGGACGACCTTGAGTCTACGTAGGGTTTTTCTGAGATCGAGAGAGTCGAGACCGAATGCGTAAAATAATGTACCGGTCAAAAATGGGTGAAGCCAACAAAAACGTTGAACACTACTCCGAAACGGCAGATCGCCAGTAGATTTCGAAGAATTGCCTCGGACTCACAACTCGAGTGTCGCGCAACGTTTTGGGGAAATGCCTGAGATTGCCGGTAACGAGAAAATCGACTCTGAGCACGGGCGCTCATGCGACTTGTTTGGTTCTTCTCTGTTGCCGCGCGGCCTGAATTTCCGCTTCGATCTCCGTTCGCGTGAGTTTCGAAGCGCCGGACCGCTGGGCGCCTTGGCGGATTTTTTTGAGCACCGCTGGTTCTTTCAATCTGAGAATGCTGCGCAAGAAATCTTCGTATCCCAGGATCACCGCGGTAGCTTCCCCTTTTTGGGAAACGATGAATCGTTCTTGGTTTTTCTTGACCCGTTCCAGAATGGAACCCAATTGATTCCGAGCGACGAAAGCGGAAATCGTCTTAACTGTAGAAGCATTTTTTGCCATTCTTTTCTCCTGAATCGTAGACCCGAATTCGTCGATTGATGAAGCCTTAGCGGTTTATCACCCTGTCAGGGCCGAAAGCGTCAGTACCAATTTTTCCGCATCCAGCTTGCAAACTAAATGCTCGATAAGGATATTAAACTGGTCTTCCTTTTCATTTCAACCCTGAACTTGCGTATTGATAGCTCTGGCATCCAACAACGCATCCTTCCTAATTACCTGTAAACTCTTAAGGTTTCTACTCGTACCTTAGCGCTTCGATGGGATCCAGATTCGCGGCTATCTTGGCGGGATAGAAACTGATGAAAGCACCGACGGCGCCGGAGAAGAGAAAGGCAATCGCGACGATCGGCGGGCTCGCGCACAAGGTTGATGCCGGCAAACATTATGGAAGTATTCTTATCACTGGGTCTCAGCGGCACTCCAGTCAAGTTGGCCGCACCCGTTCATCGTCGTTACGCAAGAAGACACGTAGCCGAACTAGCATCGAACGGCTATGGCCGATGTCATGCAAGTAAGTGCCCGAGGGGAATTGCCCACAATTTGCCATCGAGCTTTACCGCCTCCCGTCCATTGTATGCCAGTACCGCCGCGACACACGCTGGGGTTCGATCGACGAACGCCCTTAGACCAGTTAAATCCCCTTCGCCCCAGCGCGTCGCGGCCTTAACTTCCAGAGCGATAACGTTTCGTCCGGACTCAATAACGAAATCCACTTCATAGCGTCCCTGCTCATGCCAATAAGCCAACTGAGCATCGGGCAAATGCGCTTCCAACAAGGCCGCAACGTTCTGCGCCGCATAGGTTTCGAAAAGCGCGCCGCGCATCAAATTGTCTCCGCCAGTCGCGATTCCTGTGACGCCGGCCAGATGCGCACCAAGTCCGCTGTCGACGACATAGAGCTTGGGCGATTTGATTAGCCGGGAACTGCGATTTTTTAGAAAAGGTGGAAGCCGGCGAATTAGAAAAGACGCTTCCAGCAACGCCAGGTACCGGCCGGCGGTCGCGGCCGTCAGCTTGGCGTCCCGCGCAAGCGTGCTGACCACCAGAACTTGCCCCGTGCGAAGCGCAGCGAGTTGCGCCAACACACGAAACGCCACCAGATCGGTGATCTGCGACAACTGCCGCACGTCTCGCTCGACGTAAGTCTGAACGTAGCCACGAAACCACTCTACTGGGTCCGCGGTACCGAGACATGCCGGCGGCAATCCACCCGTCAGCACCTCCCGCTCCGAGACCGGCTCCCGCGCGCCACGCGGCAACCGAGGCGAGCGAATGAACTCAATGACGAATGGTGGCTTATCGATCTGTCCGCGGATCTCCCGGCGGGTCATTGGATGTAGCGTGCAGTATACCGCGCGGCCCGCGAGGGTTTCCGAAACTTGACTGAGCAACGCCAAATTTGCCGATCCCGAAAGAATAAATCGGCCCGCTTGCCGTTTGGCATCGACGCTTCGTTTGAGCGCCAGTAGCAACTCAGGACAACGCTGCACCTCGTCGATAATCGCAGTGTCTTCGAGCAGCGCTTCGGGATTGGCTCGGGCAGCCGTTAACGTGGCGAAATCGTCGAGCGTATGGTAAGCGCGCCCTTTGGCAAGCCCAGCTTCCTGTTGGAGCATGGTGCTCTTGCCGGTCTGCCGTAAGCCTGAGAGCACCACCACCGGCATCCGGCCAAGCGCCTTCTGCAAGCGCGGTGTCAATTCCCGCCCTAGGTATGCTGTCATAATCAACCATATGATAGTGTCAAATTGACAGAATTCAAGTGGGCATTTCGACACGACCGAGGAATGGAAACACTCCGGCCCTTCAGCTATCGAATCGTTAAACCTTGAACGGCCGGCCATACTTCTACCGCGAAATATAAACAGCGCGGTTCGGCGATGTCTTAGGCATGCCTGGAAATTCCCCACAAAGTGGTGACAAATTCACCACCAGTGAAATTGCAAGCCATAGAAAAAGGCATCAGCCGCGCGCCAATGCGCATACCCTCGTGCTACGATTCGGGGAAGGTAACGACTATTGGATTGAGAGTCGAGGGCGAGAACAACGAAAACGTTTGTCGTCGCCCTTAGAACTTTTGATCGTTTGAACCTGCAACGGTGCCTACTCGTATCTCAACGCGTCGATGGGATCCAAGTTCGCCGCTTTCTTGGCGGGATAGAAACCGAAAAAGACGCCGACGGCGCCGGAGTATCCAGAATAATTGACGACGGGCAAACAGAAGAAGGGAGTCAAGGAGAAAAAAGGCCCGAGTCGGAAGCCACGCGCGAACTGAATTTTAGAATCGTCGCCGCTTGCGGTTGAGGAAAGATTGTCAAGATTGAGGTGTCTGTCGAGGTGTCTGACCCCAGCTACTCCCAGCTACTCTCGAAAATCATCTGGAGCGTCCTGAACAGTTTGATCGACCTCTTTTCCAGAACAGAGCTGACCAACGATTATCCCGTTCAGGAATCCGCTACATCCTTCAAAAACATGTCGGGAAAGCACGAAGCAAACGGCCGATTCCGAATCGAACAGTGACTCCGCACACGCTGAGGCACACGAAGGGAATGCACCTGTTGCAGAGTGGAATCTCCCTTGAGATGATCCGCAACTTCTTAGGCCATGTGGATGTCAAAACAACTCAGATCTATGCGAGGGCAAATCTCGAAATGAAGCGAAACGCGCTTGAGAGAATCAGCGACTCTTCGCCGGTTCGAGCGATTCCATCCTGGCAGCAGAACAAGAACCTCCTGGAGTGGCTCCGTTCGTTGTAACACTTCGGAGGACACGCATGATGGGTCGGAATCGATCTCCGCCAACCGCGATCAGATTATTATTATGTCCAGTCCCGCCAACCAGACGGCCTTGCAATCAAAGCGTTAGGGCGTCGCACTGCGCATAATTACTGTCTGCACACAATAGATTATCGTGGTACTCACATCTTTGTGGCCCAAAAGCTCCTGGACCGTCCGGAGATCGTACCCATCTTCAAGCAAGTGAGTGCCAAATGAGTTGCGAAAAGTCTGGCAACTCGCCGGCTTGGCGATTCCAGGTTTGCGCACTGCCTCTTTCACCGCGTTCTGCTACACCGATTCGTGAAGATCGTGCCGCCGCTTCTCTCCAGTGATCCTGTCGGCGTAATGGCTAGAATTGTAGGGTTTGCGCTAACTTATGGAACTACCGAACATAATATTGTAGGATACCGCTATGTTACGTTATTTCACGGCGGGAGAATCGCACGGCCCGTGCTTGACTATGGTGATCGACGGTGTGCCGGCCGGGTTTCCCATCGATATTCAAAAAATCAATCATGATCTTTGGCGCCGCCAGCAAGGTTATGGCCGCGGTGGTAGAATGTTGATCGAGAAAGATGAGGCTGATGTTCGTTCCGGTATCCGCTGGGGTGAAACCCTAGGCTCGCCCGTGGCGCTCGGGATCGAAAATCGTGATTGGAAAAACTGGACGAAAAAAATGTCTGCTTTGCCGGAGGACCGCGATGACAAGATCGCGGTTACCAAACCTCGTCCCGGCCATGCCGACTTGAACGGCGTGCTCAAGTATGACCGCAAGGACATTCGCGATATTCTCGAGCGCGCCAGCGCGCGGGAGACCGTGGCGCGCACGGCCGTCGGTTCCTTTGCCAAGCAACTGCTTGCGCCGTTCGGCATTCGGGTTTTGGGTTACATCCGTTCCATCGGCAACGTCGCGGCTAACCTGGGCGGGCTTAGCTTTGACGAGATCTACGCGCGTTCGGAGGAGTCGCCGGTGCGGACGGCCGATAGCGACGCTGAGGAGCAGATGATCGCCCTGATCGAAGCGTGTAAGAAGGAAGGCAATACTCTGGGCGGAATCTTTGAAGTCGTCACTTTGGGGCTGCCGCCGGGCCTGGGAAGCCATACGCAATGGGACCTCAAACTCGACGGTCGGTTGGCCCAAGCGCTGATGAGCATTCAGGCGATGAAAGGAGTGGAGATCGGACTGGGCTTTGAAATGGCGCGCCGCCGCGGCTCTCAGGTCCACGATGAAATCTTCTTCGATCCCAACAAGATGGTAACCGAGGGAACACCGCGCATCGTGCCGACGGGTTTTTATCGCGGCAGCAACAATTCGGGCGGCACCGAAGGCGGCATGACCAACGGCGCGCCGCTGGTTGTCAGAGTCGCCATGAAGCCGATTTCCACATTGATGAGCCCGCTGCAGTCGGTGGACTTGCGCTCAAAGCAGCCGGCCGACGCTTCCGTCGAGCGCTCCGATGTTTGCGCCGCGCCGGCCGCCGCGGTCGTGGGCGAGTCGGTGGTCGCGTTTGAGGTCTCCAAAGTGTTTTTGGAAAAATTCGGCGGCGACTCCCTGAAGGAAATCAAGCGTAACTACGAAAACTACTTAGAGCAAATTAAAAACTACTAGCCTGTTGGGGAAAGTTCCAATAGAAAACATTGCGCTCATCGGTTTCATGGCCGTCGGGAAAAGTGCCGTGGGGCGAAATCTTGCAAAAAGATTACACCGGCGTTTCGTCGATCTCGACCGGTTAATCGAGAAAACCGAAGGAATGAAAGTGCGGGAAATTTTCGCCGCGAAAGGAGAGCCCTACTTTCGCCAGTTGGAGAAACAAACGCTTGCCGAGATTCTGCAAAAAGACCGGCAGGTCATTGCGACCGGCGGCGGGGTGGTAATGGATGATGAGAATCTAGCTCTGCTCCGGGAAAAAACCACGCTGATTGGCCTCACGGCTTCCATCGACACGCTGCTGGCCAGAGCGGCAAACGGTGCCAAACGTCCCTTACTCAAAGGCGCCGATCGCCGGGAGCGGGTCGAGGATCTGATGCAGCGACGCGAGCGTAAATATGCCCAGGCCCATTTCACCGTCGATACCAGCAATCTAACGATGGAGCAGGTGGCGGATAAAATCTTAGACCGAATCAACGCGGAAAATTAGCAAAGTGCAAACCTTAACCGTCAACTTGGGGGATCGTTCCTATCCTATCCATGTGGGTGAAAACCTCCTGGACCGGGCTGGCGAGTTTTTACAACAGGCCGGTTTGCGCGGCAAAGTTGCGGTTATTAGCAATCCTACCGTTGCCCAGCTTTACTTGGATCCCCTCCATGAGGCGCTCAGCAATAGCGGATTCGACGTCGCGCCGATTCTTTTGCCCGATGGTGAAGAACACAAAAATCTTAGGTCATTGGCGACGATTTTCGATGGCCTAATTAGCGCGAGGTTGGAACGAAAATCCTGCGTGCTGGCGCTTGGCGGAGGCGTGGTTGGCGATCTCGCCGGCTTTGCCGCGGCGAGTTATTTGCGCGGCGTTCCTTACGTTCAGCTGCCGACCACTTTGCTGGCGCAAGTCGATTCGAGCGTTGGCGGCAAGACCGGAGTCAATCATAAGGACGGAAAAAATCTGATCGGCGCTTTCTACCAGCCGAAACTCGTTCTCATTGATGTCGCTGTGCTGCGGACTCTGCCAAGGCGAGAACTGGTTGCCGGGCTTGCCGAAGTCATAAAATACGGCATCATCGAGGACCCGGCATTGTTCTGTCTGTTGGAAGAAAAAATCGAGCGCTTGCTCGGCTTAGACCGGGACCTACTCATTCAAGTGATTGCGACCTGTTGCGCGATCAAAGCCAGAGTGGTCGAGCAGGACGAGCGGGAAGACAATTATCGCGCGGTGCTCAACTTTGGCCATACCATCGGCCACGCCTTGGAAGCTGTGACCGGTTACAAGCAATTTCTTCACGGCGAGGCCATCGGGGTGGGAATGGTTAAAGCCGCCGCGCTATCCACACAGCGTGGTTTCTGCGACCAAAGAAGCTTTGACCGGGTCGTTCAATTGATTAGGAAAGCTGGGTTGCCGACGGAGATACCCGGGAATGTTTCGTTGCAGAGCTTGATTCAGGGCATGGAGGTCGACAAAAAAGCGGCAGGCGGCAAGATCAAGTTCATTATGTGCGAAGGGCTCGGCAAAACAAGATTTCACTGGTTGGCTCCCGGAGAAATCCTAACCGCACTGGGTGCTTGATCATTCGTTTCACTTCCTGAGGAGCTAACGATGGCGCAGAAAAAAAAGATCTTGATGCTTAACGGACCGAATCTCAATCTTTTGGGGACCAGACAACCGGAAATTTACGGCAAGTTGACGCTGGCGCAGATTGAGAAAAAAGTCCGCGCGCTGGCACAGGAGCTGGGAGTGGAAGTCGATTTCCGCCAGTCGAATAGCGAAGGCGAGTTGGTGACCTGGATCCAGCAGGCAGCAAATACGTTCGGCGCCCTCGTAATCAATCCTGCGGCCTACACGCATACGAGTTTAGCGATGCGCGATGCGATCTCAGCGGTCGATATTCCGGTGATTGAGATTCATCTATCCAATATTCACAAGCGCGAGCAATTTCGCCATCACTCGTTTATCGCCGAAGTCGCGGTGGGCCAAATTTCGGGATTTGGACTGCAAAGCTATCTTTTGGGCTTGCGGGCGGCGGTGGAATATTTATGACAATTCGCGAGTAGGATCGATCAGAGCGCTCCTGTAGGGATATTCTTGCTCTTCATTTCTTGAATCAGATTGTCTCGTTCCTTTTGCAAGCCGTCAATTTTAATTCTTAAGTCGGAAAGCTCTTTTTCCTTAGGGGTATAATTGGGCGCATAGGGTGAAGCGGGCGGCGTATTCGGCGGGCCACCCCCTCCCGGAACCTTCTGCGAATCATGTATTCGCGAAGCAAAATCCATTGTCCAAGCTCTCATTCCTTCCTTACTTACGTTTGAAGAAGTGCCACCCCCTTGAGTGGCCTTAAAATAATCTTGCCTGGCAGCTTCGAGTTTCTCAGTAACTTCGGCAAGTCTTTTTTGGTATTCCTTTTCTTCCTCAATATCTGCCGCAAATTTTGTTTCAGTGGGGCTCGTGGGCACCTTGGCATCGCGCGCGGGCGGAAGCGACGGATTTTGCGGAATCGAAGTTTGGCGGGTGGTAGATTCCAAGTCAATAATATTTAGCCCGGGGCGTTCGCCTTGGCCGGCCTTCGAAATGCTCTGGATTTGATCTTTGGGTATACCGAACTCACCACCGAGTCCTTGAATCTTGACGGTTGAGCCTTCTTCGCGATAACTCTGCGCGGTGATTTGCCGACCATTTTTTAGGACGATGACATGCTGCGCTTGGGCCACGCTGCTCCAGCCGCTCATGCCGATCAACGCCGCGACGAATAGAATTTTTACCATGGAGCAAATTGTACCACGCTTCGCGGCATGGTGGTATCTAACTCGATTAATCCGATGGGCGAGCCTCTTTTACCGCTCCGTCAATCGTGTTAGCGTCTGCACTGTCGGAGCGATCCCCATGAACCTGTTTCGCTTATGGTTCGTCAAGGTTTGTCTAGTTCTTTGCTTCATAGTCATATCAGATGACGTTTCGGCCGCAGAGCCGAAAGTACAAATACTCTCTCCTAAAGACGGCAGCCGGATCAGCCAAGATCAAAACGTGATCTTCGTCAACGGCAAAGTGGTTCGAGAGGCGGGACGCTCGGCAAACGTCGATATTTTTTTAGTCATAGATGTTTCGGGAAGCACGGCGATGTACGCGGGCGCCGACTTGGGGGAAGCCGACCAACCGCCGGAAAGCTCAGGATTCGGTATGCCGCAGATCAGCATCGGCGGCATGAGTCTCGGCAACCCGCCGCCGCGAAACCCGAGGAATTCAGTCCTCGCGGCCGAGGTGGCAGCCGCGCGCCGGCTGTTGGTGCAGCTCAATGCCGAGACCACGCGAATAGGAGTATTAACCTTCGGAGAGAACGCCAAATTATTGCAACCGCTTACGCATGATTTCGAGCAAGTGCGCCGCGTTTTAACCGAGATCCTGCGCGCCGGAGCCTCTGGCGGCACCAACATGGTCGAAGGAATCCGTATGGGCATCACCGAGTTGATGGGGCTCGGCAGTAGCCAGCGGCGCACCGATGCCATTAAAGTCCAATTTCTTTTGACTGACGGCTTTCCATCCTTACCGATTGGCGGAGGCAAAAGAATGACTCCCGAAGACGTGAATCTTACGATCAACGCGGCGCGTCTGGCCGGAAAGGCTGGCATTAAGGTTCACGTTTTTGCCCTGGGGGACGAGGCACTTTCCTATCCGCGCGCAGCCGTCGGCATCGCCAAAGAGAGCGGTGGAACGTATACGCCGGTCGTGCGGCCCGTCGATGTCCTAGCGGTGCTCGAAAATATCTCGGTAGTGGGCGTGGAATTTGTTCAGATCGTCAATCAAACCATCGGCCAGAAAGCGACCCAACTTCGGCTAGCCGCGGACGGATTTTTTTCATCGGCCGTGCCGGTAGCTGAGGGGCGCAACCAGATCGAGGTTTTTGCGCGCGCCAGCGATGGTTCGAACAGCCGAGATTCGATTACGATCTTCTACCAATCCGGCAATCAAAAATCTTTGGAGCTTGAAGTTTTTCTCGAAAAGGAAAGAAAGCTCAAGTTGGAGGTAGATCGTCTGGGACGAAGCCCGGCTGAAATCCAACGCGAGGTCGAGCGCAATCGGGAAGACAGCTTAAGACGACCGCAACAACTACCCCCGCCGGCGGAAGGGCCACCGCGCTAAAAGTTTTGTTTGTAAAACGGTCCAACGCCTAACGAGCCTTTCGTTCGGCTTCTGCGGCGATGGCGATCTCCGATGCTCCCGCGCGCTTGATGATCGACATGACCTTCACCGTATCTCCCAAGAGAACGTCTTTGTCGCCGCGCAGAATGACGGTTTTGTCCGGGCTCGTCGTCAACGCATCCTGAAGCGCTTTTTCAAATCCCTGCTCGCTGACCAATTTCTGATTGACAAAAATTTCATGTTTGGGAGTCAATGTCACCGTGGTTCCGCGCGACTCGGACTGGGTTGCTACCGCCTTCGGCAAATTGATTTTGCCGCCGGACTCGATCATTGCCGAGCTGGTGATCATGAAAATGATCAATAGAACGAGAAATATATCGGTTAGCGGCGTGATGTTGATCTCCGCGAAGATCTCGGAGTTCTCATCGTTGCCGCCGATGGGAGTTATCGCCATAGAAATAGCTCAGGCGCTCAGGTTGTGCACAACTTTGCCAACTTGAATGCGAAACAATCCATTGAGCGTGGAGATACGGGTTTGGAAATAATTGTAAAACATAACCGCGATGATCGCCACTCCCAGACCGAGCGCGGTCGCCACCAATGCCTCGGAAATGCCGGCGGCGACAACGGCGAAACCACCGGTGCCGGCGACCGCCATGCTTTCGAAGGATTTAATGATACCGACGACGGTTCCCAAAAGACCGATAAACGGCGCGCTGCTGGCGACGGTACCGAGAATCCAGAGATGTTTTTTTAGTTTCTGCGTTTCTTCGAACATCGCTTCCGTAGCAAAACTGTTCGCAACTTCCAACCCGCTTGTTTCTCGATCTAAAACGTTTAGAAAGATTCTGCCGGCGGGCCAATTGGAGTTCTGTTTGCAGATTGCGATCGCCAAGTCTCGTTGGCCTTTTCTGATGGGTTCGAGGATCGATTCGGTAATTCTCACAGTAACTGAACTGATGCTTTTGAGCGACCAAAGCCGTTCAAAAATAACCGTGACGCTGATGATCGACATCAGAATTAACGGATAAGTGGCGATGGCGCCTTTGTGAATGATGTCAATGAGATCGAGGCCCTGTGGCTGCATAATGGGTCCTTCCGGCTGTTCCGACGAAGATTACCTTCATAGGAAAATTTAATCAACAAAACGGTCGAAGTGAATTTAGGAAGATCTAGAACGGCTCAACTGCGCACGCGAATCGCGACTTCAAAGCGGATAATCAAGGGCTCATTGGCGAGATCTTTCAAGCTTTCTGGAATCGCCGGGAAAGGCGACGCGCGCTTCATCGCGTCTAGCGCGCTGACGTTTAACCGTGAATCGGAAGAATCCAACACTTCAGCGAGAGTCAATTTACCGGCGCGGTCGAGGGCGAAGCGAATGGCGACTTTCTGAATTCCAGTTACATTGTCGGGATATTTCCAGACCGATTTCACTCGTTTCATAAGTTGGTTGAGATACTGATCGTAGTCCGCATTTGAAATGCCTCTGAGCCCGGTTGCACTGCCGCCGCCGGTGCCGGCGCCCGTGCCGCCGCCGGTCAATCCAGTACCACTCCTGCTTCCACCCGGAACTCCGTACGGACCACTCCCCGTGCCACTGCCTTTGAGCGCCCCAGGAATCTGCGCGCCGTCCTTGAGTGCCTTGATTCCCGGTCCTTCGCCGACTCCTTTCAGCGCGGCTAGACTTCGTTGATTCGCTTCCAAGTCCGCAGCCGCGCTGCCGGGCAGATTTGTCGGACCTTCTTTGGTCGGCAGTCGTACCAACGAATCGGTAGAGGTTTCCTTGACGTTAACCGCCTCGCGAGTATCTGCGGCCAAGACTTTTGGACCAGGCAACACTATGGGCTTGGGTGTCGGCGCGGTTTCAATGGGATTATTACTGGGAACGGAACTTTCGATCGAGCCACTGTCGAGTTTGCCGGTTCTTTGTTGGGGAACGATGGGCACACCTAATTTCGGCATGGTTCGGGGTCCGCCGGGACCACTGCCCGGGCCGATGCTTTTGTTCGACGAACCGCCGTCTCTCAGCTCGAAAAGTTGCACGGAGATCGGCGTATTCGCTTCCGGTTTCGGGATAGTCAACGTCGCCGCCTTGAGTGCGAGAATTAACAGTATCCCGTGGAATAACAGAGACGAAAACAGAAATGGACTGCGCAGAAGAGAGAGGAACTCCAACTCTCCCCCATCAGCGGTGCTCTGATAAATCATTTCAGCTGCCAGGATTCGATACTCTAGTAACTTCGGCGGATGGCGCGGGGAGGTGTTCTTGTTTGGTAAGTATCTCGAGCCCGATGGCACTCACATCGCGTCGAGCCAGACGACCATTGTCATAGTAGGACCACAAGTCGGCGATGCCGTCGCCGTTTAGATCTCGTTCCTCCTTGATGACAATTTCGCCGTCTCTGGTAACGTCATAATAGATCCATTGATCCGGCCGGCCGGTGCCGCTCGTGTCCTTTTCTACTTTGGCAATCCGGCTATTCTGGTACGTCGCGCGATAGGTCATAATTCCTTGGCCGATTTCATCGCGCTCCTCTCTCACGATCATGTTGTTGTCATAGTAGAAAACCGTGTCCGGTCGGCCAAATCCTTTGGTGTCCACATCGCGCCGTATCAGCTGGCCGTCTTTGAAATAACTCCACGTGTCGACTCGACCGTCACCTTTGGTCGATTCCTCCTGGCGCATGATTTCGCCTGGCTTTTTCGGATTATAGTAAATCCAAAGATCCGGAATGCCGTCGCCGTTGATGTCTTTGACCTCGACATTTTTAAACGGACTTGGCGCCGTCTGCGGTGGCGATGGTTTGCCGAGAGACGATAAAACAATCTTCTCCGCGGGCCCAGTGGGTTGTGGCTTGTCCGCCGGTAGAGACCGGTCCGCCGACCCGCCGCTTGTCACGGTTTGAACCTGAGGCTGGCTTACATTCGATGACGGCGCGATCGCGTCGGCGATTTGATTCTCCAAACCTCGTTGCCGGGCCAGTTCTTGTTCGATGGCGGCTTCGAGCTGCTGATCCTTCTGCTGTTCCGTATTGATCTGTCGATTGAGTGCGCCGTAATGTGAATCCGCCGTAATCAACCCGGTAATCAGTCCGATAACCAATCCGCCGCCGGCGCCGTAAGGTCCGCCGATCATTCCGCCCATGCTGACGCCTTCCATCGCTTTGGTCCAAGCGTGTTGCCAACGCTGGGAACCCGAAACCTGCGGGGATTGAGGCGCCGCCGGAGCATTGGGATTAGGATATGGATATTGCGCCGAGCCTGGCGGGTAATTGACGGCCACCGGATCGCAAGCAGTGACAGCGAACATTGTCCCTAACAAAATTAAGCTGTATCGCCGGTTCATGACACCTAACCCAGGGGTCAGATCTTACTTTATTTCCGTGCCGGACTCCAACCCCGAACGAGTCGTCACGATCCGCTTCTCTGCGATCGTTGACGGCGAACTACCCCTTATGCTTAGAAGTTCCTCGTCGACCCGAGCAAAGGGCGCCGAAGCACGCGGCGGCGCCGTGTTCGGCAGTTGCTCCTGATTTATCACCTGGTCGCCTTTAAGAACATACCGAGCGGTAATGGTGCCCTGATAGTTCTGGTCTTCTAGCTGTTCGACTCGCTCGCCGTTCTGAAAATTGACCCAAACGTCGACGCGGCGATCGCCGTTGGTATCGGCTTCCTGGGCGATCACCTGACCCTTATCGTATAGGATTCTCAAGTCGAAGATGCCGTCGCCGTTGGTATCGCGCTCCTCGCGCACGAGTTGATTGTCCTCAAAATAGTAAACCGTATCCCACTTTCCGGTCGCTTTGGTATCGCGCAGGCGTTTGGCGAGCCGGCCTTGGATAAACGATTCGATCATATCCATGCGGCCGCGCCGCGTCGTGTCTTCTTCGCGCCGAACGACTTCATCGCCTTGAAAGTAAACGGTGCGGCTGATTTTCGCGTCGCCGTGCAGATCTTCTTCTTGTTTAATCAATCGGCCGTTCTGATAATAGCCCCAAAGATCGACCTTGCCGACATTCTTTCGATCCAACTCTTTTCTTACCAATTGACCGTTTTCGAAATATGAAAAACTATCCGGCTTGCCGTCGCCGTTGGTATCTTCGACAACGCGGCTGATTTTGCCGTCCTGATAGTGCACCGTGCGGTTCGATGCGCCGGCCGATGTGGCGGTTTCCTCGCTCCTGATCGGTTGGCCATTTTGATAGTATACCCATAGCGTTGGTTTCCCCGAGCGATCCAAGTCCTGACCTTTGCGTTCGATTTCGCCTTTGGCGTTTAGATAGAGCCACGTATCGATCTGCCCGTCGTTCTTGCTGGCAATTTCCTGCCGCGCCGGTCTTGCCGATTCGTAATAGATAAG
>Ga0184640_10000100_pt1 | contig 20121 bp, 24 predicted proteins | sample PLM31_200_b2_FD_133161 | JGI IMG/M metagenome (GOLD analysis project Ga0184640, IMG submission 133161) | Groundwater sediment microbial communities from an aquifer in East River, Colorado, USA - PLM3-1_200_b2 | ecosystem: Environmental > Terrestrial > Soil > Riparian zone | place: USA: East...
CGCAGAATTAAAAAACGAGGGTCGGCAGTGAAGCCAAGTTTGATCTGGCCACTCTGGATATCGGTTACCATGACCCGAATCGGTCCTCGGGCAAACAATTCCCCAATCGGCGTCTGAGGATCAAGGTCTTCCATCATATCAATGATTACGACTTGGCCGGATTTGCGGGTCAAAATGAGCATTTAAGTCCTCCCCTTTCCCTAAGTTCCAATAGTTCCTAGCTTATTATAATAGTCTATTTTGGACTATTCCAAAACAGCCTTTAGATTATCCGGAGGTTCTATGGTTCGCTGGCGATGCAGAAATCAATTAATTCCCAGGCTTATGCCCGTTTTCTCGACTGTTTGCGGGAAACCCGCGAGGCAGCGGGACTAACTCAGGCAGATCTCGCCGAGCGTTTGCGTGAAACCCAGTCATTCGTAAGTAAATGCGAACGTGGCGAGCGACGGATGGACATTGTTGAACTACGACGGTTCTGCGTCGCCATGGGGACAACGCTGGATAAGTTTATAAAGTGCTTCGAGCGAAAGTTGCGGTAGAACGGAAATATGCTATAGCCTGATTTTCTCCACCTAATTAGCTTCGGAATGGCAAAAAATATTCATATTACGCCTTCGCTTCTTGAGCCTAAAATTTAATTGCGTTATGAATAGGGTGTGAAGCGTCGTACGTATCGTCCAAAAGACGCGATAGTTCAAAGGTAAAATGATGGCCTTTGTTTTTGAATGTCTGAAACTCCGGCGAATGTTTTTTGGGATCCTCCTTTGTTTCTTTCAACACTGCCCTCACTTCCGGCGAGGCCATCTGTGCTAGAAAATCGTCATATACCCTCAGCACTTTCTCTGATCGCAAACCACAGATCTCTTTTACTCTCTCAAGAGGGGTAAGTCTCAAGTATTTTTTTAAAATTTCGCGCTTGGTCTGGGGGTTATGCTGCACAGTTTCTGCTACCACGAGTATCCCGCTGAAATACAGCAATTTCCGTGAAAATATAAGCTTTATATTACGGTCACCCCATGACTTGCCATCTTCCGATGTCTTGAATGCAAAATCTACACATATTGTTCGATAGTAACGAATTAGATCATTCAGCAGGAACCGACATAATTGGTGGTCGGTGATTGTATCCTTGACGTATAGGTTAATGAATTGGTCAAAGAGCTTGTCAAACAGCTTCTTATTGTAGAGCCATTCACCTTCTAGCAGAAAAAGGAGGCGTCTTGTAAGCTTTTCTGTAATATCTTCATTGCCACCGATGTTCCTTATCATTTCTGAACGCCGCTGAGTTTCGTTAAAGGCGCCAGATTCTGCTGGCATTTTGATCCCACGTTTTACAATTAGCTTTCTGAATATTTCGATCTCCTTATTTGGCGCGTCTACGTCATTATCTGTTATGAAAAAAAAATCTAGATCGGACTGTTGTGAAGCCTCTCTTCGTGCGAACGAGCCTACAGTCACTATAGAAATGGAATCGTTTCTGATTGCTCCGGCAAGCTCATCTCTTATTGCTTTTATTTTTTCATTGGAATAGTTCTTAGCCTCTTCCAAGGCAGTAACCTTAGATGTCACCCCGTCCTCCTAGTTGTTGGTTAGACTATATACCTCTTCGCTCCTTGTCTGCGTATATCTTTCGTCCACTGATCTAATGCTTTCCAAAGTCACTTTTTTATTGATATTAAACCACCTATTGAGGAAGATGATTTCTTTGGTATCAGGTAGGACCTCGCCGGCCTCCGTAGCTGTCAACTTTTTGAGGGAATCAAAGAGGCCACGATGTTTTTTCATTAATTCTGGCTCTGTCGCGTAGTAGTAATCCTCAATAAAAGAAGACCTATGATTTCTCATATACTGCTGAGAAACATAATCAGCCAATATTCCCATCTTGTGATTTATTAGATTGTTGTAAACCTCATCTTTCAACCGCCAGAAGCTGTCTAAAATATCCGTCGAAGCAACATCTCGTTTTAATAAAGCATTCAATATCTCAGAAGGTTGCCAAGACAACCTGTTTTTGTAGACATAGGTACTAGATCGCAAAATTGCCTCAATGGTATCTATATTGATCGCATAACTAAAAATCTCCCGATACGGGTTGGGCCCCGTCCCGTGTATTATTTCCAAGATCTCGAATGGGTTTATGTTCCAACTAAGCAATATCTTGTGCAGGCCATGACCTATTGGCACATCGCCTCTAATTATTCTTTCGCTAATGATGTGGTGTCCAATGCCATACTCTTGCTTGAATACTGATTCAAGACTGTGCGAAAGAGGTGGATGTCCGATGTCATGCAGTAGCGCTGAGACGACACACAAGATTTCCTCACTTTCTGTTAGTTGTCTCTCTCTTGAAAATTGCAGTGCGAGTCTGGCTACCCCTAAGCTATGTTGATACCTAGTGTGACGTTTGTTCGGTTTTGGACCCTTAGGATCAATTACATAGTCTATCGCGCCTAGGAAGTGAATTTTCTTCAGTCGTTGAAACGCGCTACTCTTTATAACTTCCTTGTATATCTTCCTCTTGAAGATAAGGCTTATCTCATTTTCGGTTAGTTCATACTTATGCTGATCCTCCAGCAAATCGGCAGGGACTATGGGGGTAGTATTTCTCTTGCCCTCATTACGAAAGTTCGATATAAAATCTTTAAGGTGCAGTGAAAAAGACATATTGCGACTATACCTAGACCATCAGTTACTCGGCACTGCTATTCCGACTCTATTACTTGCACAACCGCGTATAAATTCAGTATACACCCGTTTATTCAGGCCTTCTTATATACCTCGGTACTCTGCTTCAGAACTCTACCGCCTTCTTTTGCAAGAAAAAATAGGGCCAAAGTGAATTTTCAAGGCTTTGGGCGTATTTAGCGCCAGAATAACTGCATTGCTGAAAATCGGTATTTAAAAACAGCCTCTAACCCCACTCCATCCAGGCTACATTTACTAGGGTCCGATCACTCGCTGCTGGCCATCCGTGCCCCTCAACATGATGCTGGTGGTGGTCGGCCTTTCGGAGGTGCCTTTCCGCCTGGCGATGATGTGGATGGCGGGCTCCGTTGCTTCGTCGGCCAAGACCAGCCCCGAACCGTCCTCGGTCGCGCCTAGCTTAACGCGAATGGTCCCGTTCTTATCGAGAAGCTTAAGCACGACTTCTCCGGTTTCATCCGCATGGAGTCGTGCCCTAAGCTGACCCCGGTCGTCCACCAACTCGAGCGCGCGTCCTCGCAGGATTGGAGCGACGAATTGGGGTGCCGTGAACCCGGCCTGCGCTAGAACAGTGAAATAGGGTCGGATTCCGACCCTATTCTAATAGACAAATACCAGGGCCTACTTATGCGGACCTATAAATTTATCTCCATCGTAATGGATCATATGGTCAGGCGCTTCCGCAATCCAAACCTCTGACTCCCAGACAATATCGCTTGCATACTTACGAAAATCGGCAAAATTGAGAAACGCTGTTACATAAACTCGAGCAAATGGGCAGCTCGAAAACATTTTCTCTAGTTCATGATGTCGCTTTGGTGAAACTGGGCCATGTGAAGTGACTGCTTCAATCAAAAATATCCAGCGGCTTTTTCGGCTATAAATCACCACGTCGGGAAGTTTTTCGTGTTGGGTGACCGAGATCTTAAGGTCGGCCAAAAGCTGTGTTTTTATTATAACGTGCTTCGCAGCCGTATCTCCTAAATAAGCTACGATCGGTTCTTTGATAAAACGGCATGCGAACTCCTCAACAATAAGGCGTTGCAGCTCATTATGCTTTCCGGGGGATAAAACAAATTCAGAACCATCTGGTAGTTTAACTGGCACCTTATGTATTGCTCGGGCCTTATTGTATTTTTGAGCGAGAGTTCCGTGCAAAAGAATAAATTCTTGCGCCTTATGTTTAAAGTTTTTAGTACCATAAGACTTCAATACCTTAATTACGCTGTCAGTTAAACAATAAACGGTCAATCCACTGTTGGTGGGGCGGGTGGGATCATCGGGATTTCTGTCTATTATTCGTGCCTGTTCAAATTGATGAATTGTCTGTCTTCGTATAGTTTCACGTGAATTTGGCGCATACGCCTTTCCGTACTTTTTCTTCATCCATTCCATAATATCCAAAATACGTACCCGTGGAGTACTTAGATCCTTCCATTGATCCTTCTTAGATAATCCTGCCAATGCTAAAAGTGTGAGAGCCGAACGTTCATTTTGTTGTGGTTTCGGGAATCCCAATGCCGCGAGAATCTCCATAGCTTCTTTTATTTTCCTCATACTGATATTTTTCGCAGGTAATTTTTAATTTTTCCGTTTATACCAAGATAATCTAAGATGATCTCCTCTATGACTAGAGGATCAAGTTGTGGTATTTTTTGTATTTTTTCCCCAATCATCTTGATGTCTCTCATAGGCAAAAGCGGAAGTGTTCTTATCTCAGTGGCATTTACCTGGGTATTACCATTTATTGTCCGGAAATAGCGGTCAATCAAAGCTGAGTTCAGTAGAGCCGCTAGACCATAGGCCTCAGTTTTTGACAATTCGCTTTTTAGCTTATATATGTAATTTAAATGATTTTCTAATCCCACCCAATTTGCCGAAAATTTGTCCGCCATTAATATGCCCGCAACTATCCTTCTCTTTTCTTCCTTTGAAGTAAACCGCTTTAGCAATACATAATTTTTCATCGGGACGAGAAGAGATTTGGAGTCCTCGCATACTTCGAAGTAAACAGCCTTACCATTTTTATTCACAGGCCACACAGTTGTAAAAGGCCGAACGTTATGCATCGAAAGCAGAGGAACAACTTGTGAATTATTTTCTTTATTCAATAAAAACTCGCGCGCTCTAAATGACACAATAGGGCCGGTTGATACTGCCAGGCCCAATTCTCTAAAACGAACTGGCCAAGAATCAACGATGTCTGTAATACGCTGATCTAATGTATTACTTGATAATCTAACTATTCTGTCTTTGGTTGAGTTATCAATAATCCTGGAAAGAGGAATTTGGTGTTGATAGATACTTGTGAGCTCCCTACCATCGCTCACAGTTAATTTGACATTATTTGAAATCTTGCCTTTTTTCCCTGCGAGAATAATGTTCTCTTGTAAAACACCGTTTTCTCGGAACACTTTTGTCCTAGATTCAAAAATGTGAAAACGGAAGGGGTTTATGCGATCAAAAAACCATCGACGAAAATCTCGGAAATAAAGCCCACTACAATAACTTCTAGGAGTGATGGCTACAATCTCTCCTCCATCTTTTAGAAGCTCCGCTCCGACAGCCATGAATAATGCGTAAATGTTAGGTTGGCCGTGAACGATGCTACTAAGCGATTTGGCATGTTGAGACGACTTTCGTAGCTTATAGTACGGCGGGTTCATAATTACCAAATCAAACAACTGGTGACTTGAACCAGTCTCTTCGAATAAATCTCTTTTTTGTAGATTTTGGGAAAGAACAAAATCTCCTTGTATAATTTGAAAATCAAACTCGTGGCCACGCTGCTCGAGTATGTGTCTGGCCTTGGCCATTGTTTTATAAAGTAATTCAATTAATGCCGGCTCATTTTCATAAAGAACAGCCTCAACCTTTTTCGGAGACTTAAGGCCAGCAATGCGATCGCAAACAGCAGCTGTCAAGATTCCAGTACCGGCGCCAGGGTCTAAAATTCGAATATTTTCTGTCTGAATTCTCGTGAACATTCCTGCCATAAATCTAGCAATTACAGGAGATGTTCCGAAATGTCCGACTTTTTTGCGAGCCTCAGCGGATGTACTCTCTTCATAGCCTTGTTGAACTTCGGCGACAAATGCGGTGATAGTCTCGGCGGTAAGGGATGCATGCATTTTTTCTGCTAGCACAGTTGATTTGATAGCCATCCTGAACCCCCTCATTACTTATTTTAATCTCTTTCCAATTTTCATTTACCTGGCTTTCCTTAGGGTATCTAATAATTCCCAGCGCCGCGCTGATGAATCAAAGTATTCCCAGAAAACCCACCCATTACGGTTACCTCCAGCAGCAGCTGCTGCTGCCGCGGCCTTAGAAGGCGAGTGGTATATTTTACCGTGATAACTTATTCCACCATCAACCACCTCCGCATCATGGCGATCACCTGTTCGCTTTGCGATATGACGAAGCTTTGTTCCTATAGAAAGATGAACACCGGCGCGGATCCTCAATTCGCCACTTTTCTTATAAGGTATGGTTGTAATAGTTTGACCCTTGATTATCTACGCCCAACTAAAAGTAGACATCAAATTAGATAAATTATCCGCCACTCTACGCCGCATAATCTGCTCGATCAACGTTAATAAACTCAAAGGGCCGGAGTCATTCTTCAAACTTTCCATGACGGATTTTAGCCTGAGTTTGCGGCGGATACTCATCAAAATGGACTTCATCGTGAGTTGGCATAGCGTGCAATATCCTTATCGAATGGCATCTGGTCCCACGTGCGGCCATCGAGCGTTCGGCCAAAGCGTTTCTTATTAACGCCGCCCCACTGCTTAAAAAAGAAGGGCACGCCGCGCGCCAAGCAGCGATCGCGTATCTTCCGAACCCATTCACCTCGCATCTCTCGCGCTCCAGGGCCAGACTCCCCGCCGACAATTATCCAGTCGATCCCAGTGAGCGGAAGATTTGGTATTGGCCCAATAAGAGGTTCCAATGAAAGAAAACGAACATGGGCTTTAATCTTTCGAAGTTCTTGCACTCGACAAACAAACCGGGAGTCTTCGATGCTAGTGCCCATCCAAATGTTTTTGGACCATAAGAGCTGTGGAGCCAGCTTTGCCGCAATTTCCGGCCGCTTGGTCAATATCTGAAATGTATGCTGTGGGCAAGAATTCATAACACGAAAAACTTCCTTTATGAATTCAAGTGGAACGCCTTCTTGGAAGAGGTCGCTCATGGAATTAACAAAAATAATCTTTGGCGTCCGCCATTTAAGTGGTTGATAAATTGCTTGGTAGTCCAGAACGACACGGCCAGACCAGTGACCGTCTGAATTAACCGTTCCAATATAGTTGGCGGTGCGTCCTGAACTTATGCCCTTGTTCCTCGCCGCAAGTGCGACACCGGCAAGCCGAGCGGCCATTCTTTCCGCGTAGCAGTTCTTGCAGCCCGCGCTCACTTTTACGCACCCGACAACCGGATTCCAGGTGGCCTCTGTCCACTCAATCGCCGAGCTCGCGCCCATGGCTCCTCCTTAAAATAATATGTTTTACGCTTTTATGATTTACTGAATGTATACTGTATATATATACAGTATTTAAGTTAAAAACTCAATAATTAGGCTTGTACAATCTACAAGGAATCAGAGTTATTCTTCAATTCATTTGGAACAGCCCATGCCATGGCAACCGTTAGCTAGGCACCGTACCCAAAAGAGCCATGAACAATCCTGCGGATATCTTTTATCTTTCATACTTAATTTTGATCAATGGGTTGCGCAGTATAAATGTCAATGCTATAGTCAATAATGTTGTCAATGAGAACGTCATGAGCAACGAATTTTCCTCCTACCTACGGGTATCTTTGCCAAAGACGCGTATTACGCGAGGCCGGCTTGTAGTGGAGATTTGTAGTCGATTTAATTTCTAACTGAATGGTGGGAGATAATTATTATGAATGTAAATGCAATTGCTCGAAGGCTAGAATCCATCGAGCGTAAGGGAGCAATGCGCTCTGTGGATGTGGCCAATCTTTTGGGAACGCGTCCAGAAACGGTTTCCCGCTGGAATCAAGGGAAAGCTTTCCCGCGTCCAGATGCACAAAAGCTTTTGCTTGAGCTTGAATATATCGTAGATCAACTGTCAGATTTCTACGAACCCAATGAGGCGAGACTTTGGCTCTTTTCTCGGCAGAAACAACTTGACGGCACAACTCCAGCAGAACTTATCCAACAGGGCAAAACTGAGAAAGTGATTGCTGTAATCGACCAGCTACGCGACGGATCATACCTGTAAACGCTTTACGCAGGGGGGGTGAGACGTGATCCACGATCTAGAGTTGGTTGATCGCCTGAGTGCGTTTTCTCCATTGCCGTTTGATGGGCAAGTTTTTCGGGCTACGCGGAAGAGTCTGGATCCCCTCGCCCCCTCTGTCATCGGTGGACGTTGGGCTCCAAAAGAAGAAGGGGTTTCTATTCTTTACACGAGCTGCGAAAAGGATGGAGCGCTGGCGGAGCTTGCATTCCACTGGGGGCAATTAAACCCGTTACCATCTAAACCGGCTAGCTTACATCGGATTGCTTTAACGACCGGGAAAACCCTGCGCCTGCTGCGCGCCAACCTCGAGTCTTTGGGTGTGGATTGGACCCGTTATAGCGAAATTAACAACGAGCGGACCCAACAGATTGGGGCCGCAGTTGCGTTTCTCGGGTGCGATGGTCTTATCGCACCATCCGCACGGTGGAATTGCGAAAATTTGATGCTCTTCACCGACCATCACAGGCTCGACAGCAATGACCTTCGGGTACTCAGTACCGAGGAAGTTGACTGGCTCACGTGGGCACGGGAACACGGCATAATTACTTAACTACATTGTCAGCGTTTTGTTTTTGCCCCAGCCTTTCTTCCCTAAAATCGTAGTCAGAGAACAATCGTAGCCGGAGGGAGGCATTCCTGCAGGAGACTCGCTTTGCTGGCGAGCGCCTGGGCCAGGGCCAAACGCCTCTCAGGGTCGTCCGCATTGAACGGGACCGATACATGGCGCGGGGACGTGTTGTCGTAGTATGGCTGTAACCCCTCCGCGCGTACTTCTTGGCAGCTGAGTGTGACGTATCCGAAGTGTACGCGGCCGCTCGCCGGGTTATCCGCATAGTGGTGTCCGTGGTCGCAGATCGTAGAATGCGTGATCCCGGTTGTCTGAAAGACCGATAACGCCTGACCCGTTTTTGGTTTCAGTAACGCAGAGCGAGCGGTGCCATCGGCCCGCACGTGATTACGATCAAACGCGAAGCGGCTGAGGACATCGTCGTCCTGAAGGTTAGGCATAGACCTTCTTAATCTCAACGGTCAGATCTGTGGGGAACGTACCGTTAAACGGTTCACGCCCGCTGCGTCGTTTATCGTGGGTGTAATAACCGGCCCAGAAAAGTGTTAAGCGTGCACCAATCAGTATCGAGAATGTTTTTCCAGCTTGATGCCACTCAAGCTCAATGTAGCCATCCGAATCCGGGTGTGCGCTTGGTAGCGGTAAATCACTTGGAAGATGTCTGAGCAGCTGCCGGGCATGCATATAAGCTGCGATGGAAACGGCGGTTGCGCCGTCGCCATCCCAGTTGTCGTGTTGACAACGGGCGTAAATGTCGTTGATGTCTTTGATCAACGTCGATAGACCGAGAATGATCTCACGGCTATAACGCGGACCCGCTGACGTCTCAGACGCGTCGGGCGCAGCCGAATCGTCTGCCGGTCGGTGATCCATTGGCACGGACGCACCGCTTGAGACATCGAAGTCGAATCGTTCTTTACGAATGTTGGATATTTTTGCCATGGCTAGCGGTACGGGGCGAGCGCCTTGTCGGTAAACGTGCCAAAGAAGATAGCATTGCGGGCTTGGCGCATGATATGGAAACGTTGCGCGATTGCATCCCACTCAAGTGGTCCTGTGATTGCATAGAATACGTCAATATCAAGAACCATCGGTTGTACGTTGGCATCGAGGGGATCTGGCAACTGATAGTGTACTCGCGCACCGCAAGGCTGGTCGGCGGTTTGGATCGGCATCACAACAGTACTATCGTAGCTGGTAACCGTATCTTCAAGCCCGTACTCCGTGGGCAGCCTTGGGCCCGTCTTGAGGTATTCATCGAGGTCCGCTCGTCCATCAACACGGGTGACTTCCACACGATTGATATAACGCATACCCAATCGGAGTAGGGGGCCGTGCTGAACATTCGACTTATAGATACCGTAATACGTTTTGAGGTCCTCCAGTAGCGCCGGCCAGGACATATACGGGGGCAGATAACTGACGGTGAATCGCTCGATGCGAGGTAGCAGGACGCGATTCTTCGCGGTGTTGCGGAGATCGAGCCCAACCGGCTGAATGTCCGTTACGGATTGCGAGGCGGTTGGCGGCTCAATCTTGAAGGCAAAACTTTGCTCATAGATGGGTTGTTTTACGGGGAAGTGCGCGGCCACGGCCGTCGCGAAGGCCTCGATCTGCCCCATGGTCACGGCTTCGGTTGGCTCAAAACGCAATTCAAGCAGTGCCTCGACGATGGGGGGCGTTTTGAGCGGTGACCAGTCCCGATGCTGCAACGAGGTCGGACCTGTGTGCTTTTTGCTCATGGCGCCATCTTACAGCAAGCGTAAGGTGCGTTCTACGATGTGCATGGATGCGCAGGTTGGAAAGAATCCACCAAACGAGAAGGTGCCGCGAAAGACATGGATGTCTAGAGCGGCCGCACCAAGGAACGGCGCGCCCCCATCCACCGAGGCAGTTTTTACTAATTAATTAATCGGGCACGAACTTGGTAATTAGTGCCGGCCCGTTCAAGCCATGCGATAACTCCGACGCCTGACAAATTTACTGCAACTGCGGGGTTAAATAACACCTCAGGAGAAGTATATAAATTCTGTTCAGTGCCCCAACCTAGGCTATTCTGATAGGCATAGGTAACCAAGCTTGAATTGCCATCGCGTCGTACGATCAACCCATCGTTATTGTTTGTTATAGACACATTGTTTATAGCGTCGAAAAACACGCTATCGTCCACATCAGCAATACCTCCCCATCCGGGACCAGCCGTATACCGTATGGCTTTGAGTGGGTCCCAATTCGGGAAGGGGGCATTCCTGCAGGAGACTCGCTTTGCTGGCGAGCGCTTGGGCCAGGGCCAAACGCCTCTCAGGGTCGTCCGCATTGAACGGGATCGATACATGGCGCGGGGACGTGTTGTCGTAGTATGGCTGTAACCCCTGCGCGCGCACGTCTTGGCATCTGAGTGTGACGTATCCGAAGTGTACGCGGCCGATCGCCGGGTTATCCGCATAGTGGTGTCCGTGATCGCAGATCGTAGATCGTAGAATGCGTGATCCCGGTTGTCTGAAAGACGGACAATGCCTGACCGGTTTTTGGTTTTAGTAGCGCAGGGCGAGCGGCGGATGGACATCGTTGAACTACGGCGGTTCTACGTCGCCATGGGGACAACGCTAGACAAGTTTATAAAGTGCTTCGAGCGGAAATTGCGGTAGTGTTGAAAACCCGACCACCATTGTCTATCTTGGAGTAAATCGGATTCCGCTACGCTTACTCTTCATCCAGGTTGCCCCTGCACACCGCTAAGCGTAGCGCGGTAGGCAATATTTCTACCCCCAAGCTTAGCGAGCTCGCGCTGAAGTTCTTTCGAGCGTTTCTTTTCCGTTTGGGGAGTTAGTTCGGGGATTATTGCGTGGCCCGGAGGTTGATCGGCCTGCGGGTCTGGGAGGACACTTAGTCCAAGAGCAAAAACATCCGCTGCCAAAAGTCTGACCACGATGTATTCGCTTGGTCCTTTCGGACCTCTCCGTGCAACCTCCATAGGAGTGACAAAAAGTTCTCTAAATACCGAAATGCCAGCAGCGTCTTTCTTGTTGGGTTGGAAGGCTACGCGCTGGACAGGTTCGCTCAAAGCAGGGTTGAAATGGTCAGCGGCAGCGAATACCCGGCGCAGAACATACTCACGGGGAGAAACCGGATCGCGCTCGTCCTTTGCCAAAGGTGTTTGTTGCGAAGGTATGAAACCGCACCATCGAATCAGTAAGCGAACTAGGCGGCCTGATACAAACTGCCAAGCTGCCGCCCAGACCGTACCGGCCTCCACGACTCTTCTCGATGAACCGTACCCTCATTCGGAGTTTCTAGCATCCACTCTATGCGATATGGCTCAGAACACTCGGCTTCGAAATACACCCCTCCCTCCATCTGCCATTCGATAATTACGCTTCCAGTAGAGGACGCTACGACTCGCGATGGTGGCGGTAATGACTGGTTACGACGCAGTAACCCAAAAAGATCTTCGACACTATCAACCACTTCAGGCTTTGGAGCGTTAGCCCCTTCGCCATCCCAATCGTCCCGTAGGGAACGGATACGTCTCAGGTTTACAACACGTTCCATCCACAGGCGATCAACCTCGCTTTCGAATGAAGTCGACAAACCACTTGGGCTCATTGGCCCTGAGCTTTCGCCGAAAGGAGCGAATTCCTTGTCAGTCCAAACGTCTGTCTGGTATCTAAGTGCGATCATTTGTCAGATCCTCCGTTTCCAGTATTTGTGTGCCACGGGGGAAGTCATGGCAGTGAAATAACGAACTATCGCAGCGTGGCCAAGTTCAAACCCGGCCCAAAGGTCCAAATTCTTTTCTATATTGACTGGGCCTCTAGCTGTAAGTTGAAGCCTTATGACTTCGGCACCTTTCTCAGAGCCGGCTCGACCTCGATTCATCGAGATGTATAGACGCCCACGATTATCGCCGATAATCAGCCTCCACTCTCCACGAAAATCTTCAGGATTAAAATCCCTCACGTCCTCGGTGGCCGGAACATTGAAACGTGGAAAGATCTTAGTCCAATCTGAAAAAGTATCCCAAAGTCCGCCCCTATCTATGTGGTTGACATAAGTGACTTCCCATTGGTTCAGATCCAGCGCCCCAAGCTCAGCATCTTTAACGAATCTCTCAAATGCAGCGAATTTATCCTGGAACTCGGTCAAAACTTTCTCGTAGCTTGGATAGCCAGCGTTTTGCTTGCGCCAATTATACACAAACCGACTATCTTGGACCTGTATCATCCCCTCCTCATCAGAGCGCCGAATTTGAAGGCGTTCAGGTTCGACACCCGGAACAATCCGAATACCACCTCCTGGCGGTCCCCATTTAATCTCATCACCGAAGAGTTCAAATTGATCTTCGAGCCGCGGCGCGGGCTGAACATCTACCCAGTCCTTATTCAGATAGTTCTTCCAAAACCATCCCCCGTGAGCATTGGAAAACCTTTCAAGACGCGCAAATTGTGCGCTCAATACTGTTTCGATGACGGGCGGTGCGTCAAACTTTGGAAGAGGAGTAGTCATCTATACGAATTGTAGACTCTAATTTTGGATTCAACGTAACGCAAGCCCCAAAAACATTATTTGTGTAATTATTAAGGGGTAAGAAGATAACCTATTTATATATTTTTCAATAGACCTTGGCCCCATGCCATACGAACTACGTCAAAAAAAAGCAGGGGTCCAGAGTTAATTTTCATTGGTTTGTCGTTACAGCACACTCTGCTTGTCCCCCTACCAATCGATCTTCCGCAATCAAAATCGGGGTTAGCTCAGTCTGACTTCGTGTGAATCAATGTGCTAAACATAAACCATCAGACGGACAGACTCAAATCGAGCAAGGACATCTCCCCGGATTTCCTTTCACTCCATCCGGACCACATTTACTAAGTTCTGATCACTCGCTGCTGGCCATCCGCGCCCCGCGGCGTGATGCTGGTGGTATTCGGCCTCTCGGAGGCGCCTTTCCGCCTGGCGATGATAATGATGTCCTTAATAAGCTAAATGGGTAGGTGTTATTTTTCAATCGAAAAAACAAGCGTGGTGCCGCGGGTTCAAGCCAGCTCCGGCAGAAGATGCTTTCGCCACAGCGAATCTTCATGCTCGGATCTGAAGAAACCGAAGTGTCCGATCCGTTCCAGGCCGACGTCGTGCGGGGCAAGGCGTTTCATCGTGCGTGGTGAATTGACATAGAAGCCGTGTATCGATTCCGTGTTACGGGCGGACATGAACTCGTCATCGGAGAAGGAAAGCGAAACGATCGGCGTGCGTACGGCTGCATATTGTGCGCGAACGCCTTCGCCTTCGACGCCGACCGCATACTCCGGGTTCAGGCACCAGCGCCGCCACTGTTCCATCACGCCCTTGGGGAGATCGCCTACTTTGCGTAGACGTCTGCCGGGAAAATAGCCCAGCAGCGACACCACAAGCGGCGCGACCACGTACCACAGCCACCAGGCGCGGCGCTTCAAGGGCGGCGAGTTCTCGCGCCAATAGCCGCTGCCGGTGGCGATGGTCACGGCTTTTGCGATGCGCTCGCGATTGGGCACGAATGGCAGGATTTGTCCGCCCAGGCTGTGACCAATCCAATAGAGCGGTTTGCCGGGCGTGCGCTTTGAAAGCGCGTCAACCATGGCTGCGCAATCGAGCCGTGCCCAGTCAAAGATATCGGCTTTGAATCCACGCAAACGGCGGGGACGTGACAGCCCCGTGCCACGGTAGTCGAAAGTAGCCGTGAGAAAGCCTTGCCGCGCGGCCCATGTCGCGAATGGCGCGTAGTACTCCTGCCGCGTGCCCATCGCGGGGACAATCAAGATCGCGCCTAGGGTCTCGCGTGGAGGCGCAAAAAACCGAGCGGAGATGCTATAGCCATCCGCCGTAATGATGTCTTGCTGTATTGGCTCACTCATGATGTTTCCTCGTGCGATTCCTGCTAGGGCCCCTGTCAGGATAGATCCGCTGCACTCTTACTGAATCCGCCGGATTGGTTTTTACGGAGTGCACGCGCTGAAAGTACGCTCCGACTGCGAGCAGCAAGAATCCCCAAGCAGGGCGATGAAGAACAACTGCCGATCCGTCGCTTACGGCGCCTTGAAGAAGCTCGCGACCTCATGCTGGAACAAACGATGGCCTTCTTGCAGGTGCATCATGTGACCGGCGTTGGGAATGACTACGTACCTCTTGTAGCGGTTCGGAAGTTGCTGAAAGAACGGGAGGAGGCCGTCGAGATCGGCCACGTCGTCGTACTCACCGTGGATAAGCATCGTGGGGACGGGCATGAGCCTGGGGTTGATCATGGGCATGATGGTCACCATGTCGAGCTGGGGGCCGGTCGGCGACTTGACCTCGACCTGCGCCGCCGCCTTGGCAAAGACGTCGACCACCGCAGGGTCGCTAGCCGCCGCCGGGGTCATGGAATGGAACCGGGGCTTCCAGCCGGCTTCCGGGATGCTGATGTAGGGATTTTTGCGAAAGTTCTCGATATTGGGCCGCCGCTTGGCGATGTCCGGGCTGTTCACATGCATCTGGGCATAGCTCACGTACTTCGCCACCTTTTCGGGATGTGCCATGACGAACATTCCGCCATATTGCGTTCCCCAGGACCAGCCGAGGAGGTGTACCTTCTGGCTCTTTCGAAGCTTCAGGATATAGTCGACCACCGCGTTTAGATCTTCGCTCGCCTCTTTGGTCGTCATCGGGGAGTCGGGGTGGGTCGAACGGCCGAAGCCGCGCACATCCAGGGCAAAGACGTCGAAGTTTTCCCGTGCCAGGAAGTCCATGAGGCTGTACGAAGGTTTGCCCGGAACTTGTAGGTCAAAGCTCCCGCGGCCGGCGGTGGCGGAACCGTGGGCTAGGATGACAACCGGTTTACCGCCAGGGTTGCCCGCGTACTTCTCCCAAACGTAAAGCTTGTTCCCGGCATGCTCCACCCAGTGCTCCACGCCGTTGACCGTCTGGGCGGCCAACGGCGTTAAGGCGCTGAGGACATAGATTATTACGGCACTTCCAACTAAAGCTATTGATCGCATAAATCCCTCCTTAAAATGGAAGCCTTACGAAGCGGAAGCTGGGCGCACCGTTGGCGCGATGAGCATCGCCCAGAGATGGGAGAGCGTCAAGGGGGACGACGCCTCGGAGCGGGGTCGCGCCGGCGACAGGTTGAGTCGCGCTCGGCGCCGCTCAAATTCGATGATACCGTTCGACTCTTTGAAAATGGAAACGCGGAAACGTGTACCTCATGTTCTCGGATTATTTTGTTATATGTCTCTGACCGGTCAGGTTAAGCGACTGTATACGCCGTAAGCGAGATTAGCCAAAGCCAATCCGATTAGAGTGAAAAGGGTGACCTGCATGCCGAGCACTCGGTAGCGAAAACGTTCGGCCAGCAAACCTCTTGCGTGCAGGAGCCGGCCGGCAAGCACCGCGATACCGCCGAAATGCACCAGGGCAACGTGCGCCCCACTGAGCTCCAGCAGAACGAGCAGGAGGAGAGATATAGGCGCATATTCTATCGCGTTGCCCTGGGCGCGGACCGCGACCTGAAGCTCAGGGTCGCCGCCATCGCCGAAACGCACTTTCTTCGCCCAGCGCAACTTGATGACCCGAAGCGACAACCAGACAATCAACAGCGCCAATATCGCAGCATAAAAAGAACTGATCATATTTCCTCCGGCGCGCTAACTCATAACCAAAGCCGCCCTTCCGGCTTCCAAGATCTCGTCCGACAGGCCCCGGCGATCGACCGCCCGCGCCAACACCATGGTGCCGACCAGCATTGCCATCGTTGCAATCGCCTCCCGGCGCACCGCTTCGGGCGACCGGCGCCGGGTCGTTGCCACGACCGTCTCGATTATTTGCTCCATCTTGTCGGTAAAGGCGCGACGAGCCTCCGGGCCTTCGCGGGCTATTTCGGTCCCGAGCGCGGCTATTACGCAGCCGTGCCCGGCATTGTCGCGGTGCCGGGGCGTGAGGTAGGCGTTGACGAACGCAGCCCGGCGCGTGCGCCCTGGCGGGCTCTTGGCCGCCACGCGCAGCAGGTCCATAGTCTCCTCGAAAGCCCGCGCGCAGGCCTCCGCAACGAGCGCGTCCTTCGATTTGAAGTGGGCGTAGAAGCCGCCGTGCGTTAGGCCGGCCTCCTTCATGAGGCCGGCAACGCCGATGCCGTGGATACCCTTCGCGCGGAGCTGCACCGCCGCATTCTGAAGAATACTGGAGTGGGTTTTGGCCTTGTGATCCTTCGAACAACTCCGGGGCGAGCACGACAAAACCGGCAGCGGCGAATTTGCGAGTGATGAATCTGTGCGCGTCGTCAACACCACGGTAACCGTGCAGCAGAACGAGTGCCGGCATGGGACGATTGACGAAAGGGCGCGCCAGCAGTCCGTCGACTCTTTGTTTGCCGCTCCGGTAAGCCGCGTGCATGGAAACGATTTTTTGGTTCATGGCGATTGTTCCCCTGGCGCGCCAGCGGGGCGACCGTTGGCGAACGGCACAAATATCACCTCATAGCCGATTCGCTGCGATTTAGTTTCGCTACCACGCAGCTTGGAGCACCCAACCCTCAAAGCTTCGGACAAAATAGACCTCGTTAATTGGCTTGTTCTTGAATTTATAAACGAAGCCGGATGACCCCGACAGCCCCTTTTCGCGATCCTCTGCGATTACACGAAGATTTACGTCTGCAACATCCTTTGGCGTCAGCGTTCCGAGGCCGTTCTTTCCAAACAGAAAGACATTCAGCTCCGTCTGTTCAATCATCTGGTTGATTATCGGACCCTGAATCGCTCTTTTCCCACGAACCGTCACGTCCGACGAAATTGATTCCGCCAGCCGGTAGTAGTTCTTTGATTTGACGTTACGAAGGAAGGCATCGAAGTCTGGACGATCACTAGTCTTATTGGGACCGCCGAACACAACCTTGATGCTGGTCACCTTGCCGTTCTTTTCTTCGAAGCTGAAGCTGTTCCCATAATGATTGATATATGTGTTCGAGATAGGTTTCTTGGTATAGAGGTCATTCGCTTGTTTTCGCTCTGTAGGAGGGCCGAGTTTTTCGATGGCCTTCTTTGCATCTGAACCGAGATCGATGCCATCGAGGCCCATGTGTGGCGGATTTCGATCGCCTTCAATCTGAATTGAGATGATAAGGTCAGGCCGTGTTTTGTCAGTCTCGAAAATAACATTGTGACCATCGCGACGGTATGCATATGCTTTCCAGCCATCTTCAAATGGGAAGACCTTATCAGGTTCCCCGAGTCGCTGTTTTGCGAATTTCAGTTCTTGTCCGATCTTATGGCCATAGAGCGTGTAGTAATTGGCGGCTGATGACTCAAGACCAAAAACGGCTAGATACACAAGCAACGCAACAGTAAAGATACGCTTCATTTTATCCTCCCCCTTGAAGAGCAGCTAATTTAAGATGGACACCAAAAGGGCGTATAAGCTCGTCACCGGTCCACCCAAGCGGCTTGATTATCCATTAAGCCTTGTACTTTAGTATACGCCACAATAACTTAATGATAATTGAACAAGCATAGGGTGTGTTCTACGCACCAGCGTTGGTCCCATCGTCGAGGCGCTGATGAAACTCTACCCTTTCAATAGACGAACGAAATCGGGACACCAACAATTGCACTTCCGTTGTTTTAGGCGGCTACAGCGTATAAAGTTGTGTTGTCTCCAGTTATGCGACTACCCACTCCGCCTGGAATCACGAATGCGTAGAGCGTTGCTATCAATACTAATACTTTTGTCGGCGTGCACGCATCCGGCATCCTCAGTTAGGGAGGTTGTAGCTAAGGATCGTGACGGCCGGTACCTAACGTTGGACAACGCAATTCAAGGATACTTGGGTGGCGACGACCATTATCTAGAAATAACGTGGAACATTGCGGAAGGCTATAGACTGTACACTGAGGCGACGACGATCTCTGACTCGTCCGGCGCGCTTACATGTCAATGGAATGGGTCACTTGCGAAAGAGTATTCTCCACGCTATGGATTGATAACTACGGCAAGAATATTGGCGACGACCAAGTGCGCGCGGCCGATGGTAGGCGCGCCTATCCCCACGCTCCTGATCAAGTATGTCGGCGGCTCAATCGACGGACGTACTTTTCCACCAGGGGAGATGCGCCTGACCCCTGACGGCGTCGCTCCATTTTATTCTGGAGTTGTCATACAGGACTTGTCGAAGGAATTAATGGGACTCGAACCTGCGTTTTCCTATGGAGGTGCGCTTGTATACGCGACAATTCGGGGGTCGGATGCGGAGCGATCGGGGTTACTGCGCGGCGATATTGTTACTGCAATAAATGATATCCCTGTACGCAGCGCGTCGCAGTTTGTGATTCAGATACAGAGAGGGTCGCCGGATCAACCTGATGTTGAGCTTGACGTGTACCGGTTGTCCCGTTCGTTTAAACCTAAGCGCATTAGGCTTAAGCGCGATCTAAACGTTGGTCAGTCGACGACTGTGGACGAGAGCATGTATTCGCATAACTCGCCGGCTAAGTCGGCGCGCTAACCGCGCGGCTTATTGGCCCCGGCAAATAGGGTCTACCATTGAATTACCGTGACAACAATCATTTTTTGATTGCCGGCGGTCCAAGCAGCCACACCGGGTGCTTGAGGGGCGCGACTACGGCTACGAGCAACAACAGGCCAAATATAATGACCAGAATCGGAATTTCATAATTGACAGAGATCCTTCCAGTTTGACGGAGGATGGAGAAGAAGGATCCGATAACAAGAAACGGGCCGATGACTGCCGTGGCCTTATCGAACCCCAGGACCGCAATTATCACGACCCCCGCTACGGCAAGACCCAGTGTCCAAACCCATTCTACCGCCGGCAGTATCCCGACGTTGTTCAACAGCCAGGCAATTCCCAATGATATTATCGCTATAGCTGCGGTGACGCCTGTTTTCTTGGGGTTCATTATGTCCTCCACTTCGTTAAGTTCGTATTGTTGTTTAAAGGCCTAAACTAATCGGCGCGCCGGTGTTGCACGCAAGCTTGAAGTTGCAGACAAATGGGGCCGGAGTCATTTTTCAATTGCACGACTACCTCATTGAAATCTACCGAATAAAGACTCATAAGATACCGCGAAAAATGTCAAAGGAAAGATAAGGGTATCAAACACGATACTAAACGGAAGATCTATGAACGGATACAGCGGCGGATCGACTTTGAACCTGGACATTGCGATATCGTCGTGCCTAATGGCATTTATATTAAGCCGTGTGCCGCTGTATATCTTCGGGCTGCCATATTCCGCTTCCGATATAGTTCTGTAAGTGGCGCATCCGGTTGAGGTCAATGACATCAGCGCCACGACAAGAGCGATGGGCGCGGCTTTAAGAATTTTCACTGGCTTATTCCCTATCCTAATTATGAAGATTCACCGGCCTAACAAAATAGATTATTGTCCGATTTCCTATCTCATTTTTTTTGTTGCCGTTATATCATCAGCACGCACTGTACACATTTTTCCGCCGGGTGTGGCTTGTAGCTTATAAACGTGTCCAGCCTCGACTTGAAGGTTAAGTTCATCTGTCGGGCCCATCTGCTTTCCGTACGATGTCTTTACA
>Ga0184640_10000102_pt1 | contig 20009 bp, 21 predicted proteins | sample PLM31_200_b2_FD_133161 | JGI IMG/M metagenome (GOLD analysis project Ga0184640, IMG submission 133161) | Groundwater sediment microbial communities from an aquifer in East River, Colorado, USA - PLM3-1_200_b2 | ecosystem: Environmental > Terrestrial > Soil > Riparian zone | place: USA: East...
CCGCTCCATCCTTTTGTTAGGCGCTGCCACCCCAAACTTTCTCTCTAATGCTTCCAGTGAAGTCGTTTTTCCTGCCCGAATTTCCTTCCTCGCTGTTTCGATAATTCTCAAGAACTGCGGATTAGTGCTCAACGCTAGCGACTCCCGGTCTACCTTTCTTAGAGAGACCAAAGCAGCGACTGGCCGTTTCTTCTTAGTGAAGACGAGCGTCTCTTCCTCTGCGGTTTCAGCAACCTCCAGGAATGGCTGTAGCTCTTTCGGTAGCTTCATTGCCTTCATATGTGTATCTCCTTGCCCGCAACAATAAGTAGGTTCCCTCTTTTAATCCCGATGGCGAGGACGTTTACAAGATCTGGTTCCAGCGCATCCACTTCATAAAACACCCGTAGAGAGCCCACTCGCAATTCCCAGGGAGCCAGAGGATTGGGACGCAGCTGCTTTCTGTTTCGTGTTTCTCGTAAGGGCTCATACCGCAGTTGCACTTTTACAGCATCAAGCACGATTGCCTGTTGTCGAGCGGTAAGCTGCGCGAAGTGCTCCTCTGCCGACTTCGCAAGCCGAATCCTGTACGCCACAGGCCGCAGTCTAACACGTCTAAGGCCATCTGGACACGCCGATCATCAAGGCAAGGATTCCCGCGCCTAACGCCAGGGATCACCTTCATTTTTCCCGCCGCGGGAAAAATGTAAAGTGCATCCCATTGTTCGAAAGTCTCTATGGTTTCCAGGGATACCGGTTGCTTTTCTCTCGGTTCTCGTCTGTCTGAAGAGGCTGAAGGTTCCGGAGATTGTCTGTCCCGTCCTTGTCCACCGGCCTTTTGTGATCTACTTCCCATCCCTTCTCAGAATCCTTGCCGTATGATGGTTTGTAGAGTACGTTTCCGGCAGCATCGCGACGGTAGAGATCGGGGTCTTTTCCCGGGATCTTCCTGCCTTGCTGCCACACTTGCTCAACTCGCTCAGGATCGAACTTCCTGCCGTCTTCATTCGTGCCGCGTCGTCTTCCCATTTTCCTTCTCCTTTCGAACGCCAGGGCTGAGTTGCGCGACGCCAGGAGCGTCAATCTCAAACCGTTGGTTATGCACCGCCCTCGATCTTGCCGACATCGAGAAGCCGGGCTCCGTGATGGACCGTCACCACTTGGACCTCCTCTTCTCGAATCCGATAGATGATGCGGTAGTTGCCGAGAATGATCTCCCGGATGGTTTCAATTTCCAATTCTGGCACAATCCTCCCCAGGCGTGAGTGCTGCACCAGGCGGTCTGTGGCGCGGAAGGCACGATCAGCAAACACAGCGGCAACGTGCGGTGCGTCGCGAGCGATAAAGAGGCAGAATGCTTCCCTGGTTGACACACCAAAGGGCGGTTGATACAAACGTTTCTCGGGATTTCACTCCGGCGAGACCCCCCGACTATGGACCAAACTTAGGTCTGGTGGCTAAACCAGGTAAGCATCAGAGGCAGATCGCCTCAAGATCATCGAGAGCCTGTAGCGTCCACCTTACTTGAGCCATCTCGCCATCCGCTGGCGGGCCTCTTCCTGACTGATCAGCTCACCACGGTCCGCTTGGCGAAGGCCTCTCTCAATCTTGTAGAGCAGGTACAGCCGGTCGATAGCGTCCTCGACGCTAGCGTCGTCCGGCAGCTCTTCGATTGCCTTCAAGATTTGCTGCTTGGTTTCCACAACTTACCCTCCGATCAAAGTTTCAACTGTATCGTACCATAAGCTCTCTGGGGGACCAACCCCGCCCGTTCACCGTGGGTGCATAACGCCGCCGTTGAGCCGCCGAGCAAGCGGGCGAAGTCCGCTTGCGAAGGTCGGTCTCGAACGGCTGGTTAGACAATAAGCCCCGAGCAGCGTGACGTCCTCATTCCTTCCCATGGGCACGCCCCTCATGCCCTGCACCGGCCTTCGCATACCCGCGCAACTCGTCGTATCTCTTAACCTGTTCTGGCGTGAGAATCCGCTTCATCTCCAGGTGCCGCCGCAAGTGTGCGATGCGCAACTCTTCTTGCAAACGGGTGATCTCCCGGACCAGTGTGCGCAACCCACCTTCATCAATCTTTCCTCTGGCGAATAGCCCATCCAGTTCTTTCTCCTTCTCGACGATGAGCCTCCCTAGCTTCTTTGCCTCGCCAAGTATCGCGGCACGTACTGTCTCTGTTTGTGCCTTTTGCACCGCGGTGAGTTGAAGCGGCCCGACCAACTCAAGAGTGTGCAATGGGCCGGGGTAGTGGTTTAGTTCGGCAGCAAGGGCGAGCTGAATTCCCCGCCCCTCTAAGTAGGCTTGAACTTCATCCGCCGAAAGCGCCTTGATCTCTCGCTCCTGCCGCCCTGCGTAAGGCGAGCGATGCTCCTGCGCTTGAGCAAGTAGCGGAACTATCAACAGAAGCAATAGCCATGCAGGTTTCTTCATCGTGCATTCTCCTCTCAGTTGCTTTTGTCTAACGTTCGCGAGTCCGTGTTGAACGCGTTGTCATGTTTCATTGCTCTCCAATTGCTCTTCAAGTGACTTCATATCTCCAAGCACCCACAAATCAGTCACTTTCCCACCAGCGAACGTAAATAGCGCTGCACCCGACCAAGTAAGTCGTTTTCCTGTTGGCCGGTACCCCATAAACTCGCCCTTATGAATACCAGTGAAACGCATTTTTGCGAATACCTTGGACGATTCTGCCACCATTTCACCAATAATACATTGGTACTCGCCCAACGCATCATGGACCATATCGAGATAGTCGGAAAATCCTGCGCGCCCCCGCTTCTCTTGGCCAAGAGAGCCCCTGAATTGCACGTCTTCATGTAGCACGTCCGGAATCGCAAGCTTGTTGTGCTGATTCCAGATCACTTCGTAGAACTTCCGTACTTGATCCGTGTTGTGGCTCATTCTTTTGAAACATAACGTTGTATTCAGCGGCGCGCCGCAAGGCGCGTCCGCTGGAATTAATGGTTAGCCGTCACGCCAGGTCCAATCGGCGGGGCGGCTAGGAATTCAGCAAGTTGCTCAGCCTGGACAGAAAATGCTTGAAGTACAGGATGCTTAGATGCAGCGACCGTTTCGGGCAGCATTGCCTGTGTGAATTGCCAAGCTACGGCCGCAGTGATGCCTGCTTGCGTAATAGTCTTACTGCTCGCATCCAGTGGCTTGCGGCGGATTTCGAGCTCCAAAGCCGCGTAGGCGGCAAGTAGTTGACCTTGAACTCTATCAAGCCAAGGTTTGTGCTGTTTCTCCACCGGCCGCAGATTACGCTCGTACACGATTTGGATGCTCTTTTCGCAGGCGGCCAATGCCAGCCCGATGATTCGCAATGCGTGCTGCCGCTCGGGAAGGCTGGAAGGCATCAAAGTTTTACCAGGCGCAGACAAGGCTTCGGCGTAATAGAGAATGAGCGTTGAATCCATCAATACCTCACCGTCGTCGCAGACGAACGATGGCGCCTTGACAACGGGATTGATCTGCTGGAACTGTTCGAATGTTGTGAAGACCGAAACCGCCCGGTGTTCGAACGGAATTCCAAGAAGTCTCAGCGAAATCGCGACCCGGCGAACATATGGGGAATCAAGCATGCCAATGAGTTGCACAATTCCTCCTGCTGAGTGATGCCCAACGTATAGCGTTTTATCCCTAAAGCCTGGGAGTAATCAAGTCGCGGAAAAAGGCTCGCCGTAGCGACGGGGGGGATAAAACGGGTTGGACTAAACCGCTTCGCCGACTTTAGCTCTGGCTGTGCAGATTGTAAAGGGAAGAGGTGGTGGAGATGGGAGCAGGGAGTTGAGTAGGAATACCGGTTTTGGCAGCGCTAAGCTCCAAGTGCACGCCTTCTGGGATCGTGCGGCGGGAGCTCAGAGGTGCTGATAAGACTCCATAGCGGAGTATTGACGCAGATGGGGACACACCCCTGCGCAGAATATAGCGGGCCACAGCCAAAAAGTACTCCTCCGCATCAATCAGTATGGCCTTGTATCGCCCTCGAAATAGCGGCCCGTCCCTGCCACGGGAGCGGTTGAACCTGAGAGTGTAAATCCCATCGAGATGTCTCATGGCCCTGGACAACTCTCCCTTCGGGGTCTGTAAAAGCAGGTGGTAGTGGGTGTCCATCAAACAGTAAGCGTAGACCCTTACTCCCCATAGTCGGGTTAGCTCTCCAATCAAGATGAAAAACTGCTCTCGGTCTCTATCCTCTACAAATACTTCCACATGCGAAAGCCCCCGGTTCATCACATGGTAGTACGCTCCCGGATATTCTATGCGCAAGGGTCGGGTCATGAGACCGACGATAGATGAATCTGTTTCCGATTGTCAACTATAAAAGGTCAACAGCAGACTTGACACCTTTTTGGCTTATGTTAGGCAGGCACCCCTCGCTGCGACGCGTCGCCCTGGATAACCGAGTCAGTCGCCATCCCACAACCCTCTCTCCGCGGAGGCGCTGCTGCGCGAGTCGCGCATTCGAAGCGCTCTTTCACTCTTACCTTCTCCCGGGTGGTCAGGATGATCTCCCTGGAGACTCAAGAACTGGCTAGGAACGCGTTCGGCAGGGGCGGCGGGCGGGATCGGCCGGTTAAGCCTCACTGCGAGCACTGGCCCGCCTTCGGCCGGGCACCCAAGCAGTTGATTCCTTATCTCACGGGCAAGCACCTCCGCGAGGAGGGAAGGGACAGCGTTGCCGAGCTGGCGCTGGACTGACACTCGACTCCCAACATAGGCAAGGTCCCTGGGGAATGTCTGGAGGCGAGCCATCTCCTCCACACTGAGCCGCCTGTTCTCCCAGTGGAAGGGGCCAATCGCTGGCCCGGGTTGGGCTTGAATCGTCCAGGAGGGACGGTCCTTCGCCAGCTTGAGCAGAAAACTCCAGAAGCGCGTTCTCCACCCAAATAGAGGCAATCCGCCTCCTCTGTTGGTGTGCCATAGGTAGTTTTGCCCTTCCGGGATAGATGGAAGCAGGTCAGCCCACCGGCCACGGACCCTCAAGTCCTCGCCGCACGGCGGGGCAAAGCCGCCAATCGCATCCCACGCCGTAACGGCTGAGCACATGTCCGTCGCTCCGAGCAGCGGTCCCTGGGTCGGGGCGTCCTCTGTTGCATGGGTCGCGGCGGGAAACCTGAAGGCTGCGCCGTCACGAGATGCGACAAGAAAGAAGCGGACTCGTGCCTGCGGGACTCCATAGTGGGTGGCGTCGAGTACTCGCCACGAGAGCGAGTAGTTCACTCCCTCCTGACGGTTGATCTCTCGCGTGAGCTGCTCGAGCAACAGAAACCCTTCTTCCTTTCCCGAGTAGCTGATTCCGTGCACGTTCTCGAGTAAAAACACTTTCGGCAACAGGTCGCGGACGCAGCGCATGTATTCAAACAAGGTGGATGCGCGTGAGTCCTTCAGGCGACGAGCGTCGCCGTTGACCCAGTAGCCAGACTTCGAAAACGGCTGGCAAGGAGGTCCCCCGATCAGGACATCGGCGTCCCCCTTCTCCAGTTGAGCAACCTCGAGGATCCTGCTGCTCGGCACGCGGCTTATGTCGTCGTGGATGATGGGCCAGCTCCGGTTCGCCGAAATCGTGGCGCAACAGTCCGCGTCCATCTCGACTGTGACACGAGTTTCGAAACCGGCGGCTTCGAAACCGTAGTCAAGGCCTCCCGCGCCCGTGTATAGGCTCACCGTGCTCAGTTTCATCATCTCGCCGCTGCTAGATCTCAGGGTCATAGACCCATTCCTGTCGTCGTCGGTTGATCGCCGCAATAACGTCGTTCAGTCCCCGATCCGCAATGCGTGCAGCAACATCACTCCACGGCGTGGTGTCCTCTCTAATCGAGAGGTGCACGTTGACCTCCGCGTTGGCTCCCGTTCCCCATGCTCGCAGGCCGATCCCAGGCGTGCGCTTTGGCTTCGTTTGGAGAACACGGATCGACTTCCGGGCAGAGACAGCGTGGAACGGATTGTTCTCGATCGTATGGCGAATTCGATCCCAGTGTCGCCGCACCATGGCAAACACGAACGCGTCCTCAGCCGTGCGCAGGCGGGCTCCCTCGTGCCTATTGAGGAGATCCCAAACGATTCGCTCATCTGCCGAGAATAGCTCGGGGAGAAGGCGGTTGAGCGTCGGCACGAGCGTGAAATCGACGGAGACCACGTAGAGAAGGCTCGGAAGCGTTTCAAGCGCACCAGAGGCCTTGTATACCGGAATCGGAATGCAGTCGCTCGGTTCAAGCCCAACAAGATCCCGCGCCTTCTCGAAGGCAGTACTCGCCGTCTTCACATTGATCGGAAGGCTCTCCGCGTCCTTCATGATCGTGAAGTCGACCAATGAGTGGCCAGTCTCCCGTTCGTCTTGGCATGAAAGGCCTGGGCACCGTTCGCAAAGATCACCGGCGAGTTCCAGGAACCGCTCTTCTGTAACCGCAGCGGGGAAGAGCTTGGTGACCGGATTTTCTGCGGAGCCAACCTTCTTCCGTGGCTTCAGTACTACCAAGAAACCCTCAGCACGCGCGCGACTGAGAAGTTCGCGGCCCTCCTTCAAGCTTGGTACACCTCGCTCCCTCGCGACCCGGGCCGCCTCATCCTCCGAGCCGCCCTCAGCCAACGCCAACCAGGCGTGCGCGAGAGCGACGGCTTCCCATCGCGACTCGCCGACGACCGAGATCAACGCCTTGGCCGCATCAAGGTCGGAATAGGCCGGCGACGGATTGGTCATTGCGCAACACGCCTCATGGAGCCGTATCGAGTCATGTGGATTCTGGGTGGTCGGACCCGCGACTGGTTGACCGGGTGCGTACAGGCCGCGATGATCTTGGCTGCGACTGCCGAAGAGTCGTGCAGCACGTCTCCTTCCCAGACCCGCATGACCCGCCAGCCTGCGCGGCGAAGGCTGGCGGTTGTTCGACGATCCCGCTGGCGGTTCGCCTGGATCTTCTTAACCCAATATCCGGCGTTGGCTCGGGACTCGAGCTTGCGCCGAAGCGATTCCCACTTGCGGCCATGCCAAAAGTCCCCATCGCAGAATACGACGACGCGAGCCCTGGGGAATACAAGGTCCGGTTTGCCAGGCAGGCTCGTGACGTTCTTTCGATACCGAGCACCCATCGTCCAGAGTGCATGGCGCAGCATGGTCTCTGGCTGTGTATCCTGGCCTCGGTTTCCACGCATCGCCTTCGAACTCGCTGCGGATGTGGGCTGAAACTGCGAGTACCTGGGGACCCTTATTTGCAATGGATGCCTCACAGCTTGGTGTCGTTCGAGTGTTTTGTTTCCTGCCTGCCTAACGTCCGCGTTGAGGGGCGCGCGGCTTTATGCGCGTCCCCTCGAACGCGCGGTTAGGCCTCATCGCTAATTTCCTCGACGATGCGCCCTACACCGCGCTTATTGCCCTTGAGCTTCGCGCGCCGCAACTCCTGCGGGAAAGCGACGGTCAAGGATTCAAGAAAATCATCATCGTAACTTTGGTTGATCTTCTCTCTTATCCTCGCGAAGCTCACGAAAGTGAGTTGCTTGCTCTGGAGGTAGGCGATGACCTGATCTTTGGCAACGCCGCGCTTCTTTGAGCGACTGTTTCCGACGAGCATCGCAATGACACCGATCACATAGAAGATGAGTACAGCGGCGAGCGACCAAAACTTCGCGGTATCCGTGGCTCCGAGTTTCTCAAGAACCGTCAACCAGGCCTCAAAGACGAATGGGAGAAGTAGAAACGAAACGAGAAACACGTCGAAGATCGAGACCTCTCTCAGTGCCTTCAAGATAGCCGAGTACTCTTTCACGAGCTGCGCTCCCCGTGAGGCCTAACTATTGAGTATATGGACGGCCAGATAACACGTTGATCTCTACTTACAAAAAAACCTACAATCTGGCTCACTATCCACAAGTTACCCGCCCTCTGTCAAGTCCCGTCCTGCCGTGCTATCCCGCCCGCAGTGTAGCCCGATATTGGCCCGTGCGGTATATCCAGATACCAGCCCGCGCCGTATAGCACGGTACCGGCCCGCAGACCATCGCTTGTATCACATTTCACAGTCGGTCCGCAGGGCTGGAAACACCTCGGCCACCTTTGTTCAAAACGCGGGTATAGACCATCGTGGTACTGACATCATTGTGTCCCGGCAATTCCTGAACCGTCCGAATGTCGTCTGCGCGTAAGATTTGGCAGCCTGCGGCGCCTTAAAAAGGTGCTCCCTTTGCGCTTGACAACTTTAAGGCGAGAGGTGATACATTCCGCGAGGGATGTTGAGGCGGAGATGCTTCAATAAGGGTAATGCATTGAGCGCAGTGGGAGGGAGTGATGCCGTTTAAAGATTTACGTGAGTTTTTGGCTCGGCTCGATCGCGAGGGGGAGATCAAACAGATCCAGGGGGCGCACTGGGATCTGGAAATGGGGGCGATCTCGGAGCTGGCCTTCGAGCGCCAGGGGCCGGCGCTCCTGTTCGACCAGATTCCCGGTTACCCTGCGGGTTACCGCGTGCTGACCAATCTCTGCAGCACGGTGAGGAGGTCGCTGCTCGCGCTCGATATGCCACCCGATCTCTCTATCGGCGAGGCGATGGCCCGCTGGCGGGAATTTTACCGCTCCTACAAACCTGTTCCACCCGTGAAGGTGAGTTCCGCGCTCTTCCGTGAGAATGTTCGAGAGGGAGATGCTGTGGACCTCTTACACTTTCCGGTTCCCAAGTGGCACGAGAAAGACGGTGGTCGCTACATCGGGACCGGCTGCATGGTGATCGTGCGCGACCCGGATAGCGGCCAGATCAATGTCGGGACCTACCGGCTCATGGTGCACGACCGCAACACCACCGGCATGTATCAGGGGCCGGGCAATGATGGCATCCGGATCATTCAGAAATACTGGGCGCGGGGAAAGGCGTCACCTGTCGCCATCACCCTGGGACAGGAGCCGGCCATCTTCCTCTCTGCCTGCGGCCGGCTTGGCTGTCCTCCGGGCGTCTCAGAATATGAGTTTGCCGGCGCCGTGCGCCAGGAGCCGGTGGAGGTGGTCGAGGGAGAGCTGACCGGGCTTCCCATCCCGGCCTCGGCTGAGATCGTCCTGGAAGGGGAGATCCTGCCGGTCGAGGTGGAGCGCAAGGGCGAGGGTCCTTTTGGCGAATACACCGGCTACTACATGGGTGGGACAGTGGCCCAGCCAGTGGTCAAGATTAATCGCCTCTCTTACCGCAATGATCCCATTCTCTTGGGCGCCCCTCCCTTTAAGCCGGTGCGCGGTCACTATGCGTCGCCGCTTCCCTTCCGCCTGGTGACCGGCCTGTGGTCTCGGCTGGACCAAGAGGGCATTCAGGGCATCCAGGCGATCCGGGACCTGGCCAATGTCGGCGCGGTGGTGATCAGCATCCGGCAGCAGGACAAGGACCACGTCCCGCGGTTGATGGCGTTGTTGGACAAATTTTCCATTCCGCAGCGGCTATTGATTTTGGTAGACGATGATGTGGATGTGGACGATGCGCGCGACGTGATCTGGGCGGTGGGCACGCGGGCGAATCCCGCGACCGGCACAAAGATTTCAACTATCGAGACGAACTGGGCCTTCAATCCCACGCTGACTATCGAGCAACGGCGCGACAAGCCAACCTATCCCTTCTCCAGACTCATCATCAATGCCTGCCGCCCTTATGAGCGGCTCGGCGATTTCCCTCCAGTCAATCTCTTCAGCGATGAGCGCAGGCGAGAGGCGTGGGAAAAGTGGCAGATGGAAGAGTGGCTGAAATAATTGAATTTTGGATTTTGGATTGCCGATTTCCGATTGAATCCAAAATCTAAAATCTAAAATAGAGTGAGGAGATCCCATGGCCTATTACTCGGATTTGAGGGCGCTGATGCACGAGCTGGAGAGGCGCGGAAAACTCTACCGCTTTCGCAGGCCGACCAGCAAAGAGACAGAGCTGATGCCTCTTTATCGTGTCCAGCAGCGGGGGCTGCCGGAGTCAGAGCGCAGAGTCCTCCTGTTCGAAAATGTGGTTGGCGCCGGCGGCCGCAAGTACGGCATGCGGGTCGTGGCCGGGATCTACGGGGCCTCTGAGGAGATCCTCGCCATCGGGATGGGCTGTCAAAAACCCAGTGAGATGTTGGAGAAGTGGCACGAGGGAATGGCGCATCCGCTCCCACCCGTGTTGATCAACGAGGGACCGGTCCACGAGGAGGTGCACTTAGGGGATGAGATCAAGGAGCTGGGACTCGATGAGTTGCCGGTCCCGGTTGAGGAGCCCGGATTCAGCGGCATGCTGCGCACGGGACTGCCCATGATCACCAAGGACCCGGAGACGGGTATTCGCAATGTTGGAACTTACAACGGCTTTCTCCGCGCCCGCGACCGCATGGTGGCGGCCATCAGCACCACGCACCATGCCATTTTTTACCACTGGCAGGCGGCGCGCCGGCGCAAAGAAGGCTTGCCGGTGGCCATCGTGATCGGCGGGATGCCCACGATTATGCTTGTTGGGTCGGCGAATATCCCCTACGGTGTGGATGAGCTGGCGGTGGCCGGCGGAATCGGTGGCGCTCCAGTCGAGCTGGTGAAATGTAAGACAATTCCTTTGGAGGTCCCCGCCAATGCCGAGGCGGTGATCGAGGGCGTCATCTCGACCGAGGTGGTGGAGCCGCGTCTTCCCTTCGGTGAATACCCCGGCCATCTCAATATGGATTACAACAACCGGCCAGTCATGCAAGTCACCGCCATAACCCACCGCAAGAACGCTATTTTCACTCCGGTCCTGGTCGGTTTTCCGCCCAGCGAGACCAATCTGGTCTGGGGCTTTTGCCAGGCGGCGATGATGTACGACCATCTGAGGTACGGCTGCCGTTTTCCCGTCGAGGAGGTTTATCTCCCGCAGATGGGCGGGGGCAATAATTTTTGCCTCATCCGCGTGCGCAAAGACACGCCGGAAAATGTCTGGCAGATCCTCCAGGCCGCCGCGGGAGTGCATGCCGGAGGTAAGTTCTTTATCGCCGTGGATTCTGATATCTCTCTGCGCGACCCGGAGCTGCTCATCTGGGCGCTGAGCTTTCGCGCCCGCCCCGAAGAAGATATCTCGATCATCCCGGGAAGGAGCGGCGGCCTGGATCCGTCGGCAGCGCCGACGGGCTCGGGAAAAGGAAAGATGGAGTCGGCCTATGGCAGGCGCTACTGCCGCGTGCTCATCGATGCCACGCGCAAATGGCCCTATCCCCCTGTGGCCTTGCCCAGAAGAGAATATATGGAGCGGGCGCTGGAGATCTGGCAAGAATACACGGACCTTCCAACGCCCGTGCTCCAGGAGCCCTGGCACGGTTATACTCTCGGCTACTGGCGGCTGGAAGACCAGGAGGTTGCGGATCTCATAGTTAAAGGGGAGTATTTGCGCGTGGGAGAGAAGACCGCCAAGCTGCAAGAGAAGGTGCGTGAAGAGATGATGCCGCCGAGATCGTCATGAGGGGGTGAAAGCGACGTGAAGGAGAGCAAGATGGTGCCTTTAGTTGTTCTGTTAATTGGTTTCTTGGTGACGACATTCAGCTTGACCGGCTATGCCGCCGAGCAGAAGGCTGGATGGCAGGCTGAATGGGAGCGGGTTCTGCAGGCGGCCAAGCAGGAGGGAAAAGTCGTCATCTACGGGGCCCCTGGCGCCGACTGGCGCAAGGCCTTGGTGGAGGGTTTTCAGAAGGCTTACCCGGGAATTTCCGTGGAGTACATGGGAGGGCCGGCGCACGAGACCTGGCCGCGCGTGATGGCGGAGCGGAAGGCGGAGAAGTACGTGTTTGACCTCCTCATCGGCGGCACCACGGGTCCGGTCACCTTTATGAAGGATGCCCAGATCTTCGATCCCCTCCCGCCTGCGTTGATCTTGCCGGAGGTCAGGGATAAATCCCTTTGGTTTCAGGGACGCCTCTGGTACGCGGACGCAGAAGAAAAATTCGTCCTCCCCTTCGAGGCCTCGGTCTCGACCATCATCGCTGTGAATCCGAAGCTTGTCACCGTCCACGAATTCAAGTCCCACTGGGATCTTCTCAATCCCAAATGGCGCGGCAAAATGGTCTCCTCGGATATTCGCGGCCCCGGACCCGGCGGCGGCGCCTCGAGATTTCTCTACAGCCATAAGAACCTTGGACCTGGATTTTTGCAGCGGCTCTTTGGCGAGATGAGCATCACGCTTGCCGTTGACCGCCGCCAGATGATGGACTGGCTGGCTCAGGGCAAATACGCCGTTGCGCTCTTCCCCAGCGGCTCGGATGTGGTTCAGGCCCAGGAGTTGGGGCTGCCGGTTGCGCCTGTCCCGGCGGAGAACCTCAAGGAAGGCGGGCCGTTCTCTTCCGGCTTCGGCAACGTCTCGCTGATGAATCGCGCGCCTCATCCGAACGCGGCGCGGCTCTACATCAATTGGCTGCTTGCGCGCGAGGCGCAGGCGAATTTTCAAAGGATCGTGAAAAACCCGTCTCTGCGGATAGATGTCCCCAGGGAGGGGATTCCCGATTTCATGGTGCCGAAGAAGGCCGGAGAATATTTTTTCTCCAGCCATGAGAGTGCCGCGCGGATCGGCGCCAAGGAGATTCAAAAGATCGTCACCGAAGCCGTGGAGGGAAAGAAGCAATAGCGGTTGGCGGGAAAGGAGATTTTTTGTGATCGGGAAAAGATTTTTTATTCTAGCTGTAGTGGGACTGACCCTGGTTTTGCCCCAAAGGGCCAGGGGCCAGGATCCATGGGCCAAGATAGTCGCCGAGGCGAAAAAAGAGGGGAAAGTGGTGGTTGCCGGCCCACCTGTCCGGGGATTGAGCCAAGGTCTGGCCGAAGGCCTGCGCAAGGCCTACGGCATCAACTTGGAATACCTGAGTCTTCCCTCAGGGGAGTTCTCGGTTCGCCTGGAAAGAGAAGCCGCGGCCGGTCGCGTGAGTATCGACGCCAACATCGGCGGGGCGCGCGGCGCCTTGCTCGATGAGATGCCCAGGGGTCTGCTGGAGCCTCTCGCAGACAAGTTGCTCCACCCGGAGGTGGCCAATCCCAAGATGTGGCGCGGCGGCAAGCTTAAATGGGTGGACAACCAGCGGCGTTATTCTCTCCAGACCGCGGAGTGGGTGATGACCGACCTGATCCTGAACCAGGATAAGGCAGATCCCAACCGCATCGCCGTCTGGGCTGATCTTTTGAAGCCCGAGTGGAAGGGAAAGATCGCTTCGTACGATCCGCGGCGGGGCGGGCCCGGCAATGCGGTGGCGCGCTATTTGACGCACACCTTCGGCGACGAGTTCGTCGTTAAACTGTATAAAGATCAAAACGTGACCTTCACGCTGGATCTGCGCCAGCTCGTGGAGTGGGTGGCGCGCGGGACGCACCCGGTCGCGCTCGGCGCCGTGCAGGTGATGATCGAGAGATTTCGCCGGGAGGGATTTCCGATCGTGAGGCATTTCCCCAAGGATGGCCTGGGAAGCCTGGTCGGAGGATACGGCACGATCGTGCTGACGAAAGGAGCGCCGCATCCCAACGCGGCCATCGTGTTTGTCAATTGGTTTGCCTCCAGGGACGGACAGGAGATCTTCGCGCGCGAGATGATGGAGCCGAGCCTGCGCACGGACGTAAGGCAGGACATCGTGCCCGACTACGTGGTGCCGAAACCTGGGGTGGATTACAAGGTGGACCAGTATTCGGAAAACTGGATGCTCAACCTCGGCCCCAAGGTACAGAAAAAGCTGGCGGAGGCGCTGGGACGATAAACAGTGAGCCGTGAGCAGTCAGCAGTGAGCAGAAGCACAACCGGTGCCAGCGGCGCGTTTTCAGGCGTTCGAGAGTGGTCCCAAAGGCTGTCTGGAAGCTACCGCCTTCCGGTGGCGGGAATCGCCATTGTCTGTCTCGTCGGCCTCTTTACTGTGGTCCCTTTGGCGTTTGTGATTCTTAATAGCTTCAACGTCGCCTTGCCAGGCAAGCCCTTTCAGTTGGGGCTGGCGGGCTGGCACGAGGCCTTTTCTGAGCCGAAGACAGTGCGCGCTATCGGCTACAGTTTTCTTCTTTCACTGCGCTCTTTCATCGGCGTCGGCATCGCCTTTATCCTGTCGTGGCTCCTCGTCCGTGCCCGCATCCCCGGCCGCTCCTTCATCGAGCTCTCGCTCTGGGTGGGCTTCTTTCTGCCCCATCTCCCGCTCACCCTGGGCTGGATCCTCTTGCTCGATCCCAACTACGGGGTGATCAACCAGGCGCTGATACAGTTGCCGTTTGTGGGTAAGGCCCCTTTCAGCATCTACTCCGTGGGCGGCATCCTGTGGGTCCATCTGACCTTGACCATGGTCCCGGTCATGACCATTCTGTTGACGCCGGCGCTGCGCCAGTTCGACGCGGCCATCGAGGAGTCGGCGCGGGTTTGCGGATCGAGCTCGTGGACGACCCTCAGGCGCATCACCATCCCGATCCTCTCTCCGACTATCCTGACCGTGACGATCGCCGGATTGATCCGCAGCCTGGAGGCCTTTGAGATCGAGCAGCTCATCGGCACGCCGGTCGGGATCGATGTTTACGCCACCAGGATCTTCGACCTCATCTCCTGGGAGCCGGCGCGCTTCTCCCCGGCCATGGCCCTCAGCACCTTTTTTCTCGGGGTGCTGTTCTTGCTGGCGCTCTTCTACCAGCGCTTTACCGCGCTCAGGGAGTTTGGCACCGTGACCGGGAGGGGCATGAGCGTGAGACCGGTGTGGATCGGGAAGTGGCGCTACGCGGCATCCGCCCTCTGCATCGGCTTTGTTACGGTAGGGATCTTTCTTCCTCTGGCCATGTTGCTCATCGGCTCTTTCATGCGGCTCTACGGATTTTTCAATGTCGCTGCTCCCTTCACGACGGCCCATTGGCGCGCGGCCCTTACCGATCCGCTCTTTCTCTCCTCTTTGGGGAATTCTCTTATTCTCGGGTTGAGCGTGGCCCTTGCCGGCGTAGGTTTATATTCCCTTATCGGTTACGCCATCCTGCGCAGCCGGATCCCCGGGCGCCATCTGGTGAGCCTCTTTGCCTGGCTGCCGTGGGCCGTGCCCGGTATTTTACTGGGAGTGGCGCTCCTGTGGCTGGTGCTCTCACTCCCGGGCATCTCTCTCTTCTACGGGACGTTCGTGCCACTGATCGTGGTACTGATCGTCAAAGAGATGCCCATCGGCACGCACATGATGAAGAGCGCCTTTGGCCAGATCGCGCTGGATCTCGAGGATGCCTCGCGGGCAAGCGGGGCCGGCTGGTTTACCACCTTCCGGCGCATCACGCTGCCGCTGGTGGCGCCGACTTTGGTGAGCATATTTGTTTTGGTCTTTATCAGCGCCCTCAGGGATATCAGCACGACGATTCTTCTGGTGACCGCGGCGACGAGGCCGTTGTCGATTCTGATGATGGAATTTTCCCGGGGCGGGCAGTTGGAAGTCGCCTCGATCCTGGGCGTGGTTATCAGTGTCGTGGCGATCGCCGCGGCGCTGATCGGCAGGCGTCTGGGGTTGAGGCTGGGAAGTGACGGATAAAGAAGCAGGCAGTAGGCAGAAAGATGTTCAAAGCGTTCAAGCCGTTCAATGCGCTGAAAACGATTTGAACGATTCAAACGGCTTCAACGATTGGAACATTGATGTTGTTTGCATTGCATCGGGATTGGGATAATTTGAGGAGGTCTTATGTTTGCCCGAGAGTTGGAAGCGATCAGACCGCATGAGAAGTATTACGTGGCCGGCGGCGTAAGGACGCGCTGCTTCGAGAAGGGGGGCGGGACCCCGGTGATCCTGCTGCACGGCGGCGGCGGTCATGCCGAGACCTGGATTCGTAACGTCTTACCTCTGTCGGAGCATTTCCGCGTCCTGGCCATCGATTATCTTGGCCACGGCTACACCGACAAACCCAAAGTGACTTATAACTTGGATGCCTTCTCCAAACACCTGCTCGACTTCATGGATGCCGCGGGGATCGAGAAGGCGCACCTGGTGGGCGAGTCCCAGGGCGGCCAGATATCGGTCCTGACCGCACACGAGCATCCTGAGCGGGTGTTGAAGTTGGGCCTGATCGTGGGAGGCATTCCATCTAATGAGCACGGTTATGTCGCAGGACAGAGCCGGCTGCGAGAGCTTACCAAGGACGTTGCGGAAAGGCCCACTATGGAAACCGTCCGCAAGCGGATGGAATGGCTGTTTCACGATCCTAAAACTCTGCCGGACGAATTGGTAGAGGTTAGGCTCAAGATCTACAGCCAGCCGGAGTTTATCGAGAGAGTGGCGCAAGGCGGTGATCGGAAGCACTATGGTCTGATCGAAAAGATTCCGAAATTAAAGGCGCCTATCCTCTTTTTTTGGACCACGCACAACCCGACTTGTCCATGGCCGGTGGCGGAGAAAGTACACCAGGCGGTGCCCGGGTCGCGATTTGTCCTGGTGGACCGGGCTGCCCACTGGCCGCAATTTGAGCAGCCGCAACTGTTCAATCGGATCTTGACGGAGTTTCTCCTGGACGAGCAGTCAGGCGACCTCTTGATCGATACCTATCGGAGAAGGTACTGGTAGGGGCAATCTCTTTCCTCTCGTTCGTGTTTTTACCCTCTCCCCAGTTGGGGAGAGGGTTAGGGTGAGGGGTACAATAGCGGGAAGGTCTAATACACAGGCTGGAGAACTCCGGGATCGTGCGCGCCGCCTGCGGCGCGACCAGACGCACGCGGAGTATAGGCTGTGGTCCCGGCTACGTTCAAGGCAACTGTGCGGTGTCAAGTTCCGGCGTCAGCATGCGAGTCAGACAGAAAAAGACCAGAGGCGGACAGAATTGCTGAATCGTCGAGGGTATCGCGTCTTGCGGTTTTGGGATAACGAAGTCATTGAAGATGTAGATGCGGTGTTACAGCAAATTGCAGAGGTCTTAGGTGACCCTCACCCCAGCCCTCTCCCTGGCAGGGAGAGGGAGAAAACTATCGGCAGGAGAGAATCGCGGTGAGGTGATCGACAGTTAGAAATCGGAGCAAACTATGGCTTTAACCGATGCGCAAATCAAAGACTGGGCTCAACGGCTTCGGCAAGCGGAAGAAAATCGCTCCCCGCTGGCTCCACTGACGGCGGCGATTCCGGGAATCACAATAGCAGACGCCTACGCCATACAACTCGCCCTCATCGACACGAAGAAGAGGGAAGGGGCGAAGGTCGTGGGGAAGAAGATCGGCCTGACGAGTCAAGCGATGCAAAAGATGCTTAACGTCGACCAGCCGGATTACGGTCATATCCTCGACCGCATGATCGTTCAGGATGGGAGCGAGTTTCCGGTTAGAGAGCTGATCCAGCCGAAGATCGAGCCGGAGATTGCCTTTATCCTCGATCGCGACCTCAAGGGGCCGGGAGTGACGCCGATACAGGTGATGGCGGCGGCCCGGTTTGTGGTGCCGGCGTTGGAGATCATCGACAGCCGCATCGAAGGGTGGAAGATCAAGCTCTGTGACACGATCGCGGACAACGCCTCTTCCGCGCGCGTGGTCCTGGGCGGTCCTCCCCGCCGGGTGGATCAGGTGGACCTCAAGTTGATCGGCATGGTGATGGAAAAGAATGGCCAGGTGGTCCAGACCGGCGCCGGGGCCGCGGTCCTGGGCCATCCGGCCAATGCCGTGGCCTGGCTCGCCAATGCCATCGGCGAGTTCGGCGTGGCGCTCCAGGCCGGAGAGATCGTCATGCCCGGGGCCCTCACCGCCGCCGTCGACGTGGCCGCCGGCGATCTGGTGCGGGCCTCGTTTGACGGCCTGGGTTCGGTCTCAGTGCGATTCGTATGAATATCTATCAGCGGTCAGCTTCACCCTCACCTCTGTCCTCTCCCAGAGGGAGAGGAAGAAAAATGTTGAGACGTGATAGCTGAAGGCTTCTAGAGGAGCTCCTATGGAAAAAGTGCGCGCAGCGATCTTGGGCTCCGGCAATATCGGCACCGATCTCCTCTACAAGCTCAAACGGAGCCGAGCTCTGGCGCCGACGATCATGGCCGGGATCATCCCCGATTCCGACGGGCTGGCCCGGGCGCGCGCGCAGGGCCTCAAGACCACGCACGAAGGCATCGAAGGGCTGCTGCAACAGGGCGATCTCTTCGACATCGTCTTTGAAGCCACCACGGCCAAGGCCCACATGCAGCATGCGCCCCAGCTCAAGCGGGCCAGGAAAATTGCCATCGACTTGACACCGGCGGCGGTCGGCCCGTACGTGATCCCGCTGGTCAACCTCAACGAGCATGTGGGCGAGCCCAACGTCAATCTGGTGAGTTGCGGCGGCCAGGCCACGGTGCCGCTCGTCCACGCCCTGCGAGAGGCCGGCCCCGTGCCGTACGCGGAGATCGTCGCGACGATCGCCAGCAAAAGCGCCGGGCCGGGAACGCGGCAAAATATCGACGAGTTCACGCAAACCACGGCGCGCGGGCTGGAAAGGATCGGCGGCGCCGCGCGCGGCAAGGCGATTATCATTCTCAACCCGGCCGAGCCTCCGATCCTCATGCGCAATACTGTCTATGGCGTTGTCGAGGAGGCCGATCCGGAAAGGCTTAAGAGATCCATCGAGGAGATGATTCGCCGGATCCAGCAGTATGTTCCGGGCTATCGGCTTTTGGCCGGGCCTTTGATCGAGGATCTTCCCAACGGCGCGAGCAAGAAGAAGGTCACTCTCTTCGTCGAAGTGGAAGGGGCCGGGGACTACCTGCCCAACTATGCCGGCAACCTGGACATCATGACCTCGGCCGCGGTCAAGGTCGGTGAAGAGATCGGCCGCCATCTGATCGCGGGAACGTGGGAGAAACCCTCACCCCATCCCTCTCCCTCTGGGAGAGGCCTGTCCTGAGCGAAGTCGAAGGGGCGAGGGTGAGGGAAGGAGAAGTCATGAGCGAGAAGATATTCGTCCATATTCTGGACAGCACTCTAAGAGATGGCAGCCATGCGCTCAGCCATCAATTCACAGCCGAGCAGGTGGCCAAGGTCGCCAGGGGTCTGGACGAGGCCGGGATCGAGATGATCGAGGTCTCCCACGGCGACGGGCTGGGGGGCTCCACCGTCACCTACGGTTTTTCCAAGCAGTCCGAGCTTGAGTTGCTCAAGGCCGCCTCGTCGGTGATCAAGAAGGGGAAGCTCGCTGTCCTGCTCCTGCCGGGCATCGGGACCAAAGAGGATCTCAAGATGGCGGCTGATTGCGGGGCGAAGGTGGCCCAGATCGCCACCCACGTGACCGAGGCGGATGTGGCGGAGCAGCATATCGGCCTGGCGAAGAAGATGGGCATGGAAACGATCGGCATGCTGATGCTGTCCCACATGGCCTCGCCGGAGAAGATCGTCGAGCAAGGAAAGATCATGGAGAATGCCGGGGCCGATGTAGTCCTGGTGACCGATTCCGCCGGGGCCCTCATGCCCCACACGGTCAAAGAGCGGGTAGCGGCGTTGCGCGCGGCATTGAAGATCGGCATCGGTTTCCATGGCCACAACAATCTCTCCCTGGCCGTGGCCAACAGCGTGGTTGCGGTAGAAGAGGGCGCGCGCTGGCTGGATGCCTGCACCTGCGGCCTGGGGGCGGGCTCAGGCAATACGCCGACCGAGGTCCTGGTTGCGGTCTTGGACAAGATCGGATATGCCACCGGGATCGATCTCTGGAAGATTATGGATGTGGCGGAGGAGATCGTCCGCCCGCTGATGCTCAAGCCAGTGCGCATCGGCCGGGCCAGCTTGACTATGGGATACGCGGGAGTCTATTCCAGCTTTCTCCTCCACGCGGACAAGGCGGCTCAGCAATTCGGCGTGGACGCGCGCGATATCCTGGTGGAGTTAGGAAGGCGCCGCGTGGTGGGTGGGCAGGAAGATATGATTGTCGAGGTGGCGCTGGCGCTGGCAGAAAAGAAAAAGCCGAGCCTCCTCATCTCCTAGCCCGGCCGGGAAGCGATGGAACCTTATTATAAGGATCTTAGAGAGTGGATCGAGCGGGCGCGGGGGTGGGGAGAGGTGGTGGGGATCGAGGGCGCCCACTGGGACGGGGAGATCGGCGCCCTGAGCCAGCTCGCGCGCAAGCGGCGCCAGGGGCCGGCGCTGCTCTTCGACCGCATCCCGGACTAC
>Ga0184640_10000103_pt1 | contig 19967 bp, 19 predicted proteins | sample PLM31_200_b2_FD_133161 | JGI IMG/M metagenome (GOLD analysis project Ga0184640, IMG submission 133161) | Groundwater sediment microbial communities from an aquifer in East River, Colorado, USA - PLM3-1_200_b2 | ecosystem: Environmental > Terrestrial > Soil > Riparian zone | place: USA: East...
ACTTAGATCCGGCAAGGCCTGTGAGCACTTTCTCACAGCAATCCCTCGCCGGATAGGTTCGTGCAGAAGTTACTTCTGAAGCAATCTTTTGTAGTGGCGCCAGTCCGAAGGTTCCCCGGTTGAACCCTTTTCTTTCCTCTTCAGGGTCCCTCTCTCCCATCTCTGCCGGTACTCCTCAATATCCCTCTCCGGCACCGGCTTCGGACTCCCGATCGAATAGGCGAGGTAGTTCATCCGCGCCAGCTCGAAAAGATTCATGCTGATCAAGGTCGCCTCTTCCACGCTCTTTCCCGCAGTGGTCATCCCGTGGCCGAGGAGGAGGCAGGCCCTTTGATCGCCCATCACGCGCATGAAATCCGCGCCCAGCTCGTCATTGATGATGGTGACGCTTCGGGGATAGAGCGGTATCCCCTCCAACGCAAGCCTCATACTAGGAGGGTTATAGGCGGCGTAGATCGGAAGGAGTGGCTTTTCACACGCAGTCAGGACCACCACCCAATCAGGATGGGTGTGAATGACGCTCATGACCTCCGGCCGCGCCCGATAAACCGCCAGGTGCATCGCGGTCTCATTAGGGGCACTCAGGCCTTTGGGCGCTTCGATGACCTCTCCCTTGAGATCGATCGTGATGATATCCCGCTCCGCGGCGAATTCCAGCGCCGCCTCGTCTGGCCCCTTGGACTTGATGAGGATCCGATCTGTGCCCGGAATCCTGGCGCTGACATGGCCAAAAGCGCCTCTGGTCACGCCCTGATTCCCCAGGATCCTGCATGACAGAGCGACCTTCTTCTTCAGTTCTTTTATCTGTGCCTTAGTCATGACTCACCGTCGGAGGTCCCTTGCAGGGCTGGAAGGATCCGTCACCTGACCTTCAGCAGGGGAAAAATCTTCCTGGCATTCTCGGCAAAGATCCTCATCTTATCCTCGGTCCTAAGGAACTCGATGCTATCGATCACCGGGACCAGGTCATCAGAGGGCTTGCCGGTCTCCGGATTGATCACCCCGGTGCCGGTCCCGGGGGCCTCGGTCCCAAACAGCATGCGCTCCACGCCCCTCTGCTTGATGGCAGTGGCGAGAAAGTCTTTGTCGTAGGCGCAGGTGTCAAAGAAGAGGTTGTTGCTCACATCCCTCACAACCCGCTCCCTTCGGCGCACGGCCATGCCAGCCTGGCCCCCCGACTCTCCGCCCCTGCGGCCCCGGATCACAAAACGGCTCAGGGCCCCACCACAATGGCAGACAATAACCTTTAAGCGCGGGAATATCTCGAACACATTGCTGTGCTCTAAAAGTAGAGTGGCCAGGGCCTCTTCGGTAAGGTTGTTGTATTGATAGTTGTGAGGGATAATTTCGATGCGCGGGTCGCGGCTGATCGAGGGATGGATGATGAGCGGGCAGTTGAGCTCCTGGGCCTTCTCATAAAGGGGGAACCAGTACTCGTTATTCATCCCCGGGGTCTGTCTATCTCCGGCCGGGTCCGGATTGACGATAGCGCCCACAAAGCCCAGCTCCTTGACGCACCGCTCCAGCTCGGCGATGCAGTTGCGGGTGTCCAGCTTCGAGTTCTGGGGGAGCTGGGCAATCCCCACAAACCGATCCGGATGGAGCTGGCAGTGGCGGTGGATCACGTTGTTGGTGACCTCGGTCCACTTCTCTACGATAAAGGGCCGCTCCCAATGCATCATCGCTATCGGCCTGGGGGAAATCATCTGAAGGTCGATGCTTCTCTCATCCATGATCTTCAAATGGCGACCCAAGGCTGACTCCATAAGCTCATCGGACATCTCCACATCCCCATCACCCGGGCTCCTCAAGGCGATAAGGTTGTAAGCGTAGGCCCTGAAATGGGGCGGCGTGGACATGTGGCCATGAACATCGATCACCTTCTGTCCGTTATACATAAGACCCTCCTGATCGAGCTCCCACGGGTTTACCTACTCCGGCCCTGCTCCGGTCAGACTGCCTCTCCTGTAGTAAAAGGGGCGTAAGAAGTCAAGCCCGCCTTGCCCGGTGTGACTTATAGGCTATTCCGCTTCGGATTTATACTCAACCGGGACTTGGTGGCGCAGGGAAAGCTCCTGGCCGGTGCGGGAGGATTCGAGGATGGCCAGACAGACCTCCAGCGTGGCCTGGCCCCAGCGCCCGTCGTGGAAGACGGGCCGCTGATGGACCACCGCCTGATAGAGCTCCTCTATCTCAGCCTCGCGCCCGCTCTTTCCCTGAGCCAGGGTGATCTCTCTCTTGCCGTCATCGCCGTAGATGATGAGCCCGTCAGGCGACTGGCGGATATCGCCCTTCTCGCAGCTCACCAGCGTGAAGCCGAAAAAGGGCTGGTGCCTCGGGCCTGTCCCTGAGCGGTGGGTGGCAAGCCATTCTCCGGACCGCGCGCCGCCGTAGCGCATGGCCTCTTTAAGCCCCTCCTCTTGCTCCGCAGCGCCGATGGCCTTGAGGTTTTTTCTGGCGCGCAGATTGGTCTCGGGGTCCCTCGGCTGCCCCCCTTCTCCGACCCACCAGAAGAGCTCCGCGGTATCGAAGAAGCCGTAGCCGTTGTAAACCAGAGTCGCGGCCACGCCGTCTTCAAACTCCAGATAGCAGAGATAGGCCCCCTCGTGCCGGCGCACGGGGTCCCAGATCCCGGTCCGGGCGCGCACTCTGCGCACTAATCCTCCGCCTATGAGCCTGACGACGTCCACCTGATGCGGCCCCTGATTGAGCACCACGCCCCGGCTCATGGCCAGCTCAGACCTCATCCGCGGCCGGTACATAAACTCATTGTAGTTCCAGCTCTGGACCATGCACAGCCGGCCCAGCTCTCCACCCTCGACTATCTCTCTCATCTTGCGGACCGGAGGATCGAAGCTGTGGGTATGGCCGCACAGGAGTTTGACCCCATTCCTCTCCGCCGCCCGGTTCATCGCCTCGCACTCTTCGATGGAGAGGGCCATGGGCTTCTCTACGATGGCGTGCTTGCCGCGGTCCGCGGCGGCGATCACATGGCGCGCGTGGAGCTCATTGGGCGTGGCCACATAGACGAAATCGACATCGGGGCTCTGGCACATCTCCTCTACGCCGGTGTAGACCTCGGCCTGAAACTCCCGGCGAAATCTCTCCAAGGCATCCTTCCTGACATCTGCCGCAGCCGTGATCTTGATGTGCGGGAGCCTGGATACGACCGGCAGGATCTGGGTGCTCGCCACCCCAAGGCCAGCCATCCCCATTCTTAAGATCGGAGACGCCATTTTTCCTTAAAGCGCGCCGACTTCCCGCTTGCCTCCTGCGAGCCTGGAGTAGTAGCGCCAGGTGGAAATCAGATGGACCCCTCCCCCACCCATCTGGCTGAAGGCCCTGAGATCCTCTTCCGGGATCGGCTCCGGAGCGCCCAACAGAGAGGCGCGGTAATTCATCTCCGCCAGCTCATTCAACTTGATGGCCGTGACCGTCGCCTCCTGGACGCTTTTCCCTACCGTGGTGATCCCGTGGCCGCGCATGAGGCAGGCCCGCTTCTCTCCGATCGCCTGGGCAAACTCCCGCCCACGCTCGTCATTGGCGATGAGAACACTCCTGCCATAGCGGGCGATGCCATCGAGATAGAGGCGCAGGCTGCTCGGATCATAGGCGCCGTAGAGAGGCAGAAGGGGTTTATTGCAGATGGTGAAAAGGACGACCGTCGGGGGATGGACATGGACCACGCTCTTTACCTCAGGCCGGCTCTTGTAGATCCAGGTATGGATGAAGACCTCTTGGGGCCGCTCCAATCCCTCCGCGCCCTCGAGCTTGTTGCCGTCGAGATCCACGGTGATGATCTCGCGGGCGGTGGTGAACCTCACCCCGGCCTCCTCCGGACCCCTGGCCCGGATCAGGACCTTATCGCCCCCCTCGATGCGGGCGCTGACGTGGCCGCTCGCCTCTTTGGTGAGGTCGAGATTGCCCAGGATGCGGCACGCCTCGGCAATCAACTCTCTCTCTTCCTGAAAATCGGCCATGGCCGTGCTTTCAACGGATCGACTCGCGCGCCAGTTCCTGAATGCGCCGGCGCTCAGGGATCATATCCTCCGCCTGGCTGTTGCGGTAGGTCTGACCAGGCTTGAGCGCGCTCTTGGGGTCGAAGGGCGGCACATCGACGCGCCGGCTGTTGGTCTGTGTCCTGATCCACTCCATCTGGCCGCTGCGGGAGAGGAGCCAGTTGACGTAGACCCTGGCCGCGTTGGGATGGGGCGCCCGGTTGAACAGGCCAAGGCCACTGGAGCCCGAAGACCAGTAGAGGGCGGTTTTGGGGTCCTCGACAGCCGTCACATTTTTCCCCACTCCCTTCTCCTGAAAGAGCACGAGGAAATACTCGTTGAGGCCGATGCTGATCGGATAGCGTCCGCGCACCACCCACTCCACGAGCTGGCGCCGGTCATTGGTGTAGACCATCTTCTGCTGGCTCAGGAGCTTCCTGACAAAATCCTCGCCGTAGGCCATCAGGAAGACGAGGAAGTCGTTGAGTCCCTTGCCCTCGATGCGCGGGTCCTGCACCACGATCTTCCCCGCCCATTTGGGATCGAGAAGATCGCGCGCGGATTTGACCTCTCCAGGCGCGACCATATCGTGGTTGACGTGGATGTTGTCCCCGGCCAGAGAGCCGCCGAAAACGTAATAGAGCCTCTTCTCGATATCGGCCCAGCCGGCGTCCAATCCCCCGATCCAGTTGCCATCCTCCCGGACTTCCGGAAGGATCAGCGTGGGCTTGAAGGGATCGAAGGCCCCCACCGGCTTGAACGCCGCCAGGGCTGAGGTGGGCCCTGAGATGTAGAGGTCCCATCCGTAGAGACCGGCCTGGCGCTCGCGCAGGATGCGCGCCACCTTATCCCGACCGCTCCCGCCGAGAAGCTCGACCTTGATCTTGGGATGGGCCTTGCTGAAACCATCCACCAGGGCCTCGCGAAAGGCATCCCCTGGCGGGCCGGCAATACTGACCTGTCCCTCTCTCTCCGCCGCCGCCAGGACCGCCTCCCATTCCTTTTGCCAGCCGGGGCCTGACTGGGAGGTAGCCGTCCCCGGAGAAAAGGCGGACAACAGAAGGGCGAGGGCGAGAGATAGCTTTAGGATGCGGACCGACATCATCTCTTTGCTTACTACGGAATGAGCTCTTTCCCCAGTTTCATGGTAGCCTCGCGCTTGGGGATATAGTCCTCGGCCTGGGTATTGAGATACTTTTTGTTCGGCTTGAGGGCCAGCTCAGGCGCCCCTACGGGCACGTCCTGGCGCCGGCTGTTTCTGCCCTCAATATGGGTTACCCAGCTCGTCTGCCCTTCCCTGGACAAAAGCCAGTTCATAAAGACCCTGGCGGCATTGGGGTGAGGACGGCGGTTAAAAACGGCGAGGCTGCCAAAACCCTGAGTGTAGGAATCCACCAGCGTGGAGTCAGGGAGCGACTTGACGTTCTTGCCCACTCCGATCTCCTGGTACTTGGCGAGCAGCTCCGTAGGAAGCGAAACCCCGATGGGATAGCGTCCCCGAACCACCCACTCGGTGAGCTGCCTGCGGTCTCGGGTGAAGACGATCTTCTGTCCCCGATAGAGCTTTTTGAGGAAATCCTCGCCGTAGGAAAGAGAAAAGACTACCGCAGTGTTAAGTCCTGATCCCTCTTGCCGCGGATCCTCCCAGACGATCTTTCCGGCCCACTTCGGGTCTGATAGGGCCTTCACGGACCTGAGCTCGTTGGGCGCCAGGAAGTCCCAGTTGACATAGACCGCGTCGGCCAGGGTAGCGTCAAAGCCGTAGATCAACTTGCCCTCCCGATCCACAAAGCCGACCTGAAACCCTCCGAACCACCTGGCGTCTTCCAGCACCTCGGGCAGGATCAGCTCCGGCCTCAAGGGATCAAAGGCGCCGATCGGCTTGAGCACCCTCAAAATCGAACCCGATCCGCCGACATAGACATCCCAGTTGAAGATGCCGCTCTCGCGCTCGCGCACGATCTTGGGCATCTTCTCCCGGCCGCTGGCCCCATCCCACTCGATTCTGATCTTGGGGTATTTTTTTTGAAACACCTCGACCAGGGCGATCCGATAGACATCCCCCGGAGGGCCGCCGACATTGACCTGTCCCTCTCTCTCGGCCGCCGCCAGGACCTGCTCCCATTCCCTCTGCCAGTTGGTCTGCGCCGGGGCCTCAGTCCATAAGCCCGAGAGAAGGACCAGAGCGACGGTGAGTCCCGGGACTGCCCTGAAGGTTCGACCTTGAGGCTCACCTCGAAAGGCACGCCTCTTCTGCTTCTCCGTGTATCTCATGCAAACCTCCCCTGTTTTTTTTCTATTCTACGCGAGCACCGCACCCGCCCTCAACCCCAGGATATTATCCGCGAATCCCAATGCGCAGCCCAAAGATGCGCGCTACCAGCGCCACGCCGGTGGTCAAAAGCATCACGATGGTGGCGACCACGGTCGCGCTCTCATAGCGGCCTGAGACCATGAAGTCCAACTGCAGCAGGGCCAGGGTCCGGCTGCTGGAGGTGGCCAGAAGCGCCACGTTGCTGATGTCTCGGGCCGCATGGATGAAGTTGAGCACGGCCACTAACAAAAGAGTTGGGAACATGAGCGGGACGACGATGCGGCGATAGGTCGTCCACCAGGACGCCCCCGAGGTTTGAGAGGCCTCCTCCAGCTCGACGCCAAGCTGAAGCAGGTTGCTTTTGATGATCTGCGTCCCCAGGGTGATGCTGCCGGTGACGGTGGCGATCATCAGCAGCCAGATCGAACCGTAGAGCGGGCGGAAAAATGGGGTGTCGAGGAAGAGCCATAAGAGACCGATGCCCATGAGGATCCCCGGAACGGCAGAAGGGAACCAGGAGATAAAGTCGAGGGCCGAACGCCAGGCAAATTTTGTCCGCACCACGATGTAGGCCACCAGGGAAAAGAGCAGGACCGCCAAAAGCGCGGATCCAAAAGAGAGGATCAGGGTGTTGCGCAACGAATTGAGGAAGACGGAATCATGGAAGACCCTTTTCCAATTGAGCAGGGTCCAGGCGTTGTGGATGTGGAAAAAGCCGAAGAGCGACATAAAGGTCCCGGTCAGAAGAAAGACCATGGGGACGAGTGTGATGAGCAGGGCTACCAGGACCACCAAGACGAAGGCCGGGTAGCGCCACCGGCCCAAGGGAATGGACCGTGGCTGGTAGCGACCGGTGATGGTGGTATATTCCCTGTGGCCGATGAACCAGCGCTGCATGAAGACCAGCGGAAGGAGCATAAGAAGAACGACCGTGCTGAGGGCGGTCGCAGGGCCGAAGAACGGCGGCTCCTGGTTGATGAGGTTGTAGATCTTGGTGCTGTAGACGTGAAGGCCGATAGGGGCACCCAGGATCATTTCCACCTCGAAGGCCTGAAGGCCATTGATGACAGCCAGGATCATCACCACCATGAGCGCCGGCATCATCATCGGGATCAGGATCCGCGTTACGGTTCCGAGAGTGCTAGCGCCAGCGACCTGGGAGGCCTCTTCCAGCGCGGCATCCATATTGCGAAAGGCCGGGGTTAAGAGCATCACCTTGACGGCGGTGGTATTGTGGCCCAGGTGAGCCCAGATGATGCCCCAGAAGGAATAGATGTTAAACGGGCCATTGCGGGTCCCGAAAAGCCAGCTCCACCACTGGTTGGCCAGTCCGTACTCCGGGTCCAGGACCAGGATCCAGCCCAGAGTAACGGAGAGGGAGGGCAAAAAGAAGGAGAGCCAGAACATGAACTCCAGAGCCCCTTTTCCTGGAAGATCGGTCCGGGCGAGGAGCCAGGCGAGGAAAATGGCAATAGGGAAGGAGATGAGCTGGCGGGTCAAGAGCAGGGCAAAAGTATTGTAGACCGCCTGCCGCATGCCAGGCTCAGAAAGGGCCACGCGCCATCCCTCCAGACCGTAGAGCGGCGGCGCACCAGGCCGGGCGATCTGAAAGCTATTGAAGACAATCAGCAGGATCGGATAGAGGACGAAAAAGGCAACCCCCGCCAGAACCACGGTGCCCACGAGGGCCTGGGTCTCGATCCTGACCCGGCCCAGCGGCTGCACCGCCTTTTCTTCCAACAGCATCCTTTTCCCTTAGATTCTGCTCGCTCTACGCCCGCGCCTCGCCTACGAGCGCTTGAAGATGGCGCAGGCCCTGAGGAGCCGCGAGGAACGACAGCCCCAGCTCAAGCGCCGGAGCAGCTCTCCTGCCGGAGTCCCGGGAGTTATGCGCGTCAGCATCTCGTTTTCTTCTCTGCCCAGCACAGATCACCTCTATTCAGTCCCATATAGCGCCGCTCCCTATTTATTGTCAAGGCAATAGTCACCCTGGCACTGACCCAGCTTTTCCATAGAGAGAGGAGTCAAATCACCAGGCTGACGCCCAATATGGACCCATCACGGTGGGAGATCTTCTAGTGAGCAGCGCTACTTCTGGTTATGCCATGCGCTCCACTCCGGTTGATGTGAGCGGTATTTCGATACATCGTCCCGGCACTATCATCGGCAAGGCATTGGAGCCACTGAAAGACGGCCAGGGCAAGATCCTGGTGCTACTCACATTGCAGTGAGGGAACGACGGTAGAGGAGTTGGGGTGGTGTGGGGTAATGGCTACCGTTTGAGATATTCGGAGGGTTGGGGTACCTTTTAGCCATGGCTACAACCGTGGAAAAGCTGGCCGAGCAGGCCATGACCCTACCGACGGAATCGCGGGCACGGCTAGCGGACCTTCTGGTGGAAAGCTTGGATGCGGATGAACTTGGGCACATCGACCGGCTGTGGGTTGCGGAGGCAAAGCGCAGGCGAGACGAAGTACGAAGCGGGCGCGTCGAGGCTATCCCTGGAGACGAAGCTCTCCAGCAGGTGCGTGACGCCGTTCGCCGATGAAATGGGACTTCCACCCGGAAGCATTGGAGGAATACCGGGAGGCAACCCTCTACTACGCAGAGCGCGATCCAACGCTTGCCCTGAGATTCGTCGAGGCCGTTGAGGATGCCATCCGGCGAATTCTCGACGCCCCGGAACGTTGGCGAGTCCTCGATGAGGATGTCCGACGCTGTCTCACGCGCGTCTTCCCTTACGGAGTTCTGTACACCATCGAACCGGAGTTCATCCTTATTGTTGCTGTCATGCATTGTAGTCGCGAGCCGGGTTACTGGGAGCGAAGAGTCGCGACGCCCTAACCAGCGGCTGGACTTGACAAAGCGAGTCAGCCTTGGCGTTGGGTTATTTGTGATAAATTAAACTCGCTTTTTTAAGAGATTACATATGGGTGCAAAGGTTGAAGAGTTGGCTGCCAAGATCGCAGTGTTGGACGAAGCTGAGCAGAAGGCGCTTTTTGAGCGAGTGGCTGAGCTGAGTTTCCGTCGTGGCCTTATAGGCCTCTCTGAGCGCTATCGGAAACGCCTGAAGCAACAGGGAGAGCTCGACCGGGCGGCAGAAGAGATTTTGGCGAAGTTAAGGCAGATCCGTGAGGAGATCGCCGCCCGTGAGTATCCGAGATGAATCGAGACTTCTTGCATGAGATCACCAATCTTCCTTTCCGAAGACTCAGCGCGGCCGAGGCATTGGCCGAGCTTAAACCAACCACCCCATAGGAAGACTCTTCGAGAGCGTTCGTTGCGGGAATAATTTAAATCCGGAGCAGACGGCGGGAGTTGCGTTCGGTGAGCGACCTGACATGGGTCGGATCCGGCTGCTGCTCGATCACCGGCAGCGCCTTCTCCAGGGGGCCGAGGCCGCCGCAGTAGTCGGAGCCGAAGACGATCCGCTCCTCGCCCAGGGTGTCGATGAGAAAGCGGAGCGTGCGCGCGTTGACGCTGGCCGTGTCCACCAGGAAGTGCTCGAGCAGGATCTCCGAATAGCGCTTCTCCCCTCCAGGCCCCTGGTGCTTCCAGAAGAGCCTGGGGAGCAGCAGGGCGATGCCGCCGCCGCCGCTGCGGATCACCACCCGCAGGACGGGATAGCGGTCAAAAAGGCCGCTGGCGATCATGCGCACCACGCACTCCGAGACGCTGGCATCTGCGAGCGCGCTGTAGGAGACGCCGGCCCCTGCGTCCTCCAGCCGCTTCAGGCTGGGGTCCTGGCGAAAGCCGCCGCCGTGGAGGAAGATGGGCAGGCCGAGCGCGGCGATCTTGGCGAAGATCGGCTCGCACTCCGGACGGTCCGCCACCGCCTCGCCATCCACACCCGAATAGAGGAGCACGGCGCGAAAGCCGCGCGCCGCCATGCGCTCGATCTCGCCCACCGATGCCTCGATGCTCTTCAAGGAAAGGGCGATAACGCCCAGGAGCCGATCCGGATAAGGGTTGATCCGCTCGGCGATGAGATCGTTCGATTTCCGCATCAGCGCCAGCGCCTGATCCGCCGGGAGCTGATCGGCATGGACGCCGGCCCCCTGGCACACGAGCTGGAGATCCAGCCCGATCTTATCCATTGCGCTCACCCGCTGAGAGAAGTCGGGCGAGTCGTGAACGTCCGCGTGCGGCGCGCGGCCGGTGCGGCGACTAAATTCCTCCACCAGCTCAGGCGGGGTGTGGTGCGCGTGCCAGTCTATCAGCATAGACTGCCGGCCTCACTGTGGGATTAGGTCCCTTGCCATCTTCATGAGCGCCTGACGCCGGGGGATCATCTTTTCCGTCTGGAACGCGATATACTTTCCATCAGGCTTAATCCCCAGGGCAGGGTCTCCCTGAGGGACATCCACACGGCGGCTGTTTCTCCCGCCGCTATGGAGGGTCCAGCTCGACTGTCCTTCCTTGGATAGCAGCCAGTTGACGTAAACCTTAGTGGCATTAGGATGGGGGCGGCGATTAAATACCCCAAAGGCGCCAAAGCCTGTGGAGATGCCGCTCACCAGCGAGGGATCATCCAAGGGCTTAACATTCTTGCCTGTTCCTATTTCAAGGAATCTCTTGAGCTGGTCCGTGGGAAGCGAGAACCCGACCGGGTAGCGCCCCCGGACCACCCATTCTGTCAGTTGCCTCCGGTCCAGGGTAAAGACGATCTTTTGCTTGGCGAAAAGCTGTCGCAAAAAATCTTCGCCGTAGGAGAGAGAGAGCTGCAGGGCGGTATTGACCCCTGAGCCTTCCTGCCGCGGATCGTCCCAAACGATCTTTCCGGCCCACTTCGGCTCCAATAGCTGCTTAAAAGACTTAAGCTCGTTCGGTGATACGAAGTCCCAGTTGACATAGAGAATTTCCGAAAGGGTGCCGTCAAAGGCAAGGAAGAGCTTTCCTTCCGAGTCGACAAAACCGAAATCGAAGCCTCCGTGCCATTTGCCGTTGTCCAGGACCTCGGGCAGGATCAGCTCCGGCCTCAAGGGGTCAAGGGCGCCGATGGGCTTGAGCGCCGCCAAGACGGACATGGCGCCGCCAATGTACACATCCCAGTTGAAGACGCCGGCCTGGCGCTCCCGCACTACTCTCGGGATCTGATCCCGGCTACTGGCACCATTGAACTCGATCCTGACCTTGGGGTATCTCTTTTGAAAGGTCTCGACCAGGGCGGTACGATAGGCATCTCCCGGAGGCCCGGCGACGTTCACCTGGCCTTCTCTCTCGGCCGCCGCCAGAACCCTCTCCCATTCCTTCTGCCAATCCTGAGCCCAGCCATGGCCTACAAAAAAGCTCAGGCCCAAGGTCAAAAGGAAAGCCGTCACCAAGAAGTTCCGTTTCTGAGCCATAGAAACCTTCTTTCGCCTCCTACCTCTATAGGTCCACTTATCTATGCCCTCTTAGCCCTGGGCCCCTGACTGCAGCGGGGATGAATGGCCCCCATGTGGCAGGTGGCCCCGGCCTCGGCCAGGGCGGCCTCGAATTCCGGATGGACCCTCGGATCCTCATCCTCATATTCGATCTGATTGCCGCCTTCTTTGATGTTGGTGTAGCTCGCCCCTTCTCCATCGGTCATTCTCATAAAGCGGTAGCGCCAGTTGCCCCAGCGCAGCGCCAGGTAGCGGGCCGGCTCCGCCCCGGAATTAAAGTGCTGGTGAAACCACAGATTGGGCGGCACCACCATGCTCCCGGGCCTCCAGTCCACCCGCTTGCGCCCTTCGCCCTCGATCCAGAGAAGGGAGTAGCCCTGACCACTTAAGATGATCACGTGGGCCCCGGGGCCATGGCGGTGGCCCTTCTTATAAGTCCCCACGGGAAACTGCGAGATGTGTGCCCCCATCGTCTGGCCGGCCAGATCGAACTTGATGTTGGACCCGCCGGCGCCGCGCTCGCGATAATCGTAGAGCTGCACGGTGTGGGTATCGGCAACGAAGTTTGTCGACATAAAAAAGCGGCCATAGAGAGTCCCTTTGCCGCTGAAGTACTCTTCGTTGCTGGGATCAAAGCGGTCGGTAAAGGCGAACTCGTCGCCATAGATGAAATCGAGATTGTGAAAGAGGTTCATCATAAAACAGCCGTTGGTGATGGCCAGATACCTCGCCGGCTCGCTGCCGCTGCCGTTGAAGTGCTGGTGCCAGGCGTTGAGCGGGATGGCAAAGAGGCTTCCTGGACCCCACTCAAAGGTATGCTTCCTCCCCTCTCTCTGCCACACGGTGGTGGCCCCGTGCCCCTTGGCGATGTAGACCATCTCCTCGTAGAGGTGCTTCTGGGGTTTGAGCTTGCCTCTTGGAGGGATCTCACAGACATGGGCGTCGTTGACGCCGCCGGTCCCATCCAGATTGATAAAGGCCCCGAGGCCTCCCTTCAGCTCCCAGGGGGCGACCTCAACGGTCTTGATGTCTTCGACAAAAAAGCCCCTGATGATGGGAATCTTCTGCGCCTCCTGCCAGGTGCTGTAGGTATCGACCCGGGGCAACTTGCTCGGGTCCAGCTTTTCCAGCTTCTCCTCTGCCATCGGACTCCTTCTCCTTTCTCCGATATCTCAGGTTACCTCTTTTTCTCACTCGCTTCCATGATCTCTTTAGCCAGTCGAAAGATGGGCTTCATAATCTACGGACCGGCGGCATCTGGCAGGGCACCCCCATCCTCTTCAGCTCCTCCTCGTAGCGCCGGCGGATCTCCGGGTCCTCGTCCTCATACTCGATCAAGGTCCCGCCCTCCTTCACGTCGGTGTAAGGCTCCTCGTCTTTTCCCTGAGTCATAACTCTGTAGGCCACCTTGAAGCCCATGGGGAAGAGCTTGCCGCCGTAGCGGACCGCCAGGTGACGCGCCGCCTGCGGCCCGGTGTTGAGGTGCTGGTGGAACCAGTTGTTCGGCGGGCAGTAGACGCTCCCATCCCTCCATTTGACCTCGACCACCTGGTCGCCGTTGCCGCTTTCATAGGGTCGAACGCCCGCCTCCCTGGGCCAGAGGAGGACGTAGCCGCTCGACTGCAGGCCCAGAAGGATCGCCCCGGGGCCGTGGTAGTGGGCCTTGTGGTAGCGCCCCGCGGGCCACTGCGCCAGGTGACCGATCAACGCATTACCTGAAAGCTCGAACTGGGTGAGCCTGACTCCCGCCCCTTTGATATCGCGCGCGTCCAGTGATGCCGACCGGACATCAGGGATGAAGTTGGTCTCCCAGATGTGCTGCCGGCCTGCCTCATAGCGCTTGGTGCCGGTGGCAAAATAGTTCTCCTCGCCGGTATAGCGATCGGTAAAGGAATAGGGACAGTTAAAGACGAAATCCGCGTGATGGAAGACGTCCATGACCAGAGGGGCATTGGTGACGGCCAAAAATTTGACCGGCTCCCGTCCCCCGTTGACCAACCGATGCCAACTGTTGACCGGCGGGGCAAAGAGGCTCCCCTTGCCCCATTCAAACATGCGCTTGGGTCCCCGGTCCTGCCAGATCTCCGTTGCGCCGTTGCCCTCGAGAATACAGATCACCTCTTCGTAGAGGTGGCGCTCAGGCTCGAGCGCGCCACCTGCGGGGACCTCGGCGACATACATGCCGGTAAAGCCCTCCATGCCATAGAGCTGAATATAGGCGCCCCTGCCACCCAGCCTTTTCCACGGCGCCATCGGCAGATCCCGCACATCCTCCACGCCGTAGCCCTCCACCACGGGCAATCCCTCCTGCTGGAGCCACCTGCCATAGGCGGTCCTCTGGAGGGCCACGATCAAATCCTTCATCCGCTCATCCCTAGCCATGAACAGCAATCCTCCTTAGAGATTGGAATTAGACTCTCAAAATCTGCCCCGTCAGAAAAACCAGAGCTGAGGAGAAACTTATCGTTTTCGATGGCGATTGTAAAGTAATAAACCAATATTCCATTGCGCCGGGATTGTCGCCTCAGGTCCATTTCACTCACTCAGCGCGGCAATACACTCCTCTCGAACCTTCCAGATCTCCTCCCAACTGAGCTGACCTATCGTTCCCCTCCGAGCCACCCAGTCGCGTAAGAACCTCTTGTGCAGTGCAACCTTGGTGTCGCCGATCTGCTCCGGCTCAATCCTCTCCTCGCAGAGGAACACCTCGATGGGTTCCGCGCCGAAGGTCATAGGGGATGGGCCAGCGCCGACTCAAGCGCGCCTTGATCATCTCAGTCTCCTCTTTCACCAGGCGGTTCCTGGCCCATAGCAAAGGTAAATAGAAAGGTGGGGGGTGGACTATTCGCTATTCACCATTCACTATTCACTACTTCAGGATCTTTTCCGCAAACTCCGCTGCCGGCACCCTCACCCGGGAATATTTATCCTCCAAATGGTTGCGCACCCGGTGATACTCCTCTACGGTCAGAAAGTCCTTGGCCGCCCGGACGCCGAGCTCCATCAGCCAGCCGGTATCGACGTCGAGGCGGCGCGTCGCGTGCCTCATGACCCGGCCATAAAACTCCTGCCCTTCTTTACCGAGCAGCCAATTGACCAAGAGCTTGGCGGCGTTGGGATGGGGCGGCTTTTTCACCACGCCCACCACGCCGAAACCGTTGCTGGCGGGAAGCCCCTCTTTCGGCGTGGCTGCCTGCCTGAGCGGCAGACCGGCGTTGACGAAGGGATCGTACTGGGTCCGGCCGACGCCGATGGTGACGGCGAGTTTGCCCTTGGCCAGCGCGTCTGCGAGCTGCCTCAGGTCGCGGCTTAAGAAGAGATCCTGCCGCGCCAGCTTGCGCAGATAGTCCTCGCCATGGATCTCCCACATGAAAGACCAGATCGACTGGCCAGAGCCGGGGACACGGGGGTCGCTGAAGCCGATCTTCCCCTTCCACTTGGGATGGAGCAGGTCATCGAAGGAGCGCAGATCCTCCGCCCGGGCCAGGTCCGCGTTGTACCACAGGCCGCCGGTTCCCACCTCGGCCACGAAGGAGTAGAGAAAGCGCTTTGTGCTCACATTATCGTCCCAGATATGGCCGCCCCACCACTTTTTCGTCTCCCGCACCTCGGCCAGGACCATATAGGGCGGCAGGGCCTCGAGCATCCCTTCATGCGCCAGAGAGACCGCGGTGCCCGTGCCCACGATCAGGGCGTCGAAATAGCGCACTCCGGCCCTCTGCTCCGATACGATCCGGCTCGCGTTGCGCGGCCCCGGGGCTGGCAGGAGCTCGACCTCCAGGCCGAATCTCCTTCTGAATTCGGGCTCCATCTGCTTCCTCAGCTCCGTGCTCGGAGGGATAGCGACCACCAACCGCCCCTCTCTCTTGGCCGCCTCTACGATCCTTTCCCATTCCGCCTGCGGGGCCCCTTTTTCCTCGGCGCTGAGAGGTCGCAGAAGGAAGATAGCGGCGAGGAGGTTCACGAAAACCCAGGCGAGGCGCGGCCGCATCATCAGGCACCCGTTACCACAAGCCACCCCTCAGGTCCCAGCCTTCCTGGCGTACTCCTTCCAGTCCACTTCTGCGGGAACGACCTCGGAGAGGACCACGAGATGGGGAAAGCGATTCGATCCGGCATCTCTGACCACGTGCGGCGCCTCGCGCCCCTCTTGAACCTCCTGGATGGCCTTGAGCAGGAGCTTGCGCGCGGCCACGATCGCCTGGTCGGAGGAGACCGGGTGCTCGCGCGTGCGCTCCTGGACCGGACCCTGGCTCTCGGTGGCATAGGCGTCATGGGCCTGGAAGTTGTAGCCCAGGCCGGCAAAGGTCCTGGTCTTCATCGACTCCCGGTCCTGCATGTAGCGGTTGCCCTTATGGCGGATCAACCGGTAGTCCGGCGTCATCTCGGAGCGACTCCGGCGCATGACCTCTTTATCCAGCGGCCGCTTGCGGCTGAAGACAAAGATATACTTCCAGTGGTGCGTGTCATCGATGGGGACATGCCAGTTGACCGAGTAGCCCTCGCCCCCCGTCTGGCCGGGAAAGGCGCTCAGGTTGGGATAGACAAAATTCGACACCCTGAGATAGCGCTGGCCCAGGCCCGCCGCGCGCATCGTGTAGATCCTGAGGCCAAAATCCGCCAGCTCCACCTCGATCGTGGGCGCGAGGTCATTGCCGTAGAGCGAGTTGGGCGAGGCCTGAGTGCCGCGCACAGCCCGATAGGCGTCCACCTCGGCCTCCTGCAGGTTGCGGTGCAAGAAGGAGAGGTGAACCGGATCGATATTGCCCTCGTTGGACTGGAGATAGTTGCAGTCATGATAGATCTTGGTGACGAATCTCTGCCCGTCCGGCACGGCGAGAAACTCGTAGCCGGGAACGAGCGGCGGCGCGGCCGGGCCCAGGTAGGCGAAGATGACCCCCGCGGCCTCCGCGCAGGGATAGGCCGGATGGCGCAGGGATTCCTTGTGCGCGCCTGCGCCTGGCTCGCCGGGCTGATCCAGGCAGCGGCCGCGGGTGTCGTAGAGCCAGCCGTGATAGAGGCACCGGAGTCCCCCATCCTCTACGCGACCGTAGCTCAGATCCGCGCCCCGGTGCGAGCAGTGAAGCCCCAATAGCCCCGCTCGCCCCTGACCATCCCGAAAGAGCACCAGATCCTCGCCCAACAACCTGACCGGGAGCGGCGCGCCGCCGGGTGGCAGCTCTTCGGAGAGGGCGGCAGGCTGCCAGTAGCGCCGCAGCAGCTCGCCGCAGGGCGTGGCTGGTCCGATCCGGGTCAACAGCTCATTTCCCGCTTGGGTCATCATCGACAGCGGCCCTTCACCTCATCTTGCAAGCAGCGCGTCGTAGGAAAACGACCCATCGGCCCAGCGCTCCGCGCCGCCCAGGCCATGCTCTATATTCCATTGCAGCGCATCGAACATCCTGCCGGTCAAGGTATCGGCGCACTGCGAGGCGAGGTAGAGAACCAGAGGGACGACATGCTCCGGCACCAGGGGCTGACGTCCGGGACTCATCCCCTGCGCCAGGCGCGCCCGGTTCTGCTCATCGAAGCCGGTCGTGCGGGTGTGGCCAGGGACGACGATATTCACGGCGATGTTGTGCTCCTTGACTTCATCTGCCAGATAGAAGCTGAGCGTGGCCAGGGCCGCCTTGGAAGACATGTAAGGCATCTCCCGGGTGTGGGGACGAAGCGCCATGTAGGCGCCGCCGTGAGAGTGGTTGAGAATGCCGCTGCTCACGATATTGACGATGCTCCCCAGACGCTTTTCGACCATGGGCTGGATAAAGCGCCGGATGACCTTGAGACACCCGAAGATGTTTACGGCAAACATCCGCTCCCAATCGGAGTCCCGGGTCTGGAGGGTGGTCACCCGGCCCGCGGGAGGAAACAGGTCGCGCTGGCGCATGGCGGCGTTGTTGACGAGGACATCGACGGTCCGAAACCGCTCCAGCGTGGCCTGATAGGCCCGCTCTATCTGGGCGCTGTCGGTAACATCCATCTCGAGCATGAGGACGTGATCGTTGCTGCGCAGCTCCTCTCTCAAGTCATCCACGCCTCCCCAAGATCTGTCCGCTGCCACGACCCTCGCCCCGGCGGAGAGAAAACCGCGCACATAGGCGCGCCCCATTCCCCGGGCGGCGCCGGTGATGACCGCGACCCGACCCTTCACATCCGCAGGAGCTGGCGCACTCATGCTTGACTGTCCTTATCTTCCTTACCCCCGATGATCTCGATAGAGCCGATCGATGAATCCCGCGTCGTCCAGCTCCCGGAGATAGTGAATGTCCCACAGGGCCATGGGGCTCAACTCCCGCGCCGCCGGGGCCTTCATGCAGCACAGCTCGTAGGCGTTCTTGATCGCCTGAAGCTCGGGATAGGGCCTGATCGGCATTCTGGCCAGGCTCTGGTAGCCCACGCCTCTGGCCTCGGGCACCCTCAGCCGCAGTCCCTCAAGGATCTTTTCGGTCTCCCCGCGACGGGTTTGGGCAAAGTGAATGGCCAGGACCATGGCCTTGACCAGGCGCTCGCCCAGACGATCCTTGCGCTGGAGCGCCCGGATCGATGTGGTGAGGGTCGGGCCGTTGACCATGGGCAGGGGCTCCAGCTTCAGCACATGAAGGCCGGCCCGCTCGTAATCCTCGGTCGCGCCGGTGATGAAGGCCGCGTCGGCCCGGCCCGATTGCAACGTCTCAAACTGCGCCTTGCGGAAGCTCCCCGACATCTCCTCTGCCAGCTCCACCCATTGAACCTGATTGAGGGCCAGGCCGGCGCGCATCACATAGAGCATGTGATTGCCGCGCAGGTGGTTAAATCCGCCGACCCGTCCCTCCCGGGCCAGGTCCGCGATGCGCCGGCCGCGCAGCTCGGCGAGGGAGCTGATGGGTTGGCGCGATACCAACCGGGCGCGCACGCTGTTGCTCGGAGAGGCCAGGCAGACGATCGGCTTTCCCGCCGCCACCAGGGCGTAAGGGGTGAGGTGATTTCCGGAAATGAGATCGATCTTGCCGTCGAAAAGCTGGGCCTCTGCCTCCGGCGGGCTCGCGCAGTATTCCAGGCGCGCCGCCTCGATCCCCACCTGGCGCCAGATCCCGGCCTGATCGAGAAGCTCCCAGATGGGCAGATGGGAATGGGAGCGAAAGAGGCCGCGGATCTCTATCGGTTCATACTCTACCATCTTCTCACCTCTCTATCTCTTCGCTGCGAGGACCTGGTCGAGGAGCTGAATGATGGGGCGGATGTCCTTGACCTCGGGATTATCCGGATCGAAGTACTTGAGCCCATCCCTCCTCCGCTCGCTCTGCGGGATACGGTCCTTGGGGACATCCACCCGGCGCGAGTCCTTAGGATCGCCTGGCTGGTCCATGACTCTCTGGAAGGTGATCTGACCGTCGCGCGAGAGCAGCCAGTTGATGAAGAGCCTGGCGGCGTTCGGATGGGGCGCCCGGTTCATCAGGGCCACCTGCCCGAAGGCCGAGGAGATGCTGATCCCTTCTTGAAACTGATAAGGCTCGAAGGTATCGACCGGCAGGCCCTGGTTTTTGGCGTCGGCTACGTCCCGGCACGGAAGGCAGAGGAGAAATTTTCCGGTGGCCAGCCAGTCCACGGCCTGGCGCAGATCCCCGGTCAGAGTGACGTCCATCTCGCTGAAGAGGCGGCGGATATAGTCGGGGCCGAGATGGTAATACAGGTACTGCCACATCAGGCCGGCGCCCCTCACCTTTCTGATATCCGCGGAGACGAGCTTCCCTTTCCACTTGGGCTGGAGGAAGTCCCCGTAGGATTTGAACTCCCGCGGATTGACGAGTTTTGTGTTGTAGCCGGGAGTGGCGCCGGCGGAGACATTGCCCTCGTAGACGAAGAGGTACTGGCGCTCCTGGTCGACATATTTATGCTGGCCCTCCCACCACCTGGAGGGATCTGTCACCTCAGGCAGGATCAGCGCCGGCCTGATCGGGTCGAGCATCTTGCCGGGATAGAGGACCTGGTAGAGGGAATTGCCGCCGCCGTTATAAACATCCGCCAGATATTTCCCGGCCCTCCTCTCGGCGGCGATCCTCGGCGCCAACTGACTTCCCGAGCCAGTGACCGTGACTACTTTGATCCTGGGATAGGCCTTCTGAAATGCCCCCGAATCGATGAGCTCCTGATAACCTGAGATATAAATGGTAACCTGCCCCTCCTGCTCCGCCGCCTTCACGGTCTTCTCCCACTCCGCCTGCCACCCAGGCCTCGCCTCCTGAGCCGCCCCCAGCCCAGGGAACGCCACCGCCATCCATGCGGCCATCAGCGCAATTCGGAGTGAATAGC
>Ga0184640_10000104_pt1 | contig 19964 bp, 31 predicted proteins | sample PLM31_200_b2_FD_133161 | JGI IMG/M metagenome (GOLD analysis project Ga0184640, IMG submission 133161) | Groundwater sediment microbial communities from an aquifer in East River, Colorado, USA - PLM3-1_200_b2 | ecosystem: Environmental > Terrestrial > Soil > Riparian zone | place: USA: East...
CCACCAGTCGGCGTTGAGGCCCGGCGGCAGGCCGAAGATGGCCGTGGTGGCGGCCGTGCCGTTGTTGTCGTAGACCCGCAGACCCCAGTTGGCGCCGCCGTAGACGGCGTCGATGATGTACGACGTCGATGTGTAGACCCGCATCACGATCGTCTCGGCGGCCGGCGCGGCCGGGAACTTCATGAACCAGTCGAACTGCCACTGCCCGGTGTACTTCCCCGCCGACGCCTCCAGCGACAGGTAGGAGGTGCTGCTGAGCGTGGCCGCCCGCGCAGAGCCGGGCAGGGTGCTGTCGCCGCCGAAGCTGACGGTGCCGCCGCGGAGTACCGGCACCTTCGTCCGGGAGCCCTGCGTCGCGAACTGGGTCGCCCCGGACTCCTCTTCCATCGGCGCGTACAGCTGCGGATGCGCGGCGACCGTCGAGCGGTAGATCGCCGACCGCAGCACCGGGGAGCCCTGGCTGAGTCGGCGCAGCGCACCCGACGCGGTGATCAGCACCTCGGCGTAGTTGGAGTTGCCGGCCGGCCAGTTCGGGGAGACTTCGTCGACGAAGCCCTGGAACACCTGCACGGAGCCGGTGCCCGGGTTGATGGAGTACCGGACCGGGGTCTGGCGGCGCATGTACGGCCACGTCGGAGAGGAGGTGCCGTGCGGGGTGAACCGGCCGTCGGTGTTGCGCAGCCGGATCTGCAGGGTGGCCGGGCCGGTCGTGGAGGCTTCGTCGAGCCGCCCGAACCTGACACTGGCCTGGCCGAGTGCGTACGTGGAGACGTCCGTGTACGTCCACGAGCCGGAGTTGACGGTCAGGTCGGCGCCGAACGCGAACTCCAGCTTCGACGCGATGGTCGCAGTCACGCCTCAGCGCACCGAGATCTGGATCTGGTCGGTGCGGACCGCCTTCATAAAGGCGGTGGCCATGAAGCCGTCGACGTTGCCGCCGAAGTTGATGGTCACACTCATCGGCCCGCTGCCCCAGCCACCTCCGGAGCGGGAGACCTGGAAGCCGTAGTTGTCGCCGACGGTCTGGGCGAGACTCATCGCCCGGGACTGCGGGATGCCCTGCAGCGGGATGTACGCCTCGCCGCCGGTCGCCGGCTCGCCGAACAGCACCGTGCCGGGATCGCGGGGCGGGACGATGAGACCCTCGGCCGCGCGCAGGATGCCGCCGTGCAGCTCGTTCTGGTAGCGGCTGTGGCCCTGCTGCGGTGTGCCGTTGGTCCGGTAGGTCGTGGTGATGACGATGACCTTGCTCAGCGGAATGTGGTTGGTCAGCCGGATCAGGTCGGCAAGGCCGTTGATGGCGTCCGTCAACCCCTGCATCGCGATCATCGTGTTGACGTTCTTCGGGATCCCCTTGTACTTGCCGATCAGGCCGTCGATCTGCTGCTGGTTATAGCCCAGCTGGCGCAGCTGCTTCTCCAGTGCCGCGGTGTTGGAGTCGTACGCGGCCGCAGCGTCTTCTGCGGAGCCGCCGGCGGCGATGAAGGACTGGTACTGCTGCATGTTCGCCTGGACGGCACTGAGGATGGCGGCGCGGTTGTCGAGGCCGGCCTTGGTGTTCATGGCGATCTGGCCGGTGTGCTTGTCGACCGCGCGGCCGTTCTTCTCGATCGTCTCGCCGACGGAGAGCAGCGACCGGTTCCAGCCGATCGCGGCCTGGTCGACGGCCATGGTCGCGGTGAAGATCTTGTTCACCATCGACGCGGCGAGCACGTCGGCGGTCTGCGCCGTCTGGCCGATCTGGGAGGAGAGGGTCTTGAAGTCCTCACCAGCGGCGAGCGCGACGATGCCGAGGCCTTTCGTCGCCGCCCCGGCGGCGTCGGTGGCGGTCGCCGCCTCGTGGAGTTTGGTGATGTGGTGCTCGACGTCGGCGTCCGGCCAGAAGTTCGACACCGCATCGGCGAGCGCGAAGACGTGGGAGACGTTCTCGTCGAGGAAGTGGAAGAAGTCGCCGACAGCATCCCGGGCGTGCACGAACGCGTGGTAGATGTCCTCCGTGGTGCGCACGACGACGCCGACTTCGCGGATCACGAACTCGAGCAGGTTCAAGGTGTCCCGGAGCCCGTCGGCGGCGCCCTTGTTCCCGCCGGCGATGTTGGTGAGCGCGTCGGAGATGGCCTGTCCGACCTCGGGCAGCTCCTGGCGGAGCACCTCGATGACGGGGCCGCCCTTCTGCACGAGCGCGTCGACGCCGTTGATGACGTTGCGGGCGAACCAGGCCGCGGCCTCCGACAGCGGCCCGATGAACGTCGCCGCCTTGGCGAACATGGCGTCGAGGCGGAGGTCGCCGAGCACCTTGCGGACGATGCCCGCGCCGGCGATGAGCGGCTCGATGAAGTTCTTCGACGCGCCCATCCACTTCGCCTGGATATCGTCGATGACCTGAGACCAGGCGGCGCCGACCTGCTTGGCCTGCATGGCCGCGCCGGCAACCCCGAGACCGACGACGCCGAGTGACCCGGCGGCGATGATCGCGCCGCCGATCGCCGCACCGATGAACGCGCCGAGCCCGACCGCGAGCGCCGCCGCCGCCGCGGCGACGTACGGGTTGGAGAAGGCCTTGATGATGCCGCCCTGGAACAGCTGCGTGAAGGTGTTCGCCGCCTCCGGTCCGGCGCTCTTCACCCCGTCCTTCAGCCCACGCTCGACGGAGTTCGAGAGGCTCTTGCGCAGGTTGGTGAGGAGGTTCAGGTCGCCGGAGCTCTTGTTGAGCCGCTTGAAGACGTCGACGTCACCGGTCTTGACGAACTCCTCGCCGAGCTTCTTCACCTCGGCGCGGGTGTTCTTGATCCGCGCGTCGAGCACGGTCATGGCGGTGGACCGGTCGCCCACTCGCTGGAAGTTCGTGCCGACGTCGTTGATGTCGCCGGAGAGCAGCTTCATCGCTGCGCCGGCCTTCATCGCGTCGAGCGGGATCTTGTTCAGCGACCGGTCGAGGGACTCGACCTTGTCGTCGAGCTTCTCGAGCTTCTCCGACGCCAGCCCGATCGGGCCGACGAACCCGGCGATGTCCGCTTCGAGACCGACGGAGACCTTACGCACTGATCACCTCTTCGGCCGAATCGGCACCATGTGGATCATGCTGGACGCGTGCGGCTGGTCCTTGTACGCCTCGTGGGAGCGTTCGAAGGCCTGACACCGGTAGCACTCCAGCGGCAGGCCCGGCTTGAACTTGCCCTCGTTCTCAGACGCCGTCGTCACCCGCACGTCGCCGCCGCACGAGCGGCAGCGCGTCATCCGATGCAGGCCGAGGGCGAGCATCCAGCCCTGCTCCTGCTCGTCCCATTCGGCGCCCACCGTCGATGTGGTGACCAGACCCCTGCGTCGGTGGGTGGTGGTCGGTTCCCAGCCGCGGAAGCGTTTCAGCGAGATGCCGAGCCGTTCGGCCGCCTCTACCTCGGCGAGGAGTTCCGCGTCGCCGTTGAGGCGGTCGAGGAGAAAGGGAGGTCCACCTTCCCCCGGTTGAGGTTCCAGACGACGTCGGTGAGTTCCTGGTACTGCCGATCCGTCAGGTGCTCCTCGATGAGGAGCTTCAGCGAGGCCGGGTCGAGCTTTGGCTCCACCAGCACGAGCGGGATGATCCGCTCGTAGAAGGCGTCGAAGTTCACCCCGATGACGTCCTCGCTGTGGGTGAGTTTCCCGTTCTCGTCGGTCCGCGGCGGGTAGGCGGTGACGAGCTGCCGGAACCTCGGCCGGGACAGCGCCTGGAACTTCAGCGTCAGCGTCGCTTCCTGCATCCGCTCAAGCAGCTCGCCGATCCGTGCGTCGAGTTCGGCGGTGGAGCCGGCAGCGAGGGAGTTGCGGTCCGCGTCGCGTGCGGCGTCGCGTTCCTCGATGAGCGCTTCGTACTCCTCGATGAGGGACTCGTCGAGGCACACGTCGTACGTGCCCGTACGAAGCTTCCCGTTGCGGATCTTCTCCGCGGCTTCTATCGCGTCCATTGTGGCCCTTCATCTCGTGGCCCTTGTGGTTGAAGGGAAGCCGGGCAAGGGCCACCGAGCCCGGCTTCCCGCTCGGGGCTTACGCGACCGCGGCGCGGATGTTCGGCGTAGCCGAGATCTTCGTGTCGACTTCCCACTTCGTCACCGAGTTGGCGGTCGGGGCGAGGTTGCGGGTCTGACCGAAGATGACCGGGAACACCTCGACGACCTGTGCCGTCGTCCAGGCGGTGGCGTTGTCGATGTACCGGCGGACCACGATGTATCCCGCCGTACCGCGCGTCAGGGTCGTGTAGGTGGTGTCGCCGGTGGCCTGCTTCTTGAACGTCAGCTTCGTGCCGGAGAACGAGTCCCGGCCGATCGTGACGGTGTTGAACGTCGAGTTCAGCGCGCTGTTGTCGACGTCGGCGGTCGTGGCTTCGAAGCCGGTCAGACCGTCGGGCGTCATCACCGACTGGAGCAGGATGCCGGCGTTCAGTTCGGTCGTCGTGGGTGCGGCGATGTTGGCGATGGTCGGGACGTAGGCGACGCGCGTAAAGCCGTCCACCACAATGTCAGCCACGGTCAGTTCCCTTCAGGCGTGGTGTCGGCGTCGGTCTTGCTCCAGGTCTTCGACCTGGGCTTGGGCTTCGCCTCGGCGCGCGCCTGCTCCTCGGCCGCCCGGGCGGCGAGGTTCTCCGCGATGACCGGGTTGTGTTCTTCGGGCGGCGATTCGGCGGGCTCCCAGCCCATCTCCGCCCACGCCTCGACCGCTTCGGCCGGGCAGTGGAAGGAGCCGCCGTGCTCGGGGTGCGTCAGCCAGACGCGCTCGTCGCTCATGCCGGGTACAGCTCGTAGGTCATGGTCGCCTGCGACGACGAGGTGATCGTGACGAGACCGGTGACCAGGTCCGCCCGCTTCGGCGAGATGAACACCGACCGGATCTGCGTCGCGGCCTGCGTTACCGCCGTCGCCGTCGTCGCACTGCCGGCCGGCGTGGTGCCGGCGTCGGAGATGGTGATGTTCGATCCGGTGCCGGCCGTCTGGATGCGCAGGACGCAACCTTGATCACCGAGCAGCGACGCGGCAATCGTGTCCGATGCCGAGGGGGTGGTGGCCGTGACGACGGTGCCGGTACCCGGCGACGGCACGGACAAGGGGATGGCCGCCATCGGCGAACCTCCAAATAGGACGGTCCGCCGAGGGCGGAGACTGTTTGGTTTTGTCAGGAAGTCGCACGAAGGCGGTACGTGGCTACGGAGTCCATGACGAGCACGCCTGTGCTCTCGTCCCGCTGCGGGGGTTGGGTGTCGTCCTCCATGCGGATCAGCCCGCACGACAGGCCGGAGACGACGGGCCGGACGTCGAGGAGCTGAGTCCGCACGCGCTGCGCGACCGCGCGCGAGGCTGAGGCGGTGCTGCCGACGCAGTGCACGATCCACCGGGCGACCCACACGCTGGTCCTGCCGTTGGCGGAGTTGTCCGGGTCTTCGCTCGGGCGACTGATCGTCGAGTACACGACCGCGTAGGGCGGGGTCGGCGTCGGGTTCGGCACGACGCCGTCGAAGACGACGAGCTGGACGTCGGCGGTGAGCAGCGCCAGGCCGGCGGAGATGATGGCCTGGTCGAGGCCGTCGGTGGGCACTACCCGCCCCCGGGGTCGACCGCGGGGCCGTCGACCGTCTTGCCCTCCAGCAAGCTCTCGCCGAGGTCTTCCATGTAGCCGTAGAAGACGTGCTCCTCGGCGTCCAGCGCCGGGCTGAGGTGCGGGATGGGTGCGTTGTTGACGCTGCCGTTCTCCAGCAGCCGGCCGAGGCCGCCCTGCAACTTCGTCGACTCGGGCCCGATCTCGGAGGACACGAGCGTGCCGGAGGCCTTGACCTCGTAGGTGATCGAGCGTGGATAGTGCGGGAGGTAGCCGCGGCGGCCCGCACCCTTGATGATCTTCTGGGCGTGCCGCTTGATGTTGAGGCTGCCCTTGCCGACGATCTTCTTAGCCGCCGGTCGCGCTTCCTTGACCGCCTTTTTCAGGTCGGCGTTGAGCCCCCTCAGGCCGTGCGCCTTCGCGCCCATTACCCGCTCACCCCGATCACAGCGAGCCGGCGAGCAGTGAGGAACGACTTGTCCGCGACTCCGCGGACCCGGTACGTCTTCCCGACCAGGTCGGCATCGAGGGCTGAGGCGGTGACGGTGACCAGGTCATCGGGGCGTATCCCGGTGACCGTGATGGGGACGTGGACCTCCACCTGCGCGACGAACACCTCGGCCTCACCCACCGGCGTCGGGGATGCAGACGCCGCCTGCTGCTGGATCTTCGCCTTGCCGGTGTACAGCGTGCTCTGCGTCGGGGTGACGACGCCGGTGTCCGGGTCGGTGCTCGATCCTGTGCGGGCGATCGTGACGGCGTCGAGCATCAGCGCCTCGGCAGCGGCGCGGCCGCGCATCGTGATGGAGGTGGCGGACATGCCCACCTCCTCAGCACGGGTCCTCGGTGGTCCCCGTATTCGGACGGGCGGTCGTCCCGCCGGCCGGCCGGGCGGTGGTCGCGAGTGAATACGTGGTGACGCCGGTGCCGGGTCGGGTGGTGGTGCCGGTCGACGGCCGCGGGGTGGAGCAGGAGTGCACGACGACCGGGATGGGCGCCGGTGCAGTGATGAGCGATGCGGTCCAGACGGGCCAGCGCTGCGGCGGACCGACGACGAGCGGCTGCGGTGAGCGCACGGCGGGCCGGCCGAGCGGGTAGCTCGCCGACAGGTACGTCTTCGGCATCGGCACCGGCCGCCACGGCGGGGTGACGACGAGCGGCCCGGGCGTCGATGTGGCGACGACCGCGGGTGCGGCCGGGTTGGCGAAGACGCGTGCACCGGGGACCGGGGCGAGGGTGAACGCCGGTCCGACGACGAGTCAGCTGCTCGGCAACCCGGAACGAATGGCGGGGTGGTGACGAGCGGTGCCGGGGTGGTCGTGGTCGAGATGACGGCGGCCGGTGCGCCGGGGCCGGCCAGGTGGGCGCCTGGAACCGGGACGACCGAGAACGGCGGGCCGACGACCTGGACTTGCGGGGTGCCGACGGCGGGGTTGCCGAGAGGCTGGCTGGCGGAGATCTGCGCGCCGGGGACCGGTACCGCGGTGAACGGTGGCGTGACGACCAGTGCGCCGGCGGTGGTCGATACCGAGGTCGGCGAGAAGACCTGAGCCGGTGTGGGCGGTGCGACGAGGTACGGCGGGGTGACGACGAGCGGGCCCGGCGTCGCGGTGAACACGGCGGCCGGAGTGGCCGGGTTTCCGCTGGTCTTCGCCCCGGGTATCGGAGTCCAGGCGAACGGCGAGCCGGTGACGAGCGGCTGCGGCGATCCGACCGCTGGGTTGCCGAGCGGCTGCGACGCGGTGACCGACACCGCGGGGATCGGAACCGGAACGAACGGGGGCGTGACGAGCAGCACCCCGGTGGTGGTGGCGACTGCGGTCGGGGTGGACATCCGCACCGATGGCGGCGGTACGACGACATGCGCCGGGGAGACGACGTACGGGCCGGGAGTCGCGGTGAAGACGATGGCCGGGGCCGCTCCGGGGCCGAACAGCAGCGCGCCGGGGATTGGTGCGGGAACGAACGGCGGCGACACGACGAGCGGGTCGGGTGAACCGGCGGCCGGATTCCCGAGCGGCTGGGAGGCGGTGATGCTCGACGGCGGGACGACCGGCCAGGTGAACGGCGCCGGGGAGACGACGAGCGGCTGCGGACTGCCGACGGCGGGGTTGCCGAGCGGCTGACTGGCGAAGAGCTGCGCGCCGGGCACTGCCGGCACTGCCGGGTCGGGGGTGACGACGAGGGGCTGCGGGCTGGCGGCGGTGACGACGGTCGCTGCGCCCGGGCCGAACAGTGCGGCCCTCGGCGCCGGCGGCCAGGCGAACGGCGGTGTGACGACGAGCGGCTGCGCGGATGCGGCCGGGCTGAAGATGTGGCCGAGCATCTCCAGGACGGCGACGCCCGGTGTGGTGTAGGCCGGGCTGGTGATGCCGTGCGATGCCGTGGCCGGATCGCCGGAGGCGTCCCATCGGCCGAAGATGTACGTGGCGCCGGTGCCGACCTCCGACGCGACGGTGGCCCCGCCGGGAATCCAGGCGGGTGAACCTACCGCACCGGCGGACCAGTCGCCGACGGCCATGAACATGGCCGAGCTGCCCCGCTGGCGGGTGACCGAGACGGTCTGCGCGGTACCGGTTCCGCCCTTGCCGGTTCCGGGCCCGTCCGAACCTCGGACGACGGTCAGGTGCGAGCGGTATTCGGTGCCGCTCGCCCCGGCGGTGATGGTGACCGTCCGGCTGGCGCCGGTGGCGTCGGGGGCGGTCCACTGCACGACACGGACGTGGTCGGTGGTCGGCGCGCCCGCGAAGTCGGTCTGCTTCGTGAAGATCAGGCCGGACGCGGACGGGGTCATGTCCGAGTCGATCGCGATGCCGTGCTCGGTGACGATCTCGACGACGATCCAGTCGCCGGCGACGGTGGTGACCGCGCCGTGGGCTCTGGTGCCGGCGCCTGCTACGAGGTCATTGGTCGTCACCGACCAGGGCGTGGTGGCGATGCCGGGGTGGATCCACTGCGGCCTGGCCGGGAAGCCGCCGCCGAGGACGTGACCGGGCCCCGGCATCGCAGCCCCTTAGAACACGTCGTTGTGCACGGCGATGGAGGACGGCTGGATGCCGGGCATCGCCTTCTGGTGGAACGGCAGCGGGCCGGGCCATCCGGTGTTGTTGACCTCCAGCCCGGATATCCGCAGTGCTTCCAGGTTGGAATCGAAGCTCAGGTAGCCCGCGTAGAAGTTCGCCGCGGCGGTGCCGCCGAGGTTCCAGTTCGTGGCGGTGACGGTTTCGGTGACGTTGTTGGTGTCCACGTCGTCACCGCCGTAGATGCGGCATTCGATCGCGCCCACCGTTGTGGAAAACGTGAAGTGCGTTTCAATGCGGAACCACTCGCCCGCGGTGATGCCCCACGTGCTGGTGGCCCAGACCGTGTTGTCCTTGTTGGCGATGACGATTTCGCTGTTGCCGCTCGAATTGACGGCGATCAACGACATCTGACCGCCCGTGCTTGACTCGCAGTAGAAGAAGGGCGGGCTCTGGACGTTGTTCGGTTTGACGGCGTACCAGGCGTAGAGCCTGCACCAGATCTGCGCGTAGGTGCCGCCGGGTGCCCATGCGACGACCGACTGTCCCGCCGGTGTCGAAGTGCTCATTTCGGCGACGAACTCCGCGCTAGGCCGGTCCGGCGAAAGGTCGTACTTCAGGACCGCGCCGGCACCTGCCACCGCGAGCGCGAACGCGTCGTCGTCGCCGTTGCCGGAGTTGGTGGTCGTGATGGTGGTGCCGTCAGGACCTGACGAGAAGTTGTTGCGCAGCAGCATGACGGCCTCACTGCTCGATGACGAGGTTCACGAACACGTTCGTCCCGGTGCTCGCGGTCAGCCTCAACGCGGTCAGGGTCGACACGGGCCGGTAGAACTCGCGGGTGTACGGGGTCAATGTCGAGTACATGCCGGGCAGCGGGATCAGCCACGAGGGCAGCGTGCCGCGGGCGAACGACGTCGGCTCCGCACTGTCGTTGATCTTCACGGTGCCGAGGATCGCGGCCGGGCCCTGGTCGCAGCCGTACAGCAGCGGCGTCGCGGTCGTTCCGGTGCCGGTCGTCGCGTACGTGCCCCACTCGGCGACGCACGAGCCGGGGGTGACGGTGTCGAAGACGACCTCCAGGCCGACGACGATGAACGGCGCCGTCGCCCCGGTGGGGATCTCGATGACCGTCTTCGGCACCGTGCCCGTCAGGGCCATGGAGCCGGTGGCGATCACGTACTGCGTCGCCATCTACTGCTCGATGACGAGGTTCAGGTGGACGTTGCACGCCAACGTGCTGGTCAGCCGGAGCGCGGACAGGATCGACAGCGGCCGGTAGAACTCACGCCCGTACGGATAGAGGATCGAGTAGAAGCCGGGCAGCGGAATCACCCAGGACGGCAGCGTGCCCCGGGCGAACGTCGTCGGCTCGACCGAGTTGGCGATCTTCACCGTGCCGAGGATGGCGACCGGGCCCTGGTCCATGCCGTACTTCTGCGCGGTCACCGTGGTACCCGTACCGGTGGTGGCGTAGGTGCCCCACTCCATGACGCACGAACCGGCCGCGGTCGCGGAGAACGATGCTTCGATGCCGACGACCTGGAACGGGGCGGTCGAGCCGGTCGGGATCTCGATGCAGGTTTTGGCGGTCGCTGCGACGAGCGCGATGGAGCCGGTGGCGATCACGTACTGGGTTGCCACTATGCGTCTCCGTCGATCGGGACGGACTTCCACAGCGTGCCGCACACGTGGATGATCGGACCGTCCGAACCAACCTGCATCGACAAGCCGACGACCATGCCGTCCTGGACCGTTTCGGTCACCCAGAAGCCCTCCGGGATCAGCTCGCCGCAGCCGGAGCACCGGAACTTGTAGCCGTTCGCGGTGACCAACGGGAGGTCACCGGGGTGCACCGGGACCGGGAACGGCGTGAACCGGAATCTCGGCGCGGCCATCAGTCGCTGACCGGATTCAGGTCGACCATCGCCGAGAAGATGTTGTTGATGGTGAAGTTGACGGTGATGTCGGTCTCCTGCTTCATCGCCGTTCCGGTCGCAGCACCCACCCCGGCGGCCGGGCCGGGGACCGTGAACGTCGTGGTGCTCCCGACGGTGGCGAGGGTCCACACCCCGTTGACCGTGGTGTTGACCAGGTGCCCGGCGATCTCGACCACATCGCCGACGACCAGGCCGTGCGCCACAGCGGTCGTGACCACGGACGGGTTCGCGTTCGTGCTGCTGGCAATGTTGACCGGCTGATACCAGGTCAGCGACAGCCCGCCGTCGGCCGCGAGCGAGGCGAGGAACGACGAGACGTACGAGTCCGGGGAGCCGAGCACCCTCACCGCGAACGCGCGCCGCTTTACCCACGCGTTTACGGACTGGGTGCCCTGGACTTCGTTGCGCACGGTGTAGGCGGTGCGCAGCATCGACGACTTGACCCGGCCGAGATAGCCGGGGTCGGCGTACAGCTGTGCGCCCTGCGCCAGAGTGAGGGCCACGGACTCAGCACCTCTCAAAAATGAGCGTGGCGTTGCATGACACGCCCTGTGCAGCGGTAAGCCTGAGTCCGATGAGGTTGGATACCGCGCAGTCCGGGGTCCGGTCACGCGGGTAGTCGTAGACGATCGCCCCACCGTTCGGAGTGAGGCTGTACCGGTCGATCAATGTCGGGGTCGTCGGCTCGACCGTATAGGCGTACTTCGACGTGAAACCTGCGGTGATGCTGCGGCCGTACGCCTGGACGACGGTGCCGCCGGTGCCGGTGCCGTCGGTCGTGAACGACACGACCTCGACGACGACCGGCGTGTTCGCCGCGGTGACGCCGTCGAATCCCAGCCGGAACCCGACGAGGTCGACGCCGAACTGCGCCGGTGCGATCACCGACAGAACGGTCTTGGCGGTTGCGGCCGTCAGCAGGACGGGCGCACCGACTTCAGCGGTATATCCAGCCTTCACGGCTTACTCCCTTGTCTGGACTTGCTCATGCGGTGAGCGGGTTCACGGTCGGCACGACATTCCAGTGCCAGTCCGCATCGGGGAACGAGTACACGGGCGTACCGGCCGACCCGAACGGCGAGTTGGCGGCGGCCTTCAGGATCTCCGCGCGCCGGAGCCGATCCCAGGTGACGTTGTGGTCGTCGACGCCTTCGGATGAGACGCCGTCCGGGTTACGGAATGCGATCGCCGCGAGCTCCAGGCCCCAGCCGAAGAGCATGTCGGCGACCGGCACCGTCCAGTCGGACAGGCCGGTCGCCGACAGCAGCCACCCGTTCGCGACACGCCTCGCGACGGTGGCACTGGAGGTGTCGACGTCCTGCTGCAGGTAGGAGGCGAATTCCGGGATCGTGAAGAGATCGGTCATCGCCTACCCGCCTTCAGCCCTTGGCTGCGGTGCTCGCACCGCGCGGGCTGTCGGCCGCCTTCACTCGCGGGCGGCCTTCCTTCTTGGCCTCGGCGTCGTCCTTGGCTTCGGCATCCTCGGCTGCCTTCCGGGCGTCCTCGGCATCCTTGACCGCCTCGACGCCGTCCTTGTCCTCAGGCACGGCTGCGGCTTCCTCGGCCTTCTTCGCCTCGGCCTGCTGCTTCTCGACGGCCTTCGCCTCGGGGCCTTCGAGCTTCTCCACCATGCCCTTGCGGATGAGGCGGGCCAGGTCTTCGAGGTTGACCGTCTCGGGCACGAGCGCGCCGGCGTAGTAGCCGAGCACGACGTCTCCGCCCTGGTCGCTCTTGGACTTCAGCGTCACGTACGGGGCGGTCACCCGGTACGTGCCGACCTTGGCGTCGGCCGCCGGCGCGCTCTGCGCCACCTTCGGATCGGTCTTCACGTCGGTCATTCGTCCTGCTCCGTATCACTAGCGATCGTCGCCGAGACGGTCGGTGAGGACCCACCCGTCAGTGAGGTGAGATTGGCCCTGACGTATCGCACGAGGGTGCCCGGAAGGCTCGTCGTCGGAACGGTTACTTCGGTCAGCGCACCGCTCGATCCGGAGCCCTGGCCCAAGCCCAGCCAGTTGGTGTCGTCGTGCGAACCTTCCAGCACGATCGTCCAACTGGCTCCGCCCGTGACCTTGAAAAACATAGTGTGGTGATCCGCCAACTCACCCAGGTCGTGCGACGGCCCGGGTCCAGTCGACGTGACGGCGGACAGGGCAACAAAAGGCACGGCCATCAGGTCGTCACCCCTGTGATCTCCTGGCCCGCACCGGGCTCCTGAACGACCGGGACCGTCTTGCGGCGGGCCTGCAGGTCCCACGCGTCGTTCTCATCGAGGCGGATCGACTTGACCTGAACGGCCAGATCGCTGACGGAGTAGCCGGGTGCGCCGTCGACCTCGTCGGCCATGCCACCCAATGCCTTGGAGTCGAGCACGAAGCACGACGTAGGCACCGGAAGGTTCGGCGTGACGATGATGTTCATGCCGGCGATCTGCTGGACTTCGCCGGTGTAGACCGGGTTGTCCGTGGTCTCCCGCCGCCACAGGTTGCTGATGACGGTGTCGACCATCATCGACATGTATCCGAGGTCGGACACGACGATGGTGTCGGGGTCGTAGCCCAGGTTGCGGGCGTTGATGATGCGCTTGGCGTTGAGGATGTCGTTGAGGATCTTCGGCGAGCCGGCGTCCCACTTGCCGAGGGTCGCCGTGTCCGCGAGTCCGGAACCGACCGCGGACATGGTGATCGAGTCGACCTGCGAAATGATCGAGTTGAGCACCTTGCGCATCGTCCGGTCGACTGCCGCCCCGGCGTAGGCGTTGCGGGAGATCTCCTCGTCGGTGAGCCGTGCCTTCTGGCCCCACTTGCTGACCGCGGCCAGTGCCGCGGTGCCGGTGGGCAGGTTGGCGAACGGATATTCGGAGCCGGCTGAGACGGCTTCCACGGTGCGGTCGGTGATGAACGGTTCGGTGAGCTCGTACAGGACCGCGCCGCCGCTGGAACGGAACCGCTGGGTCAGGATCTGGTCGGAGACGAACCGCAGATCCTTGTAGTCGCGCAGCCGCCGATTGATGGCGGTCGGCGACTGCAGGAACCGCGAGATGGCCAGCGAATCACCCGTGAGGACGGGCGCGCCAGCCGGGTAGGTACCAGGCATGTGCTATCTCCTCTCGGGTATCAGCCGCGGCCGATGAAGCGCACCTTGTTGGGTGCGGTCGCGGTGGTGAGTGCGGTGCCGATGAGCGTTCCGGCGGCAGCGCCGGTAGCGACCACGACGGTGTTCACGGTGCCGGCGGTGCCGGTGATGACACCGTCCGCAGCGGTCACCGTCGCGGCGGCGACCACAGTGATCTCGTGGACGACGTTGGCCAGCGGCCAGACGGTGACCTTCGCGCCGGATGCGGCGTCGTGCGCGGCCACCCCGCAGGGCTTGGTCGACGCCGCGGTCGCCGGACCGACGGTGCCCGTGGCGGTGACCTCGAGCACCTGGCCGCCGGTCGTGGTTGCCGACGTGGTGGCGGTGTATGGAACGGCGCCGCCGGAGTAGACCGGTGAGTAGTCAGACACAGGTCAGCCCACCTTTGTGTTGCTCGAGCCGAACAGGGCCGCGTACTCGGTGTCGGCCTCTTCGCCTTCGCCCGCGTAGCCGGACGCCATCACCGCGAGCTGCGAGTTGGGCGTCAGGGTGTCGATGAGGGTCCGGGTGCCGTCCGGGTCGGCGTCCCACAGCCGCGAGAAGTGCGGCTTCTGCGCCGGCGTGAACTTCCCGGCCACGACCGCCTTCGCGATGATCTCGTCGCGCTCGTTGCGCTTGGTTTTCGCGACGTGGTCGGTCAGCGACTTGATCGTCTTCTGGGTTTCCTCCCAGACGGAGCTCGCCAGGACGATGGTCCCGGCGGCGGCGACCGGAATCGCTTCGGGCGCCCCGGCAGTCTCGGGCGGCGGAGGGCTCTGCATCGCGAAGCCGGCCGCTTCGAGCGCCGCCTTCACGTCGTCTTCGGAGGCGTCGTCCGGGAGCCCGGCCAGTGCCTCTCGATAGTTGGCCAGGGTCATCCCAGCTCCTTCTGTGATTGGGACCTCCGCCGGTGGGGCGGCAGTTTGTGGCGGTGCGGCCTGGTCGTCCGGGGGTGCGGCGGCGACGAGGCGGGTTGCCGACGAGGCGGCGAGCGCGACCTGCAGGTCGGCGAGGGATTTGATGTTGCGGACGCCGGGCGGGGTGACGCCGAGGAACGCGAGCCCGGACAGGACGAGGGAGTACTCGCGGCCGTCGTACTCGAAGTTCTGCCAGCCCTCGATGGAGCGGTTGGGCCAGCGTTTCGGGGCGGCGGCGCCGAGCCACTGCGGCATGTCGACGATGTCGCCGAGCAGGACCGGCCCGCGGTCGTCCTCGGTGTAGCGGACGTTCGTGACCGAACCGAATGTCGGTTCGCCGTCGAAGCGGTCGTCGACGTGGCCGAGCTTCACCGGCACCGCCTGACCACCCGAGGCGGCGAAGAAGTCGGCGGCGTCGCGGAGCATCTGGTCGGTGAACTCGGTTGGCCCCGTCGACAGCTTCCAGATGCCGGGCCGGGCCAGCTCGACGTCGCGCAGCGCCGACGCCGAGGCCTTCACCTCGTCTGCGAAGTCGATGCCGTACTTCCGGCCGGCCGCCTTAATCTTCGCCTTGATGCCGGCCAGCTGCTCGGCGGAGTACTTCGAGGCGTTGTCCGGCATGTTGATGTACGACCAGGCCGCGCGGCAGTGCTCTTCGGAGTCCAGCGGGTAGCGCTTCTTGCCGTCCGCCTGGTAGCCGGGGTCGGCGTAGCCGACGTCACCGTAGGGCTCGTCGGCTGCGGCCTTCGTGGCCTTCTTCGCCGGCGCCCTGGTGAGGGTTTTCGCCGACGTGATTTTGGCCAGCAGCGCCGGCGTGACCTTTCCGTCGACCGGGAGGCCGAGGCGGTGCTGCGCCTTGCGGATCGCGGCGGTGGTTCGCGGGCCGAGCTTCCCGTCGAGTTTCAGCGGCTTGCCGGCGGAGTCTTTGAGACCGAGCCGGTTCAGTGCCTCCTGCAGTTTGTGGACGCGCGGGTCGCCGTCCTTGCTGCCGTACCCGGCGCCGCGGTTGGTCTTCGCGTCGTAGGAGAGCGTGCCGTCATCGTGCTGCGCGTGCCGGGATGGCCGCTTCGGCGTCGGGTGCCCCTTCGGAGAGGTCTTCGCCGGCGCCTTCTTGTCGTTACCGCCGGTCGGCGCGAACTGCCCGCCCGTCGACGAGCCGGCCGGGACATGCGGGTGTGAGCCGGACTCGTAGGCCGCGTTCAGGGCATGCGTCATCGCCCGCGCACCTCCTTCGGTGGGATGCGTGGGCTGTGGGGCTATTCGGATGCAGCGGTACTCAGGTCGCCCATCTGCGTGGGCGCCGGCTCCGCCGGTGACGGGGCGGCCGGCGGGGTGGTTGCGGTGGCCGGGTCGGCCGGCGGTAGCCCGTACTGCTGCCGGGAGGTTTCCTCGAGCACCTCGTCGGGGTGGATGACCCCGGCGTCGACGAGCGTCTTCAGGGCCTGCGCCGTCGCGGCCTGCCGGGAGCCGATCTCGTCGAACACCAGGCGGGGCGCGGGCTCGTCCTCACCGAAGTTGATGTCGACGAGATCCTCGACGATGTGCTGCGTGGCGGTGTCCCGGATCTGCTCGGCCAGGGTCTGCAGCGACATGGTGAAGAAGTCGGCGAACGTCGTGCCGAGCGCCCACGAGCCGGTCTGCTGGCCGAGGTTCAGGAAGTGCGCGAGGACCGCTCGGGCGATCTGGCTGTCGTGGTACTCGATGACCGGCATGGCGTCGGGCAGGGTGCCCTCGACGCCGCGGAGCACGAGGTCGGCGCCGAACGGCACGGCGGAGCCGGCGGCTTCACCGGCTCGCCAGGCGGTCGCCATACCGAGGCCCTTGCTCAGGTCCGTCTCGGTTTCGGCGGCCTTGTACAGCGGGATGCCCATGCCGTTGCGTTCGATCGTCTGCGCCTGAACGCGCAGCAACCGGTCTTTCAGCAGCCAATTCTTGTAGCAATTGCGAAGAATTGACGTGCCGAGCCAGTTTCCGCCCTCTTTCGCGTGGATGTACGCGACGAGGTGATTCACCGGAATGGGGCGGGGTTCTCTATCTGTCTGGGTCCAGTACTGCTTGATCGCGACGAGTCCACCGTCGGCGGCGACGTCGATCCGCTCGATCGTCTTCGCCGGCCGGTAGGCGAGCTTCCGCAGGTGCGCCGCCGACCCGTCGGGGGTGACCCGGTAGACCTGCTCGAAGTAGGCGTGCCCCATCGGCAGCATCAGCAGCGCTTCGCGCAGATGCGACGGCCACGAGAACCGGTCTTTCAGCCGCGGCGGCGGGGAGGGCTTCTTCCCGACGATCGGCAGGCCCAGGTCGTCGGCGACGAACTTCGTCACCCGCGCTCGCGCGCCGGCCGGGTCGATCCGCCACGGCGTGCGCAGCAACGTCTCGGTGACTGCTCGAAGAACAGAGCCAACCTGCGCGTCCTGTCGGCGCATCTGGTCGTAGACGTAGACGGACTGCGGCCACACCAGTTCGGGGGTGGTTTCGTTGTCGTACTGCCACCAGTTGTAGTTGGGTGCCTGGACGTAGCCGATTTCAGTCGTCGGTGCGGTGACAGCCACGTACCCTCCCCGGTATGAGCAGCACGTGGTATTCGGTCACAGTCGACGCGGCAGCCGGTGACGCGTGGCGACCGCTGGACCCACCGTGCACAGAGGTGTCCGAGGCGACGCCCGACGAGATCGCCGATCGGCGCGTCGCGGACTACTGCCTCGACGAGCTGGGCGCTCCCTGGCGGGTACGGGTGTACGCGGGCTACAACCGGTATGACGACCTGCTCTTCGAGCGGAGAGGAAGCGAGTGAGTGATCTTGTGGTGGAGCTGCTCATCCTGAACGTCGTCTTCGGAGTACTCGGCGGCCTGATGATGTGGATGCTGCGGAAGAACCTTTAGAACCCAACGTTGAAGTAGTCATTGCCTCGCGAGGCTTCCGAGCCGGTCAGGGTGACCACCGGCGGCGGGGCGGGCTGCGGCAGCTTGCCGTACACGTACAGGCCGTGCAGCGCGTTCGTCACCACTGACAGCGGGCTGATCTCTCCGGTGGAGGTCCGCATGTCCCACGCCCACGCGTCGACGAGCGGCCGCGTCGCCGATTTGCGGAGCGCTTCGAGGAGCCGGTCGTCGCCGAGGTGCCGCATCGCGCCGGTGGTCGCGGCGTCGTAGATCCGGCCGCAGGCGTTGGCCTGGTCCCTAGCCGTCATGCCCTTCGGTTCGAGCTTCACCGGGAGCCGGTCGGTGACCTCGGTGAGCATCGACGCACCCGGCCCGCCGGGGTTGAACACGACCGCGGCGATCTGGTGTTTGGCGGTGAGTTCACCGATCCGGCCGGGGATGTAGTCCGGGCCGGCCCGGTAGTCGACGAGTTCGACGTGGGGGATGCCGTCGGCGCGGTACCCAGCAACCCCGATCGCGCCGAACTCGCGATTCCAGGACAGTTCCCAGGTCAGGACCAGGCCGCCGACCATCTTCGAGCGGGGGTCGGCGCACTTCACCCACGCGGTGATCGGGATCTTCGACGGCGTGAGGTCGGGAACCCGCTGGCACATGCACTCGGTCCGGAAGACCGGCTCCGGGTCGGTCTCCATCGCGGAGAGGAGGGCGTCCATGGTGATGCCCTGCGGGTAGCCGAGCGCCGGGTTCGCCTGCCGCAGGCCGGCGATGTCGTCGATCGGGCAGTCGTCGGGCGCCGACCATTCCATGATCCCCAGCGACGATTCCGGGTCGGCCAGGGCTGCGATCGCTTTTTCCCGCAGGTCGTTCAGGACTACCGACCGGTCGTCGCCCGCGTTGGAGTAGGCCCAGATCTGGGCTTTCCGGCGGGCCATCGTCGTCTTGGTGACCGCGCCCCAGGATTCCCAGGTGTGGTGTTCGCGCAGCTCGTCGAGGTTGACGTCGTCGCCGGACAGTCCGCGGCCGCCCTTGCGGGAAGCGGCAGCGATCTTCCACCGGGATCCGGACGTCAGCCGCAGTGCCTTCTTGCCGTTGGTCCGGTCGACGTGGGCCACCTCGGCGGCGAGGTCCGGCACCGATTCGACGATCTCGACGGCCTTGTCCCAGGATTCCTCGGAGATGTCGAGGTTCTGCGCGGTTCCGATCACCAGGGGCACCCGCAGGACGAACATCTTCCACAGGTTCTTGACCTCGACGAGGGTCGTTTTGCCGTTCTGCCGGGCGACGAGCACGAGGACGGTCCGGAACCGGAACCGGCCGTCCGCGCGGGTCTCCAACGCGTGGATCAGCAGCCAGCGCTGCCACGGCATCAGGTCGAAGCCGAGCACCTGCTCGGCGAACTCGACGCAGGAGAAGCCCAGCGACGTCGCCGGGGTCAGCGCGCAGCCACATCCGCAGGGTCCTGGCCGGCCGGCGGCCAGCGGCGGGGTGAAGATCCTCGGGGTGGTGCAGCCGAGCAGGGTGCTACTTGGCCTCTCGTTTGTCGGCAGCGTCGCGGAGTTGGGCAAGGCGACTCCCCACCGGCTTGTCCTGCTTCAGTTCGGCGCGCGCCTTCGGCGTGCCGCCGAGATCGCGGAGGACGCCTTGCAGCTGCGGGCCGAGCCAGCCGACGGTCTTCGTGACCTCGCACATCGCCTCAAGCGCCTTGAGCCGCTTGTAGACGCCCGGGTCGCCGTCGGCGTCGCGCATGATCTGCGAGGCTTCCTCGGCCCGGTCGACGGCCTTCTCGATCTCCTCGGCCTGGCGCAGGGCGAGGGTCTTCATCGCCTGGTCGGTGGCGGTGAGCCAGTCCATCGCGTCGACGGCGGATTTGACGGCGTCCCGTAGGTCTGGGGCGCGTTCACGCGTGGCTTCCTTCGGAACGGTGGCCAGCCGCCGGCGAGGGGGCATGGGCTTCCCCCCAACGCCTGCCGAAAGTGTCGTACCCACCGCATACGATCGCGGTCAAGATAAGACCCGGCGGGTGCGCTAACACCCCCGGGCTGTGGCCGACTAAGTAGGAGTCGACAGACGTGGACGCTACAGGCGCTGCCAAGATCTATCGAGAGTCCGTCGGGCGATGCCTTTATGTCGCCGGAACGCCAGGCCACTACTTGGTGAAGATCGGCATCGCCGATTGCCCCCGGTTGCGGATAGAAACGCTCCGGCGTAACAGCGACGAAACTCTGATTCCCCATGACGTTGACAGGTCCATGATCCAAGTGCTGTACCAGCAGCGTGGCGGGCGACGACTGGAGTTGGCCCTGCATCGGCGCCTCAGGCACAGGCGTGTGCTCGGGGAGTGGTTCGACCTTGGCCCCATAGCCGTGCCGCTGATCAAGAGCCTTATCCGCGAGGTTGACGCTGCGTGATGTGCATAGGCCGGTCGACCCGCCCGTCACACTCAGTTAGTTGAACGCAGAGTAATGACGAGTACGGGGGTGTATGGCTATGCACCCCCGTACGGGGCGTGGCGGGGGGAGAGGGCGGCCGAC
>Ga0184640_10000105_pt1 | contig 19888 bp, 18 predicted proteins | sample PLM31_200_b2_FD_133161 | JGI IMG/M metagenome (GOLD analysis project Ga0184640, IMG submission 133161) | Groundwater sediment microbial communities from an aquifer in East River, Colorado, USA - PLM3-1_200_b2 | ecosystem: Environmental > Terrestrial > Soil > Riparian zone | place: USA: East...
CAACGCCTGGGAACGCCGACGCAACGCCGAGCGGCGCAGCATCGACTGGACGTTTACGCGCCAAGACGCGGATCGAAAGTTCGGTCACCACTATGTTTCGTAATTAACGTGTTTACGTACTAGGGACCGTTTCCCGTCCCGTCGCACATCGTTCGACGGGGACTGAACTGCGTTCGAGAATGTGGGCGCAGCGATGGTACGTCCAATTAGTGTTTCAGAATTGCGCCTGGCGCCGATCATTTCCTTACCAACTCGATGGACTGAACGTAGATCGTGCCCGATGGCTGAGCTTCCGGGAGCGGCGACGCGTCTACGGGGAAAATAATGAGTCCGAAATCATAGTCTACGCGGCTGATAGCTTCAGCGAGCGGTATGCATCCATAGGTATCCGTGCGATCCTCGGCAGAGCCGAGACAGGTCCACACAGCGGCATCGGATGAAAGTTCGACTTCGATGAGATTCAGTTCATCAGGATGTATCAGCCTCGAGCTTAGCGGCATACCCGTATACACGTAATTCACGGACCTGCCGTCCGGCATGGCGGTCTGAAACCAGAACACTAGTTGACCGCCCTTCAGATCCAAGTTGTGAATCCTGATGGCTAGCCTGAGTGTCGCCCCCCGCAAATCGATCTCCTTGAGATGCTCGGTCGAAGTGCCTGGCCCGGCGTCCAGATAGATCCATGTAAGCAGGGAAAGATATCCCGCTCCCGGCGGCGCGTGATTCGGGTCCAGCCACCACGGCGACTGCAGCATCATGAGATCGTCGGCAACCGGCACATCCATGGTGCAAGCGAGTTTTCCGAGCCACGATGTCCAGCACTCGTGCACATCGGCGGGCACATCTTCCGGCAGCAAGAGTGTCTGGGCCGTGTTCCAGCCACCCGAGCCGTTCGAGAAGTTGTGGGCGTAAATGGCTGTTTCAGAGTTACTCTGACCTAAACAGGCCGTTAGCATGCCGAGGGAGGCCGCGACCCAAGCCGCAGTTTTGTTCAGACCTCCTCCCTTGAACAACTCAGTCCGTACAGCAGGCCGTCGACGCGGTGCCCCTCGCAGACCCAGTGCGCGGGAAGGGTCGCCTCTTTGCTGAATCCTGCCTTGACGAGAGCTCTCTGGGAGCCAATGTTGTTTTCGTAACAGCCGGCCGTAATTCGCTCCAGCCCCAGGTGACGCGAGGCAAAGTCCACTACTGCCGCTATCGCCTCGCTCGCATAGCCGCGACCCCAAATCTCTCGCTCGCCGATGAGAAACCCGATATCGGCCCGACGATGGTGTCTCTGAATCGGGCCCAGTTTGATATTGCCGATATGTCGCCGCTTGTCCTTCAGAAAGATCCCGAGCAATAGGCTGTCAGCGCTGGCATTGGCGGATTCAACGAATGAAAGCAACGCGCCCTCGGAGTCCACAGGGGCGAAGCGACTCTCCAGGAAACGCATGATCTCTGAATCGGATAACCACGCGAGATAGCGAGGACCGGCATCCGCCGCGGCAAGGTTCCTCAATAGCAGACGCGGAGTCAGAATAGGCGAATCTATCAACACAGCATTCAGATCCGCTTCAAAGGAATTTGGTGGTTTTTCAGAAACGATTTCGCCCGTAGTGGATTGTTGTCGCCGAAGTTGAACAGGCTCCCGCACGCAACGGCATCGGCGCCGAGATCGAGCGCCTCCTTCAGGTGCAAGTAGTGCCCCGCGCCTCCACAAACAATTAGCGGAACGGTGCAGGCGGCGCGGGTCCGCCGGATAAGTTCGAGGTCATATCCAGACATCGCGCCATCACGGTCCACCGAGTTGATGAGGACCTCTCCAGCGCCATGCTCGATGACAGAAACAATGTGCTGCTCAAGCGACGTCATCTCCGCACGACGTCCGCAGTCGGAGCGAAGCGCGAAGCTATTGTCAGCACTTCGCGCCGCATCGATCGATGCGACCACGGCCTGACTGCCGAAACGGTCCGCGATTTCAGACAAAAGTGTCGGTCTCGCATAGGCTGCACTGTTGACGACCACCTTATCTGCGCCGACCTCGAAGAGCGCCGCGGCGTCTTCCACGCTGCCGATGCCGCCACCGGCCGCAATCGGGACATAACAGGATTCCGCGATGGACTTCAGAAAAACCCTTGAGACGGCAGGACTGCGAAGGTCTCGCGCAATGTTCAGCAGAATCAGCTCATCTGCGTCTTGGTCGCTGTAGACCTGCGAGCTTTTCACAGGATCCCCGACGTCGCGATAGGTGTCGAACCGGACCGTCTTTACGAGTCGTCCTCCTAGAAGCAATTCGACCGGAATGATGCGCCGCTTCAACACCGCCCATCCCACCAACAGAAGTTCTCCAACAGACGCAGGCCGTTTCGCTGGCTCTTCTCCGGGTGAAACTGGACACCGAAGACGTTGTTACGGGAAACGGCCGATACGAATATCTCATGATAGTCAGTTGAGCCTACGACAAATTCGGAAGGGCAGTCGACGCAGTAGCTGTGAACGAAGTAGAAGTCGATTCCGGACTTTATTCCCTTTAGCACCGGGTGCGCAGAATCGAATTGAAATTCGTTCCAGCCGACATGGGGTAGCGGCACCGAGGCAGGCACATTGAGCTTCCTTACCCGGCCGGGAATAAGTCCGAGTCCTGAAACATCCCCCCCCTCGCTGCCTTCTTCAAAAAGAAGTTGTGCCCCGAGACAGATACCGAGAAGGGGTTTGCCTTGAGCGGCGTGTCGGCGAATTCCGTCGATCAATCCTGCCGTGGAAAGCAAGGCCATCCCGTGCGCGAAAGAACCCACTCCCGGAAGAATAAGCGCGTCGCAGGTCATACTCTCAGCTTCGGTCCGAACCGGCTGATACTCGAAGCCCAGGTTGAACAGTGCATTTCTTAGGGAGCCCAGGTTGCCAATGCCTAGTTCAACAATACCAATTGATCTCATTTCTCGCGATACCAATAATCAAAATCATGAGTCTTGCGTGTCCAGAGTATCTTTTGAAAACACGGCTGGTGAGGTGGCACCACCGTCTGCGAAACAATGTCGTTGAACTCCTCTTCACTCAAATCGAGGTATTCGAGGAAGATCTCCAGGGACGGTGGTTTCTTGCCCTCAAACTCCGAGATCAATGTGTCCGCTTCCTCCTTTGTCAGTCTCCCATTGCGAATATCGAGCGCAGTCATCTGGGAAACACGGCTGTAACCACGCTTAAGGAACTTGATGTAGTCCCGGACGCCCTGCATTGCGCATTCGATCTTCTCGTAGGAATAAATTCCGGGCGGCATTCCTTCCACGTCGTCCCCCTTCCAGCCCAGCTTTTCCATGATAAGTTGGGACTGTCGGCGGGTATCCCAGGGAATAAACGACCCTAGGCAGACGGAGCGGTAACGAAGACGCTTGAGATCTCGCAGGGCCGGATAAGTGTAAGGCGCAAGATCCCGCGGATCGAAGGCGAAATCCTTCTCGATCATGCCTCTCATGTCTTGGGCCGTGATCCCGAGATTGACATAGCGGTTGAAGCGCGTCTCGTCCACTTCCTCGATCTCGTCGTCCCGGTAGTCGTAGTAAGCGGTGTACTCCGAGGAGGGCTCGCCCCAGAAAACGAGAGGCACGTTGAACTTGACTGCGACCTGCATCGGATAGGAAAAGATGCCGGTATGGCAGTGCCAGCAAAAATCGCCCTTGCGAATCAAAGCCTCCTTCATGAGCCGCTTTACCACCTTCCAGTTGGGGGTAAAGGTCATTACGTCGACGCCCAGCTTCTTGAAGGTCCGCTGATTGTTCTCGAGGAGGTTGGGGCGCATGAAACCGTGGTTGAATTGGATAACCAGCGGCTTTACCTTGTATTCCTCCATCAGATAGTAGAGGGTAAAAGTCGAATCCTTTCCGCCCGAGAATGGCACGATGCAGTCATAGTCGTACTTGCCTCGGTATTCCTGAATAAGTTCACCAAGGAGCTTCTTGCGCGCTTCCCAGTCGATTTGCTCTTTCTTGAATTCGTGCTGCCGACAGATATTGCATATCCCATCCGGACCGAACTCGATGGTTTCGTAAGTCTCGGGCAATCCGCACTTCACGCAACGCCTAAGAGCAGCGAAATTCGCTTTTACGGTGCGTTCCTCACCCGGAATTGGGGGTCGGTCGTTTGGCCTATTCATTGCAATCTCCTCTAGTTCCGTCCGATCAAGATGGCCGGTTTTCCCACTCGGCGTCCTTGTCGAAGGCGCTTTGCCAACCTTGGTTAGGCAGTATGTTGGCATTCTGGTTTCTGATCTCCGGATGACTATCCAGAAAATTGATAATGGTCTCAAGATCGAAAGCGGGTTGGGCGCCTAGCGCACCATGGATGGCTCGAATCACTTCCAGATCCTGTGGATAGTCGACGGTGAGCCGATATTGAGCGCGACTTTCGACAAGATCGTAACGATGCGTGCGGAAGAGATTCGGATTTTTCCAAAAAAAGAATGTGACGTGCTCCCGATCGGAGGGTTTGCGCGACTCTCGCCACGCACGCTCAAGAGCTTGCATCGAAAAGATTTCCACATCCATGCCGTCCGGAAAGGTACTACCTTCGGGTGGAGCGGTATTCGCCAGATAATCGAATTCTCCACGCAGAAAAAGGTCAACCATCTGATCCAGGATCGACGGATCGATCAGCGGGCAGTCGGCCGTCAGTCTGACAATCACATCCAATTTGTAGCGGCGTGCGGTCTGATAGTATCGGTCCAAGACGTCGTCCAAGCTACCCCGGTGATATACGATCCCTTCTTGGCGGCAAACTTCCACGAGCGGTTCATCGCTTGACTCTACACTGGTTGCCAGGACAAGAAGATCAGCTTTCGTCGAAAGCTTGAGCCGATCCCATTGGCGTAGAAGCATGGGTTCACCGTTCACATCCAATAAGACCTTGCCAGGGAGTCTGGATGAAGTCATCCTCGCTTGAACTACCACGCCAACTTTTACATTCCGTTTCAGTACAGCCATCGGTGATACCAGAGTTCAGTCTTTTTCGTCAGGAAGCCTGTCCGCTGATAAACCCTCTGAGCAGCATAATTACGTCCTTGGGTGACTACCTCGATATGCTCCTTGCCCTTGGCGCAAAGATCCCTCAGCACCGAGGACAGGAGATAACTGGCGAGTCCCTGTCCTCTGCGTTCACGATCGATACCGAAAATCCCGATTTCGGCAAGGCGAGAACCAATTTCCCGGATGCTGCAAAACCCAAGTGGAAGATTCGCGCGATCGCATAGAACATAAACATAATTGTCATACTCTCCCCGGACCGCCTTCGCAACCCAGCCCTGATAGAACTCTCTTACCTTGACCAGGTCAAAATGGCGGTCAAAATAGTAGCGGCTATCTATGTACAGATCGCGGGTGAGGTCGACCAACCGGGAGATGTCCTCGGGCCGGGCCAGCCTCAATGTGAACTCCGAAGGAAGCGGGGCGAGTTGATCCCCGGGCGCGAGGTCGCGCTCGAAAGTGAGGCGCATGTCCACGAACGAATAACCTGAAGTCTCGGCAGTCAAGACGCTATCCCGATCATGGCAATCGCTCAGATATTCGACCATCCGGATTTGCTCCCGCTCCACAAAACGTTTCACCAAATTCTGGACCGCGGGTGTGAGCCTGCGACAGCTGACGTAGCCAATCCCGACCCCGAAGAATTCGCTGTCCCAGTCCAGTTTTTTGAATAGAACTGCAATATCCAGAAGTTCCTGTTCGGCTTGGTTGACACGGACTTCTTCGGCCAGAAGCGAGGGCGGCATCTTCAAACGTTCGGCTACTCGATCGACGCCGGCCCTTTCAAGCACACTGGCAATCAAGTAGTCTGGGCCGAAAAATCCCCGATTCGAAGGCTGGCTCAAAGGATCAATGACGATGTCGGGAATGTGCCCCAACGTCGGGTTGTTCCCCAAGCAAATCAGCACCACGCCCATTCCTCGAATGACCAGCGCCGTCTCAGGTGAAAGTGGAACTCCTTCGCTGATCACGACCGAGAAATCGTGGTCGCGGATCATCCGGACCAATCCCGCATCGTCCTTGTATGCCTCGGGAGTGACTCCGGCGAGGTTCCGCTCCAAGTATTCCCGCATCGATCCATGAATCAAATGCCCCAAGGAATCGCCCACGGAAGTCGATTTCGGGTGTGATAGGCAGAGCGTCTTCAATCAGCTTGCCCTTCTGTACTGAAGAATTTCCTTTTCGGACGGAACGGGGCCAGTAACGGGCACCCCCATTGCCTCATGCACCCAACGAATGCGGGAGATCATCTCTTTCATCTCCTGCGGTTCAACGCTCATGGAGTGGTCAGGGCCCGAAGCTTGTCGTGACAGAGTGAAATGCTTTTCAATGGCCATCGCCCCGGCTGCAACCGCCACCGGAGGCACATCGATGCCCAGTGTATGGTCTGAAAACCCCGTCGGGATGTCGTAACGATCTCGCAGCTCGCGGATCGAAGAAAGGTTGAGGTCTCGGTGATCTGTGACCGGGTAGGCAGATACGCAATGTAGCAAGCACGGTTCCACTTGGTAGTGACGGAACAATTCCATTGCGCGATCTACTTCGGCTTGCGTCGCCATGCCTCGGGACACAATCACGGGCTTGCGCTTTTCAGACACCTTTTTAAGGAGCTTTTGGTTGACGATATCGAAGGAAGCGATCTTGAAGAGGTTGACACCGATCGAATCCAGGAAGTCGACTGACTCTTCGTCAAAAGGCGTAGAAAAAACCTCTACTCCCAGCTCGCGACCGTAGTCGAAAAGTTGCCGTTGCTGGTCGAATGACAGTTCGCATTGCTTCAGGATCCCGTAGATCGGAGAATCCCTGGGAACTCGCTTCTCCGTAATGTACGTCTGAAGCTTGGCCGCGCTCGCCCCAGACATATGCGCCTGCAGGATCAGCTCCTTGGCTGTGGCAAAATTGCCGTTGTGGTTGATGCCGATTTCAGCGATGACGAATACGGGTTGAGATGGTCCGATTTGTGGTTTCATGCGCAAGTCTCCCTCGAAACCTACAGGTTGCGGACAAGTCTTGAGACTTCCTGAAGAGATCTCAAAAGTCCGGGCAGATTCTTATAGTATTCGACGGTGATGTAACGAACCGGGTGAGTGTGGCAAAGGCGCTCAACTTCGGCCAGCATCTCCTGGTTCGGAAGCCCGTGAGCGTCATACGCCATCCCTTGTGCATTGATCGCAGGCTGACAGACATGGAGTTGAATCAATCGCTCGAGCGGTAAAGTTTTCAAATACTCTCGGTACTCAATCCCGCGGTTGTGCGCAGTCACTTGAGCGTGGGCAATGTCGAGAAGAAACGAAAGTCCGTTCTCGCGGACGACTTCGGAGATGAAGTCCCCGTCGGAGACGTAATCATATGCTGGAGTCGGGTAGAAATTGTTGTTCTCGATACCGATTCCCAAGTCCGGCCTGATCGAGCTCATCCAAGCCACGTTCTCGCGCGCAAGCCGGATCATCTCCGCGCGCTCAAACCTACGGCCTGCAGGTCGATACATCCCCTGCTCGATCACAGGCGCATCGTAGCAAGTTGCCATTTGAATGGTCGCAAGCTTCAAGTCCCGCTTGTTAAGGGCTTTCCGCATGAACTGGTGAACCTCATCGTTCCAGGGAAGATTGAGGTTGTAATCAATGTGAAAGAGTTCTTGCCTAGGAAAATCATTACGATCAACCGCCCACTCACGGCACTCCAGGCAATCACTAGCTGCGGTAATGGAGTTAGCTGCTTGGGGATCCTTGAAAAGGTGAGATATTGGAGTGGCGATTTCTATTTTCATGACTTGCACCAATCCTTTACGACTTCGATAGTCCAACCCAACTGATCCTGACTCATATTGTAGAAAAGGGGAAGTCTCGACAAGCACGAAGTAAATTCATCGCAACGCCTCTTGCCCGCGCCCCCCACGAACCGCGTTGGTATATTTCGGGCGCCCGGAGCCGAATGCAGGCTGATGTAATGGAAATAGGAGTCCACCTTGTGTTCCTTGAGGAACGAGATGAAACCCGCACGTTGACTCTCATCGCGCATCAAAATCCCGAAGAGATGCCCATTTGAACGATTGTGGGACGGATTGGCCAAGACCCTGCACCCCCGAGACTCAAGAGATTGGCCAAGCGAATCGGCGTATGTTTTCCAGATGTTTCGCCTCACGGAGTTGATTTCTTCGAGGCGTTCCAACTGCGGGAGCAAGTAAGCCGCGTTCAGTTCCGAGAGAACATAACTTGAGCCATGACCAACCCAGGTGTATTTATCGACCAGCCCTTGGACAAACTGGCTGCGATTTGTCCCCTTTTCACGAATGATCTCGGCTCGCTCAATATCTTCCCGATTCTTTGCGATCAGGGCTCCCCCCTCTCCCGACGTAGCATTTTTTGTATCGTGAAACGAAATGCAAGCATAGTCGCCGAAACTGCCTAACGGCCTCCCGCGATATTCCACGCCCACTGATTGCGCTGCATCCTCCACCAGCGCAATTTTGTGGGTGCGGCAAATATCCGAGAGCTTGTCCATGTCAGTTGAATTTCCGGCGTAGTGGACCGCCACAACAGCCTTCGTCCTGGGTCCTATGGCTTGGGTTACGCAATCGAGATCCAAATTTCCAGATTGATCGTTGTCGACGAAGCATATTGAAGCCCCGCGAATCGCGAATGCATTGGCGCTTGAAACAAAGGTATAGCTAGGAAGAATAACCTCATCGCCCGGCCTAATTTCAAGTAAAAACGCAGCCATTTCCAAGGCGTGCGTACAGGACGTTGTCATCAAAGCCCGAGCGCCGATTCTGTCTGAAAGGATCTTTTCACATCGACGGTTAAATGCCCCTCCCCCCGACAGCTTTCCCGCGCTCATCGCGTCTTGAACCAAAGCCGACTCGGTTCCAAGAAAGCAGGGTTGATTAAACGGAACAGCTACCCCTGGCATACCTAGTTCACCCGATGAAATCCAGGGTGCGATACGCCACCGATCAGAAGCGAGCTTATGTTCCCCTTCACACTTGCTTCTTGAATCTGGCGAAACACAACTAGGGCCTGCTTGAGGTAAGCATCAACCATATCGCTCGTGTGGGCAAAGTTGGCGTAGAACCGGCCGGAGGCCAAGAATCCAGCTTTCAACATCTCTTGTACGAAAAAGGTCAGCATCGCCTGGCCATCGGGATAATTGAATTTGAGATAGCTCATGGGATAAATACCGGAAACACTTACATCCAGTCCGGTTTCGCGAGCGATACTTATCCAACCCTTCTGAACCGCCTGCCCCATTCGGATGAGGTGCTTGGCAACGTTCTGGGAACGGTGTTTTCGGATTGTCGCCAATGCCGCCACCGGACCTATCCTCTCGGTCCAGTATGTACTGCTGATGAAGGTATCTTGAGCGGACTGCATTACGATCGCTGTACCTAGTATTGCCGCCATCGGGTATCCATTACTTAACGCTTTGGCAAAGACGGCAACATCCGGTTCGACCCCATACAAAAGGTGGGCACCGCCGGTGTTCAAACGAAAGGCACTAGTAATCTCGTCGAAAATTAGAACCGCGCCCGTTTCTTGACTTATTGTCCTGACAGCATCCAGGAAACCGGGGGCAGGGTCAACGCTACGGACCGGCTCCATCACGATGGCTGCGAGTTCGCGTCCATGCCTGGCCACAATTGCCTTCAGATCCTCGATTTCGTTGTATCGAAATGGGATCGCCGTTCCCTGCAAACCACGCGGCACCCCACGGGGGGCAAGCCCCGGAAGCAAGTGACCATCTAGATTGCAATCCTGGGCTAAATTGGCTGCGAGATACCAATCGTGCCATCCATGATATCCACAGAATGCGATCAAATCTCGTTGAGTGTGTGCGCGTGCTATCCGGATGGCGATCGCCATGGATTCGCCTCCGGTGCGCGCGAAACGGACCATATCAGCCCATGGGTGCAACTCGCATAGCAGGTCCGCCAACTCAACTTCTTCAGGACAGTTCAAGGAAGAACTGGTACCGGACTTCACCGCCTCGATTACTGCCGAGTCAACGTCTGGATCACAGTAACCGAGAATGTTGGCCCCGATCCCGCTAATACTCATGTCAATGTAACGATTGCTGTCAAGATCCCATACTTCGCTGCCATGTGCTCTGCTGAAATAGCCAGGCCACACGTTAGGCGCGAACTGATCAGGACGTTTTGACAGGAGCTGTGTAATTCCTGGAATTCTGAGCTTTGCGCGTTCCTGTAACGCGAGAGACTTCACGGCCGGACCTATCGATAAACGTTCAAGTGAAGACATGAGATGACCTTAGCTAAATCATTGTTACCGAATATGGGTCTTCAGGAAGTAGTGTGGGTGATTTTTCGAAGATTTGACGGTTTTTCCATAGGAGAAGATGGGTTGAATGGGGTCGTCAAATTCGGGAACGTTTTCTGATGCGATCGTGGCGCAGGGTTTTCCACGGCGGCGCGCGCGTGGCGCAAGCCACGCACACGAGCGCGCGACGCGGTGGGAAACCCGTGTTGCGGGTACTCGCAGCACCTGTGAGTGGTTGGGCCTTCGCCGGGAATTGGGCATGATGTTTCGATGGCTACCCGATCGAAGCGAAAGCGTCTCTTGGACGCGTACCGATTTCCAGGTTTGCGTCCCCTTGAACAGCTCCAAGGTGTTTTCGGTGATCCGAAGGCACGAGTCATCACGCTTGTGCGACGGTCAAAAAAAACGCCTGCGGGGGCTGCGGGCGAATGCATTCGGGTTGGTACGATCGCACCCGGCGGCGAGCCCGCGACCTGGCCTGCGGGCCCTACCGCATGTACTTGGACTTCGAGGTGCGGCGGGTGGTTTGCCGTACGTGTGGCAAGGTGAGGCGCGAGCGGCTTTCGTTTCTTGCCGACAACGCGCTGTACACCAAGCGCTTTGCCTACTACGTCGGGCGCCGCTGTCGAGCCGCGACGGTGAAGGACGTCGCCGAGGAATTGCACCTTGATTGGGACAGCGTCAAGGGTCTCGAAAAGCAGTACATGTGCGCGCAATTGGCGCGCGTGGGCACACCGGGACCCAAGGCCATCGGCATCGACGAGATCTCGATCCGCAAGGGCCACACCTATCGCATCGTGGTGAGCGATCTGATTCGCAGGCGCCCGATCTGGTTCGGGGGCGAGGACCGCAAGGAGGCGAGCATGATGCAGTTCTACGATTGGCTGGGCGAGAAAAAGACCCGCGGCATTCGCTTGGCGGTGATGGACATGTGGAAGCCGTTTCGCAACGCGACCGTGGCGCGTGCGCCGCAGGCGGCGATCCTGTTCGACAAGTTCCACATCCTGCGCCACTTGGGAGAGGCGCTCGACGAGGTGCGCAAGGCCGAGTACAGGAGACTCAGCGGCCAGGATCGCAGCTACATCAAGGGCCAGAAGTACACGCTGCTCTCGCGTCGCGAGAACCTCACGCTGAAGGGCCGGCAGGCGCTCAAGAAGGTGCTGGCGGCGAACCAGCGCTTGAACACGGCGTACCTGCTCAGGGAGTCCTTCGGTCAGCTCTGGGACTACGAGCGCGAGGGCTGGGCGCGGCGCTTCTTCGAGAACTGGCGGGCGAGCCTGAAGTGGCAGCGCCTCGAACCCTACGAGAAATTCGCTGAGATGATCGATCGGCATTGGGATGGAATCGCCGCCTATTGCAAGCCCGAGAACAAGGTGTCGCTCGGATTCGTGGAAGGACTGAACAACAAGATCCGGGTCATCCAGCGACGCGCATACGGACTGCGCGACCAAGAGTACCTGCGGCTGAAGATTCTGACTTGCATGCTGCCCGCGCTCTAAAATGCCCCAAAATCGCCCACACTAAAACCGGAAGACCCCCGAATATTAAGCGCTTACCAGGCACTCAATCCCCCATCGACGACTAAATTCTGCCCGGTGGTATAGGACGAAAGGTCTGCGGACGCAAAATATCTAATTGCACCGATCATCTCCCAGGCTTCCGCCATCCTTCCCATCGGGCATCGGTTCGAGTAGTTGGCAACAAAATTAGAGCCCTGCGGGTTGGCAGGATTAAGTATTCCGCCGGGTGAAACGCAGTTCACTCGGATTCCTTGTTGTGCTAGATGGACGGCAAAATACTTCGTCATCTGTACGACCCCCGCTTTGGTTGCCCCGTAGATTTCCGAGCTATTTCTCGCACAATCCGTATACACACGAGGATCGGGACTCACGACCCCATAGATTGAACCAATATTGATGACGCTGCCCTTGGCTTGTCTGTCGATCATTTGCTTTGCGTAGGCCTGAATGCAATGAAATGTGCCTTTCAGATTGACATCCGTAACGTGGTCAAAATTCTCATCAGAGCGGTCCAGAAAATGCTCAAAAACGGCAACCCCAGCATTGTTCACCAGGACATCCAGGATTTGTACTTGAGAAAATATTTGTCCAAAAACCCGGCTTACCTGCTCTCGATTGACCACGTTCATCGACAAATATGTAAATTGACCTGGTTTATTGCTTGCAAACGAGCATCGCTCCTGAATATCCGCTCCATAGACCTCGTACCCATCTGTCAAAAAAGACCGGGCGATCTCCTGGCCAAGCTGGCCATTCACCCCTGTTATCAGAATTCGTTTCATGCTTTCCTCACTTCACGCGCTCCTTGCTCTCAAGGCTTTGGTGCAGGAAAGTGCGCGGGGAAAGCTGGAGGGCCAACGACCTTCCCCAACACCACACCCGTTTTCCCCTCTTCTACCACCCGCCCTTGCTCGAGCCGGAACAGGCGGTCGCAATGCTCAACTGTACTCAGCCGGTGGGCTACGATGATAAGTGTCTTGGCGCCGTGCAGCGCACGCACGGTTTCCATCACATTCCGTTCGGTAGCGGTGTCGAGAGAGCTGGTGGCTTCGTCCAGCACCAGCACCGGGGGGTCATGGTAGAGCGCGCGGGCGATGCCGATGCGTTGGCGCTGGCCCCCGGAAATACGAATGCCGCGTTCGCCGACCATGGTGTCGAGCCCTTGCGGCAAATCATTGACGAATTGCTCCAGCTGCGAGGCGCGTACGGCCCGCCAAACGGCAGTGTCATCGATTTGCCCGTTAGGTAGGCCGAAAGCGACATTTCGGCGCAGCGTGTCGTCCGTAAGATAGATGGACTGAGGGACATAGCCGATCTGGTCTTGCCAACGGCGCGGGCTGAGCTGGATGTTGCGCCCATCGACGCGCACCTCGCCGGCGTCCGGGGTGAGTAAACCGAGCAGGACGTCAACCAACGTGCTCTTGCCCGCGCCACTGGAGCCGATAAAACCGATCGACTCGCCACGGACGATGGTCAGAGTTATGTCGTCAAGTGCTTTGTCTGCTGCGCTGGGATAGGCGTAGGCAATGTGATAGAGGTCAAGGGTGCGCTGGAATGGTGGGTGTGGCGCGTGCATTGCTGTTGCGGGCATGGGCAGGCTCAGTTCGGCGTGCAAGGTGTCAATGACTGGCAGACCGAATTTGAGGGCCTGCGTGGCCCCCAGCACGCGGTTGACCGAGGGTAGCAGGCGGAAGGCCGCGGCAGCGAACAGACCCAGCGTGGGGACGATGAACTCAGGCGCGCGGCCCTGGGCAAGCATGGTTAGCACCAGGGCAGCCAGACCGCCGACGGCGAGCAGTTCCAGCCACAGGCGGGGCAGTTGCAGCAAAGTATTCTGCAACTTTCCGGCACGAGCATATTCTTTGTTGTGGAAGGAATATTGCGCAATAAACTCCGTTTCGCGACCGAGCAGCTTGATGTCCTTGGCGCCGCCAAGGCCTTGTTGCATGTGCTGCAGCATCTGACCTGAATGGTATTGGCGTAAACCGCCCCATCGCACGATATGCGAATGAGTAACTCGGTTATAGAACCAAGAAGCAATGCCAATCACGCTCGCGACAATCATGGCTCCCTCGGGCTCGATTGAAAGAAGCAAGACAGCAATACCCATGATGACTAGGACTTCAGCCAAGAGCTGCACCACCGGGGTGATGACATTGCTCGTGAAAAGAGACACCTCGCCGATAGCATTCCGAATCAGCTCTGCAGAGTTGCGCCGTAGATGGAATACGTAAGGCTGATGCAGGTAAAGAGAGAGTATCCGCTGCGACATCTGCTCCATTGAGTCAAAGGTGAAGCTCTGCTGTCGCCACGCAAGAAAACCCAGGAAAAGATTCTTGACGAGATACACCCCCACCAGCGCCAACATCCCGCCGACTATCAAGCTCTGCCGGCTGGGATTGCCCAACGCGCCGAGCGCGGGCTGCAGCATAGGGTATCTGGCGCCGATATCACTCTGCATGAATAGTGCAAGCGCAGGAATCACCAGTCCCACGCCCAGAGTTTCCAGCGCCACGCCGACGAACGTGAGCAGCAGCAGCGTCACCGCGTGCTTGCGTTCCGACGGAGTCAGGAGTTGCCAGATCTTGCGGGCGATGGTGAGCTTATTCGGAGATTGAATCTTCATCGAGCTATCGGAGGCCATTGTCGTCCGCAGAAATCACCTCGGGCACGCTACCGCCCTGCCCGCGCACTCGAAAGGTGCGCAGCAAAAAGCCGTCTCTCAAAGCTCGCGCCGGGAGGCGAATCCAGGCCGCGGCTACGCCGTCACTCTCAACTGGTCCGGGCGCAGGCTTACTCGTGTCTGATCCCCCAGCAGGCGCATCAATACGATCACCCGCTGTCCGGAAACCATTTCCACCAGGCCATCCACGCCGGCCAATGGCCCGGCTGTGACCACCACCGACTTGCCCGGCCGCAAGTTGCTGAGCTCCGCAAAACTGGCTGCGTTCTGGCGGTTTTCGAATGCTCGGATGTTCTTGAGCGTGTCGGGCTGCAAGACTGCGGGTACCCCGCCGAACCGTACAATGGTCGTCACCCCTTGAGTAGAACGCACAGGCGCGATCGACTGCTCGGCATGACCGGGGCTAAAGAAAACGTAGCGGGGGAACAACGCCTCAAGCCCAACCTGCTGCCGATTGCGCAGGCTTTTGACCACTTTCAAATGCGGCAGGTAGACGCCATAACCCTGGCGGGCAAGATTCTCCTCGGCGATCCGTTCCTGCCGCGGCTTGGTCTGGACCACATACCAGGGCAAGCCGGGTCGGCCGGGCATGAGCTCATCAGGGCGCGTCGCGGGTTGCATCCGATGCCGCCTGCGTGGGGTGCTCGGGCCCGAGCGATTCGACTTCGGCTTGCAGCTGGGCAATTTCGACCTGCAGCCGCTCGTATTCTTCCTGCTTTCTTCGCAGAAAGGCGATCGTCAGGCGCGACTTTTCTTGCAGGCCCACGGGGGTGAGCAAGTAAGCGTAGGCCAGTTTGTTGTCGCTGCGCCTGAAAGTGCTGATCTTGACGAGTCCCTTGCCAACCAGCGCCCGCACGCAGTAGTTGAGCTTGCCCAAGCTCAGACCCAAACGCCGGGCCAACCCTCGCTGGTTCAGGCGGGGCTCGCGTTCGAGCTGGCGCAGCAGATGCAGGTCGATGTCTTCGGGTGTGTTCATGCTGTGAACATGATATTACACGATCAAACTGTGCCTGGATAGAGTGGGCACTTGACGAGGAGCTCCCCCGTACGTTCGCTATCTTTGTAAGCGGTGTAAGGGCGGGTCAAACCCGTTGAGGCAGGAATAGACAACGACGCCACTGGGAATCGAGCGTACCAGGGGCAGCGCATCGACGGAAAGGGCGTGGAGGATAGGCATAGGAATGCTCGGCTTGGCGATGCACTGCCGCTTTATGCGACAGCCGAAACAACTTGTCTTGTTGGTGCAGGGAGCTTGGCGGTGCGGCGCCCGTTACTCGCGCCGCAATCGGAGAAGCCGGCGAAGGCGCCCCAGCTTCTCAGCAGACCCTTCTTCTTTGGCTAGGTTCCGGAGGGCTTGGCGCATGGACACCAGCAGCACCATTGCGAAAAAGACCGCCAGTGTAGTGACCACGGCCATCAGCGTTCTCTTCGGGCTGGATCTGCGCTCCGGCAGCTGCGCAGCGTCCAACACTTGAATCACCGCCCCTTCGCGTGCCTCGTCGAGACGAGCGATCTCGTACTGCTTTGCCATCAGTTCGAAGAGCGCTTCGTGGTACTTGAAGTCGCGGTACTTCGCAATGTACTCAGCACCCTCGCCGTCCGCTTTGATCGTGTTGCTTCGCTCCGCCTTCGACAGCTCGGTCCGCAGCGCCGCAAGCTCCTGAAGCGCCGCTCTGAAAACCGGGTTGGAATCCGTCATGGAGGTGCGCATCGAGGCAAGCTTGATCTCCTGTGCGGTGATCTGGGCCCTGAGCCGCGCGAGCACCTCCAGGGTTGACTGAGGCGTCGTTTTCAGCGTGGATTCGCTGACGCCGCTCGCTCGCAACGCTATTTCCGACTTCGTGAGGTTGTCCCTCGCCTGCTTGAGTTGAGTATCGAAAAAAAGTCGTCTCTGTTCCGGCTCGGTGACGGCAAGCGTTCTCAAGAGGTTTCGCAACTCCTCCACGTAGGCGTTGGCCATGTCAGCCGCGCGCTTCGGGTCCCGGTCATCAACTTCGATCGTAAGGATTCCACTCTTCGGCTCGGCAGAAACCCTCGTGATGCCTTCGAGTGTCCGCCGCGCATCCACCGTGTATTGCGTCTTCCAAAGCTCTTTCAGCTTAAAGCGCTCAATCATTGCATCCAGAACGGGGCCGCTCTTGAGAAGCGCCACGAATTTGTCCGTCGGCGTGCTGATTCCGCCGGCGCCCGCGAAGCCTGCGAGCGCCCCCAATTGAGCGGCGAACGCTGCCGCAGTGCTCTGCTGCTGCAGCGGCGGCAAAATGCGTGTGATAGCGGTGTAGGTTGGGGGGGTTAGGAAGCCGACTCCAAGCGCTGCGAGGCCCGCCACGAGCGGAACCAAAATCAAGATTCGGAGGTTTTCGGCTAGGACCAGCGCGAGGTCGAGCAGGCCGATTTCGTTGTCGTCGGACGAACTCGGTGCTGCGGAAGACTCCCTGAAATTTTCAGTAACCTGCTCGGACATGGCGGTCGACTAAAGGTACGGGGTTCGCGCTTGCGCGGGGATAGCGAAGCCAGGATGAAATGACAGAAGCCGCGACTATTTCCGGATGACGTTGATCGCCGCCGCCCCCAGACCGAACTGGTAGAAAATCTGCGAGATGTCCTTGAGCGCCCGCGTAACCGTAGTGCGGTCAAGCTCCTCGGGCACAACGATGCTGTCTCCCGGCATCAGGTGGCTGCGCTCCAATGACGCCGCAAAGAAGCTGGTTTGCCGCTTGCTCTTCACCGAGCCGTCCGCCCGCAGCACATAAATGCTGCTCTCGTCGGCGCCGCGGGTCGGGCCGCCCGCCTGCGAGAGGTAGTCCGCCACCCGCTTGTCGGGCTTGTAGACGAACGAGTTTTCGCTGTAGACCGAGCCGAACACGCTGACCATGGAAGGCTGCGAGGGCACGAAGAAGCGGTCGCCGTCCTCGAGCGGCAGCTCGGGGAGGTCCTTTGGCTGCGCCTCCTCGGGCAGCTCGAGCACCACGCGGCCGATCGGCCGGATCTGGCGCAGGCGCGTAATGAGGCTTTGCTGGTTGTCTGCCTGCTGCTTGAGCGAGGCCGCGTCTTCGGGCGAGGTGACGTTCTGAGATCGAAGCGCGTTAAAGCGCTGCATGTCGCGCTCCAGACGGTTGAGCGCTTCCTCAAGCGTTTTCTCCTGCTGCAGCCGCGTGGACTCCCGCGTGAACTGGGCGCCGAAGAGATACGCGTTTGGAGCGAGCCCGCCCACGCGGGCAACCAGTTGCCGCAGAGTCTCACCGGGCATGATCTGGTGCACGCCGGAGCTGTTGAACTCGCCCTCCAGACGGAGGTAGTGCGTCTGCCTGGAAATCGGAACCTTTATGTCCTCTTTCGAGAAAACCGTGATGATGTCGCCCGGCTGCAACGGGACGTTGTGTTCCGGGTCCCCGTCGATCACCGCCTTGCCAAGATTGAAGGGGATGAGGGAACCGGTGAGGTCGTTGCGGTTGAAGCGCTCGATGACCGCATAGTCCCAGTTGACCTCGCGCTGCGAAGGCTTGATCTGGTTGATGAGTCGCAGGGCATCGGTCTTTGCCGCCTCAAGGTTGCTTTTATTTGCATCCTGAATGCGCGTGACCTGCACGGCGGTCGAAGTTTGGTTCGGATCCATGAACCTGGCCGCCTCGGACTCCGTTTGCATGCGGCGGATCGTGTCCCCCACGGTAGCGTCGAGCTCGTCTTCACGCTTGCGTCGCTGGTAGAGGTCGTCCACCGTGAGCCTTGTGCCGGTGGCACTTTGCTGCCTGAGAATGCTCGCGACGCGGTCATCCAAGCCGACGGCCTGGTTGCGCTTCAGCCAATACTCGCGCGATACCAGCGCCTCCTTGTCCGGAATAAGGTCGCGCACGCGCATGCCCTCGCGCCAGGGGAAGCGGCCGGGCTGGGCGACGTTGCCCCGCAGCGCCACGGCGTTGTCGAAACGCGGCACGAGCGTATGTACCGTCACCAGGTCGCCGTCGCGTATCGCGCGGGAAAGCCCGCTCATATCGAGCGTGAACTCTTCAACCTTGCGCACTTTGTGGTCTTCGATGCGCTCGACGGTGGCCTTCTGCCCGGCCGCGGTAGTGGCCAAGCCTCCCGCCCAGCGGATGAGATCGAAAAGGACCGTGTTCTGCTTGAGCTCGTATACCGCGGGAACGTTCACGCTGCCGGTGACCGCGACCATCGGCCCGATGGGCCCGATGTAGATGACATCACCCGGCAAGAGCTGCGCGTCCTTGGACTTGTCCCCCGCGGTGACCAGATCGTACAGATCGAAGTCGGTGACGACGCGGTTGTTGCGCTTGAGCTGAATGCTCCTCATCGAGCCTTTGGCGGACGGCCCGCCTGCCGCGAACAGCGCGGTCACCAGGGTGCTGAGGGAGCTCACCGTATAGGTGCCGGGCCGCTTTGCCTGCCCGACGACGAGGATCTGGATCGAGCGCAATTTGCCGAGGCTCGCCGTCAGCTCGAAATTGCGGAAGGTTCGGCCGAATACTGTCTTGAGAAAGGCAGGCAGGTCGTTCGCCTTGATTCCCGCGACGTTGATCACGCCTACCTTGGGCACGCTGATCGTGCCGTTGCGGTCCACTGCAGCGTTGTAATCGACGTCGATCTGGCCCCAGGCACGGATCTGGATTTCGTCGCCGGGCCCGATGACGTAGTCGGCGGTGACGGGGACGTTTTCGACCGGCGCAAAGGTGCTCGGAACGTTGCGAAAGAGATTGGACCCGAAGATCGGCAGATCGCGGCCGATCGATTGCATCACGAATTGCTGGAATTCGTTGCGCTCCCGCTGCTCGGCTTGGAGCTCCTCCTGCAGTTGCTGGAATTGGAATTCCTGGATTCTCTGCTGGAGGTCGGTCCCGGGAAAAGGCGTGCGCGCGCCCGGGGCAAGCCCGGTTGGGCCGGTTCCCGCGGCCGGCGCCGCGGCGCCCGTTTCGGACGCGGAGCGCGGCCGATTGGTGATCAGGTTGATCGGACTGCGGGTGTCCTGGAGGGTCGGGACCGCCGGAGCGAATTCTTGTTGAGAGGGTTGAGCGGTTCCGACCTGCGCGAGAACCGGCATCCCGAGCAGCGCGCCCAGGCAAATTCCAAGAGAGAGTCGAGCAGTCATAGTTCGCATAGCACCAGCCTCGAAGGGTCAAAGCAAAGAATTGCCCGCAGGAATGCTCCGCAGGGCGTTGAATGGTATACCTATTTATGAAGGGAGTCCAATAATGCGAGCGAGCGGTCCTGAGTATTCGCCGCTCGCCGGTGCATCGCTGCTCTCATGCGGGAATTCGGCAGACGTGCCCGCGCACGTCTGCCGCCGAACGCGAGAGCGAGCGGGGGATTTGCGGTTTGCGATGCGCTGGAGAAATTCCCCAGCGCTTCGCGCCACCCCCTTTGACAAGAGGGTTGGAGCATTACCAGATTCGGCGCAAGCCG
>Ga0184640_10000106_pt1 | contig 19862 bp, 20 predicted proteins | sample PLM31_200_b2_FD_133161 | JGI IMG/M metagenome (GOLD analysis project Ga0184640, IMG submission 133161) | Groundwater sediment microbial communities from an aquifer in East River, Colorado, USA - PLM3-1_200_b2 | ecosystem: Environmental > Terrestrial > Soil > Riparian zone | place: USA: East...
AAACGTCGATGTTTTCGCATCCCAAAATCATGCCAGATTTCTGAAACTTTGAAACAGTCAAATCTCCCTCGTACTCAAAGTACTTTTCCCCCAATTTTTACCCACTCGATAGGGAGAAGAGCCTGTTTTAAGGACATCCGGGTCCTGGCATATAACGATGCGGTTTCAGAACCCATCTCTAAGACAATGCTCTCTTGGATGAATTGCTGGATGCGAGGTAGGTTCGTTCCCGCGCGACGTGAATTCAGTGCTCCGAAAAGCAGCTCGCCGACAACCGGCAGTGGTAGAAAAATTTGCGTGGTATTTCGCAATTTCTTGATAACGCCCGTCTCACCCTTGAGGGCGGCAATGGCTATGTTTGTATCTAGGGCAACTTTACCATTCACTCAGATCCACCTTTTCAAATTCCTCATCAATGATCTTCTGCATCTCATCGGCGTCCTCTTGTGGAAGAGTACCGAAGAGGTCTTTTAGAGAATGGCGGGCATAGAGGCTCTGGATGGTAAGTTCCACTTGGCTATTCTCTGCGATTCCTTGAAGTGGTTCTAAAGGTCTCAAGACTCCGTGCTCGTAAATCGCTTGGACATATTTTTTCATTGTCCCTCACCTCCCTATTTTGAGGTAATATAATATTGTAACCATAAGTGAGAACAATTCACCAGCCAACACTTTTCAGCCTCCTCCAAGTGCCCGTGCCAGACGCTTAGGGATAACAGAAAAGGTTGCACCGGTATCCACCAGCATAACGAATGGTGGTTATCTTCTCTGCCCGGAGGCGGACCTTCTAGTGTATGTGACCCATCGCAAGGTCTCCGTATCCGCTTTTACAGGTTACACTAACAGAAGACAGAATCTGGGACAACATGAACAGAGGGCTTACTACCTGTCCCATAAGTTGGTGAAAAACGATGACAAATTTTTGTAAATTTCTTTAGATATGGCGCAATTTTGACCACACACCCCGACACTTTTTGAAATCCCCAGACTAGAAAATCCCTAGAAATAACAACTACATTTCTTTCAGGATATTAGCCAGCCTGTCTTGTGGCATAATCCTTGCTCTAAGACTCTCCTTAATTCTTCGACCGCGAGGAGGGTGTGTCATGACGAAGATAGGTAGATTCACGGCGGCCTCATTAGTGCTGTCGTTAATGACGCTGGGCAGTTTTGCCGTTGCTGACGCCCAGGACAAGATCGATTGGCAGAAGGGGCCGGTCAAGGTCGATATCGACTCCTACGCTGAGATCGACGTGCCTCAGGGGTACGTTTTTACCGGCAAGGAAGGCACCAAGAAGGCTATGAAGCTGATGGGCAACCTTCTCACCAACAAGGAAGTGGGCATGATAGCGCCGGCCAGCTTGCTGGATCCCAAGGCCAAGGATAAGCCGTGGTTCGTCGTCTTTGAATATGACCCGATCGGTTATGTGAAGGATGACGAAAAGGACGCCATCGATGCCGACGGCCTGCTGAAGACCTTCAGAGAGAACAACCGAAGGGCCAACACGGAAAGGGCCAAGCAGGGGCTGCAGGTCCTGGAAGTGGCCGGCTGGGCCGTGAAGCCGCATTATGATGAGCAGACCCATAACCTCGAATGGGGCTTGGATCTGAAGGAGAAGCAGGGCGAGGCCGATATGGGCAATACGGTCAACTACGAGGTCCGTTTGCTTGGACGAAACGGTGTGATGTCGAGTACCCTGGTCCTGTCAAAAGAAGATCTGGATACTATCCTGCCCGACTTTAGAAAGTTGCTGAAGAGCTGCGAATTTAATTCTGGTCTGAGATACGCCGAGTTCAAGCAGGGCGACAAGATCGCACAGTACGGCCTGACCGCTTTGATCGGTGGCGGCGCGGTTGCCGTGGCAGCGAAGAGCGGCCTGTTGAAAAACTTGTGGAAAATCTTGGTCGCGGCGGCCGTTGGTGTCGGTGCCCTGATGAAGAGGCTTTGGGGCAAAAAGGAGTGAGACGCTGGGGGCTAGGCTTAATCCTTATGAGTGAGGGATGAGTGAGAACCAGACTCTACTCCTGATCTTCGCGCTCCTCTACTTGAGCGAGTGCATCTCGCTCGTGAGGGCGGACGCCCTGGCCTTTGTGAGCCTGCTCTCCGGGCGCTGGAGGCTGGTATATCCGGCAACTCTCCTCGGAAGCGCTCAGTCTGGCTTGGTATTCAGTAACCCATTACCCCCGCTGGGGGTCACCCTGTTTTGTCCGGCCTGGCCACTCTCGCTGTCACCGGTTGGGGTTTATTCCTATGTCTCCCTCACCACCCATCCCGAGGGGCGCCTTGACCAGGAAGAGAGCTATGTCCCATGGGGCGATGTCAGAGAGGTGGCCTCGTACGGCAACCGGCTGAGGGTGAGCAGAAAAGACTTCGCCCGGACCGGGTCTGCTCCCATGGCGAGATTCCTCCTCTCTTTGATCGATCGCGTGTGGAGGCTCCCCACCAGGGATCGGGACCGGGCCATTCAGCGGGCCATCCGGGAATCCCTGGCGGCAAGAGATATTCGGGCACGGGTGAGAGAATATCTCGGGAGATCTCGGTGGCTGAGGATCTCATCCAATCTCCTTTTCCTCTATCTCTTCGTCTTATCCCCTTACGCGGTCTGGCGCTTCGATCTGCCTCAGACATGGATGCTTCTTCTGCTGGGGTTAGTCCTCCTGATGCCTCTCAACTCTTTTTTATTCTTCCGGGCTCACCAGGCGCTCTATCCAAAAGAGCCAGGGGAGCGCATGAAAGATTTGTTCTTTATCTCCTTGCTCCCCACCGCGAGCTTGCGGGCGCAGGATTACCTGGCGCGCAACCTCCTGGTGGGTTTTCATCCCCTGGCCGCGGCCCAGGCGCTCTGTGTCGCTGAAGACTTCCAGGCGATCGCCAAGAAGATGATTCTGGACGCGCGCCATCCCATGCAGCCGGTATGCCCGAGGGAGGAGGCCGGGCCCCGTGAGACCGAGGGCTGGTATCGAGCAATCCAGAGGTCAGCCATGGAGGAGTTTGTCCAATCCGCCGGCCTGGAGCTGGGGGCTTTGCTTCGGCCGCCGGAGTCTGGAGATGCGACCAGCAGGAGTTACTGTCCGCGCTGCCGTCTCCAGTACACCATTGCCGGAGGCGGCTGCAACAGTTGTGGCGGTATCGCCTTGCTCCCGCTGGTCGAAATGTAGAGGAGTTTTGGGTCGCATGAAATTGCGTTGGGCCTTTGTTCCCTTGGTTCTGGTCGGCGCCTACCAGTTCTGGGATGGGCAGGCAAGCTCCTGGCCGGCGGGTGTGGTGGTTGCCGAGGAGCCAAGACAGGAGATGCTCGATGGCATATCTGTGCTGAAAAAAAACGGTTATCGCGTTACTCCGCTCGCTTCCTTTGATATTAAGGCCCGGGTGGTCCTGGCCAAGACCTACTGGTTCGATCGCGAGTCGGATCTGTCTCCGGTGGATCTCGTCTTGGCCTGGGGCCCGATGTCGGATGGGAGGATCTTAAAGCACTTCGGCTTTAGGCAAAGCGGCCGTTTTTATTACTGGTGGACCAACTCGCTCCCGCTCTCCCGAGAGATTATTGAATCCCACAGCGCCAACATGCACCTGATCCCGGCCAACCGGGCCGTAGAAAAGGGCCTGAAGTCCGTCCGGCCGGGAAATGTTGTGCAGCTCAAGGGCTATCTGGTAGAGGTGAATGCCGGCGACGGCTGGCGCTGGAAGAGCTCTCTCACGCGCACCGATGCAGGTGCCGGCGCCTGTGAGATCATCTGGGTGGAGTCCCTCGAAGTAAACTAGCCCGGACTATTCAGCGCCCTCGAGCGACACGGTGTCAGCGGTTGGCATCATCCATTCTTATCTGATATTCTTATCCTTTCTTTTCGCCGGCAATCAGTGAGCCGGGCGCCGGCCTACGAACCTCAAGGTGTCTATAGGACTCGAACGGAGGGAGACCCTCATGGCGATCAGTCAAGATTTGTTGGATATTTTGGCCTGTCCCAAATGTAAAGGAGAGATTCATCTGAACCAGGCTGGAGACGGGCTCATTTGTGAGGCCTGCCGCCTCATGTATTCAATCAAGGACGACATCCCGATCATGTTGATCGACGAGGCGATCAAACTGGATTAGCCCTTATGGCCTCCTCGCCTCCCAGCCTCCTAGCTGGAAGGCTGGAAAGCTGGGATGCCAGAAGAGTCCGATTTTATGGCTCAACGAAGAGTTGAGAAGATCCTGGTGGCTCAGACCAGCTTCTTGGGCGACGTTGTCCTGACGACGCCCCTGATCTCGGAGATCCGACGGCGCTTTCCTGAGGCGCGGCTGTCGGTCCTCTGCACCCCACAGGCGCGAGGCCTTTTGGCGGGGAGTCCCGATGTCCACGAGATTTTGACCTATGACAAAAAGGGAGCGGAGAGGGGGTGGATGGGGCTATGGCGCAAGGCCAGAGATTTGCGCGCCCGCGCCTTTACGATAGCGCTCTCGCCGCACAAATCCTTGCGCACCGCGCTGCTTCTTTTTCTCAGCGGGATTCCTCTGCGCATCGGCTTTCGTCAGAGCGCCGGATGGTTCTTCTACCACTGTCGGGTAGACCGGGACCCTGCCCGCCATGATGTGGAGCGAAACCTCTCTCTTCTCCAGGCCCTTGGCATCGATCCCCAGGCCTGTGAGAGGAGGCTTCGGGTCGAGGTGACTTCTCAGGCCCGGGAGGCCGTGGAGAGTCTCTTTCGCTCTCTAGAAATTGGCAGGAGCGGCTTGATTTTTGGCTTGAATCCAGGCTCGGTCTGGCCTACCAAGAGGTGGTCGGCCGAGGGGTTTGCGGAATTGATCGTCCAATTGAAGCAGAGATATCGTTGCGAGGTTCTCCTTTTTGGCGGCCCCGAAGATCGTGACACGGTAGCTAAGGTCCAAGCCTTGTCGGGTCACAGAGGGGTAAGTTTGGTGGGAAAGGTCGGTCTGGGAGAGCTGGCCTGTGCCCTGGAGCGGTGCGATGTTTTTGTCACCAACGATAGCGGTCCCATGCACATTGCGGTGGCGCGCGGGATTCCTGTGGTCGCCGTCTTCTGCGCCACGACGCCCTCTCTGGGTTTTTATCCTTACTCCTCCAGGGCAGTGGTGGTGGAAAGGGATCTGCCGTGCCGTCCGTGCAGCTCTCATGGAGGCCGGCGCTGCCCGCTGGGTACTGAGGACTGCATCCGTCAGATCACAGCCAGAGATGTCCTGGCCGGGCTGGAGAGGCTTCTTGAGGAAAAGAGTCAGTCAAACCGAGCGGCTGCGGATTCCCACCAGCCGCAGTGGATGACCCTTTAGCTGCTCCTCATGTCGACCCTTGGTGTGGTGATTTTGAACCTCAGTGGGATGAAGCATCTGGCTCGATGTCTGGAGAGCGTTCGCTGGGCCGATGCCGTCACGATCCTCCACCTCGGCGACGGCGAGCCTGTGCTCGATCAGGCCCCCGCTCTTGCCCAGCGCATGCACATTCAAAGGATAGTCTCCCTGAAAGACGCCAAAGGGCCTTCCTCCAACTTGCAGACGGATTGGATACTCCATCTTTGGGGTGATGAGGAGGTTGGGGCGGAGCTCAAAGGAGAGCTGTGCGCGCTCGGCTGCTCGGAGGGTGGCAGGGTCCCTTCATCCTACCGGATCCCTATCCGTTCGTTCCTTTTAGGTTGTTGGGTCGAGGGAAGCCTCTGGGGCCCCAGTCCGTCACCGCGCCTCTGGAGCGCGGCTCATGATCTCGCCTGCGGATGGTGGGGTATAAGAGAGAGAGTTTCTGAGGAGCCTTCCGGGTCGCTTCGGGGATGGATCCGAGACCACTCTTCTACGGAGCTCCGTGACGGTCTCGATCGAGTCAATCGGCTCTCGGACCTCTGGGTCGAGCAATGGCGCACCCGGGATCAAGTCCCAAGTTTCGGGGCCCTGGCGCTCCGTCCGCTTCGGGTCTTCATGCGGGTCCTCTTGAGGAACGGTTTTTTTTCCGCCGGACTGGCGGGTTTGACGCTCTCGGCACTGGCTGCCTATGCCGCCCTGTTGAGCGGCGCCAAGCTGTGGGAAGCAGGGAATGTGAGGAGTGAAAAAACGGCGTGAGGTTCGAAGGAAGTCTTCAGCGCCGGCTCTGGGGTGATCTGCCCGCCGGCTTCCAGGTGATCTGTCGGAGCCGGACTCAGGTGATGGTGGCGCGCCAGGGATGGGAGCGTTATTTCAATCCCGAAGAATTTCTCGGACCAGGGGGATCACTCCAGGACGCGAGCCCCTATTGCGGAAGAGGAGAGCTGGGTCTTCTCCGGTTGAAGAATGGCGAGAACGCCCTGGTGCGGCCCTACCACCATGGGGGCCTCTTGCGTCACCTTACCGGTGATTTCTTCTTCACCTGGCCGCCTCGCCCCTTCAGGGAATTGGCCGCGACGGAGGAGGCGCGCCGCAGAGGGGTTCCCACCGTTGAAATTCTAGGCGCCTTGGTAAAGAGAGCTTGTGGCCCCTTGTACCGCGGCTGGCTGGTCACCCGAGAGCTCAGCGGTGCCGAGGATCTCTGGAGCGCCTTGCAGGGGGATGCGTGTGGCGCGCGGGGAAACCCACCGCTCCTGCGTGTCGTCGCCCAGGGCATCAAGAGGATGCATCGGAGGGGCGTCTATCATCGGGATCTCCATCTCAAGAATATCCTGGTTCGACGAGAAGGACGGGAGATCCAGAGCTACCTGATCGACTTCGATAAGGCGCAACTCTTCTCCGCCGCGGTCCCCCAGCACAAGGCCTGGAGGAATCTCAAACGGCTTTACCGCTCGGTGCGCAAACTGGATCCCGAAAGGAGACATCTTACAGAAGAAGATTGGCGCCTCTTCCTGCGCTTTTACCAGGAGGCCTTCGAGGAATGACTCTGAACCCGCAGAGAATTCTCATCGTTCTTCACGGCTCCATCGGGGATGTGGTCCGGGCCCTTCCCCTGGCAAACCTGCTGCGCCGCGCCTACCCTAAGGCTAGAATCGTCTGGGCCATAGAGCCCCCGTCCTTTCCTTTAGTCGAGCATCATCCCGCGGTAGATGAGGTGATCCTTTTTGACCGCAGCCACTGGTGGAGGAGCCTGGGTTCATTTTTAGGGCAGGTTCGCTTGGGGCGATTCGATCTGGTTGTGGATCTCCAGAGACATCTCAAGAGCGGATGGATCAGTTGGTGGTCAGGGGCCCCTTACCGGTTAGGGTTTCATCGGCATGACGCCAAGGAATTCAACTGGCTTTTTAACAACCACCATATCCCGGCCATCGGAGATGGGACTTCCAAGCTGTCCCACTACTTGAAGTTTGCGGAGTTCCTGGGTATAAAACCTTACCCCATTGAGTGGAGGCTCGGCCTGATGCCGGAGGAGGAGAAAAATGTGGGACGGATGCTGCGCCAGGTGGGCGACCGTTTCGCAGTTTTTTTTGTCGGCGGCAGTTGGAAGAGCAAGCGCTGGTTCCCTCTTCAGACTGCCCGGAGCGCGGCCGAGATCCAGAGGCGCTATGGGCTTGAGACCGTCCTTTTAGGAGGAAGGGAGGATGTCTCCTTTGCCCGGGAGGTAGAGGCCCTACAACTGGTGCGGGTCACCAACCTTGCGGGCCAGACCTCGCTCAGGGAGTCGATGGGGATTCTTTTCCGAGCAAGAGTCGCCATAGGGCCTGATACCGGGGTCATGCATCTTTCCGCCGCGGTCAGTACCCCAGTGGTCTCCCTGTGGGGGGCCACGAGTCCGGCTCGAACCGGCCCCTATGGTTATCTGGATTTAATCATTCAGGGAAAGGCCGCCTGTTCCCCTTGCTATCTCAGGCGCTGCCCGATTGGGCGCGTCTGTATGCAATCGATCGCCGTCGAAGAGGTCACGGACAAGGTGGGCGAGGCCCTTGCTAAAAAGGCTGAAGCCGATAGGGCTAGAATCTGAATACCGCTTTGTTGGTGAAGGGAGGTGGCATCTCTTTGTCCTCCCCGAGCGGTGGAATCGGGGACTGTGGACTGAGGTCATGAGTTCTGTGTGCCATGCGCCCCCCACACGCCATCCCCAGACGAGACAGTTTCGTTATCCTCTGGGGAACGATGGCGCGGAGTTTTATTTAAAAATATATCATCGCTCTCCTGTTCCAGGGACCGTGAAAGATCTCCTGCGCAGCTCCAAGGCCTTGCGCGCCTTGCGCCAGGGCCAGGCGCTCTCGAGCGCGGGTTTCCATGTCCCGGTGGCTGTGGCAGCAGGGGAAGAGAGGAGCTGCCGATTCCTGAGAAAGGCCTTTCTCCTGACCCTGGGGATTCAGGGAACCCCGCTCCCCCTTTTCCTTCGAGACCACTACCTCCCCCCCCTGGGGCCGGACGCCTTGAGGAAGAAGAGGGAGCATCTCAGGCAGCTCGCCTTGGAGGTCCGGCGCCTGCACCGTTGCGGCTTTGTGCATGGCGACCTGGTCCCTTCCAATATCCTGGTTCAGCGGCAGAGAGAGGGCGTGGTCTTTTTCTATATCGACAATGACCGCACCCGGCGCTATCCGGGGTGGCTGCCCCAGTCGCTGTGGAAAAGAAATCTCGTCCAGCTCAATCGCTTTGTGCTGCCCGGGATCTCCCTTCAGGATCGGATGCGCTTCTTGAGCTTTTATCTCGGCGCGGGCCCTTGGGGGAGGAGGGAGCGAAGGCTCGCCCGCTGGCTGGAGAGAAAGACGCGCACAAGGCGCAGGGAGTGTGACCGGATCGAAGCCCCGGTGAGCTTTCGCGAGCTCATGAGATGGAATGGGCCTTGCGCCAAGGATCTGCAATAGATTTATTTATGGATTCCATGAATGCGCGCTCGATGCTGATTTTCCATCTCCTTTCCCTCTCTGTCCTGTGCGGCCTGCTCTTCTTCTCCTATCTGGGCGCGGTCCCCTTTTTCAACAAAGGAGAGCCGCGTGAGGCGGTCGTCGTGCAGGATATATTTCTTCATGGGAACTGGTTGTTTCCATTAAAAGGCGGGACGGAAGTCCCTTCCAAGCCCCCGCTCTTCCACTGGTTCGGCGGCTTCGCCTCTATAGCTTGGGGCCAAGTCACAGAGGCCACAGTCCGTTTCCCCTCAGCCCTGTTCGCGACGCTGGGTATCTTCACCCTCTACTTTTTTGGACGCAGGATCTTTGCCCCGCGGGTCGCCTTTCTTGGAGGGATCATCCTGGCCACCACGGGAGTCTATCTCACCCAGGCAGTCTCCGCGCGGGTGGACATGACGCTGAGCTTTTTTATCAGTCTGACCCTGGTCTATTTCTACCTGCTCTATCAGAATTTTTTCTCAGGAAGGATAGGCTATTACGGCTTCTATCTTCTCTTGGGTGTGGGCGTCCTGGCCAAAGGCCCGGTGGGTCTTATCATCCCGGCGCTGGTCATCGGCTCTTTTCTCGGGCTGAGAAAGAGGTGGGATATTTTCTCCCGACTCTTTTTTCATGAAGGGGCGTTGCTGACGGTGGCGGTGGTGGTCTCATGGTATGGGCTGGCCCTGGTCCGGGGTGGCGAGGATTTTATCAGCCGTCAGGTCATCCATGAAAATCTGGCGCGCTTTTTCGTCTACGGAGAGGGCGGGACAGGGCACGTGAAACCTTTCTATTTCTATCTCCCGCATCTCTTTCTGGAGGGCCTCCCGTGGAGCCTCTTTTTGCCCTTGGTCGTCATCGACTGGGTCCGAGGCAGCTCTTTTTCTGAAGATGGGTCGCTCTTTCTCATGCTCTGGATCGGAGCGACCTTTCTCTTCTTTTCCCTGGCCGCGGGGAAGAGGCCGGTCTACCTTCTGCCTCTCTATTTTCCCCTGGCCCTTCTCACCGCGGCCTGGTTGCGGGAAAGACCGGCCCCGGGGAGGGCAGGTGGTTTCGGGCTGTGGTGCGTGGGGTTGATCGCGCTGCTCGGATGCGGAATCATCGGTCTGGTCCTTTTTGACGTGGTTTCAGGTCCGGGACCCCTGACGCTATTTCTCCGGATGGCTTCTGGGTTGCGGCCCCAGGATCAGGCCGGATTTTTACTTTTCTGGGATGTGTTGGAAAGGGGCAGTTGGTTTTCTACTCTGTTTTTGCTCGGCCTGGCCCTTCCGTGGACCCTTCTTACCTGGGACCTCCTGCGCGGGCGCTGGCAGCGGGTACCGATCCAGCTGGCGGGCAGCGTCGTGATCGCCTGGCTATTTGCCCAAGGGGGCTTGGTCTCTTCCCTGGCGGAAACCATGAGCTATCGTCCGTTCATGAAAGAGGTCAATCGCTTAGTCCCTAACGGCAAGCTCTATCTCTACCCGGGATTTTTTGATCCCAATCCGGTGTTGTTTTATCGCGGGAGCTCTATACCCGCGCGCGAAGAACCCCCTCAAGTGCTGGCCGAGTGGCTGCATTCCAGCGATGTTTATGTCATCATGGCGGAAGAGGCGTGGCGCAGGATCAAGCTCACAGACGCCGACTTTCCGGCGCCGCTGTTCAAGAGCAAGGGCGGCGGGCCCAAGGGAAATGTCCCTCTAGTCGTGATTCAGGGGAAGAATTTTTTGGGAGTCCATCGATGAAGACGGTGATCTTAGCCGGCGGTTATGGTTCTCGGCTTCAGGAGGAGACCACGGTAAAGCCCAAGCCCATGGTCGAGATCGGCGCCCAACCCATCTTGTGGCACATCATGAACATCTATGCTGCCTATGGCTACAAAGAGTTCGTCGTCGCCCTGGGCTACAAGGGAGAGGCCATTAAGAACTACTTCTTGAACTACTACTATCTGCGCAGCAGCATCACCATTGAACTGGCCAACGGGCGCGTGGAGGTCCACGACGGCGGTCGGGAGGATTGGGTGGTTCGTCTCGTCGACACCGGTCTGAACACGGCCACCGGAGGGCGCATCAGGCAGCTGGCCTCCGCCATTGGCCGCGAGACCTTCCTGATGACCTATGGGGACGGCGTGGCCGACATCGACATCCGCGAGCTCGTGGCGTTTCATCGGAGGCAGAAAAAATTAGCGACCGTGACGGCCGTCCGTCCACCAGCGCGGTTTGGCGATCTGACCTTTCAGGGCGATCTGGTGACGGCCTTCGCCGAGAAGCCGCAGATCAGCGAGGGCTGGATCAACGGGGGCTTTTTCGTCCTGGAGCCTCAGGTCCTGGAATATATTGAGGGAGACGAAGCCGTTTTTGAGCGCGGGCCCTTAGAGCGGCTCGCCCGGGACGGCCAGTTGGTGGCCTACCAGCATCCAGGCTTCTGGCAGTGCATGGATACCCTGCGCGACGTGCGGTTCCTCGAAGAGCTGTGGGAAGGCGGCCATCCCCCCTGGAAGGTATGGAAGGATTGAAGGCCTTCTGGCGCGGCCGGCGCGTCTTAGTCACCGGCGCCACCGGCATCATCGGCTCTTGGCTGGTCAAGGAGCTTCTGGCCCAGGAGGCCCATGCGGTGGTCCTGGTGCTGGACACGGATTTCCAGTCGGAGCTCTACCGCAGCGGGGCTATCCGTCAGGTCTCGGTAGTGAACGGGGCCCTGGAGGACTTCTGGACTCTGGAGCGGGCGATCAACGTGCATGAGGTGGACACCATCTTCCATCTCGGCGCGCAGACGATCGTGACCACAGCGCACCGCTTTCCCCTGCCTACCTTTGAGGCCAATATCCGCGGCACCTACAATCTGCTTGAGGCCGCGCGCCTGCACCGGGACAGGGTCGAGCGGGTCTTGGTCGCCTCCAGCGACAAGGCCTACGGCGCGCAGCCGAAACTGCCTTATACCGAAGATATGGAGCTTTTGGGGCGCCACCCCTACGAGGTATCCAAGAGCTGCGCCGATCTCATCGCCCAGGCATACTACCACACCTACCGCCTGCCTGTGGCCATCGCGCGCTGCGGCAATGTCTACGGCGGCGGCGACCTCAACTGGAGTCGCATCGTGCCCGGCACGATTCTCTCATGCCTTCGGGGCGAAAGACCGGTCCTGCGCAGCGATGGCTCCCATATCCGGGATTACGTCTACGTGAAGGATGTCGCCCGTGCCTATCTGCGCCTGGCGGAGTGTCTCGAGGACAGCCGGGTTCGAGGCGAGGCCTTCAATTTTAGCACCGAGTCGCCGGTGACCGTCCTCGAGATGGTCCAGGCCATCCAGAGGTTGATGGATTGTGCGCACCTGAAACCGGATATCCGTGACTGCGCCGAGGGGGAAATCCACCAGCAGCATCTCTCCGCGGCCAAGGCGCGAGGGCTGCTCAAGTGGGAGCCCGGCTTCGGTCTGGAGGCGGGTCTGAGCGAGACCATCGCGTGGTATCGGGCCTATCTCGCCGATGAACCAGCGAGGGCCTTATGATCGAGGGTGTAGAGATCCATCCGCTGCGGCAGTTCCCGGATGAGCGCGGCAAGGTGATGCACATGCTGCGCTCTGACGACCCCTGGTTTGAGAAGTTCGGCGAGATCTATTTTTCCGTCGTCTATCCCGGCGTCATCAAGGGGTGGCATCTGCACCAGCGCATGACCCTCAACTATGCGGCGGTGAGCGGTATGATCAAGCTGGTGCTTTATGACGAGCGTGCAGGTTCGGCGTCGCGCGGGAAGCTCCAGGAGATCTTTACCGGGGAGGACCACTATGCCTTGATCACAATCCCTCCCGGGATCTGGAACGGTTTTAAGGGCGTCGGCGTGAAGCCCGCGATCGTCGCCAACTGCGCTACCGAGCCTCACGACCCTGCGGAGATCGTACGGTTGGATCCCCGCTCGACTAAGATCTCCTACGACTGGGATCTGAAAGATGGCTAAGCCGAAGGCAGCCGTCATCGGTGCCTCGGGCCTCGTGGGCCAGGCCCTCAAGAGGGTACTGGAGGGTCACGCCTACGAGGTCGCGGGCACCTGCGCGTCGCGCCCCGTTGCGGGATTGACTCCTCTGGATATCACCGATCTCTCGCGGCTGCGCGACTTCTTCCATTCGGTCAGACCTCAAATCGTTTTTCTCGCCGCCGCCCTGACCCATGTCGACTACTGCGAGGAGCACCCGGAGGACGCCTTGCGCACCAACAGCCAGGGGACCAGGAATGTGGCCCGGATGGCCTCGGACTTTGGCGCCCATATGGTTTTTTACTCCACGGACTACATCTTCGACGGCCGGTCCGGTCCCTATGACGAGACTGCTGTGCCTTGCCCCGCGAGCGTCTACGGCAGGAGCAAACTGGAAGCGGAGCGTGCGGTTCAGGAGCAGGTGAGCGATTCTCTCATCCTTCGTACCACCGTCGTTTACGGATGGGACCGCGCCTCTAAAAACTTTGTCATGCAGCTCTATCAGAAGCTCCAGGCGGGAATCCCCATGCTGGTGCCAGAGGACCAGTGGGGCAACCCTACGCTCGTGGATTATCTGGCCGAGGCGAGCCTGCGCCTGGTCGAGCGGGGCGCGCGGGGAATAGTCAACGTCGTCGGCAGGGAGCGATTGCCCCGCTCCGAGTTCGCCAAGGAGCTGGCACGGACTTTTCTTCTCGATCCTGGACTCATTCAGCCGGTCCCTACGGAGCAATTGGGTCAACGGGCCCCGCGTCCGCTCCAAGGTGGGCTAAAAACCGATCGGTTGCACCAGCTCCTGGGCACCGAGGCCATGTCTCTGGAAGAGGCCCTCAAGCGGCTGCGCCGGCAATGGCGCGCCGATACGCACGTGGCGCCCCAGAAGCAGGAGCGTCTTGGAGAAGCGGCGCGACTTGCCGCCGAGATCTTCGATCGAGTCCGGCGCTATTACGATCTGGTCCATAAAGAGAAGGGCTTTGTCCCCTTCAAGACTCCTGTCCCCTATGCCGGCCGGGTCTTTGACGAGCGCGAGATGCTCCATCTCGTCGACAGCGCGCTGGATTTCTGGCTGACCCTCGGCCCCTATGGAGATCTCTTCGAGAAAAAGATGAAGGCCTTCTTCGGCGCCCGTGATTTCGTCCTGGTGAATTCCGGCTCATCGGCCAATCTGATGGCGGTGACGGCATTGATGTCACCCCAACTCGAGAGGAGGCTGGAGAAGGGCGATGAGGTGATCACCCCGGCGGTGACCTTCCCGACGACTTTGGCCCCGATCGTTCAGAACGGTCTGGTCCCGGTCTTTGTGGATGGCGAGGTGGGGACCTACAACATCAACCCTAGCCTGATCGAAGAGGCCATCTCCTCCCGCACGCGGGCCATCATGGTCCCCCATACCCTGGGGAATCCGTGCGCTATGGACGTCATTGTGGATTTGGCGCAGCGTCACAACCTCTTCCTTATAGAGGATAGCTGCGACGCCTTAGGGGCGACTTTCGACGGGCGACTGGTCGGGACCTTCGGCGATCTGGGTACCCTGAGCTTCTTTCCCGCTCACCACATCACCATGGGGGAGGGGGGAGGGATCATCGTGAATAGGGCGAGGTTCTCTAAGATAGTACGCTCGCTCCGCGATTGGGGAAGGGACTGTTGGTGCGCCCCGGGAGAATCCAATACCTGCGGTCAGCGTTTTGGGTGGCAGGTGGGGGATTTGCCTGAAGGGTATGACCACAAATATATCTACTCGCACATCGGCTACAATCTGAAGCCCACCGATCTCCAGGCTGCGATCGGTGTCGCGCAGGCCGATCGCATCAGCGAGTTTGTTGAGCAGCGGCGTCAGAATTTTCTCAGGCTTCATCAGACCTTGGAGCCCTATCAGGATTTTCTCATTCTGCCGCGCTGGCATCCCAGGGCCCATCCTTCCTGGTTTGGCTTTCCCATCACAGTGAAGAACGGCCTCTCCAGGCGCGAGCTGGTCCAGTGGCTGGAGGCGGCCAAGATCGAGACCCGCTCCGTTTTCGCGGGCAGCATCTTAAAGCAGCCAGCCTACGCCCATATCCCGCACCGCATCTACAGGGAGCTCACCCAATCCGATATCGTGATGCGCGATGCATTTTTCATCGGGGTCTATCCCGGGCTCACCTCCGAGATGATCGAATTTGTCAGCGAAAGATTTCGTAACTTCTTTGACCACTTGAAAAAGCATCAGCGGAAGTCGAGCTCAAAGTGAGCGGCCCCACCTCCCCTTTGAAGATTGCCATCTACATCCCTACCTACAATGCTGGCCGGACGCTCCCTCTGGTGCTGGATCGAATCCCGCAAGAGGTGAAAGGTCGCGTCGCGGAGATCTTCATCGTGGACAATGCCAGCCCGGACAACACCTATCTGATCGGCCTCGGCTATAGGAACGAAAAGGGCCTGCACAACTTGAGCGTCTATAAAAACGAGAGCAACCTCGGCTACGGCGGCAGCCAGAAGGTGGCTTATCGCTACGCCATTGAAAAGGGTTACGATGCGGTGGTGATGCTGCACGGGGATGCTCAATACGCCCCGGAGAAGATCGCCTATCTTCTCGAGCCTTTTGAAAGAGGAGAGGCCGACATGATCTTCGGCTCGCGTATGGCCGGACTGCCCCGGGAAGGGGGGATGCCGCTCCATCGTTTCCTGGGCAATAAGTTTTTGACTGCCGTGGAAAATTATATCCTCGATTGGGACCTCTCCGAATACCACTCGGGCTTTCGCGTCTTCAGCTGCGCCGCCCTGAGTCGGGTTCCCTTTGAATTGTGTTCGGATTATTACCACTTCGATACCGAAGTCCTGGTGCAGTTCAAGCTCAAGGGGCTGCGAGTTCTGGAGCGACCGATCCCGACTTACTACGGGAGCGAGAGGAGCTACGTCAATGTGTGGCGCTACGGCCTTCGGGTGCTTTATACGATGCTGGAGTACCTGCTCCATAAAAAAGGGCTTCGGAAAGTGGCGAAATTCGACATTGTCTGACCCAGGATCGCTTCTCGAGGAGCGTTTGTGAAGATCGCTTTGGCTCACAAGAGACTCGATCTGGGAGGGGGAACGGAGCGGGATTTTTACCGCACTGCTGAGGGGCTGAGAGATCTGGGACATGAGGTCCATCTCTTCTGCGGCGAGTTCCGGGTGCCTTCTCCGCCCGGCACCCAAGCGCACCGGCTGCCGCACTGGCCCTTGGGCCGGACTGCCCGTCTGTTGAGCTTCGCCCTTCTCGGCCCCAAGGCCATCCGCGCCCACAGGTGTGATGTCGTGGTGGGTTTTGGCCGGATGGTCTCCCAGGATATCTTGCGTTGCGGCGGGGGTTCGCACCGGGTATTTTTACAGAAGATGGCTCTGGGCGAGGGGAGACTGCGGCGCCTTTGGCATCAGGTGAGCCTGTACCATCGGAGCCTGCTCGCGGTTGAGGCGGTTCAGTTCCATCCCGGGAGCTTCAAAAAGATTTTGGCAGTCTCGCAGGAGGTGAAGCGCGAGATCATGAGGGCCTACGAGGTCCCCGGGGAAAAGATCAAGGTCGTCTATAACGGCGTGGATCATGAACATTTTCATCCGCGCCACAGGCTCCATTCCAGAGAGAGGATCAGGAGGCAATGGGGGATTCCCGCCGAAGCCGCCCTGGCCCTTTTTGTCGGCAGCGGATTCCAAAGGAAGGGGTTGGATAGACTCCTCAGGGTATGGGGATCGCCGCGATTAAGAGGGATCTATCTTCTGGTAGTCGGCGAGGATGCGCAGCGGGGCCGCTACAGCTCCTGGGCCGAGAGGGAGGCCAGGGGTAGGGTCATCTTCGCGGGACGAAGGGGCGACGTGGAAAACTACTATGGGGCGGCGGATCTCCTGGTCCTGGTGTCTCTTCAAGAGGCATTTGGCAACGTGATCTTAGAGGCCCTTGCCTCGGGCCTTCCAGTAGTGACGACCCGGGCCGTAGGTGCCGCCGAGCTCCTGACTGGAGAACTGCAACAGGGGATCTTAGCCTGTCCGGATGATCCCGCTGAGATAGAGAATAGGATCCTTTGGATGTTGGATCGCTCCCGCTGGCCTTACCTTGCAGAGCTGGCGAGAAAGATTGGAGAAAGGTATTCATGGGAAAACCACTTTGGCGAGCTTGAGAACTACCTCCTGGAAGTGGCTCAACAGAAGCGCCGTGCGATCTCTTCCTGACCACATCTATTTGAAAGAAGGATCTTCTTCTTTATGGGTTTCACGCAATCTGGAGGGAGAGCCGAAACTCGATCTGTTGGTCAATCCGGACCTGCTCTTCTCCCATCCCCAGTGTGAGATCATTAAGGATCAGAGAAAGATCAAGGTCGGCAGGGTTCCGCTGGAGATAGGGGGTAAGGTCAAAGAGATCTACTTGAAACGCTACAACGCCTTTTCCTGGCGCTATCGCATAGGCTCTCTCTTTATTCCATCAGGGGCTTTTCGCTCCCTGGTTGGAGCGACCATCCTCACCCAAGGGGGGTTCTTGACCGGAGAGTCCTTGGCTGCAGTCGAGCATCGCTCCTGGGGAACGTTGACCAAGAGCTTCTATCTCTCGGCTGAGGTAAAGGGCGGGATGACAGCGGATGTCTACTGGCGTGAAAGATTGGCTCCTTTAAAAGGGAAGGAAGGTTTTTACCGGCGGAGGAATTTTCTCAAGATGCTCGCCCTGCTTTTCCGCTCTCTCCATGCGCAGAATATCTATCATAATGATCTAAAGGACGCCAATATCCTGGTCGCTCAGAGCGATTCTGATGCCGAATCCTTTTATCTCCTCGATCTTGAGGGTGTCCGGAGATATGCCCATCTGGTGGAACGGCGTCGTATTAAGAATCTGGTCCAGTTGAATCGAACGATGGGCAGGGTATTGAGGGGGAGCGAGCGTTTCTATTTCCTTAAAGAGTACTTAACTGAGAGGTCTTTCTCGCGCCAGGAGGGGAGGCATTGGATCAAGTGGATTCTCAAAAAGAGCCAGCGAGCCGATTGGTACTCGTTAGTGAAAAATCTACAAGGAGCAGGCTGAGAGATGAAACTTCATGTGCCCGCCCGCAACCTTTTAGGGATGGCGCTCTTGCTGGCCCTTGCTATTCGTCTTTATCTCCTCTGGCAATATTACTGCATCAGCCCGGATGGGGTACATTACATCGGTGCGGCGCGAGATTTCTTCCACGGCCGATTCATGGCCGGACTCTCCTCTTTCTATCCTCCCGCTTACCCTCTTTTTATTTCCTCCTTGTATTCCCTGATCGGTGAGTGGGAGCTTGCCGGCCAGATCTGGTCTCTCCTTTCCGGCGTCCTCCTTCTGATCCCTCTCTATGCGCTCCTGAAGAGCATGTATGGGGAGAAGGTTGCTCTAACCGCCTGCTTCCTGGCTGCGATCGGCCCCTACCTGGCCCGCTACTCGGTCCACGTGAGAACGGAGAGCCCTTATTTACTGCTCTCCACTATCGCCTTGCTCCTCCTGCATCGGGGGATCGAGAGGTCATTCTGGAGCCACTTTTTCTACGGTGGTCTGGTCGCAGGACTCGCCTATCTGGTAAGGCCGGAGGCCGTCGGTTTTCTGGTCATCGTTCCCCTGACACTCGCAGTCCGATGCTGGGTCAAAGGGGACAAAAGTATCCGGTGGTTCTGCGGGACAACCCTGCTCCTTTTTATAGGGTTCTCTCTTCTGGCTTTTCCCTACATCCTTTACCTCCGTCTCGACACAGGAGAGTGGACCCTCAGCCGCAAGATGGGCGTCACCCTGTGGATCAGTCTGAAGGAGTCCGGTCTGGTTTCGGGAGAGGAATTAAAGGGCATGGCTTCCGATTCCCTAACCCTTTTTCGTTTGGCTACCCATTACCCTCTTCTCTTTGCCAAGAAGTTTCTCCTGGATCTTCTCTCTTCCCTGGGCGTCTATCTGGAGGCCCTGCACTACGCTTATATCCCGTTCCTGTTTATCGGCCTCTTGCACTTTTTTCGGGATAGGTTTTGGAGACGTGAGGATTTCCTGCTCTTTGTTTTTCTCGTTTTCTACCTCGTCGGTTTTGCCCTGATCTATCCGAATCGGAGATATGCCCTGCAGATGGTGCCGATCTCTATGGGATGGACCGCCGCAGGGGTGCTCTGGTGCTGGGACTATTTGAAGGCCTCGGTTTCCCCTCGGGCTTTCCGAAAAGCCGTGGCAGCCCTGGCCGTGACCTTTTTGGCCGGGACCCTGCCTAAGACCCTCTATCCCATCTCCCGCGACAAGGCCTACTTGCGCGAGGCCGGGCAGTACCTCAAGAGGCTTAAAGGCCCGGGAGAGCTCAGCGTGTTGGTTTTCGATGGTCGCATCCCCTTCTATGCGGAGGCCAGGCCGGTCCTCTTGGGGGATTTGACAGAAGAGGAGTTGGTTCGATACTTGCACTATGGCAAAGCTGATTACCTTGCCACCGAAGTGCGTCTATGGTTGAAGCACTACCCCTCCATTGCCAGGGACCCTGGGGCGCACGGGTTAGTCATGGAGCGGCAGTTTCAATCGACGCGGAAAGACGAGCTCTTACTTTTTAAAGTCCAGGCCAAGAAAAAGGACGACACATGAAAGAGATCTCCGATCCCAAACCAGCTTGCCCTCTATGTAATGCCAGTGATGCGGTCCGTCTCTTTGAGAGTAGGGATCGAGTGCACAACCTGCCGGGGGTTTTTACGATTTTCCGCTGTCCTAGTTGCCATGCGGTTTTTATTCAGCCTTGGCTGAGCGATGAGGAATTGGCCGTTTATTACCCGGATCACTATAGCGGATATCGCCACTCGAGGTCTTTGGACAGAAAAAGTTATAAAGGGCTCAGGCGATTTGTCCTGGAGAATTACTATGGTTATCCATCGTCGAGAAGCGAAAAGCCGTCCTTGCTGAAGAAGTGGGTCGCTTTTCTCCTCTCCTTTGTGATGGCCAAGGCTGCTACGCCTTATCGTGGGGAGGGCAGGTTCCTGGATGTAGGATGTGGTGGAGGCTCCTACCTATATCGGCTAAGGCGATGGGGATGGAATGTCTTCGGGGTGGAACCGAGCGAGAGCGGAGTCAGACAGGCGCAGTCGCTGGGGCTTGACGTGCGTCATGGCGAACTGGAGGACGCAGCTTTCCCAGATAGTTTTTTTGACGTGATCAGACTCAACAATGTCCTTGAACATCTGACCGATCCCCAGGAGACATTCCGGGAAATCCG
>Ga0184640_10000107_pt1 | contig 19837 bp, 22 predicted proteins | sample PLM31_200_b2_FD_133161 | JGI IMG/M metagenome (GOLD analysis project Ga0184640, IMG submission 133161) | Groundwater sediment microbial communities from an aquifer in East River, Colorado, USA - PLM3-1_200_b2 | ecosystem: Environmental > Terrestrial > Soil > Riparian zone | place: USA: East...
ATCGTTGCGAATCGCAATTCGGCAGCTTAAGGCTCACGCGTCGATGATTCGAATTTCTGGCCGTGGCTTTTTGCCGCGCTCTCCATCAGGGCCGCTGTGTGCTGCGCGTCTTCCGAGACGCTGGCGCGCAGCCCGCGGATCGCACCTTCGATATTTCCGAGCGGATGATTCTGGTTGAGCTTGAACTTGAGCTGCACCGCAGCGGCGATCAGCTCAAATCCCACGATCCCCCGCAGCATCGCGCGGTTGGCGGGATCCGATTCCGCCAGTCGCCACGCGCCGGGTGCGTCGCCTTCGTAGCGATCCGCCAGTGCCGTAACGATCCGCTCGAGCGCGTCGCGCTCGTTGATGAGCCGCACGGTCCCGTACACGTGGGCAACCGCGTAGTTCCAGGTGGGAACGTTTCGCGCCGGTTCCACGTACCAGCGCGGCGAGATGTACGTGTGCGGGCCGTGGAAGATGAACAGGGCCCGCTGGCCTTCGATCGCGCGCCACTGCGGATTCGGCCGTGCCCAGTGACCCGTGAGTGTCACGCGTTCGCCGTCGCGCGCGTACAGCACGGGCAGGTGCGTGGCAAACGGTGCGCCATCGACAGTCGAGATCAGCGTGCCGAAGGCGTCATGCGCCGCGAGCCAGTCGAGCCGGCTGAGATCCGTCTCTTTGAAATGAGGCGGAACGTACATCGATCAGGCGTGCGGGCAGATCAGGAGATCAAGCGCAGATTGAACGGATATCGATACGCCACGCCCTCGCTCGCCTTGACCGCCGCGACGATGATCAGGATCAGGTCGGCGAGCGCCAGCAATGCGAGCAGGACGAAGCCGATCAGGATCAGGCACAGGATCGCACTCACGAGGCCCGCGAGGAACACGGTGATCTGGAAATTCAGTGCCTCCTTGGCCTGGTCGGCGGCAAAGTTCATGTCGTCCTTGCGGATGAGCCACAGGACCAGCGGTCCGACGATACCGCCGATCAGCGTAAAAAAAGCCAGCAACGCGCTCAGGTGCGCAAGCATCGCCCAGTTGCGTTCTTCCTTGCTGATCGAGGACGTAACAGCGGAACTGGTGGATTGTTCCATGACGGTCTCCCGGAAGGTGGCGACGCTAAAGGTAGCACGGGAGGCCGGGCGCGCTAAGGGCGCCGCCGTGCCGCCGCGGCGTCCACTTCAGGCCGTTCCGGAACGCCGCAGCGGCTCGTCTGTCGCGGTCGCCGGGGGAGCGAGGCCGAGACGACGATGCATGATCGGGCTGGTCGTCGTGTATTGCAGGTGGACCTTCTTGCCCGGCTCGAGATACGCCTGGATCGCGAAGGCAGCGAGTGCGGTCTCGTGAAAACCGCTCAGGATGAGCTTTTTCTTGCCCGGATAGTCATTGATGTCGCCGACCGCGTAAATGCCTGGTGTGCTGGTCGCGAACCTTTCGGCATCGACGCGGATGCTGCGCCGGTTGAGTTCGAGTCCCCAGTCCGCAATCGGTCCGAGCTTGGGATGCAGCCCGAAGAACACCAGCAACTGGTTCGCGCTCACGCGCCGAGTGACGCCGTCGCTGCCGCGGATGGTCGCGCCGGCCAGCCTGCCATCGGCTTCGACGATTCCCTGCGCCTGTCCCTCGAGGTAGTCGAGCCGGCCTGCATTGCGCAGCTCGAACATGCGCTGGACGGAAGCGGGTGAGGCGCGAAACTCCGGGCGGCGGTGTACCAGCACGACGGAATGCGCGCGCTCGATGAGTTCGAGCGTCCAGTCGAGCGCGGAATCGCCGCCGCCGAAGATCAGCAGGTCTTCGCCAGTGAAGGCGGCGGCATCCTTCACGCGATAGTGAATCGAGCGTCCCTCGAAGCGCTCGGCACCCTCGACGCCGAGCCGGCGCGGCTGGAACGAACCGACGCCGCCGGCGATCACGATCGCCCCGGCGCGAAAATGCGTGCCACGGCTGGTGGCGACGTGAAAACGCCCATCCTCGCGACGATGCACTTCGGTGACTTCCTGCCCAAGGTGAAAGCCGGCGTCGAACGGACGGATCTGTTCGAGCAATCGTTCGATGAGTTCGCGACCGGTGCACACGGGTACCGCGGGGATGTCGTAGATCGGCTTTTCCGGATACAGCTCGATGCATTGACCGCCGGCGGCCGACAGTGAATCGACGACGTGCGCTTTGAGGCCGAGGAGACCGAGCTCGAACACCTGAAACAGTCCGACTGGACCAGCGCCGACGATCACCACGTCGGTGTCGATCGCCGGGCCGTCGATCAATGCGAGCTGAGCATCACGCGACAAGGACATTCCTCAAGTGGTTGATGGGTGGTGCGGCCGCAAGCCCGGCAGACTGGAGCAATCCTTTCTGTTCGAGCCACACCCTGTTGAACAGCCGCGACAGGTACTTTGCACCGCCATCGCACAGCACCGTGACGATGCAATGGCCGGGACCGAGCTCACGGGCAACGCGCACGGCGGCGGCGACATTGATGCCGCTGGTGCTGCCGAGAAACAGCCCTTCCTCGTTGAGCAGCCGATAGACGAATCGCACTGATTCGGCGTCCTCGACATGCACTGCCGCATCGACCTCGGCGGTGGCGAAGTTGGCGGTGATGCGACCGATGCCGATGCCCTCGGTGATGGAGCCGGTTCCAGTGGCTTTGAGCGCGCCGTTGCGTACGTATTCGTACAGGCTGCTGCCCGGCGGATCCGCAAGCACCGTACGTATCTGCGGATGTTTCGCCTTCAGGAACCGCGAGACGCCCGCGAGCGTTCCACCCGTGCCGCTGGAAGCCACGAACGCATCGATGCGGCCCCCGGTCTGCGCCCAGATTTCAGGGCCGGTTGTTTCGAAGTGCGTACGGGCGTTGACGGTGTTGTCGAACTGGTTGGCCCAGATCGCACCGGGTATTTCCTGCGCCGTGCGCGCCGCGACTTTCTGATAGTGACTCGGATCGCTGTAAGGCACGGCCTTGACAGGGCGCAGCTCGGCGCCGAGCGCTTCGATCAACTGAAACTTCTCGGGCGACTGGTTGTCCGGCATCACGATGACGCAACGGTAGCCGCGCGCATTGCACACGTGCGCAAGCCCGATGCCCGTGTTTCCCGCTGTGCCTTCGACAACGGTACCGCCGGGCCTGAGCGTACCGCGCTGCTCGGCATCATCGATGATGGCGCGCGCCGCGCGGTCCTTGACCGATCCGCCCGGGTTCAGAAATTCGGCCTTGCCGAGGATTTCGCAATCGGTTTCGGCACTGAAGCTCGCCAGCCGGATGAGCGGCGTGTTTCCGACACTGCCGGAGAAGCCGTGCAGGATGGTCATGCCTTACGTGCTCGCGTTGCCAGGACATTGGGGGGCGGTGCGCTGCGCGTGATGCCTGGCGCTCCGGACGTCGCGCGAAGCGTTACGACATCGCCCACGATGAGCAATGCCGGTGAGCGTACCTGCGCCGCGTCGACTTCCGCTGCGAGTGTGCCGAGTGTCGCGGCGATCACCCGTTGATCCGGAAGCGTAGCCCGTTCGATGACCGCGGCCGGAAGAGAAAGCGGTGCGCCGGCGGCCGCCAGCTCCGCAACGATCTTTCGCAGTTGCGAGAGGCCCATGTAGAAGACGAGCGTCTGGCCTGGACGTGCAAGCTCACGCCATTCAGGCGGCGCACCGCCCTCGCGCGTGTGCCCGGTCACGAACGTCACCGACTGCGCGTGGTCGCGGTGCGTCAACGGAATTCCGGAATACGCCGCCGCACCGAGTGCAGCCGTAATCCCTGGAACCACGGTGAACGGAATTTGGTGCTCGATCAGCGACTGAAGCTCCTCGCCACCGCGCCCGAATATAAACGGGTCACCACCCTTCAGCCGGCAGACGCGCTTTCCCTGCAACGCCAGCTCGACCATGAGCTTCTCGGTCTGCTCTTGCGTGACGTGATGGTCACCGGCTTCCTTGCCGACGTAGATGCGCTCGGCGTCGCGCCGTGCACGATCGAGAACCGCTTCCGAGATCAACCGGTCGTAGAGCACCACATCGGCTTGCTGCAGCAGGCGCGCCGCCTTGAGCGTGAGCAGATCGGGGTCGCCCGGCCCGGCCCCCACGATGTAGACCTCGCCGCTACCGGTGGTGTGCGCAGCGGCCGACCGCTTGAGTTCGCGCCGCAACTCGAATTCGGCTTGGACTTCGCGCCCGGCAAGTGCGTGCGTGGCGACGGGACCAGCGAAAACTCGCTCCCAAAAGCGCCGACGTTCGAGCACCGTCCGCAGCGACTTGGCCACGCGTCGCCGCCAGCGGCCGGCCAGTGTCGCAAGCTTGCCGAGCTGCGGCGGGAGCAAGGCCTCGATGCGCTCGCGCACGTACCGGGCGAGCACGGGCGCATTGCCGCTCGTGCCAACTGCCACGATGACGGGATCACGATCGACAATCGCGGGAACGATAAAGGTGGACAGCTCGAGATCATCGACGACGTTTACCGGAATACCACGCGCGCGCGCAGCCTCCGCGACCAGTGCATTGATCGAGGGCTGATCGGTCGCTGCAATGATCGCGGCCGCGTCGGCGAGGGCTTCTGGTGTGAATCGCTCGGCGCGATGCTCGATGCGCGCTTTGACGAGCAATGCATCAAAGGCGGGCGCCAGGCGCGGCGCGATCACGATGACCCGCGCGCCGGAGCGCACCAGCAGTTCGGCCTTGCGAGCAGCGATCGCACCGCCACCGACGACTATGGTCGTGCGGCCGCGGACGTTGAGGAATATCGGCAGGAAGTCCATGGCTCAACGCGCCGCAGCTGCGACCACCCGGACACGTGACAGCAGGCCGCACTCGCGCGAGTCCGCGTTCTCCCACCACCAGCGGCCCGCACGGCTGTCCTGGCCGGGTTCGACTGCGCGCGTGCAGGGAGCGCAGCCGATGCTGGGGAACTGGCGATCATGCAACGGGTTGTACAGCAGCCTGTGAGCGCGCACGTATTCCCAAACGTCCTCCTGGGTCCAGTCGAGCAGCGGGCTCACCTTGAAGAGCCCGTTTTCCTTATCCCACTCGACGGGTGAGCTCTGCGAGCGCGCGGCGGACTGCTCGCGGCGCACGCCGGCGACCCAGGCCTTGTGTCCCGAGATCGCGCGTCGGAAGGGCTCGACCTTGCGTATCGAGCAGCAGCTCAGGCGCTCTTCGAGGCCGTTGTAGAAACCGTTGATCCCGTTCTGCGCGACGTACTGTTCAAGACGCCCGGCATCGGGATAGTAGAGCTTGATGCGCTTGCCGTAGCGGCGTTGCACGCGATCGAGCAGCGAATAGGTCTCTTCGTGCAGCCGGCCCGTATCGATGCTGAAAATCTCGATCCCGGGAACGTGCCTCCAGATGATGTCGGTCAGCACCATCGCCTCGAGGCCCAGGCTGTTGGCATACGTGAGGCTGCCAAAATCGACGACTGCCTTGCCGAGCAGCTCGCGGACGGCTTGTGATTTCTGTTCGAGTTCCGGTCTCAGGCTCTGCGTCATGACCACACCTTTCGACCCCAGCACGGGTGCCGTCGGACTGTAGCAACGCGCAAAAAGCCCCTGAACGAATCATTACTTCTTGAGCGATGCGAGCCGGTTATGACTGGGAGGTGCCGCGTACGGCGCGGTGACGCCGATAACCGGCAGGCATGAGGACCGAGAGATTCGTTATTTGGAGGAGTCGAAAGCGGTCGTTAACGTGTCTCGCACGGAAATTCGCCGCGCCCATGCGAGGCCATGTGGATCTCGAGCAGTTACTGGTATTCCACCGTTCGGGTCCGATGCCGACGGCCCGGCATGCGGCTCCGACACCGGCCGTTCGCCGTCGCTCGGGGTTGCGGCTGACGACCTGCCAGCGCGAAATCGAAATCCACTTTCAGACTTCGGTCAACAGCGCAGTCGGCGGAGAGACCTTCCACGGGGTCGATGCCTATCGCTTCCTGCTCGAGTTCGCCACCGGGTTGCGCAGCGCGATTCCAGGCGAAACCAATGTATTCGGCCAGCTGCGCTCCGCGTGGCGCGACTATTTGCGCGAGAATGACCCCCCGGAGATTCGCGGGACCGTCGCGCTCATGGAATCCTTGTTCACCGACACGCGTGCGATTCGGACCGCGTTCCTGCAGGACATCGGCGGACATTCATACGGGACGCTGACGCGCAAACTGCTGCGCCCGGCCGCTGGCGCACGCATTCTCCTGGTCGGCTATGGCGAGCTCGCCCGATCGGTGTTGCCGATGCTGAGCGGCTTCGAGCTCGGTCTCATCAATCGTACGCACCCCACCGATGCGCCGGAGTCTGTGCAGCGGGTGTTCGACCTGACTGACGCGGAGGGAGCGATCGATTGGGCTGATTACGTCGTCTTGTGTGTGCCGCGAAGTGCTGATCTCGATTCGCGCTGGGTGAGGCTGCTCGAGTCGCGTCCGCGGCTCCGCGCCATCCATCTTGGTTGTCGCCGCGCGGATCTCGGACCATGGGCCGGCGTCAACCGGCTTGCAACGCTCGACGATCTGTTCGACCTGCGGACCGCACAGCAGGATCGCCGGATGCGCCAGCTCGAACTGGCGCGCGCCGCGTGCCGGACGCGTGCGCTGCTCCGTGCGGCCGACGTTGCCCGATACCAGACCTCCGCAACCCGCACATAGTCAAAGTTCGGCACCTTGCGTAGAGTCTGGGGCCCATGAAGCTCCATCAACTGCGTTATCTCGCGGCCGTCGCCCAGAACGGTTTCAACATCACCGCTGCCGCACAGAAGCTGCACACGTCGCAGCCGGGCGTGAGCAAGCAGCTCAAGCTGCTCGAGGATGAGCTGGGGTTCCAGATCTTCGCCCGCGACGGGCGCACGCTGACGCAGATCACGCCGGCCGGCAAACAGGTCATCGAACGCGCTCTCAGGATTCTGCGCGAAGTCCAGAGCATCAAGAGCCTGTCGGAGGAGCTGCGCGACGAGACACGGGGTTCATTGTCGATCGGCACCACGCACACGCAGGCGCGTTACGTGTTGCCTGGCGTGATCAAGGCATTTCGCGAGCGCTATCCCGAGATCCGGTTGCACCTGCACCAGGGCACGTCCGAGCAGATTGCCGAAATGGCGCAGCTCGACCGCATCGATTTTGCGATTGCCACGGGTTCGCAACAGCTGTTTGCGGGCATGGTGCTGCTCCCCTGCTATCGCTGGCACCGCCGCGTTGTGGTACCGCGCGGTCATCCGCTCGCGCAGGTCGAAAGGCTGACGCTCAAGGATCTCGCCGCACACCCGATCGTGACCTACGTTTTCGGGTTCACCGGGCCGTCGTCCCTGCAGGAGATCTTCAATCGCGCCGGTCTCTCGCCCGACGTCGTACTCACGGCGCGCGATGCCGATGTCATCAAGACCTACGTGAGACTCGGCTTGGGTGTCGGCCTCGTGGCGAACATGGCGGTGGAATCCGATGAAGATCGCGACCTGGTGTCGCTCGACGCCTCGCATCTCTTCCCCGCGCACGTGACCTGGATCGGATTCGGACGCGGGGTGCTGTTGCGCAAGTTCATGTACGAGTTCATGCAGCTGTTCGCGCCGCATCTCAACCGTCGCCTGATCGACCGCGCCCAATCCACGTCCTCGTCCGAAGGAGTGGAAAAGCTCTTCGCCGACATCGAGCTGCCGCTGCGCTAGCCCTCACCCCGGCCCTCTCCCGTATTACGGGAGAGGGAGTGGAACCGGCCTGCTTGGGATCAGGCGTCGCGAGCGTAGAAGCCGCGCTGCTTGCGGGTAGCAACCGTGGCCGGCTGATACGCCACGTCGAAATCGTCGAATGCCGTCAGCACCGACCGGGGATCCACGCCCTCGGACAGCTCGAAGGCATCGAATCCGCAACGCGCCAGGAAGAAGAGCTGATCCCGCTTGACGTAGCCGACCGCCCGCAATTCGCCGGTGAACCCGAGGCGCTCGCGCAGCGCCCTGGCCTGCGTGTAACCGCGGCCTTCCGATGGCCCACCAAACTCGATCGCAACGAGTGACAGGCGCGTGAGGTCGGGCTTCAGCAACTCCACACGATCAGTCGGTCCGATGCGCACGCCGAGGCGCCCGGCCCACAACCACCAGTCGGTGCGCTCGTCGTGCCAGCGCGCGAGCGGCAGGATCAACGCCAGATTCGCGCCGCCCGGCTCCTCATCGATGTAGCGCCAATCGTCTGCGACGATCTCACGCCGCCGAATGATGTTGCGCACGCTGGCGCTCTCCGTACACGCGGTTCTGGAATGGCTCGACGCCGACGCGGCGCACCGTGTCGATGAAACGCTCTTCTTCGAGTCGCTCCTCGACATAGACGTCGACCAGCATCTGGATCGTGTCGGCAACCGCGGCCTGCGGCACCGAGGGACCGATGACTTCACCGAGCGCGGCGTCTTCGCGCGCGGAACCGCCGATCGTGATCTGGTACCACTCCTCGCCGTGCTTGTCGACGCCAAGGATGCCGATGTGCCCGACGTGATGATGGCCGCAGGCGTTCATGCAACCTGACATCTTGATCTCGATGGGACCGAGATCGTAGAGATAATCGAGATCGGCAAAGTGCGCCTGAATCTGTTTCGCCACCGGGATCGAGCCCGCGTTCGCCAACGAGCAGAAATCGAGCCCCGGGCAACAGATCATGTCGGTGAGAGTGCCGATGTTGGGTGTGGCGAGCCTCGCGGACTCGAGCGCGCGCCACAGCTGGTACAAATCGCTCTGACGCACATCGGCGAGCAGGAGATTCTGGTCATGCGTGGCGCGGACAAGTCCAAAGCTGAACCGATCGGCTAATTCCGCGACCTGGTCCATTTGCTCCGCAGTCATGTCGCCGGGCGCCTCGCCGTGCGTCTTCAAAGAGATGAATGCCACGCGGTAGCCTGCGATCTTGTGCGGGCGCGTGTTGTAGCGATACCAGGCCTTGAAGCCCGCGTCGCGGCCCGCGGTCACGTCAAAGTCGGCGAGCGTCTCGTAGCGCGGCGGCGTGAAGTAGGCGCGGATGCGATCGACCTCTTCCAGATCGAGACGCAATGCCGAGTCGCGGATCTGCACCCATTCCTCTTCCACCCGCTTGCGGAACTCGGCGATGCCGAGGCTCTTCACCACCACCTTGATTCGTGCCTTGTTAAGGTTGTCGCGCCGGCCGAGCAGATTGTAGATGCGCAGGATCGCTTCGAGATACGACAGCAGGTGTTCACGCGCCAGGAATTCGCGGATCACGTGCCCGATCGCAGGCGCACGCCCCAGTCCCCCGCCGACCAGCACTTCGAAGCCAATATCGCCGTCCGGTCCGCGCTTCAGGTGTAACCCGATGTCATGCACTTGCGAGGCGGCCCGATCGACCTGAGCACCGGTGACCGCGATTTTGAACTTGCGGGGCAAGTAGGAGAATTCCGGGTGTAGCGTCGACCATTGCCGCACGATCTCGCAGTACGGACGCGGATCGTCGATTTCGTCCGGCGTCACGCCCGCGAGATGGTCGGCGGTCACGTTGCGCACGCAGTTGCCACTCGTCTGCATAGCGTGCATCTGCACCTGCGCGAGCTCCGCCAGGATGTCGGGCACGTCCTCGAGCTTCGGCCAGTTGAATTGCAGGTTCTGCCGCGTGGTGAAGTGCCCGTAACCGCGGTCATAGCGCCGCGCAATGTGCGCCAGCGTGCGCAGCTGACGGGATGAGAGCAGGCCGTAGGGGATCGCGATACGCAGCATCGGCGCGTGTCGCTGGAGGTACAGGCCGTTGCGCAGGCGCAGCGGCTTGAATTCATCCTCGCTCAGCTCGCCCGCGACGAAGCGGCGCGTCTGGTCGCGGAATTGCGCCACCCGCTCATCCACGAGGGCCTGGTCGATGGTGTCATAGCGATACATCGCGCCCGACTATATTCAGGCTTGCGGACACAGCGTAAATAGCAGGTGGTTATGGGTCCCAAGCCCGCAGCTATGGGGGCAGCGACGGGTATAATCGCCGCCAATTCAGCACTTTCGACGGAGCCCAGCCGAGTGTCGTTCAAGAGCTTGTTGAACCGGTGGCAGCAGCACGAAGCAGCGACGCTGACCGCCGCGGAGTATTCCGTGCGGCTCCCGGTGGACGATGCCGCGCGCCTGCATGCGTTGGTGGAGATGTTCCCAGGCTGCAGCAAGGAGCAGATCATCACTGATCTGTTGTCCGCCGCGTTCAGGGAAGTGTCGGCCTCGATGCCGTACGTGCGCGGCAGCAAGGTAATCTCGACCGATGAGCAGGGCGATCCCGTGTACGAGGACGCCGGTCACACCCCGCGGTTCGCGGAGCTGACGCGCAAGCACCGCAAGAAACTCGCGCTGGCCACCAAAGAATAGCGATCTTCGCGCTACTCGTTTTTCTTCGGCAGCTCGCGCTGACGCTTGATCCATTCGCTCAGGCGCCGCAGGTCCGTCGGCTTCCCCGAGCTGTCACCGGTCTTGCCGGGACCGGAACTGACGGTGTTGTAGGGATCCGCGCCGGAGCTCTTCGGTTGCGGGCCGGTTGGCTTCTGCGCGTGGGTGTTGTACGGATCGAAACCGGGGCCCCGCTGGTCGGGTGAGGTACCGAATGCCTTGGCCTTTTGCGGTGGATCGGCGGCAATCTTGAGATCGGGTGCTTCGAGTTTCTTGAGCCGATCGCTGTCGACATCGCGCCCGAAGATCCCGGTGGACATCGACCATTCCCACACGGCATTTCCCCGCGCGTCGAACGTCACGCGGCCCGATTTCTTCTCGGCCGGTCTATTGGGTGCCTCGGCCTTTTCGTCCGGTGGCTGCTTGCCTGGGGAAGTTGGCTTCGAACCAGTCATCAAGTGCTCCCGCCATTGTCCGCGTGCAATTGCGGCGTGCAGTGGCGCTGTAGGACATTGATAATCCTGCTTGATCCGAAAGGCAATTCTGCACCGCAACAAACCATGCAATCCGTCATGCAGTTCTCACCGCGGCTTACATTTCGTCGCGCCTGCCGCACCCATCGCGGGCCGGTCGTAAGCCTGATTCTGCGATGAGGCGCCATCCACCCTTGTCTGCCGATCTTTATTCCGAGAACACTAATCCCGCATTCGCGCGCGGTTTCTTCGGTGTGTTTCGCTACAGCCGCCGCGCCCTCGAGCTGGTCTGGACGACGAGCCGACCACTCACCATTGCACTCGCTGCGCTGACGTTGCTGGCTGGCGCGTTGCCGGCTGCGGTGGCTTACGTGGGCGCGCTCATCGTTGACAGCGTAGTCGCCGCCGCACGCACCTATGCCACCGCGGGTGCCGAAGCATATCGGCCGGTGCTGCAATTCGTCGCGCTCGAAGCAGTCGTCGTCGCCGCCATCGCCGGGGCACAACGCGCGATCTCGTTATGTCAGTCGCTGCTGCGCGCGCTACTCGGCCAACGCGTGAACGTCATGATTCTCGAAAAGGCGTTGACGCTCGAAATGCGCCAGTTCGAGGACAGCGAGTTCTATGACAAGCTGACCCGCGCACGTCGCGAGGCATCGAGCCGCCCGCTGAGTCTGGTCATGCGTACGTTTGGGCTCGCACAGAATGCCATCTCGCTGATCAGCTACGCGACGCTGCTGGTCCATTTCTCGCCATGGGCCGTGGTGGTACTGCTTCTCGCAGGGCTGCCTGCCTTCATCGCGGAGGCCAAGTTCTCCGGCGATGCGTTCCGGTTGTTTCGCTGGCGCTCGCCCGAATCGCGCATGCAGATCTATCTCGAAACCGTGCTGGCGCGCGAGGATCACGCCAAGGAAGTGAAACTGTTCGAATTGGGGCCGCTGCTGCTCGGGCGCTACCGCGACATCTTTCATCGGCTCTTCTCGGCGGATCGCGATCTCACGATCCGGCGCGATACCTGGGGCTTCGCAATGGGTCTCTTCGGTACAGCGGCGCTCTACGGCGGCTACGCATGGATCGCGGTGGAGACGGTAAGAGGCGCGATCACCCTGGGGCAGATGACGATGTACCTGATGCTCTTCCGGCAGGGTCAAGCCGCCGTATCGGCGAGCCTGTCGGCGATCGGCGGCATGTACGAAGACAACTTGTATCTGTCAACGCTCTACGAATATCTCGAACAACCGGTCACTTTGCCGAGCGGCACGACCGTGAAGGGCCCAGATCCCGGCGATGGCGTACGTTTCGAGAACGTCACGTTCTTCTATCCCGGCGCGGACAAGCCCGCACTACTGGAGATCTCGCTGCACATTCGCCCCGGCGAAAGCCTGGCGCTCGTCGGTGAGAATGGCTCCGGCAAGACCACGTTGATCAAACTGCTGACGCGGCTCTATCAACCGACCAACGGACGAATACTGCTCGACGGACGCGATCTGAATGACTGGGATGACGATGCGCTACGCCAGCGCATCGGCGTGATCTTCCAGGATTTCGCGCGCTACCAGCTGTTGGTCGGCGAGAATGTCGGTGCCGGCGATGTGCGCGATTTCGACAACGAAACGCGTTGGCGTGAAGCAGCCGACAAGGGCATGGCAACGCCATTCGTGCGCGAACTGCCGGCGGGTTTCCACACGCAGCTCGGCCGCTGGTTCAAGGACGGTCGCGAGCTTTCCGGCGGGCAGTGGCAAAAAGTCGCGTTGTCACGCGCGTTCATGCGCACGCAGGCGGATATCCTGGTGCTCGACGAGCCCACTTCCTCGATCGATGCAGCGGCTGAATCCATGGTGTTCGAGCACTTCCGCTCGCTTACGCGCGACCGCATCGCGATCCTGATCTCGCATCGCTTCTCGACCGTGCGCATGGCGGACCAGATCGTGGTGCTCGAGGAAGGGCGCATCGTCGAGCGCGGCAGCCATGCCGAACTCGTCAAGCTCGGCGGTCGTTACGCCAGGCTGTTCGAATTGCAGGCGCAGGCCTATCGCTAGCGAAGGAATGCCGTCCACAGCCCGAGCAGAACCAGCAGCGCGCCGCTCAGACGACCACCCTGCGCTCCGCGGGGTGCGATTTTCTCCAGCAGCACGAACAATGTGATCGCGGCAATCACCCACAGATTCATCACGCCGCCGACGAAAAGCAGCAGCATCAGCGCCCAACAGCAACCCAGACAGTAGAGCCCGTGTGCCAGACCCATGCGCAAGGCGCCAGCGCTGCCTGCGCGCCAATGATGCGTGATGAATCTCGCCGGTGAGCGACACGAGTTGAGGCAGGTTTTCTTGAGTGGCGCGAACTGGTACACGCCGGCGATCGCGAGCAGCGCGCCCGCCCAGGTGCGATTCTGCAGCTCCATCATCGGCGAGAGCAGCAACGCCTCGCTCAAGAATTGCTGCAGGACGGTCGCGACGACACTGAACAGCGCCCAGACTAAGAGATAGCCGGCGCCGAAAGAGTACACCTGCAGTGGAACCTGAGCCCCCGGCGCGCTCTTGCGCACGACTGCCGCATAGAGCAGAAGCGTCGGCGCCGCCGAGGGCAGCATCATGCCGATCATCATCACGACCCACATCGCGAACAGCAGCAGGAGATGAGCGGCATCCGCGCGTCCAGACATCATCCAGACCGCCGGCCCGCTCATCGGGCCGTACATGTCCCACGCCATCGGTACGATCCACGCCCAGCACAGCAACACGACCAGACCGAGGGCGCCGGCCGTGAGCCATCGGTCGTGCTTCAACGCCGATTCGAGAAGGTGCCGCACTAACGCACGACGCCGTGCGTGCTCCAGTGGATGCGTGCGAGATGCGCATGCGTGCCGTCAAAGTCGAGCTGGATCGGACCTTGCGTTCTGGCCTTGCCGCTGGCGAATTCCGCTGCGGTGAATTCGAATCCTGTGGGCAAATTGACGCGCACATGATGCGGCGCGCCAGTGACAGGGTTGGTGATCGGCGCGGCGGTACTTTCGATCAGCCCGGGGACGCTCAGCGTGGCGCTGCGTTGGTTGAGGTCCACGTTGAGTTGGATCGGCTTGAAGAGCGTCGGCAATACCTTGGTGACGGTCGTTGAAAACACCTGCCAGACCAGCGTTCCCGGGTCGGTCTCGCGACCGTGGGCGACCGCTTCGAGCGCGGCTCTCTGCCGGGCGTCGGCGCGCTCATCGATGACGGCCTGGAAGGTGCCGTTGCCGAGATGAATCGGTCCCGGCCACGCGGCGAGGATTCCCCAGCGCAGGCCATCCAGCACCGTGTCCCCGAAGCGGCCTTTCTCGATCTGGACGAACGTGTGTGCACGGCAATCGCCGTGACTCGGGAGTCCATTGAATTGACACGGGCAACCCCAGTTGCAATTGCAGTTCGCGAATTCAACGCCCTGCATGCTCCACTCGGTGAACGCCATGATCCGTCCTCCGCCAGCTTGTTGTTGTGGGAGGCCATAGCCTACCGAAACCGCGCGTTCCGCACATCCATGTGCGGATTTTCGACGCGGAGCAAGCTTCTCAGTGCGTCAGGACGTGGGAGCTGTGCTGTCCTCGGCGAGCACCAGCTCACCATCTCTCACCGGGATGCGCTCGCCCGGATCGTGATCCATACGCACGACGTCTTCCTTGTCGCCCAAACGGTATCGAACGTCGTAGCCGACGGTTTCCTTGCGGGAGTCGTATACGGTCTTGCAGCGACGCTCCGTCGCCGTGTAGGTGTTTCCAGCCTGAATTTTCTCCTGGACCTTGTTGCCGGCATAGCCGCCTGCCACCGCGCCTGCAGCGGTAGCCGCATCTTGCCCGCGGCCGCTGCCAACCTGATTGCCGAGCACGCCACCGACCACCGCACCGATGACAGTACCGGTGACCTGGTGCTCGTCCTTGACTGGTTTTTGACGCGTAACTGTTTCATCGCCGCACACTTCGCGCGGAACCTGCACGGTTTGCGTGACTGGTTGGACATCCAGCACTTCGGCAGAACGCGGATTGCGTTCCAGCATCGCAATTGCGCCCCCGGCCGTCACTACGACCGCACCCAGCACCGCACCCGTCACCATAGATTTGTTCATCTCCGATTCCTCCTAGCCTGGCGCCTATTTGTCGCCAAGTGCAGACGGACCCGTATTCGGGGGCCCGAGGCTTTCTACCACACAGCGCGGGTTTGGTTCCCATGCTGCAATCGTAGAAATTACAAGCGCCGGTCTGGACGCCGACGCCGACAGTGACTAGTGTCGGCAATCGGTCTCACGCCAACAATAAACACAGCGACTGGATGCAGCGATGACTGATTTCGAAAAGCTGGGCGTCTTCTATCTCTGCCGCGAGTTCAATCCACCGGCAATCGCGATCCGCCCGGTTCGTTTGAGTCCGCGCAAGTCCGACATTGTGGTGGGACGAGTTACGCTGCTGTGGGCGCCATGGCAGACGAGCGCGGATGGGCTGCCCCGTCCCGCGTTTGCTCTGAGAAGTTGAGAGTGTGAGATTCCAGAGAGGCGAGAAATGAAAGAACTGATCGAACTGTTGTCGCAGCAGCTCAAGATCGATGAAAGGCAGGCGCAAGGTGGCGCGGCGATACTGTTCAAAGCCGCGAAGGACAAGCTGGGCGGGGTCGAATTCAGCAAGATGCTGAGCTCGGTAGCAGGCATGGAGGCCCTGGTCAAGAAGGCGCCACAATCCGGAGGCGGATTGCTGGGCGGCCTGGCCGCGCTGGCGGGCGGCAACACTGCACTCATCGCGAACATCGTGTCGGGATTTTCGAAACTCAATTTATCGACTGATCACGCGCAGAAATTCGTGCCGATCATGCTCGACTTTCTGCGCACCAAGGTAGGACCGGATGTGGTGAGCCGATTGGAAAAAACGCTGCGGACCTGAGGCGCTATTTTTTCGCGCGCGACTTTGCGGGCGGCGCTTTCTTGACGGCGACTGGCTTCGCGGGCTGCGAAGCGGTCTTCGCCTTGGTGCCGACAGTGTTGTCCGCGGCGGTAGCTCCCGGTGGCGTGGGAAACGCTTTCGCGGCACGTTGCAGCCATTCGAGAAACGTCGCCACCTTCGGCATCGCGAGATAGGACTTGGGGCAGACGAAGTGATACGACCAGCGGTACGGCAGCGCGCACGGACTGGCGAGTTGCAATCGGCCCGACTGCAGATCGTTTGCCGCCAGGCTCCAGCGCACTAGCGCAAATCCCAGGCCCTGTTCCGCGGCGGTGATGACGCTCACCGAGTCGTCGAGCACCGACCCGCGCACGGGTTGCGGCGGATCGCCGCCGACTTCGAGCCAGTGAATCCACGGCTCGTCGGCACCCTGCAGCAGCGGAAACTTATCGAGCGCCTGACCGGAATTCAACATGCCGTGCTTGGCCACCAGCGCCGGTGAAGCAACGGCAACCAGCCACTCGTCCATCACTTTCACGCTGTGCAATCCCTTGTACGTACCGTTGCCGAGACGGATCGCGGCATGAAAATCGCTGCGCGAAAAGTCGACATTCGCGCGGTCGGTGTGAATGCGCAGCTCGACGTCCGGATGGCGCGCGTTCAGGTCGGGAAGCCGCGGCAGCAGCCACTTCTGGAGGAATGACGCCAGCATGCTGATGTTGAGCTGGCCGCCCTTGCGATCCTTCCGCAGCTGGCTCAATGCCGCTTCTAGCTCATCCAGGCCGCGACGGATGCCCGGCAGCAGCTCTTCGCCTTCCGCCGTCAATTCGACCTTGCGCCCGCTGCGGCGGAACAGCGGCACCTGCAGGTAATCCTCGAGCGTCTTGATCTGCATGCTCACCGCGGCGGGCGTCACGTGCAGCGCCTCGGCGGCATCCGCAAAGCTCAATCGTGACGCGACCGCTTCGAAGACGCGCAATGCGTTCAACGGCAGCCGATCGTAGGCAGAAGCCACTTCAGCTTCCCTTAATCCGGGTTCAAGGATTGCGTTTGCTGGGGTAGCCAATCTAGCGGAAATTGAGCCCACGTCAAAAGCGCCTGTGGCGCTGGATCAAGGGGCCGGGAAGACCGGTCGAGGAGTGGAAAATGAGCGAACTGGAAAAAGCACGCGCAGGAGTATTTCTGTCGTTACTCGCTGTCACGCTGACCTGGCTGCTGCTGAGCAACGGCGACGATTACCAGCCAAGCGCGCAAGCGACGAATCCAGTCCTGCTCTGTGCCTCGACTCATGGGGCCGTCTGCGAGACGCCGGCACCGACGCGCAACGAACCCGCGTACCTGGGCGAGATGGTCGTCAGCGCTTCCCGGCTACCGGCTGATCTGGGCCACCTGGTCGTACTGGCTTCCCGGCTACCCGACAACTCCTTCGCCAGGATGCGCCTGGCGATCGCCAATGGCGACCTCGAGGAGCAAGGGACCACCGTCGTGCAGTAGCGCGGCTCGAGCCGCGGCAGGCGCTGGGATTCCGCCCCTGCCGCGGCTCATATCTACGACGACGGACGGTATCTCAGGCAGATGGGCGTATTACTCATCGAGTACATGGAGCGCGATCTTCACGTTCGCAGCTGACGGAAAATTCTTTGACCTGATACGGACTAATCGGTCTGAAGCGAGTGGGAGATGAGCACAACGACAAGGCTGGTTGCGACGATCATGATCGCCGCTTCGTTTGGCGCCGTGCTGGCGACGGGAAGCGCCGCGTTGTTCGATAGTGCAACGCCGCCAAGCGGCAACGCCGGTTCCGAAGCCGCATTCGCGCAAGTGCAAGCGACGATCCACACCGCCTGGCTCGCGCCCGTGAGCGCGCGGCGCAGTCTCGAGCAACGCAGCGACGCGCTCGAACGCTGGGTCGCCGAGCGCGGCGGCTACGTCCGCGTCCTCGATACCGCGAGCGTCCTGCGCACGCGCGATGAGACCGGCGCGCGGCTGCGAATTCCCCTGGCACAGATCGAACGCACGCTCATCATCTCTGTGCCGGATCGCCACCCGGCAGCGGATCTGGAGCAGGCGCTCGCGGGACTCGACGCCACCGTCGCGGCTATCACGTTCGACACCGGGGCGGTCCGCTTGCGCGCGGAATTCTGAGGGTTGCCGGAGCTGCAGCACTCGAGCCGCCCTACTTGAGTGGCCAATGGGTGAGCCAACCGGCGAGCGACGCATCTTGTTACAGTTGCCACAAATGTCCACCGCATTCACGCTTTACGACTACCTGCCTTCCGGTAATGGCTACAAGGTCCGGCTGGTGTTGAAGCAGCTCGGCATCCCGTACCGGATCGTGACGCTCGACATCACCAAGGGCGCGACGCGCACACCTGAGTTCCTGACCAAGAACGCCAACGGGCGCATCCCCCTGCTCGAGATCGAGGGTCATGGATATCTGCCCGAGAGCCACGCCATTATCTGGTACCTCGCCGAGGGCTCGCGGCTGGTGCCGAGCGATCGCCTCGAGCGCGCGCGCGTGTGGCAATGGCTGTGCTTCGAGCAGTACAACCTCGAGCCCAATGTGGCGACGGTTCGCTTCTGGCTCCGCTCGCTCAAGAAGACTCCCGCCGAGCTCGGTGACAGGCTCACCGAAAAGCTTGAGAAGGGACACCAGGCGCTCGGCGTGCTCGAACAAGCGCTGACCGACAGAGAGTTTCTGGTCGGCGAAGCGTATTCGCTCGCCGATATCGGCCTGTATGCCTACACGCACGTCGCTGAGGAAGGCGGATTCCCGCTCGAGAAATATCCCGGTATCCGCGCATGGCTGAAACGCGTGGCAGCGCAGCCCGGTTACGCACCGATCACCGAACCCTGATTGGGAACGGACTCTCCCGCTTGAGCAACCCGTGACGCGGCGGTAGCCTTCTCCGCCCACGATAGAAGCACACGCGATTAAAGGTTGCATGCGCCGATTCCATCCAGGCTTTCGCCCGCCCGTCGTTTTCGTCCTGATCATTGCTCTCATCGGTCTGCCGACCGGGTGCGGCCAGCGAAAGATCGAGATGGGCACCTATCGCGCGGTGCTTGCGCTCCCGGGCGGCGAACTGCCCTTCGGTCTCGAGCTCAAGGAGGAATCGGGCGCTCCCGTGGCTTATCTCATCAATGGCCCGGAGCGCGTGCGGGTGACCGACGTGAAGCTCAAGGGATCGCTGGTCGAGATGACGATGCCCGGCTTTGGCAATCGCCTCACTGCCAGGCGCAGCACGCAAGGATTGAAGGGCGAGGTGGTGCTGGTCAAGGCCGAAGGCAAGGAGCAGAAGATCCTGCTCACGGCCGAGCTCGGCGCCACTTACCGCTTCTTCACCGCGCCGGCGAGCGACAACGCCGACGTGTCGGGCCGCTGGGCCGTGACGTTTACCGACATGGATGGCAAGCGCACGCCTGCGGTCGCCGAGTTCAAGCAGTCGTATCACGAGGTGACCGGTACGTTTCTGGTGAATACCGGCGATCACCGTTACCTGGCCGGCGAGGTGCGCAATGATGAGCTCTACCTGTCGGCATTCGACGGCGCGCACGCTTTTCTCTACCACGCGAAGGTGGCAGAGATGGGCGATCTGGCGGGGAAGTTCTGGTCGGGGCTCGCCTGGACAGAAGAATGGACGGCGCGGCGCGACGAAAAGGCGGCATTGGCTGATGCCGATGCGATCACCGCCATCAGCGATGCCACCTGGAGTTTCGGCTTCACGTTCCCGGACGAAACCAGCAAGCCCGTGTCGCTAGCCGATGGACGATTCCGCGGCAAGGTCGTGCTCGTCATGCTGGCGGGAAGCTGGTGCCCGAATTGTCATGACGAGACGGCGTTCCTCGCTCCGTTCTACAAGGAGCATCGCGGCCGCGGCGTTGAGGCTGTGGCACTCATGTTCGAACACTTCGCAGACTTTGAACGCGCCGCCGAGGCAGTGAGCGAATACCGTCGCAAGTTCGAGATCGAATTTCCGACGCTCATTGCCGGCATTTCCGACAAGGACGACGCCGCAACCAAGCTGCCGCAGCTGAGCGGCGTATTCGCTTTTCCGACCACGCTGTTCATCGACAAGACCGGAAGAGTGCGGCGGATCCATACGGGTTTTTCGGGTCCGGCCACAGGTTCGCATCACCAGGAGCTCATCGCCAGCTTCACTGCAACCGTG
>Ga0184640_10000108_pt1 | contig 19826 bp, 18 predicted proteins | sample PLM31_200_b2_FD_133161 | JGI IMG/M metagenome (GOLD analysis project Ga0184640, IMG submission 133161) | Groundwater sediment microbial communities from an aquifer in East River, Colorado, USA - PLM3-1_200_b2 | ecosystem: Environmental > Terrestrial > Soil > Riparian zone | place: USA: East...
ATTCGTTTATCCCGTCCGAAGCCTATCGGGAACTACGATCCTCCAACATCCTCGGCCGCGAAGTCCCTTTCCTGATCCCCTGGGACGGACAGATCATGGAAGGGGTCATAGATCTCATCTACGAGAAAGACGGGACCCTGTATGTGGCCGACTACAAGACCGACCGGATCCAGAGGGAAGGGCTGGTGCGGGCGGCAGAGGGCTACCGCCATCAGGTGCGGATCTACTCTGAGGCGGCGCGGCGGAGCCTGCAGAGAGAGGTGGCCGGGTTCAAGCTCTTCTTTCTGCGCCTGGGCGAAGCGATCGAGGTGCGCTAGCTCAGCAAACTTTGGGGGCGGAGAATCCCCGCTTTTCGTGATAGCGCTGATGGTATTCCTCCGCCCGGAAGAACTCCGCCGCGGGCTGGATCTCCGTCACCATGCGACTTCGGTAGCGGCCGCTCTTCTCGAGCCGCTCTCTGGAGGCCTCAGCCAGGGCCTTGTGCTCCGGGGTATGAAAAAAAATCACCGATCGATACTGCGTGCCCACGTCCGGACCCTGCCGGTTGGGAGTGGTCGGGTCATGGATCTGCCAGAAGAGCTCCAGCAGGTCAGGATAAGAGAGCTGGGCGGGATCGTATTCCACCTGGACCACCTCGGCATGACCGGTCTCGTCCGTGCACACATCCTCATAGGTCGGATTCTTGCGCCGCCCTCCCATATACCCGACCGCCGTGGAGAGCACGCCCTCGAGCTGACGAAACGCCGCCTCCACCCCCCAGAAACAGCCGGCGCCAAAAGTGGCCTTCTCTGTCATATCCCCGCTCCTTTCCCTGGCCATGCACTCCCTAGCCTACAAAAATTTTACCCATAATCAAGAGGCATAATGATCCCCCAGAAGTCCCTTTCCTCGGGGAGCGAGCCTTGGGGCCGATTGCGCGGGCTCTTCAAGGCGCGCGAGCCAAGCCCGGTCTACAAAAACTTCGTCGACCGCTGCCTGCGCGAGAGAGGCTACGAGCCCATCGGCTGGAAGTAACCCCGGCCAGTTTGTGGACGCAAGCCTGAGGTTCCTGTGAGCTGCCAGCTTCCACCCTTCGCTCAGGTCACCGGCACCACAATCGTGTATCCCGCCCCCTAGGGACGACCCTCATGATCAGATCGGTTGCCGTCCTCTTCGGTGAGTGAAAAGGAATAGCCCGGCATACGCAATCAGAAGAGCTGAATAGTTGGTGATCATAAACCACGGCGCGGCCCATGAGATTCCGTTTATCAGTGGGGTCGGGAAGGGCCAGAGGTAGGGCGTAGGAAAATAGCTTGTGCCATGAGTGGGGATATCACAGAGAACGTGCAGGCCCCACGCTAAAAAGAGCCAGGGAGGGCGTCTTTTTATTGCCCATATCAGCGTAAAGACAAGTCCCCAGATGACCAGGCTATGGGTCAAGTTGTAGGCATGAAAGACAAATTCGGGCAGTATATCGAGCGGTGGCGGTCCCGAGATCTCCCCCAACAGACGAAGCTTAAGCCATCGGGGCCGCGTAACGTGGAAAAGGCCGAAGGAGAGAAGATCAGGAGCCATCCCCAGGGTAAGCGCCTGAGCGAATCTCTTGCCCCCCTGGGGATAAAAGCCGACGCCGCCCCACAGTCCATGCGCTAAGATATCCAAAGATTCTCACTCGCCTTTCCGAAAGCCGATTTTGCAGATCTCCCACGTTTCCAAACCAGCCCCCGCCTTAGTGGGGCAAGATCAGCCAGTCGTCATACGGCCCAGGGGGGATAAAGGGTCAGAGTCATTTACGTATGGGAATTGCTCAGCGAAGGCACAAAAATCCACTCTGACCCCAATTTCCCTGAAGAAATTCAATTATCCGGACGTCCTTTCACTGGCCAGGTTTAGCCGAGCCTGAGTTGCTCTGATTCTCTATCCTCTTCATCGTTTTCGATATCGAGATCCATTTGGTTAGGACGCGGCGCGATATCCAGAGCCGTCAATCCGGGTTCACGGGCCAGAAGCTCACGGATTGGAGTAAGGCTTGGAAGCCCCAGGACTTTGCAAAGCGTATCGTCGATTTTCTGTCGCACGGAATCCGTATCGAGGTTCGCAATCGGCTGAAGGTTCTCCATAGCGAGCTGGTCGTAGGCGGTAGCAAGTGCGGAAAGCCCCGCCTTCGAGAGACCACGAACATCCAAGACGGGCATAAATGCCCATGCCGGCTTCTTCATCTGCATCCACGCACTACGGGTAATTGCCCGGCGCCCGAAGTAAGAGAGAATGGAGAGGCTGCCGTTCAGCCAAAGGAGCAACGCCTTTCGCTGAAGTTCAGAGAGGTTAGAATCATCGAAGCCCCACCACGTATTGCCGAGAGTTTTCTTATTCATTCCAACGGCGATGACTCGATGAGTTACCGGCCATAGGCGCGACACAAACAGAATTTTTCCAGCTTTCTCCCACACGGCTTTGGCGGACTTGAGCTTCCGGCCAGGGAGCGACTTGGTTCGGGCGAGGAGGGTTGCATTCGGCTTTTGCGCGATGGTCCGGACCTTCTGGGCATCATGGTTCCAGAAGCCCGGGTAAGGGGACCATTGGGCGGCTGTCTGATCGACCGCGAAGGCGTCGAAAATGTCGCGTGCGTCGTAGCCCAGGGTCCCGAGTTCATCCAGCCGACAAAGTTTCAGCTCGTGGGCTTTGCCGCCCTCGGGAAGGCGCAGCTCTCCCTTCGTGTTGAGCGCCCAATGCACATGCATGAGGTAGCTTTGGGCAAAGAGAGCGCCGGTCCAGTTTTCTTCCGACGACGGCGCGGGAAGACAGGTGACCTCGCCGAGCGTTGCCGCTTTCGAGCGGACAACCTTCGTTACCTCTGCCTTGCCGCCAATGGACTTAATCGCCGCCTCGATGCGGGTAGCCAAGTCGAGGGCTTCGTGAATTGAGCGCGGGTTACGCCAAAGGTTCACGTAGGCGGTTACGCCGGCCTTTTCCTTAGGTGCGAGCCGGCGCGCTATGAAGAGAAGCTCTGAAAGAGCCGTGTTCTCGGAGAAATTGGGGCGCTCGACATCATGGCTCGTGATCACGATCTCAAGGTGATACCTGTCGGCAATGAGCGTGCGGGTTGCCGACCACGCCTCGCCAGTTGCGAGGGTGATTGGCAGCACAAAGGCAATCCGACCGCCGACCTTCGTTTGCTTGTCGGCGAGCGAGACAAAGATAGCGCCGAGACCTGCTGTTGCACTGATGCCAAGTTTCCGTGTGCGCCTTGAAAGCTCTTTTTGCAGGTCGTCGCGCACGTCGGGAAGCGACCCAAAAAGCAGATTTCCATAGACGCTTCGTACGAACGGCGGGTTCATCACGCACAGGTCGAGCTTCGGCACCTCAGCCTTGCTCGCGTATGATCCAGAGGCGGTGGCGCGGACAATCTCTGCATGCGAGTAATCAAGTGACATCTGAGTCTTGATTTCTCCAGAATCGAGGAAGTCGAGGCTCCCCAGGCGCGCGTGTCCATGATCCATGCCAAGCGGCATGACGAATAGGTTCATCCGCACGAAGGCGACTTCGGGGGCCAGCATGGCGAGGGTCGAGGCCGTTAAATGTACGGCGGACGGTAAAACATCATAGCCGTGCAGAACGTGTTCCATCAGTGCCTTATGAAGGGTTTGAAGATCTCCGGAGTTTAGTGATTGTCCAGATTCGGCCCGCCTTTTGATATACGCGTCTGAAAGAGCCTTCAAAGCACCTTCTAAGATAAAGGGTCAGAGTCATTTACGTACGGGAATTGCTCAGCGAAGGCACAAAAATCCACTCTGACCCCAATTTTCCCGCGATTAACTCAGGACTCATTACTTCTCCCCCGGCGGCAGAAGCTTCAGGTGGTGGCCGTCGGGGTCTCTGAGATAGAGGGCGTTGGGATCATCTCTGTGGCCGGCAACCTTGAACCCGCTCTCTTCCAACATCGCCTTCACCTTGGGGTGGTCACCGTCCTTGAGGCGCAGGGCTATGTGGTTCATTTCGCTCCCCCCGCGAACGCCAGTGCCGTATCGCACCTGGAAAAGCGCCACGGTCTGACTGCCGCAGCGGAGCAGGAGTTGCCCGGATTTTTCCTGCTCCACTTCCATGCCCAAAAGCTCGACATAAAATTTTTTGGAGCGGGCCAAGTTCTTCACGTGGAGCGCAACCCGATCGATGCCCGTGACTTGGAGAAGCGTTTTCATCGCAGCCCTGCCTCCTTTGAACATTCTTATATTAATCCAAAGCGACCAGGGGCATCAAGCGGACATAGTTCTCTTGGCGCTGAGGCGATGGACAAAGCAGGGGTTGGCAATCATCCGCAATGGTAGGCTATAATGTCGTCTTTAGCTGAAACCATGTGGTCGCGCCGCATGCTGCAGGTATTTCTTCTCTTTCTGGCCATCCCGCTCTTTATGATTTTGACGGGAACCGTCAAGCTGGGGATGGATTGGCGCACGGCCGATCGCTCCAGCGCGGGCATCGCACCAGACCCCGAGAAAACGCCCGAGGCCGTGGTCCAGGTCTATGCCGCGCGGGCGCTGAACTGGCGCGGCCTCTTCGGCGTTCACACCTGGATCGCGACCAAGCCGGAAAACGCCAAAGAGTACATGGTCCACCAGGTCATCGGCTGGCGGCTGTGGCGCGGCCTCCCCGCACTATCCTCGGCGCCCGGCATTCCGGACCGATACTGGTTTGGCAACCGGCCGGTCCTCCTCGCCGAGCTGCGCGGAGCTGAGGCTGAGCGCGCCATCGCCAAGATCGTGACTGGGGTAAAGGACTATCCCTATGGCCAGAAGTACCACCTCTGGCCCGGCCCCAACAGCAACACCTTTACGGCATTTGCCGCGCGCCGCGTCCCGGAGCTGAGGCTGGAGCTTCCGGTGACCGCCATGGGCAAAGACTTCCCCATCAACGGAACCATCCTGGACCAGGCTCCCAGCGGCACCGGATACCAATTATCGATCTACGGCCTCGCCGGCATACTCCTGGCCTGGCAGGAAGGGCTGGAGATCAATCTGCTCGGCTTGAGCTTCGGCATAGACCTCGATCGGCCCGCGCTGAAGCTCCCCTTCATCGGCCGGATCGGCTTCGCTCAAACCCCGCAGTCAAACAGTTCAAACTGATACAAGCTACTTACTAAGGGGCCTTCTTCGGACCGCGCAGGAGCGAGGCGAGCACGCCCAGGATGCTGAGAATCGCTGCGGTCCTATAGGTGTGCTGATAGCCTTGGAGGAAGGCTGATAATAAAACCGCATCGCCGCTCGAGGCGGCCCCAGTCCGGAAGTCAGGCAACTGGCCATTGCCGGCGACGGTCCTCAGGCTAGCGCCCACCAGGGTGGAGGCCAGGGCCGCGCCGACCGACTGCCCCACGCTGCGCACGATAGAGAGGAAAGAAGAGCCCACTCCCAGCCGGTCCGGGGGAATGGAGCTCATGAGGGAATTGTTGTTGGGGGTCTGAAAAAGTCCCAGGCCCACCCCTACGAGCGCAAGCCTCAGCACCACGTCCAGCGGACTCACTCCTGGCCGGAGAAGGCTCAACATCCAAAAGGCTATTCCCATAATGGTCAACCCAAGCGAAGAGAGCAGGCGCGCGCCCATCTTTTCCGAAAGCCAGCCGCTCAAGGGGGAAAGCACCGCCAGCGCCAGAACGCTGGAGGTCATATAGAGACCCGCCGTCAGCGGGTCCAGGGCCAGTCCCCACTGAAGGAAAAAGGGCATGATGAGGCTGTTCATGCTGGTGGCGACAAAGCTCACGAGCCGCGCCACGTTGCCGGCGGCGAACAGACGGTTATGGAAGAGCCTCAGATCGAGTAGGGGGTAAGGGCTGCGCGACTCCCACCAGAGAAAAAAGCCTAGGGACGACAAGGCAAGTAAAAATGCTCCCCGGATAAGCCGCGCATCCCAACCCTCCCTCTGCCCCGCGGTCAATGCCAGGAGAAAAGCAGTCAATCCCAGCGTGAAGGCGGCGGCACCGACGAGATCAAACGGCTCCCTCCGCCCTACCTCGGAGCTCCCCTTCTCCTCCTCCGGCAGGATGAGGCGAACCGCAACGGCGCCAAGAACCCCTAATAAAGAGGTCACATAAAATATGTAGCGCCAGCCCAGGGTATGGGCCAAAAATCCGCCCAGAGAAGGCCCGAGCGTAAAACCGATCGCGGTGACGGTGCCGCCCGAGATCCCCATCGCCCGGCCCCTCTCCTCGGGTGGAAAAAGGGAGGTGACCAGGGCAAAAGTGGTCGACATCATCAAGGCGCTGCCCACTGCCTGCAGCGCGCGAAAGAAAATCAACTGGGATGGGCTTTGAGATAAGCCCGCCAGGGCCGAGCTGAGAGAGTAGAGGAGAAAGCCGCGGGCCAGTACCTTTTTTCGTCCGATCAGGTCTGCCAGCCGGCCGAAAGGCAGGTAGAGCGCTCCGGTCACCAGGGCGTAGGTGAGGACGATCCAGCCGGCCAGGGTCATGTCGGCCTGAAAGTAACGGACGATGATCGGCAGGCTGATGTTCAGGAGCCCGGCATCCGTCGTGACCATGAAGACAGCCAGGCCCACGATGCCCAACGCCCACCAGCGATAATGAGGGCCAAAGACCCTCTGGCGCAGAAAATCTTTCATGGCGCGCTGCAAAAAATCTCGTTGAACCTACACCAAAATCCGGCCAATGTTAAACGGACGACCCAATGGCTTGCCCTGGCCAGAGAAAATTAGTAAGTTAGCCTGCTGCTGGAGTCGCCTTGGCGCGTAAATACGTCATAAGAAAGACCGACCTCCCTGCCCGGACTCTCTCCGGGATCGATTACCGTAAGGAGCTCAACGAGGCCCAGTACGAGGCGGTGACGGCCACCGAGGGGCCCCTTCTCGTCATCGCCGGCGCCGGCGCCGGCAAGACGCGCGCCCTGGTCTATCGGGTCGCCCGGCTGGTGGAGATCGGCGTCGATCCCCGCTCCATCCTCCTCCTCACCTTTACCCGGCGCGCCGCCGAGGAGATGCTGCGCCGGGCCAGCCTCCTGATCGACAATCGCTGCGACAAAGTGGCCGGCGGGACCTTTCACTCCTTCGCCCATCTGGTGCTGCGCCAGTACAGCCGCGAGATCGGCCTCTCCCCGAGCTTCTCCATCATGGACCGGCCGGACAGCGAGGACGCGATCCAGCTCCTGCGCGCGGAGATGGGACTCAATACCAAAGACAAGCGCTTTCCCCGCAAGCAGACCGTGGCCGAGATCTTCAGCATGGCGCTCAATAAGCAATGGACCATCGCCGACCTGATCGAGAGGGACTACCCGCACCTCGACGACGTCCTCGAGGACCTGCTCCGCCTTTACGAACGCTATGTAGAGTACAAGAGCAAGAAGGCGCTGCTGGACTACGACGATCTCCTGATCCGGCTCAGGGACCTCCTGCAGGGCCACGAGGAGGTGCGCCGCCGACTCTCGGACACCTATCGCTTCATCATGGTCGATGAGTATCAGGATACCAATTGCCTCCAGGCCCGGATCATCCGCCTCCTGGCCGCGGCCCACGACAACGTCATGGTCGTGGGCGACGACGCCCAGAGCATCTACTCGTTTCGCGGCGCCAACTTCCGCAACATCATGGACTTCCCCAAAGAGTTCCCGGGCGCGAGAATCCTCTCTCTCGAGGAGAACTATCGCAGCACCCAGCCCATCCTGAGCCTCACCAACGAGATCATCCGCCGGGCAAAAGAGAAATACGAGAAGAGCCTTTTCACCCACAAGGCGCACGGCGACACCCCGCTCCTGGTCCAGGCGGAGAGCGAGCAGATGCAGTCGCGCTTCGTGTGCCAGAAGGTCCTGGAGCTGAGGGAGGAGGGAGTGCCGCTCTGGGACATCGCCGTGCTCTTCCGCTCCAGCTTCCATTCCTTCGATCTGGAGATCGAGCTGGCGCGCCACAACATCCCCTTCGTCAAGCGCGGCGGATTCCAGTTCATGGAGAGCGCCCACGTCAAGGACCTCCTCGCCTACCTGAGGATCCTCTCCAATCCCCAGGACGCCATCTCCTGGAATCGGGTCTTGTCGCTCCTGGATGGGGTCGGGCCGCAGCTCAGTCAGAAGGTGATCGCCTGGGTGCTGGAAGGGACCAGGCCCTGGGAGAGGCTCAAGTCCTTTGAGGCGAGGGATAGGGTCGCCCACGGTTTAAGGACGCTGGCCCAGGTCCTGGAGGCCTCTTCCGAGGAGCTCAGGCCGGCGGAGAAGGCCCAGTACCTCACGCAGTACTACGTCCCCATTCTCAAGCGCAAATATCCCGATGACTATCCCAAGCGGCTGAGAGACCTGGAACACTTCCAGGGCATGACCGAGCGCTACCGGAGCCTGGAGCGGCTGCTCAGCGACATGGCCCTGGACCCGCCGACGGAGAGCGTCGATGGGGTGCTGGCCGTCGATCCGGAGGAGGGACCCCTGGTCCTCTCCACCATCCATTCGGCCAAGGGGCTCGAGTGGCACTCGGTCTTCATCATCTGGGCCCTGGAGGGGCGATTCCCTTCCTATTACAATATCCACACTCAAGAGGAGCTGGAGGAGGAGCGGAGGCTCCTCTATGTGGCGGCCACGCGCGCCAAAGAGAATCTCTTCATCAGCTATCCGATCAGGATCTTCGATCGCTCTCTGCGCATGGTGCTCTCCCGGCCCTCTCAGTTCATCGAGGGGATCCCCGAGGATCTTCTGGAGCCGCTCACTCTGGTGGAAGAGGAGGAAGAGCGCCTGGGATGACGGTCTTACTCAGCGTTGTGGTCTTCGTCAGCGGCGCGGTGCTCATGGCTCTGGAGATCGTCGGCAGCCGGGTCCTGGCCCCTTACTTCGGCAACTCTATCTTTGTCTGGGGCAGCCTGATCTCCGTGGTCCTGGCCGCCTTGAGCCTGGGCTACTATTGGGGCGGATGGCTCTCGGCCCGCAACCCATCCTTTACCCGACTCCTCCTCCTGCTCCTCATCCCCGGGGTGCTGATCTTCTTTCTCCCCTTCCTTTATCCCCAGGTCAATCATTGGATTGCCCGCGTCGATTTCGGCGTCCGGCTCAACCCGTTCATCGCCAGCACCATCTTTTTTCTCCTGCCGAGCATCTTCTTGGGCGCGGTCTCGCCCTACGCCATCCGCCTGAGCGCCACGGCCCTCTCTACGGTCGGAAGCACCGCCGGCACCCTCTATGCCCTATCGACCTGCGGCAGCATCTTCGGCACCCTGTTGACTGCCTTCTATCTGATCCCGCTGATCGGCGTGAGCAGGATCATCCACTCCCTCGGAGCAACGCTCATGCTCCTCGCCCTGGTCGCCCTCCTCTTGGTCCGCCCGCGTGCCGGCAGGGGGCTGGCGGCGCTTCTCTTCCCGCTCCTGATCCCGGCCCTCCCTGCCGCCCCGGCGCGGGCGCAGGTGAAGAGCCTCTTGGTCAAGGACTCCATCTACCATCGCATCCGCGTCGAAGAGGACGAGGAGGCGCGCTATCTCTATTTCGACCGGATGCTCCAGAGCGCCATGACGCTCAAGGATGCCACGGCCCTGAGGCTGCTCTACTCGCGCTATGCCTCGCTGGGATTGGCCTTCAGGCCGGACGCCAAAAAGGCGCTGATCATCGGCCTGGGAGGAGGGTCGATCCCGAAGAAGTACCAGAAGGAGCTTCCCGCACTGGAGATCGACGTGGCCGAGATCGACCCGGAAGTCGTCGAGGTGGCCAGGAGATTCTTCTTCTTTCGCGAGGGGAAGAACCTGCGCGTCCACACCGGGGATGGCCGCCTCTTTCTGACGCGGACGCCGGAGCGCTATGACCTGATCCTGCTCGACGCCTATTACGCCGATGCCATCCCCTTTCACCTCACCACGCGCGAGTTCTTCCGCACTGTGGACCGGAAGCTCACCGCGAACGGCGTCCTCGTGGCCAACATCATCGGCGCCGCCGCCGGACCGGGCAGCAAGCTCGTCCGCTCCTTCCACAAAACCGTGCGCGAAACCTTTCCCCAGATCTATCTCTTTCTCACCCGCAGGACCGACGGGGTGAGCCCGGAGACGGTCCAAAACGTCATCTTCGTAGCCACCAAGGAGCCGAAGAGATTGGAGATCCGGGAAATAGTAAAACGGGCCTCGGCTCTGAATCGGCGCCTCTTCCCTGATCCCATTGAGGACATCGCGGCCTCCTACTACGAGGCGAAGATGGCCGATCACGATGTCCCGGTGCTCACCGATGACTACGCCCCAACGGATAGCCTGCTCCATTATTAGCCTGCTCGTCTCTTCTTCCTGCACCCCTTTGAGTCCCGCGGCTCCGGAGAGGGTGGTGCGGGTCAAAATCGTAGCCGACCGCAAGCTCAGAGAGGAGAACCCGCGCTGGGTCGATGGCGCGGCGCGACTGATCGAGGCGGCCTCGGACTATTTCGCAAAAGAGTTCGGCATCCGATTCGTGGCCCAGAAGATCGGCCCCTGGCCCCTGGCGGAGAAGAGCTCCTCAACGGCCCTCCTCCTCACCCGTCTCAAAGAAGAGGTCCCGTTAAAAGATCAGGACGGGAGCTATGATCTTATCATTGGCCTAACCGGAGAGGCCGTGAATCTCTATTTCGGCGGCCGGGGCCGGGTGGATCGCATCGGAGACTGCCAGCAGGGGCTGGGGAATTATGTGGTCAGCTCCGTCTCTGCGCCCCTGCGCCGCATCGGAGTGAGCCCCGAGTCCGAGCTGGACCTCCTCGCCCTGATCCACGAGCTGGGCCACATCTTCGGTGCAGAACACACCAAAGATATCAACTCCATCATGCACCAGGACTTTGCCTATCGGACGGAGCTTGATAAAAAGAGTCGCGAGGTGATCTTAAAAAATAAGTTTTGTCCGTTTGGAAAGGAATGATGTTAGAGAACATCCGCATCGTTCTGGTCGAGCCCAGAGGCTCGGGCAATATCGGCTCTGTCGCCCGGGCCATGAAGAATATGGGCCTTAGGGATCTGGCCATAGTCGGCAGGGATCGGACCAACACCTTCTGGGCCAGGGCGATGGCCGTCCACGCCGAGGAGGTCCTGAAGGAGGCGCGGCACTTGGGCACGCTGCGCGCGGCGGTAGCCGATTGCGGCCTGGTGGTGGGAACCACCTGCCGGCATGGGCTCTACCGCAGCCACAGCCGCCCTCCGAGGGAATCGGTCCCTGGAATCGTCGCGGCGGCGCGATCTGGCAAAGTCGCTCTTGTTTTCGGTCCAGAGGACCACGGCCTGAGCAACCAAGACCTCAAACATTGCCAGTGGCTGATCACGATCCCGGCCCATCCGGACTACCCCTCGCTGAACGTGGCCCAGGCGGTCATGGTGTGTCTCTACGAGATCTTCCTCGCCGCGGCGAAGAGAGTCCCGCGGGAGCTGATCGCACGTGCACCGGCGGAGAGCATCGAGCGCCTCTTCGACCGGATGCAGCGATCCCTTCTGAAAATCGGCTTTTTGAATCACCAGAATCCCGACCATATCCTTCTCGCCCTGCGCCGCCTCCTGGGCCGGGCCGGCCTGGAGGAGAGGGACGTGCGTATTTTGACTGGCCTATTTCGCCAGATCGCGTGGTATGCCGAGGGAGGTCGGGAGGTGATGCAACAGAAAGAGAAAAAGGGTTTGAAAATTCGCTAGTGCCAGTCCGCCCAAGGAATATATCAGCGGACCGACCTGAAAGGCTGCGAACCGATTAGCCTTTAATTGAGCAAGCTCAGCGCGAAGAGTCATAAAGCCGCCTTCTTTAGATCCGCCTTATTCATCCATTCAAGCCCGATCCGAATCCTCTCGCCTTTGGTGCAATAGAGAGAAGAGCGAGGCGGCTTCTACCTGACTTCTATTTCTTGCCTTTATCTTCAAGGGCCTTCTTCTCCATTTCTTCGACCCCTTTCCGCATGCCCTCGTAGAGCTGCCTTTCCTTCTGAGCAGCGCCCTGAATCCTTTTTTGGACTTCGGCGTCCCTTTCAGCCTGACTCCGATCGTCTCCGCCGCAACCCGACACCGCAGCCGCCAATACGGCAACGAAAAGAGTCCCCAGCAAAGTTCTCATCTAAAACCTCCTTCTCGCACTCCGATAGCAAGCTCACCATTGGACTTATCCTTTTTTTTCTTCTCGACCCCTGCCCTCGCTCCTCTCGAATTCTACCGAATCTTTCGGCAGACTCAGGACGTCAGGAGCTCGATCAAGGGAGCGAACAGATAGTAAGCAGAAGCGAGGGCCACGACCCAAAACAAAATGATCAATATCCATTTCATATCGCCGGTTCAGGCCGGATCATTATAGCGCAATGATGCCGGTGTAACCAGCGACCTCTTCATGGCGGTAAGAGCCTTATGTAGAAAAAGGGGAGAGGCGATTTTCCAATTGGGCCGGTCTGAAAAAACCAGCCTGCCCCTTTGCCTTTTTCCTTTTCAAAGGATAAAGGAATCAAGAGTTGTAAGGGTTAAATAAGAGAATGCCTGGGAGATGCGCGCAGTGTGGATCGAAGACCTATCTGGGCCGGACAACGATACCAACCGACCTGCTTGAGATCCGTAACGTCCCCTGCACGATTTGCCAGGAATGCGGGCATGAGCAGATCGGATATCAGGCCCAGAGAAGAATCGACAAGCTAGTGGAACGAGCGGCCAAAGGGAAACTAAAGGATCGAGTGGTGACAATGTGATGGGTGTTACGGCGCAACTCCCTTCTTTCAAAGGCGTCTATTCCAGGGAGGAGAATAGCGTAAACAGGATTCGATTGAAACTTTGTTTGAGTCGAATCCTGGAGTGAAGTATTGGACTTATCCCCTTTTTGTCCTCCTGGCAACGCTCGAGGACCATAAGGTCCGCGAGCAAAGTCAAAACTCAGTCCTGACCCCAAACCCACCTGCCTGATGCCTGTTGCCTTCTTGATGATTTTGCCCCATTTTACGCTTAACTAACTTCGGCTGGGCTTCCCGATCCGGTCACATCTTTGATTCCGCAACCTCGCCCGGACTGGCTCTCTCCTAGCCGGGATTTTGTATTCATGGCTTTTCAGAATCAGAAGATTGGCAAGTTGAGCCAAGAGCAGCCTTCTAATGGGTGACCCCTGTTTCGATAGAAGCGGCGAGTCATGTCGCCCCGTCCTCGCATTCTCACCCCTTCGATACGGCCCTTCGGGCCTACTCAGGACAGGCGGTGGATCTCCAAGAAGCCGCGAGCGAGCCTGGCAGCCGCGGTGCCGAATACTGTCTGGTGATCAATCAGTGGCATCTGCCTTTATGGCCGCGGGGAGATAGACAGCGCTCCGAGGTCATGCTGTGGGTTACGTGAAAAGACTCCTTTAGATTTCCAAGAGCCAAGAGCGGACCCCTTTCCAAGGGCGTTACAGACGGTCATGGCCGAGGGCTTCGGGCAGGAGAGCATCTGAAGGGAATAACGCGCCTCAACGAGCAGTTCTGAGTTGTTCCCACGGTTGCGTCGATGCACGCACCCATGATAGGGAAAGCTATATTCGGAACCTGAAATGACCATAGCAGTAGCCGTAAGAATAGGATCAGCAGTGATCTTTGCCGCCGACAGCAAAGTGACGACTTCGGGGATTATCGGGCTCGACGAAAAAGGAGACCCAAGGTGGGTGGAGCAAACCTACGACAACGCCACCAAGATCGTCCACGACCCCAGTCAAACGGTCATGGCGATGGTCGCGGGGTATGCAAACATTGGCCAGGAGTCAGCTATGGATTTCATCATGGCCACAGACAGAAGTTTGATGGGATCACACGAGGATCAAGAAAGCGTGCTCTCTGCAGTCGTCGATTCTATGGTGGAGCAAAAAAAGAAATTTTGGCAGAACACGCAGGTCTCAGAGGACGAGTGGCCTGGCCCGACGATTTGGATGGCGGCGCCGTCTTCAACCGGAAAGATTCCTCGTATATGGGAAGTCGATCTCCGCGGGGCCGGGTCGAAAATTTCGGAAATTCTACAAGATCCGGGAATCCGCCTGGAAGGCTCCTACAACGAGGCATTCGGACTTCTTTATGGCTACGAGTGGACGGTGCTGATGGGATTGATGAAAGAATTGGGCATTGACAAAGATAAATTCGGTGAAGCCATGAGAAACCTCAAAGTTCTTCGGCCAGTTGACAAGCTCAGCCTATCGAGTATGCCTCTTCAAGATGCTATAGATTTGGCTGTTTTTCTGGCGACTGTCCAGGTTCAGATGGATCGTTTCTTGCCGGGCACTCCATCTTGTGGAGGACCTATCGATGTGATGGTCTTACGAACTGTTCCGGAGCGTGCTATACTCTGTTTTCCCGGTAAAAAACTCCATCATCCAATCAACCAGCGGTCGGACTGAGGGAGAGCTGTCATGAAGAAGAGTGACGAAGACTTGAAACAAGCCCAAGACGACATGGAACGGCGAAAACGGCTGCTTACGTTTGGGAGAATCCGTCTCGACCCAGAACCAAGAGTTCAGCCTCCCGCCAAGCAAAAGGATCAAGAAAAAGGAAGCTCCAAGGAGCAAGGCGCCTGAACGTCTTCGGGCTCCCTATAGAATAGAGCCGACCCTTGCGGGCATTAGGGTCCTGGTCGTGCTTTGCTTTCTTGCGGGACTGGGTTGGGCATGCCTAAATGCCTTTTCAGCATTTGCTCCCTTAGCCCAATCTGCGGGCACCCTAAAAACTTTCTCGCAAATTCTATCAGTAGTCTAAAAAGCATAAAGCTCACTAGGGCGGAGCCAGTCCGGGCAATGATGCGGAATCAAAAGTTATGACCTGTCTGCGTGTCCGCACAAGCAGGTAGACAGCGCTCCGAGGTCATGCCGTGGAGCACGGGAAAAGACCCCTTTAAATTGTCGAGGCCGAGAGGCCTGACCCGGCGACCGTGCCGGCCTACCACGCTTTGCGCAGGTTCTCCAGGCCTTTGAGATAATCCGCTTCCTCCAGATTGCTTTCCACCCCGTATTCCGCCAGTACGGTTATCATCCGGCCTACGGGCAGGCTTGCGAGTTCCGCCGCTTTCCCCAGCGAAACCTCGCCTTTCTTGTATCTCTCTATAGCCAGCATGACGCGGCCTTTGTATACGACCTCCCGGACGGCTTTAGAGAGGTCCTCTTTCCCTTCCTTGGCCAATTTATGCAGGAAGGCGTAGTCTTCTTCATCCATCCGTATGCTTACCGTTTTCGGCATATCTATTTCACCTCCAGTTTTGATATCGCGTCTTCGACAATCCCCCTTTTGTACCTTCCGTATCTCACAAGGGCAGCCAGCTTGAGATGTGCCTCGTCCTTGCTCACAACCCCTTGCTCATACAGCCGAATCAGGATGTCGATGGCAGTCGTAAAGGGGATTTTCAGCAGCTTGCACGTCTGTATCGCCCTTCCGTCATCTGTGGCAAAGAGTTTAGCCTTGGCGGATAAAGCCAGAGCGATACCCTGTGCCTCACCAAGGCCCAGGAGGAAATCCTCGCGGATCTTGGTGTAAACCCTCTTGCCTTTTAGGCTCCGAACCGAAATCCTCCTGTCTTGGATAGCCTTCCGAATGATCAAACTGTCCATGGAATCCTTTTCTTCGCAAGATTCCCTCTCCACTTCTCGCGGGATAACAACGCTCTGGTTGACCGCAACGAGAAACTCGTCCAGAATCCCTGCCTTTGCCAGCAGGATCAGCGTTGAGGAATTAAAGACAATCATTATGACAATTTATGACGAGTGTAATTATATAAAGGTTTCGTCTGACCAGCAAGGGAGAGGCTTGAAGGGGAGGCGCCTGACCGGCAGGCCTCTGCAAAGACCGCAGGGTGCCCGGCAGATCCTTGCAACGTCGTGGGATTAGGGGTCTTTTACGACGGAAAGCCATCCATACGATAGAATCGGCGAGTCATGCCGCGCCGTCCTCGCATTCTCACCCCTTCGATACGGCCCTTCAGGCCTACTCAGGACAGGCGGTGGATCTCCAAGAAGCCAGGAGCGAGCCTGGCAGCCGCGGTGCCGAATACTGTCTGGTGATCAATCATCTGCTTTTATGGCCGCGCGGAGACAGACAGCGCTCCGAGGTCATGCTGTGGGTTACATGAACAGACTCCGGCCCCCTTTAAATTTCCTGCAAAGGGCAGTGGAGAAGTTGAGCAATGCGCTCAGAGAAGGGCGACGGCCCAAAAAGCCAAAAAGGTCTGGCCCCCTGACCCCCCCGTCTCCGTAGCAGCTTTATCTCTCGGCAGGCGACAGTTGTTAAGGTCGAGTAGGGTAGAGTAGAGGACAGGCTCAACTTTCTTTAGGCTCAACCCTTGGCTGTATCCGCCGTTTCCAGCTTCGTGCCCGTTTAGGGTCATCCTTAGAAAGAAGTCCTGTCCCCCCTCATCAAACCGTACTTGCAGTTTTCCCGCATACGGCTTTCCGATCATCTTCACCTCAAGGCATGCGAGTGCTCCCTCTTGGCCTTGAGATACAGTCCCCGCTGGAGGTCTCTGATCTTCTCAGGTGTTTGTAGCCTCACGGCAATCACCCCTCCTTCCCTCTTTAGGAGACACAATGAAAGTAGGGCGCCTTCCCTCTTCCGGCGTTACCCGGCCTCCTCGGTACCTCTGCGCCCCTCCGACTTCTCGCCCGTAGGGCTCAGTTTTCGGTTGCCCTTATACCCAACCCTTGCGGCCATCACCCGCTACGAACGAGATCTCCCGCGTTACCCAGCACAACTTCCCCCGCATGCCATCCCGACGACCCCGGAGAGCCCACCTGCTTTTCATCTCGGTTAGCCCCACAGATGGCGGCGGCCTTCCCCACTTGACCACAGGGTCGGCACTCTCGTTTTACAAGTCACGAGGCTCTATGGGTTCCCTGGTGGTACGGCCTGCGAGTTTGCGATCCTTTCTGTCAGAAAGTTTTCTCGATCCACTTAGTCCTGAGAGTCGCCCCTCAAAACCGGATCTTCGCTACCAGGGCGAACCGATAATTCCCTGGACCGGACTTTAACCGGCAAGTTGCACCGCTTCCGCGGCATACGGTCAAATCTGCTTTTGGCCTTTTACGTCCTTCCTCAGGTATCTCAACCGCCTCGATAGTGAGCGAGCCAAAGGGGTCGAGCGTTTTGCTGTTTGTTCCTGGCCGCTCTTGACGAGTGTTCGCAATAATACGAACATGCTCGGGAAGTGTCATGCCCAAGGTTGCTGTTGTCTTCTACCGGGAAGACTCTGAGACCGTTCCCGTGCTCGATTGGCTGGACCGGCTTCCCGCCAAAGCGCAGGATAAGTGCCGGGTGCGCATCGAGCGGCTGCGAGATCTGGGCCATGAACTGCACCGCCCGGAAGCGGATTACTTGCGCGATGGCATCTACGAGCTGCGTGTCGGATTTCGGGGCATGAATTATCGTATGCTCTATTTATTTCACGGGCGGGCTGCCGCGGTTCTCGCCCATGGGCTAGTCAAGGAGCGGAAAGTGCCACCGCGAGATCGAGGAGGCGATCCGGAGAAAGTGAAAGTTCGAACTGGACCCGGAACGGCATACTTACAAGGAGGGTTGATCATGCCAAAAAAGAAAAGAAGGCCGACCACGGATGCAGTGGAAATCCTCCATCGCCGCTATTATGAAGGTAAGCCAGAACGGCTTAGCGGCCTGGAGAAAGCGCGGGCCAACGATCAGGTCGCGCGCAAGATCGCCGCCCTGCGGAGGCACGCCGGTCTTAGCCAACGGCAACTGGCACAACTGGTCGGCACCACCGCATCGGTCATTTGCCGTCTCGAAAACGCCGATTATGAGGGCCACTCCCTGGTAATGCTCAACCGCATCGCTGCGGCCCTGAACCGCCGCGTCGAGATTCGTTTCGTCCCAGCGGAACGACGGTCAGCATGAGGCCGGACGCGGGTCTGGCGTCTGGGACCGGGCTGAGAACAGGGTTTTTCAATATTCTCGTGAAGGAAGGGGACTCCTTATGGGACTGAACGATATCGAGATCAAAAAGAGCGCGCTCCTCTTTTTCGATATTCTCAACGGCTACTACCATGCTGCCGAGGCCGGCGCCAAGGCGCGCATGAAGCCGATGGTGGATAATGCCGTGCGCCTGATGAAGACAGGACGGGAGGCCGGGGTCCCCATCTTCTTTGCCCGGGGGAACCATCGCGCCGATAACGCCACTTCTGCCCTGATCCTCACCGACACCAACAACGCCCTGAAGCCCTGGCCTGACGGCGAGGTGACCAGATTCAAACCTCACGTCATCGGCGGCGATTGGAGCTCGCAGGTGATCCCGGAGCTGGAGCCCCGCCCCGATGACTACGACATCCCCAAGTACCGCTGGAGCGCCTTTCACCAGACCTATCTGGATTTGGCCTTACGCGCCCGCGGGATCGATACGGTGATCATCTCCGGCGGCTCGACCGATGTGGGGATCGTCGCCACGGTCTTCTCCGGGAGGGACATGGACTACAACATGATCGTCGTCAGCGACGCCTGCGCGACCTCGCATGACCAGCGCGCTCACGACCTGCTGATGACACTCATCTTCCCGCGCATGTCGAGGGTTCGAACTACCGATCAGGTGCTTGAGATGATCCAAGAGACCAGAAGGAGGACAAAATGACAGCCAACGGAAACGTCAAGTTTGGCACCAGCCACAAGATCAAACAGGTTGGAAGAATGGATCTGCCGGGTGGCGGCCTGGTCGCCGTGGAGAATGGATATGCCTATGTCGGCCATATGGATCCGCCTTACGGGACCTCGATCGTCGATGTGCGCGACCCCAAGCATCCCAAGCTTGTCTCCCAGCTCAAAGTCCCAGAGGGAATACACTCTCATAAAGTCAGAGTCAGCGGGGACGTGATGCTGGTCAACTACGAGAGGTACAAATCCAACAGAGAGGCGCAGGGAGGACTCAAGATATTCGACATATCCAACAAAGCCAGGCCGCGGGAGATCGCATTCTTCAAGGCTGCAGACAAAGGCGTCCACCGCTTCACCTTTGACGGGAGGTATGCCTACCTCTCCCCGGTCATGGAGGGATACGTCGGCAATATCGTCATGATCCTCGATCTTAAAGATCCATCCCGGCCGGAGGAGGTTGGACGCTGGTGGATGCAAGGGCAATGGATCGGAGGCGGCGAGACACCGACCTGGCAAGGTACCGATCACCGCTGCCATCACCCGATCAGAAGAGGAGACCGGCTCTACGTGAGCTACTGGCACGGCGGGTTCGTCATCCTGGATATATCCGACATGAGCAAACCTAAGTTAGTCAGCCATCTCGACTGGAGCCCGCCCTATCCCTCCCCCACGCACACGATCCTGCCTATGGCGAATAAGCTGATGGGTCGGGACATTATAATTGTGACCGATGAGGAAACGGAACAGAAACTCGCCCCCATGCCGCCGGCCTTTCTGTGGGTGGTGGACATCACGGATGAGCGCCGTCCCACTCCGATCTCCACCTTCATGGTTCCCTACGACGGCGAATCAACGCACGTCAATCGTTTCGGCGCCCATCAGCCCGCCGAGCAGGTCTATGACGACACTCTCTATGTCACATGGTTTGCCGGCGGACTGCGCGCTATCGACTTCTCGAATCCTTACCAGCCGAAAGAGGTCGGTTACTATATTCCCTTTCCCGGCAAAGGGCAGAAGACGGTTCAAAGCAACGACGTCTTCCGCCGCGACGACGGCCTGCTCTTCCTCATCGACCGCTACGATGGCTTAGAGATCTTGGAGAGTCAGATATAAAGGATAGGGGAATGGAGATGAAACTTTACAACGTCGCTTACTCAGGCAACTCCTATAAAGTCCGTCTCCTAATGGCCCAGCTCGGAATTCCCTGCACGATCGTCGAGGTAGACATCCTCAAGGGTGAAAGCCGCACGCCGGAGTTTTTGCAGATCAACCCCAACGGCCGCACGCCGGTGCTCGACGACAACGGCTTCGTCCTTGCCGAGTCCAATGCG
>Ga0184640_10000110_pt1 | contig 19320 bp, 13 predicted proteins | sample PLM31_200_b2_FD_133161 | JGI IMG/M metagenome (GOLD analysis project Ga0184640, IMG submission 133161) | Groundwater sediment microbial communities from an aquifer in East River, Colorado, USA - PLM3-1_200_b2 | ecosystem: Environmental > Terrestrial > Soil > Riparian zone | place: USA: East...
CTCCGGCTCATCTTTTTTTGCCGAGATGAGCCGAACGACATCTTCGTTCAATCCCGGCGCCACGGTGTCCGCCTCGATGTCGGTGATAAAGCCGTACTTGTATTCGCGCCGGGTCAGATCTTCCAGTGTGTTGTTAGCTGTCTTCATGTTTCTAATTCCTAAATCCAGTTAAACCGTGAACGACGCCCCACAGCCACAGGATTTCTTCACGTTAGGATTCTGAAAGACGAATCCGGATTGCATCAGTTCATCCTTGAAGTCGAGCTCGGTGCCGCTTAAATAAAGTAAGCTCTTCAAATCCACAAAAACTTTCGCGCCGTCCTTCTCGAATACCTTATCGGTCGCTTTGGGCATGTCGAAATCGACCTTGTATTGCAGCCCCGAGCAACCGCCGCCGACAACTTTCACTCTCAATCCTTGTCCGTCCCGACTCTCGGCGGCAATCAATTCTTTGATTCGCGTCGCGGCTCGATCCGTAACGCTAACGCCCATGGCCATGGATCACGTCCTTCCTCATCCAGCGTCTAGGACACCGGCTGCTGTTGTTTGAGCTCGGCATCTTGACGTTTTTGCATCTTGGCTTTTTTTGCCTTGTACAGCGGTGAATTTTCTCGCAATCGGCGCACCTCCTCGACGACCCGTTGAATCGTGTAGTCGATCTCCTCCGCCGTGTTAAAGCGACCCAAGCCAAAGCGCAGCGAGGTGTGCGCCAGTTCATCTTCCAAGCCGATCGCTTTTAACACGTAAGAAGGCTCCAGACTCGCCGAGGTGCACGCCGACCCCGTCGAGACGGCGATTTCTTTTAAAGCCATCAAGAGCGACTCGCCTTCGACGCAAGCAAAGCTCATATTCAGATTGCCCGGCAGTCGCTCGAGCGCATGACCGTTAATGTAAACTTCGTCGAGCTGACGAAGTATGCCGGCTTTGAGCCGCTCCCTCAGCGCCGTGATTCGTTCACCCTCACCAGCCATTTCTTTTTGTGCCAGCTCGCAGGATCGTCCCAAACCGACGATGCCCGGGACATTCAATGTTCCGGATCTCATACCTCGCTCATGGCCACCGCCGTCGATAATCGCGGCTAGCTTGACCCGCGGCTTGGACGAACGAACATAAAGCGCGCCGATTCCCTTGGGACCGTACATTTTATGCGCCGTGAGCGATAACAGATCGATGCCCATTTGCTCCACGTTGATCGGAATCTTGCCGACTGCCTGGGTCGCATCGGTATGAAAGAGAATCCCCTTCTCCTTTGCCAAAGTGCCGATTTCTTTTATCGGCTGAATCGTGCCGATCTCGTTATTCGCCGCCATGATCGATATCAAAATCGTTTTTTCCGTCAGCGCGTCACGCAGCCGCTGAAGCTCGATGATCCCGTGCGAATTTACCGGCAGATATGAAATCTGCAAGCCACGCTTCGCCAAGACCTTGCAGCTGTCCAAGACAGCTTTGTGCTCGGTCACGCAGGTGACAATGTGGTTGCCCTTATCACGGTACGATTCGGCGATGCCTTTAATCGCCAGGTTGTCGGATTCGGTAGCGCCGCTGGTAAAGACAATTTCCCGCGGCGACGCCGCACCGATCAATCGGGCTACCTGCTCACGGGCCAAATCGACGGCAGCCTCCGCTTCCCAACCGAAAGTATGGCTCTTGCTCGCCGCGTTTCCGAACCTTTCGCAAAAGTAAGGCAACATGGCGTCCAACACCCGTGGATCCACCGGCGTGGTCGCGTGATTGTCGAGATAGACTGGAGTCTTAATCATGAGCGTGTTTAAGTCGTTATTTCTGTCCGCGAACCATTACAGACCGTTTTAGTCTGATATAAAGCTAACCGATACGCCGGACCGAGTCAACAGTCAAAGCAAACATGCTAAATATCTAATATTTAACGATTAATCGAGCCCGATGAAAGTGCGCTATCGGATTTCTGAGAGCTCCCATCGTCCCGCTACAACATTTTTTTCAGATATTGTCCGGTAGCAGAGTTTGGCACTAGAGCAACCTCTTCAGGCGTCCCCGTGGCCACTATCTCACCACCCGACGGACCCGCCTCGGGTCCTATGTCAATGACATGATCAGCGCTCTTAATGACATCCAAGTTATGCTCAACGACAACAATGGTGTTCCCTAAAACAGTTAGACGAAATAGCAGTTCCAAAAGTTTATGGACATCGTCAAAATGCAGTCCGGTGGTCGGCTCATCGAGAACATAAAGCGTTTTTCCCGTCGATCGTCGCGCCAATTCGCGCGCCAGCTTAACACGCTGGGCCTCACCGCCGGAGAGTGTTGACGCGGATTGTCCAAGGCACAGGTATCCCAAGCCAACATCGCGTAGAGTTCGCAACCGATCAGAAATGGCAGGAATATTGTTGAGCAGTTCCAGCGCTTGATCGACGGTCAAATCGAGAACGTCGGCGATGCTCAGTCCTTTGAATTTGATCTCCAAAGTTTCACGATTGTAGCGCCGGCCCTTGCATACGGAACAAGTTACGAAGATCTCCGGCAGAAAATACATTTCGACTCGGGTTACGCCGTCACCGGCACACGCTTCGCAACGGCCGCCGTGCGCATTGAACGAAAATCGCTCGGCCTTATAGCCGCGCACGCGAGCCTCAGGCAGCTGCGCAAAGAGCTCGCGCAGGTAATCATGGAGCCCGGTATAGGTCGCGGGATTGGAACGCTGCGTGCGCCCGATGGGCGCCTGATCGACACCGATCACCCGGTCGAAGCGTTCCCAGCCGACCAACTCTACGTTCGAAGAATCATCTAATAATTGCCGCTGCAGCCGTTGTGCCACGCCGGAAAAGAGTACTTCCATGACCAGTGTGCTTTTGCCCGCCCCGGAAACTCCGGTGACGCAGGTTATGGCACCGATGGGAATCTCGACCGAGACGTTTTTGAGATTGCGCGAGCGAGCGTTTTTGATCTTCAGGACTTCGCCGCTACCTTTTCGACGTTCCGTCGGCAGAGAAATCCCGCTGGTTCTCGCCAGATACTGTCCCGTGCGCGAAAGGGGATTGCGCTGCACTTCTTCAGGAGTTCCCTGTGCTACCACTTGACCGCCGTGAATGCCCGCGCCCGGCCCCATGTCGATCAGATAGTCAGCGTCCAAGATCGTGTCCAAGTCATGTTCGACGACGACGACTGAATTGCCGGCGTCGCGGAGTTGCTTGAGAAGCGACAGCAGCTTGCCGTTGTCTCTCTGGTGTAGTCCGACACTCGGCTCATCAAGTATGTAAAGCACTCCAGCTAACCCGGCACCTATCTGGGTTGCTAGGCGCACCCTTTGCATCTCGCCTCCCGAAAGTGTCTCAGACGATCGATCCAAGCTCAGATAGCCAAGACCCAATTGCATGAAGCAACGCAGTCGGCTCAAGATCTCGGTCGCGATTTTCTGTCCGACGATTTTATGTTCTTCGGCAAATTGCAGCCTGACGAAAAAATCCAGCGTATCAGCGACGGGCCAGGCAGCGATCTGGCTAATTTCATGACCGGCGATCCGCACCGATCGGCTTGCTTTGTTAAGCCGGGTTCCGCCACACTCGGGGCAGGGCTCGGTGCTTTCACCGCCAGGCGATTTTTTACGACGCTTTCCTTTTCCGATAATCACACCCAGTCCGCCGCAAGTCGGGCAAGCCCCCAGGGGACTGTTAAATGAGAAAAGACTCGGCGTGAACTCGGGGACGACGCTGCCGCACTGCAGACAAACGAATTTCTGGCTGAACAGCAACGGCGGGCTGGATCTGTGATCGTTTTCAGCCAGAACGTCGACTTTAACGACTCGGTCGCCGTGGCGCGACGCGACCTCCAGAGAATCCGCCAGGCGCTTTTCAATTCCTTCTCGCAACACCAGTCGGTCGATAACGAGGTCGAGCTGACGAGGTTCTTTACCGTCGAAATGAAAATCGTCGGCAAGCTCGTGTATCTCGCCGTCGATCATCACCCTGGTGAAACCTAATCGCGCCAATTCCCCCAGCCGTTGGTTAACATTACCAGAGCCCGGCAGCGCAATCGGAGCTAAAATCAAAATCCGTGTCTGCGCCGGCAGCGCCAGCAGATGATCGACGATTTGCTCGACGGTGTACGCTTTGATCTCGCTGCCGCACTCGCTGCAAGTTGGTTGTCCGACTCGGCCAAAGAGCAGCCGCAGATAATCATAGACTTCGCTGAACGTGCCGACGGTAGAACGAGGATTGGTCAGATTTGTCTTTGGTTGAATTGCGATCGTCGGCGGCAACCCGTCGATCGAGTCGACGTCGGGCTTCTCCATTTGGCGCAGCAGCTGCCGCACGTCGGCGCCAAGCGATTCCAAGTAGCGCCGCTGTCCTTCCGCGTAAAGCGTATCGAACGCCAAGGAGGATTTTCCCGATCCCGATACGCCGGTGATCACAACGAACCGGTCGCGCGGAATCTCGACGTCGATGTTCCGGAGATTGTGAACCCGCGCGCCGCGAATGATAATCGCGCCCGCCATGGTGAGCTCTATTCTTTTTCGAACTCCCGGAGCTTGTTCTCGACGAGAGCGCGGTACTCATTGAGTTTTGCGTCGGACTTGGCTTCGAAGCGGAGCACGAGCGCCGGCTCCGTATTGGAAGCGCGAATGAGTCCCCAGCCTTCGGGAAACTGCACGCGCACGCCGTCGATGTCGATCACATCGTAATGCCGGCGAAAATATTGCGTGGCTTTTTGAGCGATCAGAAATTTTCGCTCATCGGGACAATCGACGCGAATCTCCGGTGTCGACACCGTCTTCGGCAAGTCGGCGAGCAACATTGACAAAGGTTTTGTCGAGTTAGCAAGAATCTCCAACAAACGCAGCGAGGCGTAAATCGCATCGTCGTAGCCAAAATAGCGTTCTTTGAAAAACATGTGCCCGCTCATCTCGCCGGCCAGCAGCGCTTGGGTCTCTTTCATTTTCGCTTTGAGCAACGAATGGCCGGCCTTCCACATGATCGGCCGGCCGCCGTTTTTCTTGATATCGTCGTAAAGTCGCTGGGAACATTTCACTTCGGAAATAATAATCGCGTTGGGATTCCGTTTGAGAACATCGCGCGAAAATAGAATCAACAATTCATCACCCCACAGGATATTTCCTTGCTCGTCCACCGCGCCGATCCGGTCGGCATCGCCGTCGTAGGCAATCCCTAGATCGGCCTTTTCATGCTTCACCTTCTCGATCAGCATGGCTAAATTTTCCGGCACGGTGGGATCGGGATGATGAAACGGAAACTTCGGATCCGGCTCGCAAGCGATTTCCCACACCTTGCAGCCGAGCTGTCGGAAAATCGGCGGCGCCACCGGGCCGCCGACACCGCTGCCGGCGTCGACAACGACTTTTAGCGGGCGCGCCAATTTGGCTACGTCCGCGAGGAGATACGCGTGATAAGGCGCGACGATTTCATAACGCTCCATTTTGCCGCCGGCCTTTTCGCGGAACTCATTTCGTTCCATCTTCATGCGGATCTCTTGGATCTGCTGGCCATGCAGCGTATCTTTGCCGAGACAGATCTTAAAGCCGTTGTATTCGGCTGGATTGTGGCTCGCCGTGATTTGAATGCCGCCGTCGACGTCGAGATGGAATAGAGAAAAATAGAGTAGGGGCGTCGGACAGATGCCGATGTCGTAGACGTGCAGCCCCGCTGAGACCAATCCCTCAATCACCGCTTCGGCATAGACATCGGACGTCGTCCGGCAATCGCGGCCGACTGTTAATCGCGTACCGCCCTTCGCCGCGATGGCAGTGCCATGGACTTTACCGAGCAGAAGCGCAAACTCCTTATCGAAATCCTGCTCTGCTAGGCCGCGAATATCGTATTCGCGAAAAACAGTTGGGTTCATTCTCTTCTGTGCTCCATTTTTTGGCGCGCCAACCGTGCCGCCAAGAGGATGGCTTCTTTCATGCTGGTCTCGTCCGCTTTCCCGGTTCCGGCGATGTCGTAAGCGGTACCGTGATCCACCGATGTCCGAATAAACGGCAAACCAAGCGTCAGCGCCACGCCGCCGAAGAAATGGTGCAGCTTGAGTGGAATCAGCCCCTGGTCATGATACATGCAGACGACGGCGTCGTAATCGCCGCGCGCGGCATGATGAAATAGACTGTCAGCCGGCAACGGGCCGTGCACAACAATGCCTTTTCGCCGTGCCGATTTTACCGCGGGCGCGATGATTTCGATTTCCTCCCGGCCGAAAATGCCTTCCTCACCACCATGCGGATTGAGCGCTGCGACCGCGATGCGCGGCCGCGCGATGCCAAAGAAACTTTTAAGGCTTGCGTGAGTGAGCTCGACCGTGGCTTGAATGTTTGCCCGCGTCAAGCTGCGCGCAACTTTGGTAAACGGAATATGGCCGGTAACAGGGACAACGCGCAATTTCGCGCCGATGAGCATCATGCGGCATTCAGCGGTCCGACTGAGCTCCGCCAACAGCTCCGTGTGGCCGGGGTAATTGTAGCCCGCATCGATGAGACTGCTCTTGCTGATCGGCGCCGTGGCCACGGCGTCGGCGGCCTTTGACAACGCTAATTTCGCGGCAACCCTGATATAGCTGAAAGCCCCGTGGCCGCCGGCCCGTGATGGAATTCCGTAACGCGACTGCTTCGCCCTTAATGCAGAAAGTGGACAGACGACGAAAGCGCTCGGATGGTCGAGCATCGGCAAGAGTGGCAGCCCTTGCTGCCAACAAATCAACTTCGGATACGTTTTTCTGCCCCCATGAGTCCGTTGCAGCACGCCCCAATCGCCGAGGATCAACGGCCGCGAAACTTTCTTGATGATCGGGTCGGCAAGCGCCTTTAAAATCACCTCGGCACCGATCCCCGCCGGATCGCCCATGGTAACGGCGACAATAGGTTTACGCGGCATACATCAAAGAACTTGGCACAAGAATGGTTGCGCCGATTATCGGCGGTTGGTATTGCCCAGGCAAAGGACTACGGCTTTTTCGAGGAAAAAGGATTCAGCGAGTCAAGGATTGTGGAGAATACTCCTTTGCTCGAATCCTGCGGTGGCGGCGGGGGAGTTAAAATATCTGGAGCGTCTTCGACGTTATCTGTGGTAAAAAGCGGCACTCCGAATACACTGACGACACTCTTCCCCGACAAAGGACTCTTTTTATCCTCATCTTCAAAAGGAGTCTCCTTGACGATATAGGAGAAGGGGTTGAAGTAACTCATGACTGACCGGTCTTCGCGGCGAACCGGCCGCGTCGACTTCGCCATCAGTGTATCCATCGTTCCTTCTTTTGAGTCTTCCGGTTTGAAAACGACGTTGGCCACTTTAATGTCGACTTTGTGTTTTCGTCGCAAGTCGGCCTTAAGCCATCGCGCGAAGCGTTCCTGCAGCGCCTTATTCAAAAGCTCTTCTTTGATTCGAGGCGCGACGGCGCTAAGCGGCACCACTCCACCGTCCTCGCGGCCCTCGAGCTTTACGATGTGCACACCCATGCTGGTGCGAAACGGTTCGCTCACTTGACCAACCTTAAGCTTTTGAAATGCGACCTCTTCGATTCCGGCAATCAGCGTACCCCGATTAACCCAACCGATCTCGCCGCCATCGTTGCGCCCTGCGCCTTCGGAATACTCGCGAGCCAACACCGCAAAATCCTCGCCGGAGGCAATCCGCTGATAAAGGTCTTTGCCCTTTGCCATGGCGGTCTGGACTTGCTCGGGCGAGGCGCTCTCGGCGAGCGGCAGCAAAATATGGCGGATGCGTGCCCTTTCATTGCCGCGATAATTTTTCGTATTGAGCTTGTAGTAACGTTCGACATCTTCGTCGGTGATATTGACCTTTCTTCTCACCTGACGATCGATGATCTCGCTCTTTTCCATCTCCGCCTTGACCGACGCCCTATAGCTGGCTAACGTCATGCCGTCTCTGCTTAGCGCAATTTTTAGATCCTCATCGGTTAGACGATTGCTTTTCTTGACCTGCTCGATGTAACGGTTGATCTCATCGTCGCTAATGCTGATGCCGGCCTCGCGAACTTCGACTTCCAGCAGTTTGTCCGTAACAAATTGCTCCAAAACTTCCCGGTCGCTGGCGTTGATCTGATTTAGGTCGCCGCTCGGAAAAGCACGACCCATTTTGGTCTTTGCGTAAGCATTTAGGTTCGACAAGGTGTAGGGCTCGCCGTTGACAACCGCAATCAATTGCTCGACAACCGCAGCCGCCGCAGTGTGGGGGAAAATGATCAGTAAGGATAGCAGGAGGCTTTTTCTAATTGCTTGCCTCAACATGGAAACTCCGAATCTCAGCGAATGGAAGAGACCACTAAACTGCTAGCATACTCGATTTTAAAAGCCAAACTCGCCACGCCTAGCCGGATTATTCATGCTCAGAGGATAAATGACGACACTGTGGAGCCGACCGAGGGGGAAGCCCGGAGAGGCAAAGGCGTCCGACTCTACAGCCTCAACGACTTCTTTGGGGCTCGCCTAGACAATGGCGATCACTCCCTGTCCGTCGCTGTACCACCGCCGGTTTGTCGTGAGCCTCAAGGCACAGGCCTATCGCCTTTGACTCGGAGGGCTTACCCCTAGGCCAGCGGCAAAGTCTGAATAATCCGGGCTAGCCGGATCGCTGTATCCGTCGGCGGCGTGGGCATCTGGCCGAGGCCGGCTGATAATATAACGGCCCGCAGCGCTCACCCGCGCAGCGTTTCCTCGTGAAAACCTCGAGGCGCCGGAATTTCCTCAATCGAGCTCAATAATTCCGCCACCTCATTCATCAACGCTTCCCACTCCTGACTCTTCGGTGTAAACGACAGGCGGCCGTCCGGTGATAGACGAAAACGACCCTTCTGCTTGTGAATCAGCTCCAGGAGCTTTTCGACTTTAACCGGCGATTCGGGATGGAACAGCATAAACACTTTGCCGTCCGATGCGCTGATCTGCTGAACCAGAAATGCTTTCAAGACGCGCCGTAGGTTCATGACGAGAAATAGATTCTCGACGACCGTAGTGTAGGGGCCGAAGCGGTCTTTGATTTCCTCTTTTGACTCTTCCAGCTCCAATCGGTCGCGCAGACTCGCCAGGCGCTTATAAAAATACAATCGCTGATTGGCGTCGGGAATATAACTCTCCGGAAAATAGGCCGGGATGCTCAAGCGAATCTCCGGCTCGATTTCCGGCGCGATTTCTTCGCCCTTCAGTTCTTTCACCGCATTTTCCATCATCTCGGTGTAAAGCTCGAAACCCACCGCGGTGATTTGGCCGGACTGCTGCTCGCCGAGCAGGTTGCCGGCGCCGCGAATTTCCAAATCATGAAGGGCGAGTTTAAATCCGCCGCCGAGCCCGTCGATCTCCTGGAGGGCGCGTAGCCGCTTCTCGGCGTCCGGCGTGATCGCCTTCTCGCCGGGAATGAGCAGATACGCGTAGGCATGCCGATGCGAGCGTCCAACCCGTCCACGCAGCTGATAGAGTTGCGCCAATCCGAACTGGTCGCCGCGGTTGATGATAATCGTGTTGGCATTGGGAAAATCGAGGCCGGACTCGATGATCGCCGAGCAAACCAGGACCTGGGTCTTATTCTCGGAGAATTCGAGCATGACTTTTTCCAACTCTTTAGGTCGCATCTGACCGTGCGCCACTGCCATTTTGGCCTCAGGGACAAGATCGGCGAGTTTCAAAGCCAGGCGGTCGATGGTTTCGACGCGGTTGTGGAGAAAGAAGACCTGCCCGCCGCGCTCGATCTCGCGCAGGATCGCATCGCGAATCAAGCGCTCGTCGTAGCGGGTCACATAGGTCTGAATCGCCAACCGGTCCATCGGCGGCGTCTCAATGATACTCAAGTCACGGATGCCGACCAGCGACATATGCAGCGTGCGCGGGATCGGCGTCGCCGTGAGACTCAAGACATCGACCAGTTGGCGGAATTTTTTGAGCCGCTCCTTATGCACGACGCCGAAGCGGTGCTCTTCGTCGATGACCACCAGGCCCAGGTCTTTGAACTCGACATCTTTTTGCAACAACCGGTGCGTGCCGATAATGACATCTACCCGCCCTTTGACCGTGTCCTGCAGCACCTGAGCGATTTCTTTGGTTGTTAAAAAACGGCTGACCATCTCTACACGGACGGGATGATTGCGCAAGCGATGGCGAAAAGTTTGTAAATGCTGTTGCGCGAGGATGGTCGTCGGCGCGAGCACCGCGACCTGCTTGCCTCCCTCGACGGCGAGGAAAGCCGCGCGCATCGCCACTTCGGTCTTACCGTATCCGACGTCGCCGCAAACCAAACGGTCCATCGGTTTTTTACCCTGCATGCCCGTAAGGGTTTCGTCGATGGCGCGCTGCTGATCGGGAGTTTCTTCGTACTCGAAAGCGGCCTCGAATTCTTTGTACATGTTGTCGGGCGGTGCGAATGCTGTGCCCGCGCGCGCCTCGCGCAACGCATACAATTGCACCAACTCCTCGGCCATCGCGAAAATTGATTTGCGCGCCTTGGCTTTGACTTTTTCCCACGCCGTCCCGCCCAATCGATCGAGGGCCGGGTGCGCACCGTCGCCACCGATGTATTTCTGCACCCTATTGATGCGGTCGACGGGCAAATAAAGACGATCGCCGGCTTCGTACTCCAGGTGCAAAAACTCGCCCTCCACGCCGGCGACTTTGAGAAATTTTAGGCCGCGATAGACGCCGATGCCATGGTCCAGGTGAACGACGTAATCGTCTTGTTTGAGCTCGCTCAAACTGGTCAGGAAATGGCTTGGATAATTCTTCGTGGCGCTCGCCGGTTGACGTTTGCGCGTGCCGAAGATTTCGTCAAAGGTAACCAGGACGAGCCGAGTTTCCGGTAAACGGAAGCCTTGATTGAGTTGGCCACGTACGATCACACGCGAAGCATCCGCGTGTCGCAGAATGGTCGGCAGCGGTTCTTCCGCGAGCGAGAATTGCCAATCGTAATTGCCCAAAAGTTCTCTGAGCCGCGTCGCGTCGCCCTTGGTCGGCGCGACGAAGATGACCTTCTCTTTTTCCCAAGCCTTGAGTCGATCGACTAAAGGAGCGAGAGAAGCCTCCTTTCCATGCAGAGCGGTTTCCTGACGAATATCGGTGGTGAGATAGCTTTCGACGGTGAGTGTGGTTTCTTGTGCCCGCTCCGAGGCCGCCATGATCGTGAGCGACTCGCCACTGACCTGAGAGAACGGTTGCAGCACGTCGCGCCATTGATGTTCATTCAGATAGAGCGTCTCCACTGGAGCCACTAAGCGGCGCTCTTCCTTGGCCTGCTCGTTGCGCTCATAGGCGAGTTGACCGAATCGTTCGGCTTCAGCTTCAACTCGATCGGCGCCATCGAGCCAAATCAGCGTGTCGGATGGGAGATAGGAAAACAGCGGAGCCAAGGCCGAACAGAAATAAGGCGCCAGAAATTCAATTCCCGGAAACGGTATCGCTTCGCGCACCGATTCGAGCAGATTATTTCTTTCCCGCCGATCCATTTCCAATTCCAGCGCCCGTTTCTCTAGCCGGCGTACGGCGTCGTCTACCGGCGTTCCCTTCAGCGAGAATTCTTTCATCGGCAGCAGCAGCATCTCTTCTTGAACTTGCTCCGTCCGCTGCGTCGATGGATTGAACTCGCGGATCGATTCGACTCGGTCGCCGTCGAATTCCAGACGAAGCGGTCGTGCGTATCCCGGCGAGAACAGATCGACGATGCCGCCGCGCACGCTGAAATCGCCGCGCTCTTCGACGAGCGGGACGTTTTGGAAACCCCATTGCACTAAATGCTCGAGCAGATCGTCGCGCGCCAAGTCTTGTCCAGCGACCAGATAAAGATAGGATTGCTTGAGAGTTTCTTTGGAGATGACCTTTTGCATCAAAGCGGCCGGGGTGGCAATCAGAATCGGCGCCGGCTCTTCGACAAGCTTGTAGAGAGCTTCCAAGCGACCCGCTATATCGTCGGGATGCGGTGATAAGTTTTCGAAAGGCAGCACTTCCCATGATGGAAGCAAATGCAGCCGCTTGCGAAACGGCGCGAGAGAACGTTCCTCACCGAGAAAAAAAAGCAGATCGTCGTAAAGCTTCTCCGCCTCGTGGGCGCTCGAGGTGATGGCCAGAATCGGCCGCCGCACGCGCGCCGCCACCAGCGATAGCACATAGGCCCGCGCGCCGCCTTGCAGGCCTTGAATGCGTTTACCGCCCGTCCATGTTCCGCGCAGGAACGCTTCGAGACGATCCGTCAGTGCAAGATCTATCATGGGAAGAAGCTGAAACGTTGAATTTGAATTTTCGGTATGTTCACCGCGGAAGATTGAGACCCCGCAGGTTCGGCCGCGTCCGCCCACGCCGCCGCGGTTTGGCAAAGATCTTTCACGCGAACTTGCAGAAACGCAGGCTGATAATTCTCAAAGCGAATCAACACTTGATGGATCATCCGCACCGGCCCTTTGATTTCACCGAAATCGCAGAACAATCGGAACGCGGCGGCAAGCTGAATTAGGCCCTCGATAAACGGCTTATTGGCGTCCTCGGTCTCGCGATAAAATCCTTCTAAAATTTCGTGACATTCGAAGAATCGCCCGTCGTTAAACAGACGTATACCCTCTCGCAACCGAGCATCCATAGGTTTACTCAAGGAGTTAAGCTACCAGCTTCCTAAAAAGCGCTCAAGGTTGGAATTGAAACTAAAATATTGAGCTAAGCTGAATTATTTTTCTTGGCCGGCCCAAAGCCGTTTGTCATAATCGGCAATCGCCGGTACCGACGCCACCCAGATGCATCCGTCGGAAATCGCAAGAAGTAACGCAGAAAGAGCGAAGGAAACTAAATAGCTGCCGGTCCAATCGTGAAAGGCGCCGCCCAGATACGAACCGAGCGCGCCGCCCACTCCGACGGCAACGGTCGAATATCCGAGGATGGAGCCAAAGCCTTTGCCGGAAAAAATGTCTGCGGTGAGCGCCGAGAAAATCACCGCACGCGATCCGAAACCGATGCCAAAAAAAATCACGTAAACATACAAGAGCCAGGCTTGACTCGGATCGCGCAACATCATTAACGCACCGACCCCGACAACGGTCATCGCGATATTGAGCGTGTAGGCCGCCTGTTTGGACAATCGATCGGCGATGTAGCCGAATATAACCCTGCCGAAACTGCTGGTAATTCCGGCGAGACCGAAGATGGACGCCGACAAGAGCTTGCTGAAGCCGACGTCGACCACGTGGGCGACCTGATGCGTGACGATCACCGTCGTCCCTGACGCGGCGGCAATACGGGAAATAAATAGCATCCAGAATTGCAAACTCTGCAGGGCCAGCTTCGCCGTCCACTGGTTTTCTCCCTTCTCGGCGGTGCGATGACGGAGTCTCTCACCATGCGGACCATGCTGGTAGAATACCCACACGAGCGGTAAAAGCCCCACCAGGACGATACCCGCATAAATTTCGAATGCCCGCGCCCAGCCATAATTAGAAATCAACCACTCACTCAACGGTGCGAGCAACATGATTCCCACTCCGGTACCCGCGTACACCACGCCGATCGCCGACGCCCGCTTGGAAGAAAACCACTCGGAGATCAGAAATACATGGGGCACCATGCCGGCGAAGCTGAAACCGACGGCGAGGATCAGTCCGAAGCAGATGTACAGCTGCCAGAGGTCCGTAACCCGGCTGCTGAGAAACAGTCCGATAACGAGGGCCAGGCAACCGGCGATGGAAATCTTTTTCGTGCCGAAACGATCTAAAAGGTGTCCGACGACCGGCGAGAGCAACGCGTCCACAGTGAGAACGATAGAAAAAATACCCGCGGTCGCGCCTCGACTCCAGCCAAAGGTATCCAATAAGGCAACGTTGAAGACGCCAAAGGAAGAATGGATGCCGCGGGAAAAACCGAGAACGACGAAAGCAACGCCGGCGACGAACCAAGGTGTCGGTGAGATGCGCATGTTGGAAAAAGCAGATTTCTCATTAGCAGAGAGATTCACGACTCTCAAGACGACGGCAAAAAGAATTCAATTCACAACGATGCGAAGCATTTGACCATGGTGAGCAGCTTTGTTATTGCGCGTTTTGGCCGGCACGAGACGAGTCGGTGGAAACAAATCTTGTGTTTTTTCCGCGGCGCGCCTATTCTACAGGCGTTTCCTATGAGATTTACTCCACTGACTGTGGCCGTTGCGCTTCTATGGGTCGCCGCCTGTGCGACTTTAGAGTCGCAGAGCGATTTTTTGACTGGTCGGCGCGCCCTCTTGAGAGGCGAACCCGATAACGCTCTTGCTTCTTTCGAACGCGTCGCGCGCACGAATCCCGCATACGTCAGCGAATCGGTATCCCCACGACGAAGTATTTGGACTTACGTCGGCCGCGCGCAGTACAACTCCGGCAGATACAACGAAGCCAAGTCCGCGTTCGAAAAAGCCCTGTCCCTACTGAACGAGGACTATGTCGCGAGATTATATTTCGGTTTGACGCTCCTCCGCCCGTCGGGCGCGAGATCGCCAACCAACGCGTTCAACTTGCAGGAAGTGACGTACGCGCTGCGCGAAGGCGTCGAGCCGAAAAGAGTTGCAACGTTGGCGCGCGAGCGCGGCGTCGCCTTCGATTTGAGCAAAGAAACCGAAAGCCAGTTGCGCACTGCCGGCGCCGACAACTTTCTTCTGAACGAGCTGAAAAATATCCGGGCGGACGGCGCCAAGCAAAACAAGACGAGTGATAATCAAAGAATTCAAGCCGGCAAGGAATTGACTGCCGCGCTCAACGGGTTGCGCGAATGGCTGGATTATACCGTCGCCTATACCTCGCAGGGAAAATTTTGGGATCCCTCGCAGGAAATCCGCAATCAAATTCAACTCTGCCTCAAGCAACTTGCCGCCCGCCCGACGGACTGGGATTCTCTCATTTCAAATGCGGAATCGGTTGGATTCAGGCTGGAAGAAGAGAATGATCGCGCCCGCCGTGATGAAGCCGCGGAACGCGAACGCCAACTCAGACGGTAACAGCTACTCTCCGCGTCGCTTCGTTGCCTTTTAACAGTTTGGTTTATTGCTCAGGACTTTTTCCGCGTTGCAGGCTCTTTTCGTCTGGTCAATTTCCGTCCTGATGTCGTCGTTTAAGGCGTCGATCGCTTTCGCCCTGTCGAGCTCCGCCAACGCGGCGGCGTAATTTCCCTGCTCGCGAAAAGATTTGGCACGATTGATATATGCCGAGATTCTCGCTTTCGACTGTTCCGATAGGAGCGGCGGCGTGATCGGTTGCGGTTCCGTCGTTCGAGTCACCTTAGTTGGCGGCTGCGTCTTCGCTTGCGGCTCTTTGACGACAAACGTGAGCGGCGCGCTCTGCAGTTGCCCGGACCGCGCCACAACCTCTACCCTTCCTGGCCGCAGCGTTTCCAGTTGTCCTCTGTCGCTCACCAATGCGATTGTTCGATCGCTGGTCTCCCAGGCGATTCCGCTCGAGAGATATTTCTCCGAGCGATCGGAATATTGCCCTTTTACGCGAATTGAAACTTTCTCTTTGGTGACTAATTCATTCCGGCTCGATCCGATGTTCAATCCGACTAGCTTCGGCGCGGCGACGGGTTCGACTATCGGTTCGGCTGCTTTGACGTTTAAGGCCCACGCCGGACTCTTGACGCCGCCGCTCTTCGCCGTAATACTCGCCGAGCCGGCGCGCAGCCCTTTCACTTCTCCCTGTTCGTTGACAGTGGCGACCTCCGAATCGCTGCTTGCCCATTCGATTCCTTCTTTAATGCTATTTTGTTTTCCGTCCGAGTAGTTTGCGATTAGTGTCAATTGGAGCGTTTCCGATGGTTTGATCTCTCTCCGTTCGCCGCTGACCGCGAGACCGATCATACTCGGCGCTGGGAGCTTCCTCAAATTATCGTTTTCTATCGGCGGATGCGCGACTTGCTTTTCCTGCTCCGGACTTTGCCATTTTTGCCATCCGACCAGAAGTGCGACGATGGCTATGCCTGCTAAGGCGGCTTTGGGCCAATGAGTTCTGAACCGCTGAAAAAGCGACAGGTGAGGATCAATCTCACGCACTTCGACAACATTATTTCGTTCAGTAGATTTAGCCGACGGCGCGCCAAGCACGGATATAAGGTCGGCGATTAACAATTTCGCGGCGGGATCGTCGATTGACCCGTTCCATGCCACGAGATCGGCTGCTTGAATTGCACGAAACCCGATAGGCGGTTCGACCCGTTGAATCAATATGGGTACAAGCGTCTTTCCCAATCTCCGCGCCTCCTCAGCCTCCTCCGCGACCCACGGACTTTCCACTGAATGCTGCGACCACAGAGCGATCATACAACGCATGTCCTTAAGAGCGTCCTCGAGTACAGAACGCCATGTGCGTCCCGCCGGAATACGCCTGTCCCACCAGACACTCCATCCGACGGATTCAAGCAGTCCCGCGAGCCGAGCCGCCGCTTCTCTGTCTTCGTTTGCGTAACTTATGAAAATATCCGCCATGCACCCTAAAATCGCCGGCTGTTAGAATTCGAAACTTGGCTTTGTGAACACACCCAGATCGACGTAGAATACTGGAAGCGCATTAATTAGATCTGAGCGGAGTGATATTAGCAAATCTTGGCGAGTTTGTAATTCTAAAACGATAAGAAACGCGCGATTAAATTTGACAGCGCGTCAAATCCAACGGTAGCAATCGCGAAGGCTGGTTCAGTCGCAATTTCGCAATCGTTAGTAAAGCATAACCCATTTGTCCCTGAACTTACGGCTTCCAGCCACTCGCCTTAATTTCTTCGTTTGCTTTCTTCGCGAAGCTGAAGTCGAAAACATCGCCGACCTTCATCTCCCGCTGCGTTTTGGTCGTTTTCCTCATGTCATCGATCAGCGGCTGGAGAATCTTTTCGTCGGTGATGCCGTCGCGCACCATCAGCCGAGCTTCTTCGTCGTAGATCGCCGCGGCCATGTCCCGGTCTTTCAAGCGGAGGAAGTCCATCGCGTATTTTATCGCCACGTCGCGTTTGGCGAGAAAGAAGGTGATGCCCTTTAGGCTTGCGCGCATGAATCGGGCGATTTTCGCCGGCTGCTGTTTGATTTTCTCGTCCGAGGTCGCCAGCCCACCTTGAATCGTGTTGACGTACTCGCCGGCAGAGGCGAGTTTGATCAGACCGTCTTTTTGCGCGCGAATGCTGGCGGCGGTGTTAAACAGCGTCGCCTGAATCGCTTTGGCTTTCATTGCCGGCAAGCGCACGTCGTCGCCGCCCATGACGACGAGGTTAGCATCCTTCGCCGGATCGAGACCGTTTTTCCGCAGTATCTCGCGGGTCACTATAGCGAGCGAACCCTCGGGTGACATAATCCCGATGGTCTGCCCCCGTAGCTGCGCGATGGACTTGATATGCGGTAGAGCGATCAGGTCCCAACCCGGTTTGTCTTGGAGCACCGCGAGAATCTTGACCTGCACGTTGCGCGCCACGGCGGCCATGGCGCTCCCTGCGTTCGTAAAAAAATCTATCTCCCCCGCCAGCGTTGTGCGGATGGCGATCTCGCCGCGGATGCTCAAAAACTCGACGTTGATCCCCTCTTCCTTAAAATAGCCTTCTTTGTTGGCCATCATCAGGCTCATGATGGAAGCGTTCACCGACGGATGCGCGACTCGAATATTGTCGATGGAATGAGCAATGCCATAGCTCAAACAGAGAGTGAAAAGGCTGGAGCCGGTAATTCGACGCATTGTGCTGGCCGTCATTGGGAAACCTCCCTTTTTATGCACGCAATGATTGGACTGAGTTCCGCTTACAGAAAGTCGGACCGAATGGCAAGAGATCCCGCGAGCGGTCCTTCGCCAAGCTCGATTTGACCGCATCACGACAACGGTGTTAAATCCTCAAATACAAAGGGGTCAAAGGAGCTCTCGATGGCCAATTCAAGTTTACGAACCGATGTCGCAATTATCGGCGGCGGCGGCGCGGGAATCCCCGCGGCCATAGAAGTCGCCCGCGCGGGCGGCAAGGCCATTGTGCTGGAACAAGCGGCGGAATGCGGCGGCACGGCGGCGATCTCCGGCGGCGGTTGCTGCATCGTCGGCACGCCGCTGCAGAAAACCCAGGGCATCGAGGACACACCGGACATGGCCTTCGAAGATTGGGTGAAGTGGGGCGGCGGCGCGGCGGATGAAGTATGGGCGCGGTTTTATCTCGAGCATACGCTGCACGATCTCTACCACTGGGCGGAAAGCTGCGGGGCGAAATGGGTCGACATGAAATTTCAGGAAGGCAACCGCGTGCTGCGCTGGCACCGACCCGATAACAACGGCCTGGGTCTGATGACCGCGCTGATCAAAGCCGCAGAAGCGCTGCCGAATATTTCGATCATGACCTCGACCAACGCCGACAAGCTCATCATCGAGAACGGCCGAGTCTGCGGCGTCGCGGCGGCGCGGGACAACGAAACTTTCGAGATTCGCAGCAAAGCCGTCGTCGTCGCCACCGGAGGTTTTAATTCCAATCTCGACATGGTTCTCGAGCACCGGCCGGAGTTTAAAAAATTCAAAGTCATGGAAGGTTCCGGTCTCGGAGCCAAGGGCACCGGCCACAAGATGATCAAAGAGCTCGGCGGCTATTTCACTCACATGGAACATATCTGGTTTTACGTCTACGCCACGCCGGATTATCGTGACCCACAACAAAGACGCGGCCTGGTTTTCCGCCAGGTGCCCGGTTACATCTGGTTTAACCAACAGGGCCGACGTTTTCACAACGAGTCGGTCACCGGCGGCGCATCGGCAACTCCCGCACTGCTGGCGCAAAACCCGCCGCACGCCTGGGCACTCGCCGACACGCCGATGTTGGCAAAGATCGACGTCGCCGATCCCTACTATCGCCGCGGCGATGTTATCGATCGCGCCAAGGTGCAAGAGCTGTTGAATAATTCGCCCTACATCAAGAAGGCGAATTCATTCGAAGAGCTTGGCAAAAAAACCGGCGTCGAAGACGTAAAGAATTTCGTCACGGAGATCGAAGAGTATAATAAATGTTTTGACGCGGAACTCGCCACGGAACCGAAATTCGGCAAGTCGCTCAAGGGCTCGAAGAAGTTCGACACACCGCCTTACTACGCGATCCAGATTTTTCCCCTGGCGCGGAAAAATTTCGGCGGCGTCAAAACCGATCTGCGCTGCCGCGTACTGAACAAGTATTTCGAACCGATTGCCGGACTCTACGCTGCGGGCGAGGTCTCCGGTATGGCCGGCGGCCATATCAACGGCAAGGCCGGCCTCGAAGGAACCATGCTCGGCCCATCAGTCTTTAGTGGCCGGGTTGCCGGCGCGTGGGCGGCCAACGAAGCCGGCTTCGGCCCAGGATTCGTCGGCAAGCCCAACCGGCCGGAGCTGGATTAGAATCACAAAGCCGTTCAAAGGTTC
>Ga0184640_10000111_pt1 | contig 19281 bp, 17 predicted proteins | sample PLM31_200_b2_FD_133161 | JGI IMG/M metagenome (GOLD analysis project Ga0184640, IMG submission 133161) | Groundwater sediment microbial communities from an aquifer in East River, Colorado, USA - PLM3-1_200_b2 | ecosystem: Environmental > Terrestrial > Soil > Riparian zone | place: USA: East...
AGCGTCTCCTCCCTACCTCTACCTCCAACTCCATACGGGATGATGGCGATCTGGTGGATGCCGGTTTGAGCGATCTCTGCTACTTTGGCGCGGCACTCCGCAGGCGTCCCGGCGATGGCGAACTTATCCACCAGCCAGTCGGGAATGACCTGGGCCTGAGAGGCCTTTTGCTCCATGTGCTGGTAGTAGTTGTAGGCCCGGCGGATCTCTTCCAGGATCTTCTGTTCCTTCTCATTGAGGATAAACGGCAGCGGATGGGCGACCACGCGCGCCACATGGGCCTTGACCGCATCTTTGGCCGGACTATCGCTCGAGACCGCGCAGGGAACCCAGAGAACGAGATCGAGGTCCTTGAGGTTGCGCCCCGAGGCGGCCGCGCCGGCCTGGATTCTCTCTTTGGCCTGGCGGATAGAATCGGGATCGATGCCCACGAGGATGATCACCCCATCGGCTATCCTCCCGGAGAGTTCCAGCATCTTGGGTCCGCTGGCAGCGATGTAGATGGGGATCTTCTCTTTAACCGGGTGCTTGAGATGGATCTTCCCGCTCTCAAGCTCCACCTCTCTGCCGGAGAGCAGGGCCTTCATCTCAAGGATCGTCTTCTCAAAATCGGCCAGACGGGCCGGCTTCATCCCCATCGTCTCCACGGAGCTGTCTCCCAGGCCGATCCCGACCATCAGGCGTCCCGCGGCGAATTCCGCCAGCGTGGCAAAGGCGCTGGCGATCACGGAGGGGTGGCGCGTAAGGGGGTTGGTAACACCGGTCGCGAGCTTGACCTTGGAAGTGTTCAAGGCTGCGGCGGTAAGGTTGACGTAGGCCTCGCGCCAGATGAGATGGGAGTCGCCGATCCAGATGTGGCTGAAGCCCAGCTCCTCGGAGAGCCGGGAAAGATGGATCATCCTGGACAGAGGCTCGGTGGGAAAAAGGCCGACACCAAAGGTGAGAGACACCTAGACTCTCCCCTCGATAATGGCTATCCGCTCGGGCGGCGGAGTTTGCTGGCTGCGGCCCGTTACCCGGATCTCCCCGTCGATTAATACGACAGAGATGCCGGGGAGGTCCCCTTTAGAGAAGGCATCGAGGGCGTCTTTGGCCACGGATCCTTGAATCCGATCTAACAGCACCACATCCGCTGCCTTGCCTTCTTCCACGGTGCCCAGCGGCAGCCCATGGGCCCGGCCCACATTGCCTGTAGCCATGCAGAGCACCATTTCCGGCGCCACCTCGGCGACGGAGGAGAGAAAGCAGATCTCCCGCAGCATGCCGCGCGGGATGATCCCGGTCCCTCCAGGGGTGTCGGTGCCGATGAGGAGGCGGTGAAAGGCGCCTCCGGCTTTGACAGCGCGCATCAGGCTCAGGGCCATGCGCGGGTTGCCCGAGCTGCAGATCTCAAAGTAAAGATCGGTCTCAGCCACGATCTTTTCCATCTCCCCCTCCGCCATCGGGATCGGACCGCCGGTGATGTGACCGACGATATCAGGACGAATTTTCCTGATGATCTCCAGTCCGGCCACCTGACTCACGCCTGAGCGGGAGACCCCGCCGGAGTGGATCTTGACCTTGATCCCCCGCTCCCTGGACCACTTCACATAGCGCTCGGCTTCGCCATTGGGCAAGAGGCTGTAGTCGTAGAATATGAACTTGACCAGGCGGATGCCGGCGGCGGCGATCTCGTCAAAGTCCTGCTCCTTGAGACCGGGGACGAGAAGGAGCGTGCCGCCGTAGACTTTGACGCCCGAGGGTCGAAGGTTATCCCAGCAGCGTTTGGCCAGGAGCGCCAGTGAGAGCGCGCTCTTGGCGTCTGGGGGCAGGGGCAGGCCAGGCAGATGCAGCTCGCCGGCAGAGATCAGGGTCGTAACCCCGCCGTGCATGTAGTGGGTGATCCATGAGAGGGCGTTTTGTGCCGGGGTGTATTCGCCGAAGGTGGGATGGGAGTGAGAGTCGATGAGACCCGGGATGGCAGTGATCCCGCGGGCATCGATCACCGTGCCTGCCTTGTAGTTAAGCCCGTTGCCGATGGCTCTGATGAGGCCGTCTTCGACATAGATCGAGTCGGCCGGTCTGAGCGGCTTTCTCAGGTCTCCGGTGACCAGTGTGCCGAGGTTCTTGATGAGCAGGGAAGGCATGAGTCCCAGGGAAAAGGAAAAATCGAGCGCACTATATCAGACCGACTTAAAGAGAGAAAGCGCGGCGGCAACAAAAAAGAGCATCAGGCCGAGGGTCACGATGATCGTGGCGCCGGTCGGCAGGTCCCAGAGATAAGAGAGAAGGCTGCCCACAAAGCTTCCTCCTGCCCCTGTCAACCAACCCGCCAGGAGCGTCGTCTTGACGTTCGTGCCCAGAAGGATTCCACAGACCGCCGGGACGATCAGGAAGGAAAAGATCAGGAGCACTCCGGCTACCTGGACGGAGGTCGTCACGACCCAGGCGAGGGAGAGATAGAAAAAGAAATCCCATAGGGGAACGGAGACACCCTCGTCTCCCGCCTTCTCCGGGTGGAACGAGGCAAGAGAGAAATGGCGCCGAAAGAAGAAGTGGAAGAGGGCCACGGCTGAAACCACGGCGAGGAGCCCTGCGAGAGAATCCCGGCTGACCCAGGGGATCTTTCCTACCAAGAGGTATTTGATGTGCTCGGCGCCATGAGGGGCCTTATCGACGAGGAGAACGGTCGCCGCAGCGGCGAAGGCATAGACGATGCCGATCGTTGCCTCTTGCGATACCCGCCCTTGCTTTTCTCGCGTCCAAGCAAATACGATCGATCCGAAAAAGGCAAAGGCCAGAGAGAAAAGGTAAGCCCCCTTGCCCTCTAGAGGATAACCCAGAAGAAAGGCGACCGTCATCCCCATGGCCGCCACCTGGGCCAGGGCCAAGTCGACGAAGATGACGCCGCGGCGGACGATATGGATGCCGAAATAGACATAGATGGAGGTGAGTGCCAGACAGGCCAGCAGGGCCGGACCCATGAGAGAGAAAAATTCCGCCATAGTCCCTCCTTATTTTAGGGCGCGCAGCAAATGTGCGGTGATGGAATCAAAGAGATCGGTAAACCCGCTGATCCTTTCCTCTCCCCCAACAGATGCCGGGAGGACGATCATCTGGGCTCCGCTTTTGTCAGCCACTGATTGCGCCAGGCCGGAGTTGTTAAAATTGGCGACCAACAAGAGTTTGACCTTGCGCTGCCGTATGGTCTGGATGAGGCTGGTGAGATGTCTCGGCCCAGGGGGGATCCCGGGCTTGTCTTCCACATAGTCGATGATCGATAGACCCAGCCACCGGGCCAGGTACTCCCACTGCTTGTGGTAAGCGACGACCTCCAGACCCCGGTAGGGGGCCATGCGCTCCTCCCAGAGCTTGATCCGGCTCTTAAGCTCTCTCTCAAAGGAGCTTAGCCGGTCATCAAAATAGACGGCATCCCCAGGACTCAGTGTTTTCAGCTCTTGGGCGATCCTGCGTGCCATCGGAGTACCGTTTCTCGGGTCGAGCCAGTAATGGGGGTTCCCCTCCGGATGAATATCTCCCTGGGCCCGGCTGATAGGTCCGGTGGGACGCTCAAGAACGCTTATCCCTTGAAAGAGATCGACGTGGACGAGGCTAGGATTTCGCGCCCCCTGAATGAGCAAGGGAAGCCAGCCTACTTCGAGTTGAAGACCGACAGAAAAAAGCAGCCGGGCACGATTCAGCAAGCGCATGTAGCTTGGCTTGGCCTCCACGTAATGGGGGTCCTGAAAACCCTTGGCGATGCTTTCCACCTTGACCCGATCGCCGCCCACGGCCTGAGCGATGGCCGCCAGATCGGTAGTGGTCGTGACCACAGAGATCGCCTCCGCTGCCCATGAAGAAACGGACGGGAAGAGTAAAAGAATAAGAAAAAAAGCAACTTCTCTCATAACCCCCCCTATCAATACTGGTGAGCAGGATGAGACCCGATGGTGAAGTTGAACTGGATGAAAATCTGATTCAACGGATTACTCCCCTGCACCCAGGTGTAACTGTGCTGTAACCGGATCGCCGAGAACTCGCTCAGGACAAAGGCCAAGAGCGCGCTCCAGCGGCGGGTTTTGCCCTCTTCGAATTTAGGAATGCCGCTCAAGTCATACCTGCCCTGGATCCACCAGCGCCGGGCAAATTGATATTGGAGCGAGGTATAGAGCCCTCCTCCCTTGGTGGAAGGCTCCCGGCCTCGCTCTTGGCTGAAGTAGAGATACTCGGATTGCCAGATCAACCCTCGCTCAGTAGCCTTTTGCAAAGGCCGCCACTTAAGCGTGAGATCGAAGCCCGCGGCCTGGGAGAGTTTGTGGCGGGCGGCCGAGTTGCGCCCTGCGAGATAGGAATTGCCGACTTCCAGGGTCGTGGAATCCGTGAGATCAAAGAAGTTCTTCCAGTGACCGAGATAGGCGCCGCGCCGCCTCGCGTCTCGCTCAGGCTCTTGCGGGAAGCGGAACAGGGCCTCGTTCTCCCCTGCCAGGGCTTGGAAGGTAAGCTCCGAGAACCAGGGAGAGGGGAGGAGATAACTCAGGCCCAGACCAGGATCCTTCAGTCCCTCGTCACCGAAAACCGATTGATGGATCAAGGGCCGGTCGATGAAGGGGAACTGATGGGCGTGCAAGAGATTGTGCTTGCCGAAGAAAGGGAAAAACTTTCCCAACTTGAGACTCATGTTAGCTGGGAGCAGGCCATAGGGCAGCTCCTCCGAGGTCACATAGCCCTCCTCCAGCTCCGCCTCGCCGCCGCGATCCACGCCCAAGATGAAATTGGCCTTCCAGTAGGGGTCAACGTCGGCGGTAAACTGGAGCTCGGCCTCCTGAAAGTTAAAGCCGTTATGAAAGTCCAGACCTGTGAGTTCCCTGGTCCTCCTCGGACTCGAGGAGAAACCACCAAGAAAAAGGCCGTTGACGCTGATGGCTGGATTAAAGGCGGAAGAGCCACCTGGAGTCTTGGTACCTTCCGGACTACTCTGGGGATCCGGCGAAGATCTGGAGGTCGCCTCCGCGGCTTTCTCTTGGCCGCGTTGTTCCATCTGTCGTCGCATCTTTTGCATCTCCTGCTCCATCTCCCGCAGCCGGTCTTTTAACGCCTCTATCTCAGGGTCCTGAGCCCAAGTAGCTCCAGGAAGGGAGTTGAGGAGGCATAAAAGCAAAAGCGTGAGCAAGTACAGCCCTTTTTTTTCCTCCAGAATCATAAGCTACCTCCTGAAAGTACCCTTTTTCCCTCGCGCCCGATTGGGAAGAGGGAAAAAGTAAAAAATTGAGAGGGAAGATAGGCTTAGGACGAGCAGGCGGATGGAGGAGAGCGGATGATGCGATGCTCGGCTGAGGGCAGGGCGAGTAAGGGGAACGCAAGGGCAACGATGAATGAGGCCTGGAGGGAGAAAGCTAAAATCGCCTGGGCCGGCGCCAGTCCCGCCTGGATTCGACTGCCGTAAACGCAGCCACACTCCTTGGCGACCTGAGCCGCGGGGGTGGAGAAGTGGAAGTGGAGGGGGAGGAAGAGCACGGCGAGGAAGAGGACTGCGCCGATCAGGCGCCGCGGGTTAAGAGCTCTCACCGCTGCCGGACGAGACATGGTGGATTTAATACCTGAGCGACCTTTCGCAGTCAAGAAAAAAGCGCAAGATATTGCCAGAGGGCCTTAAAGAGTGTTATCTCGATGCGACATCCATGATGGGAATGAGACTCCATATTTTACGGTATTTAAGTCCAGCCTCTTTCCTGCTGGTCCTTTCCTGCATCACAGCCTCCAACGTTATGGCGCAGGAGGAGATGAGTGCGACGCCCAACCGGCCCGGGGTCGCTGACCCTGCTGAGGTGACGCAGAAGGGGGTCCTGGAGATCGAATATGGCTGGGAGCGGGCCTTTCGTAGTCCGGAATTTAAGAGCCGCACAGCAGTCGCGGGGCTCATGAGATTCGGCCTTACAGAAAGCCTCGAATTACGTCTCGACATGGATAATTATGTCTCTCAGCGGTCGGATGATCCCGAGGGCCGACGATCAGGGATAGGAGAGACCTCTCCTGGTTTGAAGTATCGCCTACTCACGCAGGATGAATTTCGACCTGCCCTGGCCTTCTCTTACGAAGTCAAGATCCCTACAGCCTCCAGGAAGAAGGGCCTGGGATCAGGCCGGGTGGACCACCATCTCCGTTTTCTCGCAAGCAAAGAGCTTTTCGATTTGGAATTGGAGTTTAACTATCTCCTTGGGTGGATTGGCCAAGAGGGGGAGAAGGGCTTTGACGATCTCCACCTCTTGGCCCTCTCCTTCTCGCGCAGCCTTTTCGGTCCAGTGGGGATCTCCGGTGAGATCTACGGCGCCCGGCGCCTAAACCGGCAGACGCCCGGGTTCGCCAGCACGGACTGGGCCATAACCTATACCTTAACTCCCCGTATGGTTTTTGACGCCGGCGTGGATATCGGTCTCACATCCGGCGCCGCAGATATTATCTATTTTGCCGGGGTCACGCTTGCCCTGGTCGACTTTTACTGATGGGTTAAGAGCGGGAGGCAGGTTAAGCCATGAGCTGGGGATCAGTTGTGGTCGGAATACTTGGTCTGGTCGTGACTGCGGTCGCCCTTGGAAGATTGAGCGGGAAGGCAGGTCTGGGGCCCAGGTGCTACTGGGCGCTAGGACTCGCCGCGCTCTTCCCCGCCTGGCTTCTGGCGCTCCTGGCCCTGCTGGGACAGGCGCCGTTGGACAATCCCCAATACCCCTTGCCTCGATCCGTGATCTTTTCCTCGGGCAGCGCCCTTATAGGAGCGATCGCCGCCGATTTTATAGCGCGGCGGCTTCAAGGCTCAGGAAAGGCACTGCCACCTGTCGCCTACTGGCTTTTAGGGCTGGCAGCACTTATACCCGCTTGGTGCCTGGCTCTATGGAGTGAATAGTGAATGGTGAATAGCGAATAGTCCGCCCCTCACCTTCCCCTGCTCTATTGGTCATTCGCTATTTGCTTTTTCTTGATGGCATTGACCTTCGCCATTGATTCGCTAGAATGGGTCTTTGATGACCATTACGAAGCGGCAGAAGGAGCTGCTCGATTATCTGAGGGATTACATCTCGCGCTTTGGCTATGCGCCGACTCTGGCTGAAATCGGGCATCAGTTTGGCCTCACCTCCCTGGCTACGGTTCACAAGCATCTTAAAAACCTTGAGGCCAAGAAGCTGATCCGCAGGCAATGGAACCGGAGTCGGGCGTTAGAGATGGTCTCTCCCCCAAAGAAGAGGCCAGGGGTCGTGGAGCTGCCTCTGTTGGGGAGCGTGGCCGCGGGGGCTCCGATCGAGGCTGTAGAGACGAAAGAGACCCTGGCCGTCCCAGAGGATTTGGTGCGCGGTGAAAACGTCTTTGTCCTCAAGGTCAAAGGCGATTCTATGATCGAGGAGCAAATCCGGGATGGCGATCTGATCCTGGTCCAGGCCTGCTCGACCGCAGAGGATGGCGCCACAGTGGTCGCCTTGATCGGGGGCGAGGCCACGGTTAAGAAGTTCTATCGCGCGGGGGGGGAAAAGATCCGTCTTGAGCCGGCCAATGAGCGCGTGGCGCCGATTCTGGTGCGGGGAGATCAGGTGGAGATCCGGGGCGTGGTTGTGGCCGTGATCCGAAAGTACTGACATGAAGAAGAGCGCTCTGCGCGCCTGGGAGCATTTCAAAAGCAAAGCCTCGGCCTGAGGCTGCAAGCGGAGGGTTCATGCCTACAAACCGGCTCATTCATGAGACCAGCCCTTATCTCCAGCAGCATGCCCACAACCCGGTCGACTGGTATCCCTGGGGCGAGGAGGCCCGGGAGAAGGCCCGGAGTGAGAACAAGCCCATCCTTCTGAGCATCGGCTACTCCGCCTGTCACTGGTGCCATGTCATGGAGCGCGAGTCGTTCGAGAACGAAGAGATCGCTTCCCTGATGAATGACTATTTCGTCAACATCAAAGTAGACCGGGAGGAGAGGCCTGATCTGGACGAGATCTACATGAATGCGGTGCAGATGCTCACCGGCCACGGCGGCTGGCCGATGACCGTTTTCCTCACTCCAGAGGGGAAGCCGTTCTTTGGCGGCACCTATTTTCCGCCTGAGGATCGCTATGGTGTTGCCGGCTTTCCTCGGGTCCTGAAAGCCGTGGCCCAGGCTTACCGGGAAAGGCCCGAGGAGGTGGAGCGGAGCGTTGCAGGGATCGTGAACGCCCTGCAGCAGCTCACCCGCTTTCAGGAGAGCCAGCGCCCCTTCTCCCGTGATGTCATCGCCCAGAGCGCTGCGAAACTAGCCCAGTCCTATGACCCTGATCATGGCGGACTGGGCCGGGCGCCCAAGTTTCCCAATGTGGGCGTCTTAGAGCTTTTTTTGCGCCACTACCGGCGCTCTAACGACCAGCGCTTCCTGGAGATAGTGACGCACAGCCTGACTCAGATGGCCGAGGGGGGGATCTACGACCATCTGGGCGGTGGCTTTCATCGCTACTCGGTCGACGACAGGTGGCTGGTGCCCCATTTTGAGAAGATGCTCTATGACAATGCCCAGCTCCTCCGCCTCTATGCCCAGCTCTTTCGCCTCACCCAGAAGCCCCTTTTTCAGCGCGTGGTCGAGGAGACCGCAGATTATCTCAGGCGCGAGATGCTCCATCCCGAAGGCGGCTTTTATTCCACCCAGGATGCCGATAGCGAAGGGGAAGAGGGAAAGTTCTTCGTCTGGAGCCAGAGGGAGATCATGGAAGTCCTGGGCGAGGAGGCCGGTGAGATCTTTTGCCGCATTTACGACGTCAGCGACATCGGCAATTTTGAAGGCCGGAATATCCTCCATCCCGTCTTGACTCTGGAGCAGGCATCCCGGCTCTTCAGAAAAGACGTCCATGAGATTGACCAAACGGTCGCCGAGGCCAAGGCCAAGCTCTTTCAGGAAAGAGAAAAGCGGGTGAGGCCCTTTCGCGATGAGAAGATCCTGGCCTCGTGGAACGGGCTCGTCTTGTCCGGCCTGGCGGAGGCCATCTCGATCACCGAGGACCCGCGCTATCTCGAGGCCGCGGAGAGGACGGTGGGCTTCATCTTCACGAAGATGGTCCGAGACGGTTTCCTCCTCCACAGTTACAAAGACGGCCAGGCAAAGCCCCGCGGCTATCTCGATGACTACGCCTTCCTGGCCGTGGCTCTTCTCGATCTCTACGAAGCCACTCAGGGGCGTTCCCATCTGGAGCGGGCGACCGGCCTGGTAGAGGTCATGCTGCGGGAATTCTGGGACGAGACCGATGGCGCCTTTTTCTATACCGGAGGGTCGCACGAGCGGCTCATCAGCCGGACCAAGCCGGCCTTCGACAGCTCGATTCCTTCGGCGAACTCCATGGCCGCCCAGGCCCTCCTCAGGCTCCATCACTACACGGGCAGGGAGGATTTTCTCACCAGGGGAGAAAGGATCCTGCGCCTTTACTATGACGCCATGGAGCAGCAGCCCTTTGGCTTTGCCCACCTGCTGTCGGTCCTGGATTTTTATCTGGAGAGGCCGAAAGAGATCGTCCTGGTGGGAGAAAGGGAAGCCAGCCGGGAGCTGTGGCACAAGATTCACTCCCTCTATCTGCCCAACAAGACCTTGCAGGTGGTGGAGCCGGGGAAGCCTTTGGGGGGCATCTCTCCCCTGCTTGAAGGAAAAACTCAACTCAACGGGAAACCCACCGTCTACGTCTGCCACAACTTCACCTGTTCTGCGCCGGTCACAGAGTGGGAGGAGCTGAAGACGCTACTAGAAAGATAGCCTATCGCTATCCACTAAAGCCTCGACCTGTTGATAGCCGTCACGATACTCACTCTCAGGAAAAAAATGGCTTCCATTTCTCGCCTCCGATTTGAAGCCAAATATTACATGCCGAAGGGGCTCAGACAAACCTAAAAACCCTCGACTTGTTGCCACCCCTGAGGCATTCGAGTAAAATGCTGCAAAAGTAAAATAGGGAGGCTATATTAGGTGCTATGGCCGCCAAGAGGTCGAGAAAGTCAAAGGCGATGACTAGGACCGGCTCCAACGCGCCCTCAAAGCCGAAATCGACCCCGAAGCCTTTGAGCAGATATGCGGCATCGTCTCGTTCCCGTTTAAACCCAGCCAGCATAAACGTATAGCCGCTAAGGTAATAGGTTCCAAAAATGAACATAAGAATTGTTGTTTCAGACGAGAAAATTGCTGATTTTTGCCGGCGGCATCGTGTCCGCAAGCTTGTGCTATTTGGGTCTGTGCTTAGAGACGATTTTGGCCCGCAAAGCGATGTAGATGTGCTGGCTGGGCATTTCCTGGACGAGATGCTAGTCGCGGCAGAGGTCCTGTATGTCCAGGCGTGATCCCCTGGTGCGCCGCACCAGAAGACGATTAAAGGCAAAAGCCAAAGGAGATAAACCTATGTCCACGATTGAGGAGGTAATAAAACAGTTGCCTCCCGAGTTACAGAAAGAGGTGCATGACTTTGCACGCTTCTTGTTGGAGACCAGGGCCAGACCGAAGCAGAAACACCTGAGGACGAGTTGGGCTGGGGGATTGAAAGAGTTCCGTGACCAGTTTACGTCTTTAGGGCTTCAAAGGAAGGCGTTGGAATGGTGGGGTGATTAATGTTCCTGGTGGATACCAATGTCTGGCTGGAACTTCTCTTGGAGCAGGAAAAGGCACATGAATCCCGCCGGTTCCTCACTGAGACGGAAGCGACTCTTCTCTCGATAACCGATTTCTCCCTTTATTCTGTCGGTGTAATCCTGACGCGGCTACGAAAAGATGAGCTATTTCGGGATCTGCTAACAGATGTACTTGAAGATTCCGGAGTTAGAAGAATCTATTTGGAAACTGCCGATCTTAAGCGACTTCTCACTATTGCTCGCCAATTTCAACTAGACTTTGACGATGCCTATCAGTATGTAGCGGCAGAGAAGCACAACCTGACGATCGTGAGTTTTGACAGCGACTTTGACAAGACCCAGAATGGCAGGAAGACACCGCTGGAAGCCTTGGGAGCCAGTAGCTAATGTCCCTCCTAGTTGACAGCCCTATTATCAACAAATATTTCCCTAACAACGTGAGGTTCTTCCAGGATATCTTTAAGACGCACCCATCTTCATTGGAAGAGGAGCCCTGGGGGCCAGCGGACCTCCAACAGATACTCGAAGAGGCCCCAGATGAAGGCGAAGGTGGCGGCGGACATGAGGAGAGAGAGATGCCATCTCTCCCTGCCCTCGACCAGGGTGTAGAAGAGCACCAAGAGCGGCAATGCCATAGCGATCCCCAGAAGCCAGATAGCCGCGGAGGCGCTAACAAACCAGCCGAAGAACGCCAGGGTCCGGTGGATCTCCGTGCGCCGGTCCAATCCCTCCATGAAGACCTCGTCCATCTCGATGCCTGCGCGCTTTCCTCCCTTGCGCTCCTCCCAACCTGTTAGATCCCGGTAAAGCTGCACCAGGGCCAGAAGAACGCCGGGAATGGCCGCGACGTAAACCGGCATGAGCTTGGCAATGAACGGCCAATCCCGGCCCGTGGCGATTACGACGAGGAAGATGGCGAGGAAAAAGAGGGTGAAGAAAGCGCGCGGCCGGAACCTCAGAGTTATTTTTCTTTTTACCATCGCCTTGTCCACCTGGGGTTGGCTCTCGATTCTGCCCCAGAGGGTGTAAGCCAGAGTCCCTGTAGCCAGGATCAGCAGGACGATGACCCCAGGCCGTAATAGCCAGCTAAAACCGTAACTCGCCAGGGATCGGTAGAGATATCTTTCCATCAGGCTTCCGAGGACCATGCCGAGGATGAGCGCCGGCCGGGGATAGCCCAGACGCTTCATGAAATAGCCCAGTCCACCGAAGAAGACCACGACCAACAGATCCACCGGGTCTCGGTTGGCACTGAAGGCCCCCATGAGCACGAAGGTCAGAATGATCGGGACCATGAGCGAGTAGCGCACCTCGGCAAGCCTGGCCAGCGGGTTGGCCAAGACGAATCCGATCAGGGTCCCGATGATCCCTGAGATTCCCTGGATCCAGACGACGCTGTAAATGACGTCGGCCTGTTTTTTCACCATCTCGGGTCCGGGGACGAAGCCCCACGCGAACAGGGCGACGATAAAGAGCGCCGTGACCGTTCCCTGGGGAAAGCCCAGGAGTAGCGTGGTGATGAGGTCGCCTCCATCCTTGGCATCGTTGGCGCACTCAGGGGCGATCACCCCGCGCACGTCACCCTTTCCGAAGCTCTCCTTTGCGCCTTTGCAGCTCTGAGCGGCATGCCCATAGCTGAGCCAATCCACGGTCTGCGAGCCGATGCCCGGGACGATGCCCACCCAGACGCCTACGAAGCTGCAGCGCACCACCAGCCACCACTCGCGCAGCGTGTCTTTGACACCGTCTAGGAGACTGCCCCGGAGCGGCGCTGGCTGCTGTTCCACTCCCATTTTGATCAGGGCCAGATCCAGGGCCGAGGGGACGCCGAAGAGGGCCAGGGCGATGATGCTGAGGGTGAGGCCGTCGAGGAGATAGACCTGGTCAAAGACGAAGCGCATGATGCCGCTTTGCTCCTGCTGGCCCACGGTCGAAATGAACAGGCCAAAGAGCGCGGCGATGAGCCCCATGATCGGTCGCCGTCCAGCGAGCACGGAGACCATGCTCAAACCCCAGAGCATGACCACGAAGAGCTCCGGCGAGCCCATCAGGTAGATTAAGGGCCTGGCCGCAGGAATCGCCAGGGCCAATGTGAAGGTGCCGATCAGACATCCCATGCCCCCGGCCATAAAGGATGCGCCCAGGGCCCGGCGCGCCTCGCCCCGGCGTCCCATGGGGTATCCGTCAAGCACAGTGGCCTGAGACCCGCTTCCTCCAGGGATACCGAAGAGGACGGGGAGGTAGGCAGCACAGATGGCGCTCACAGCACTCGCCCCTATGAGCAATCCAATGCCGGTGATCGGATTCCAGCGGATCACCACCGGCAACAACATCGCATACACCAAAGGCATGCCAATGCCTTGGGGCGCCACCGCGGTGAGGGTGCCGATGGAGACCCCTACCAGCATGGCCAGGAGGACATAGGGGTCGAAGATATTCTGTAAACCCTGAAGCGCGGCTTGGAGCAGTGAGGCTTCCATCTTATCCGTTCAAAACGTTCAAACGGTTCAAGGAGTCCATCAGCGCGCAGGCAGGGGATCGGCGCCAGCGAGTTTCTTGAAGAGCCCGATGATCTCCGGGTCGCGCGGCAGCTCCCTGATGACCTTTTCATGGATCTCCGGCATGAGGGGTGTTGGATCATCTCCGGTGAGCTTTTTGAACTCCTGGTGGAACTCCGGGTCGCTGAAGGTCTTGCGGAATGCCGCGTGCAGGATCTCGACTCGCTCCTTGGGCGTCCCCGGAGGGAGGATGTAAGGCGACCCCGCCAGTCTGAAAGTGCGGAAAATGGCGAGGAGCCTCCTCTCCCTTTCTGACCTGGCGAAGCCCTCAAGCTCGGGCAGGTGGCCGAAGCGGAGGTGCCTCTCCCCTTTGGGGATCTCGATGATCGCGTGGAAATCCATCAGACCCTTGTCGACCCATTCGGGCGTGCGCTGGAGGATCGTGTCGGCGATGTTCGCCCGGCCATCCACTTCGCCCCGGATCAAGGCCATGTCAATCTCCGGACCGCTGTAGCCGACGACGAATCTGGGCTCCTTGAGGCCGAGCAGATAGGCGAAGAGACGGCCGTTGATATAGATGTCATGGCCGACAGTCTGGGCCCCGATACGCACCCCGGGGGTGGAGCGAAGCTTCTCCAGGCTGTTCAGCCCCGCTTCCTTGCGCGTCAAAAAGACGTAGTGGCTGGCGCTGTTGGGCGAGCCGAGGAAGATGAGCTTGTCCAGATCATACTGGACGCCAGTTTCGCCTAGGACGGCGTTGGCCACGAGGCCGGCCCCCACGTTGCCCAGGGTGAGACCATCGGGACGGACGCCACGAAAGATGTGGTTGGCGGCCTTGCGCCCGCCGCCTCCGGGCATATAGTCGCTCACGATGGTCGGACCGCCGGGGAGATATCTCTGCAAGAAGGGGATCACGGCCCTCACCCGCATGTCTCCGGTGCCCCCGGGCTCGCGCCCCTGGATGATGGTGATGGTCTTGCCCTGATAGAAGGGCGTCTGGGCGTAAGTGGGTAAAGAGACCAGGCAGGTCAAAAGCGCGCCCAGGATAGACTGAAACAGAAATGGCCGAGTTTTTATTCTCATGGCCAGACCTCCAGCGAATTTATCGGTTGTATCTGATAACGGCGCCATCCCTTTGTCAAGTCAGGCTGAAGGGGGGCTTGCATTTAAGTAGCAGATCCTTCCTGAGATCCTCATCGGGGTGGACAAAGCGATTCAGCGATCTTGGATCTCCCGGGGTTCTTGCAACTTCAATCCTGCGGTGGTACCAAAGCAATGAGATGAAGCCCATCGACTTCAGTCCTCTTCCAGGTGGTGAGCTGATTCGCCGGGGGCTTGAGGACTTGGCCACAGGGCGGGAGTCGGAAGCGGCCCTGCTGGTTCTCATCGGTGCCCCACGGTTGCGCCGGCTCGGCCTGGAGGTACCCGAAGCTAACTCAAGCCTGCCAGAGCATCGGCTTTATCACCTCCTTTCCCGCTCGGATCCTGATTCGGCGCATTCCCGCTACAACGCCCTCATCCGCCGCCTGGTGCGCTTTGAACGAGCCCTGGAATGCGTCGCGTAGCCGACAAGGACCGCATCCATTGCTTTATCAACGCGCTAGCCGGCAGGGCCGCACGTCAAGCCCGTCTTTACTTCACCGGCGGAGCCACTGCTGTGTTGTTGGGGTGGCGCGCCAGCACGATTGACGTTGACATCCTTTTTGTTCCGGACGACGACCGCCTCCTGCGGGCGCTTGCAGAGCTCAAGGAAGACCTTGAGGCTTTTGAAAGGTCGCGACCTAAGTAGCGATCTTTTTAGACAGAAGATGGGCGGCACCCCAAAACGAATATCTAGAATCACCAGTGTCCGGTTAATGAGGCTACAGAGCTCCCCAGATCTTCCAACGGATGGGAGTGATATGGATGATAGGTCGCTCGTGGAGGGTCATTTGGCGGTATTGGGGATACTTGCTGCGCAGGAGTCGCACGGCCCGCTGGTGTTTCTGGCCTCTGGTTAGAACCTTCGCCCGTCCGAAGATCAGCACATAGGCCAGCCGGCGCCAGTCGTCATCGTAGCGATCCACGACCACAGCGACCTCAGGATTGGCCAAGATATTTTGAATCCTTCTTAGGCGGAGCGGCTCGGTTCGCTTCGGTTTTTCATCGATGGGAGTGTACAGCGCTTTGCCGTCGAAAACATAGCAGATGGGTACGACTAGCGGCCGGCCTTTTTTGTCGGCGGTGGCCAGGTGGGCGATTCGGGCGGAGCGAATAAACGCCTTTTCTCTTTTGTTCACCTCTAGATTTTAAACTCGCCTGACACGCTGGGGGCAAAGACCTCTTCCACTTTGAGGGGTTTTTCAATCAGGCGCTGCTCGCCCATATAACGGATGAGCGTCTCCAAGACGTGGCGGTTGGGTTCGATCCCATAGGGCCACCAGTCTGGCCCGAAGGTCGCCTTGAGCTCGTCGATCTCGGCGAAGAGCCAGGGAAGCGTGCAGGCCAACGTATTGCTGATGTGCATGGCCTTGATGGCTCGATCCTTCGCCTCGCAGAAGGCCTTGTACAGGCTCCGGGCAACCCAGGGATGCTGCTCGTAGACTTTCTTCCGAATCACCAGGACGTGCATGATGGGAAAGATCTTGGTGCGCTTATAATAGTCCATCTCGACTTCTTTGTAGTTGGGAAAGAGGCGCCGGATTTTGGGTGATCCTTTGACAAAACCAGAGGGGGCGCGGGCAGAGATCAGGGCATCGATCTCGCCGCTCTCCAGCATGCCATTGAGTGTCTTATCCTGCGGGATGGCCTGCACGCGGATCTCAGGAGGGAGCTTCAGAGCCACGCGCTCTTTTCTGCCCGGCTCCTCCTGCCCGCCGACGAACCATTGGATCTCCTCGGCCCTGACTTGGTAGTCATCTTGAAGGAAGCCGCGGATCCAGACCGCGGCGGTGATGGAATATTCAGGCGCGCCGATTTTCTTGCCTTTGAGGTCCTGCGGCTTCTCGATGCCAGAATCGACGTTGATGAAGATGCACGAGTGGCGAAAGAAGCGCGAGGGAAACACCGGGAGGGCGACAAAAGGGGAATTCCCCCGGCTGCGCATGGTGATGGAGTTCGAGAGCGACATCTCCGAGGCGTCAAATTCCTCGTGGTTGCACATGCGCCAGAAGATCTCCTCGGCCTGCAGGGCAATATAGTTGAGCCGGATCCCCTCGGCCTGGACCGTGCCGTCCTGAAGGGCCTTGGTCCTGTCATAGTCGCCGCAGGCGACGGTCAAATGGAGTCTTGCCATCGTCTTTAAGCCTCCCACCGGGACAGTCGTTGCGCGATCGCGATCAGGATGACGGAGATGAGTGAGATGACGAGTCCGATCGCCGCCATGCGGCCGCGCATGCCGTCGAGATAGAGAAAGTAGAGGAGCGGCCCGAGCGGCTCCGAGCCCGGGCTGTAGAGAAAGAGGGTGGTGCTGAACTCGCGCATGAAGATGGTGGCGAGGATGATCCAGCCGGCCATGATGCCAGGCCGCATCATCGGGATGAGGATGCGGCGAAAGGTGGCGAGAAAGCCGGCGCCGCAGGCAGTCGAGGCCTCTTCCAGCTCCTTGTGGATCTGGATGATGGTGCTGGTGACTGCCCTGAGCCCATAGGGCAGGAAGCGGGTGATGTAGGCGATCAGGATGATCCAGATCGTGGCGTAGATGGGGATGGGGAAATTCACGTAGGCCCAGAGGAGGCCCAGGGCGAGCGCGGTCCCGGGGAAGGCCCAGGGGATGAAGACCAGTCCCTCGAGCAGGCCCCGGGCGGCGATCTTGGTGCGCACGGTGATGTAGGAGATGAGGGCCGCAAGCGCCATGCAAAGCGTGGCGCCCACGATGGCGAGAAACAGGCTGTTGGCGAAGGCCCGGTGGACCCTCTGGTTTTCCATGAGATAGTGAAAGTTGCCGAGGGTCAGTCGGTTCCAGGTCTCCCAGTTGGGGACATGGTAGTAGGGGAGGAGCGAGACCAGGACCAAGACTATAAGGGGCAGGAGCACGAGCAGGATGAGCAGGATCAAGGCCACGGCCGAGGCGGGATAGCGCCATCGGCCCAGTTCGATCTGGTGCGGTCGAAAGGCCTTGCCCGTTACCGTGGAGAAGCTCTCGACCTGAGAGGTGAAGCGGCGGTAGAGGTAGACGAAGAGGAGAGCGACGGTGAGGATGCCGACGCCGTAGGTCGCAGCCAGATTGTGGTTGGTGGGAAAGGAGCCCAGGGCCTCGCGCCAGATCTTGGTGGTGAAGACCTCGATCCTGGCCGGCAGCGCGATGATGGCCGGGGTATCGAAGCTCTCCACCGCCCGGACAAAGTTGAGGGTGCCGGCTGCCAGGATGGCTGGCCTCATGAGGGGGAAGGTGATGCGGCGGGCGACACCCAGCTCATTGGAGCCGAGCGTCTTTGCCGATTCTTCGAGAGCAGGATCCATCCCCTTCAGGGCCGCAGCAATGATAAGAAAGGCGAGTGGGGTGAGGATCAGGCCCTCGACGAAGATCAGGCCCGGGAGGGAGTAGATATTGAAAGGCGCCGTCTCGAGGCCGAAGAGCCACATCAGCATGGCGTTGATGAGGCCGTTGCTCGGGTTGAGGAGGAGGACCCAGGAGATCGAGATCAGCAGCGGCGGCATGATGTTGGGGATGATCGCGGTGAGCTCAAAGAGCCTCCTCAGGGGCGCGTCGGTCCTGATCGTAATCCAGGCCAAGGTCAGGGCCAGAACCACGGAGAGGGCGGAGGCCCCGATACCGAAGAAGAAAGAGGTCAGGATGAGCCGGTATGCCTCTGGGTCGGAGTAGGCCCGTATATAGTTGCTGAGGGTAAAGTGGCCTGGGACCCCGAGGGGGGCATCGGTCAGGCTGCCATAGAGGAGAAAAAAGCTCGGGTAGAGGCTGAGAAAAGCGAGGATCCCTGCCACCCCGAGGAAGATCAAGTTCATGGGCTGGCTGAGAAATGAGCCGACGCGCATGAGGCTCCCGGCAGCAGGAAGGACGCGCCCCAGGGCGATGGACTTGTGGCTCACGGAGGATCCTACTGCAAGAAGATCTTCTGGTACTCTTTTTTCTTTTCCGCAAAACCCTCGGCGTCGAGATCCACCATTTCGATGAACTGGATCTTGTTGGCATCGGGCAAGGGAGGATAGACCCCCTGGCGGTTCACAAACTCGCCCATCTTGGCCATGATGTCCATGCTCTCATCATCGAGAAAATAATCGATGAACGCCTTGCCGGCGTGGGGACGGGGCGCCTTGTTGCTGAGTGTGACGTAGTGGCCATCGCCCAACATCTTTTCGAGCCGCACATGCTCCAACGGCGCACCCTTCTGGCCAAAGATGAAGGCATATTTCACATAGGTGATCGCTATCGGGGTCTCGCCGGTGGTGACGCGCTCGGCAGCAGGCAGCAGGGACTCTACCAAAATGGGCCTGGCCGCGGCCAGGTCGCGGATGAATCTATCTGCCTTCTCCCTTCCCAGGATCTTGAAGAGGCTGGCCACCCACTGCGTGGTGGTTGTGTGCTGGGTGGGATCGGGCATAACCAGTTTTCCGCGGTACTGGGGCTTCAAGAGATCCTCGAGAGATCTGGGCGCCTCTGCGGGCTTGATGATGCTCTTGTTGTAGACGATACCGATGATGACGTTCCGATATCTGGGCCCGAGGTTGGGGTCGATCGCATCTTTGGGGAAGTCCTTAGCCGAAGGCGAGTCATATTTGGCAAAGACCCCCTGTTTTTGCAGGATCTGCATCGGGTTGTCGTTGGTCAGGACGACATCAAAGAGAGGCCTGCCGGCCCGATACTCGCTCAAGACCCGGTCTAAGACCTTGGTGGAGGCGGCGCGCCAGTAGTCCACGGGGATACCAGTTTTCTTGGTAAAGGCCTTTTTGATCGCCTCTACGGTATCCGACTCGAGCGAGCCGTAGACCACGACTTTGCCCTCTGCCCTGGCCGCCTGGATGAGCTGCGCATCCTGGCCTAATGCCCAGGGCGCAAGGGAGAAGAAGAAAATCGTAAAGGGTCCTAGAAAATTGGCCCTCATCTTTTCTGCCCCCCTTTCTTGATAGCTTGCTATTCCCTAGTGTAGTGAGTCTAACACTTCTTTACTTAAGCAATGTCACCCTGAACGAAGTGAAGGGTCTCATGTATTTGGAAAGACGAGATTCTTCGCTTCGCTCAGAATGACAATCAAAGTAAAGG
>Ga0184640_10000112_pt1 | contig 19190 bp, 21 predicted proteins | sample PLM31_200_b2_FD_133161 | JGI IMG/M metagenome (GOLD analysis project Ga0184640, IMG submission 133161) | Groundwater sediment microbial communities from an aquifer in East River, Colorado, USA - PLM3-1_200_b2 | ecosystem: Environmental > Terrestrial > Soil > Riparian zone | place: USA: East...
GCGGCCATGATCGTCGCGTCCAGCCCCGCGTTCGCAATCGCGCGGACGCCGCGCGCTTCTTCCTTCGACACGACCGGAATGCCGACATCCATGATCGGGACGTGGATCTCGTCGAGCAGCCGCGCGATCTGCAGTTTTTCCTCCGGCGTGTACGCGACGCCCGGCGTCTGCTCGCCGTCGCGGAGGGTCTCCTCCCAGATCTGAACCCCTTTCGGGATCCGCGCTGCGAGGCCCGCCTCGATGAGGTAATTGTGGATCAGGCGTTCCTCCGAGATGAGGGCTCCCCCGCGTCTTGGCCCGTGTAAGGCCCCGCCACGCCTTGAAACCCACGCGTTGGGTTTATCGTCGCGGGACGGTTGGCGTGCGCGTGCCTCGACCGATCAAGTCGGGCCTCGAATTCGAAGCGGCGTTCCCCGTGAAGGGCCGGATCTTACAGGCGATCATGTGCGAGTGCGAGGAGGAAGGCGAGATCCGCATCCGCGTCTCCCGGAATCCGAAGAAAGGCTGGTCGTACGACCCGAAGGACCCGAAGACCTACGTGGACATCCATGCATACGATCCGCGGGACGCCTATGCGAAGGTGCGGCCCGGCGAATGGGCGGACGGCCGCGTCGTCTGCTACGGGTACCTGAAGCGGATCCGGGTTCGGGGAATCCAGATGCTCGGTTCCGTCCTCTCGAGCGGCACGCGGCTCACGGGAGCGGTCCACGTGGACGGTACCGTCGAGATCGACTTCGGCCTCTTCCAGACCGTCCTCGGATTCGAGGACGAGGAACAACGAGGAAAGGTCCTCCGAGAGGCCGGTCTCAAGGACGGCGGGTTCGTCGCGACGGACGTCGGCGTGAACATCGAGCTGAAGCGGTGGGGGCCGAAAGAGACGATCCTCCGAAGGTCGTGATGCCGCCGCGACGGCTCGTCCCGCGGATCACGGCCGCTTGCCTCGGATCTTCTCCATCGCTCGCTTGTAGTCGTCCGTCCACAGGAGTTGGACCGCGTGCTGGGATTCGAGCAAGAAGCGGTTCCGATACGGTTTCTCGTCGCCTTCGACCAACGTCCGCTTGATCGCCTTCACGGCGGCTCGCGGCTTTCGGGCGAACGCGTCCGCGAGGGCCTTCGCTTGTTCGAGCGCTTGGCCTGGCGCGGACAAGTGGTCCACGATACCGAGGCGCAGGGCATCGAGGGCTTTCACCTCCCGCGCCGCAAGGAGGATCTCGAGCGCCTTCGAGCGGCCGACGATCTTCGAGAGCCGGGCCGTGCCGCCTCGGCTCGGCATCCATCCGAGGTCCACCTCCGGGTGCGCGAAGACCGCGGTCTCATCGGCGATCCGGATGTCGCAGGCGAGGGCGAGCTCCGCACCCGCGCCGCGGGCCTGTCCGGCCACCGCGGCTACGGTCGGCTTCGTGAGGTGCTCGAGAGCCCAGAGGGCGTCCTGACCGCGAGACACCCACTCCTGGGCTGCCTTCGCTGACAGGTTCGCCCACTCCTCCATGTCGATGCCGGATGAGAACGGCCCTCCGGCGGCCCCGGCCACGACGATGGCGCGGACGGCATCGTCCTTTTCGAGTTCCGGAACATGGGCCGCGAGCTCGGAAATCATGGAGAGGCGGATCGGATTCTTCGGCGGATTCTCGATCCACAACATCGCCACCCGCTCGCCCTTCTCGAGGCGGATGTGAGGCGTCGACGACATCGCGCCACGAGGGGCTGCGGCGCGGATAACCGTTGCGCACCCGCCGCCTCGACACGCTTTTGAACTCTCGCCGCAATACCGCGGCGATGCCGGGGGAGGCGGCGCTCGAGAGGCCCTGGTTCGCGCGGTGGCCGGAAGGTGTGCCTCGGTCCTTGACGTATCCGGACATCCCGGTCCAGGCCTTGCTCCGACAGACCGCGAAGGAGCACGGCGATCGCCCCGCAATCCGATTCTACGGAAAGGCCCTGACCTATCGCGACCTGGACGCCGCGGCGGACCGCCTTGCGGCGGGCCTCCGACGAATCGGCGTCCGTCGCGGGGACCGCGTGGCCCTCCTTCTCCCGAACACGCCCCACTACATCATCGCGTTCTTCGCCGTCCTCCGAGCGGGCGGCATCGTCGTCCAGACGAACCCGATCTACACACCGCGGGAGCTCGAGGCCCTTTGGAACGACGCGGGCGTCGAGACGGTCGTCGCCCTCGATCTGTTCTGGCCGAATCTGTCGAAGGCGAAGAGCTCGACTCGGGTCAAACAGGTCGTGATCGGCGACGCAGCGGACTTCCTGAAGACCCCGTTGCGCCAGCTGTATCCGATCAAGAAAAAGAAGGACCTGAAGAAAGCGGGCCACTGGCCCCTCGTGATCCCGCGAGAATCCTGGGTCCATCGCTTCGCCGAGCTCGCCGCCACGCCGGCCGATGGATCCGAGACTCCCTCCGACCCGGACGACGTAGCGGTCCTCCAGTACACGGGAGGGACGACCGGCACGCCGAAGGGCGCGATGCTCACGCATCGGAACCTCGTCGCAAATGCGCTGCAGACCGCCGCGTGGTTGCCCACCGGCGAGCACGGGGCCGAGCGCGTCCTCGGGGCGATCCCCCTCTTCCACGTGTACGGCCTGACCGCGGTCATGCTCTTCTCGATCGTCAAGGGGAACGAGGTGATCCTGTATCCGAATCCGCGGGAGATCGATGCAATCCTCAAGTTGATCCACAAGACGAAGCCCAGCCTGTTCCCCGGGGTCCCGACGATGTACATCGCCATCCTTCGCAATCCGAAGTTGTCCAAGTACGACCTCCGTTCGATCCGCGCATGCATCTCCGGGGCGGCTCCGCTCCCGAACGAGGTGCGAAAGCAGTTCGAGGCGGCCACGGGGGGACGTCTGGTCGAAGGGTACGGACTCACAGAAGCCTCGCCAGTCACCCATTGCAATCCGCTGAACGGCGTCGTCAAGGAATGCATCGGCATTCCCTTCCCGGACACGGACGCAAAGCTGATGGACCCCGAGGATCCGTCGAAGGAAGTCGCGCCGGGGGAAGCGGGAGAACTCGCGATCCGAGGACCGCAGGTGATGAAGGGCTACTGGAACCACCCGGACGAGACCGCGATCGTCCTCCGGGACGGTTGGCTCCTGACCGGGGACATCGCGAAGATGGACGAGGACGGATACTTCTACATCGTCGATCGGAAGAAGGACCTGATCCTGTGCTCCGGCTACAACGTGTACCCGAGGGAGGTCGAGGAGGTCCTGTTCATGCACCCCGCGGTCACAGAGGCGGCCGCGATCGGCGTGCCGGACCCGTACCGCGGCGAATCCGTGAAGGCCTTCGTCGTCCTGAAGAGTGGGATGAGCGCGACGGAGTCTGAAATTATCGCCTTCTGCAAAGAGCGACTCGCGGCGTTCAAGGTCCCCAAATCGGTCGAATTCGAGAAAGACCTGCCGAAATCGCTCGTGGGGAAAGTCCTCCGGCGACAACTGAGAGAACGAGAACTCGCCAAGTCGAAGGCGAGCTAGGGTCCGGCCGAGCCGCCCCGTCCGAACGGGGTGCTTCATTCGGCTCACCTGTGTTCGGGCGAATCCTAAGGGATATCCCAGGGCCCCGGCGTACGAGGTCGTTGTCCAACCCTCTAGGGACGTGTTTTCCGTGTGGAGCCGATGAAGCGGAGTTTGACCTCCTTGGCCCGGAGGAACCGGCCTAAGTCGTCCACCTCGGCACGAACACAGCGCTGGACATCCGACCCGAAGGGACGGAATGCTTCGACCCGGACTGAAAGATTCTGCCCCTGACGCTCGTGACTCCAGATGCCGGCGATTCGCCCATCCACCAGGACGACGGGGGAGAGCCAACCCTGGGGACGATACACGCGTTTGTAATGCGCCGTGTCGACGAGATGCTTCTTGTCCTTGAGGGCCAGGAGAAACGAATCGAAGAACGGGAGGAGGCGAACGGAAGGCCGTTCGAGCTCCGCGCATCCTAGAGATGACAAATCCTCTCGAAGAAGCCATCCGGGACGGCCATCGACGTTCACGGGCGCGAGCTCCGGCTCCAGGCGGCCCCAGATCTCACGGGCGTCGGCCGCTTTCACGTACGTCCACAGCGCAAAGTCGTTGACGGTCGCCGGTCCATTGGCTCGCAGGTACCGGCGAAGCAGTTCCGTTTCCGCCTCCTCGGGCGCCCAGTCCTGCCAATTCGGGAGCCATCGATCCGGACGCACGAACGTCGCCTCGTTCCCGCGCATGGGGCCGAAGCAGGCGAGGCCGCGCATACACGCGACGGAGACCAACCAATGGACCGACAGGATCTCGCCTCCCACTTCGAAGCCTTCCGCGTCCGACGCACCGCCCCAACCGCGGCCCGCCTTCTGCTTCCTCTTGATCTTGAAGTCGTCGCTCAGACGTTCCGCAATTTCTTTCCGAGTGAGAGGATGATCGAGGACGGTCGGGATCGCATTGACGATCCGGTTGATCGGTTCCATCGGAAGGCCGGTCCGCGCCAGATAATCTGCCAATCGGGCTTCGCGACGCCCGGAACCTCGTACGAACACGGCGAATTCCTTGGAGGGGACGATGTGCAACGACCCTCGCATGCACCACACCTTCGCGAGAACCCGGTCCTGCCAGAGGGCTTTCTCGACATCGTCGACCCGAAGATCCCGCGTGCGAGTCCATAACGACATGAACGCGGCGGACTGCACCTGGGCTTGTGCACCCACCATGTCGCCTGCAACTCGGGCGAGCGCGGACCTGGGCGCCCTCCTGTCGAGGTGATGACGGGCGAGCCGGAACGCCGCGACCTGCTCGGGGGAAACGGATACAGCGTCGGCGAGAGGCTTGACTCTCGAAGTCATGCGCCGCCGCCAACTTCGGTGGTTGCATAAGGTTTTTCGGATGGGGTGCGCAAATCGCGCGAAGCAGCCTCCGAAACCTTAAGACGAGCAGCGAGTTCCTCGCCCTCGGCCAGGGAGAATCGAGATGGGAAAAATCGAACGACCGAGTCTCGAGAGCCTAATCATGGATTTTGCCATGTCCCTGACGCGCCGCGCCACATGCAAGCGCTTCCAGGTCGGTTGCGTGATCACCTCAGAAGATATGACACAGATCTACGGGTTCGGCTACAACGGGACCGCGAAGGGCCTGTCGCACGACGATTGCAAGGCGGATCAGCAAGGGCTCTGTGGCTGCGTCCACTCGGAGACAAACGCCCTTATCAAAGTGAGAGCGAATGATCCTCGCAAGGTCGTTTTTGTCACCGCTCAGCCCTGCGTCACTTGTGCGAAAGCGATCGTGAATTCGGGCGTTTCAAAGGTGTACTACCGCGCGACCTATCGATCCGACGATGGGTTGGACATCATCCGCAAGGTCGGCATCGACGTCGAACGAGTCTAGGACGCCGGTTGTCCCTCCGGGCTTCAGTCCACCAGTTCCTTCAGAAATTTCCGGATTTGTGGCTTCTTCCCATCCTTCGCCAGGGGCCGCCACGTGGTCCTCTCCGACGATCAGCGGCATGCGAGAGAACGAAGAACCGTGGTAGCTGCAGAATCGCGGGGACTTCGACCCGTCCTCAAAGGCGAGCGGCTGGATCGTGGGTTCATGAAACTCCGTGACGACGGAGACCTCTTCCGCAATCCTTCTTCCGTCTCGAGGGCGCACATGCGTCAGACCGGGTCTGGCACGGACCCCGGGGCCGGCGTGGTCCGGGGGCCGGGCGTCGGAGCGGTCGCCTCGGTCGGAGCTGGCGGCTTCGGGAGCTTCGAGAGAAGATCCCGGATCACGGGCGTGTACGGGTCGACCAGGCCCCCCGCGAATCCTCGTTCGCCGAGGCGGAGAACATCCGACTCCTGCAATCCTCCGCCGATGTACAGATCCAGGTCGAGCCCCTCGACCATCTCGAGGAGTCCCGGGTCCGGACCGAGTTCGGTCCCAAGGCGACGCAAATCGATGACACAAGCCGAGGTGAAGCCGATCTTGCGGATGCGGTTTAGGACCTCCGGGAGATCGCCAAGTCCTTCCCGCGGCTCACCCCACACGACCCTCCCATCCCAGTCAATGCACGGCAGGACCTCGGTTGACATCGCGTACAGGTCCGCATACGCTTCGAGTGAAGCGAGGGTCTTCGTCCCCGCGACGACCCGTTCGGCGTCGAGCATGTAGCCGTCCATGACCTCTTCGGGCTCGCGGCCGCCGGAGTCCAGCCACACGTCGCACCGCTTCACCAGGTGCCGGGTCACCGCGAAGTTCGGGTTCGCTCGATTGATTCCCGCGAGGTCGAGCAGGAACACGCGGGACGCGTTGTATCGTGGCCCGCCGATCGCATCCCAGTATTCCTGGTACGAGACGCGATAAGCGGTCGGATTCAGGCGGCCCTCCTCCCACCGCACGCTCGTCACGTTCGCGACGCGCAGAGGCAGCAGGTCGAGGATCTTCAGATCGATCATGGGATCCGTCTGGACCGGAAGAATCGGAATCGTCACGACGCCCTTCGTCGAGGCCTTTTCCTCGGAAGCCCACAGCCCTTTCTTCTCCCGCTCGAACTGCGCGCGGGCATCCGCCGTATCGAAGAAGATCGGAAGCCCTTCGTGGCCGCACGCATGGCAGACGAAGGAACGAGAATCGCTATCGATCCCCGCGATCGGGCCCATCACGAGGAGCTTCGGATGCACCTGGTCGCTCCCGCAGCGGGCACACGCGGCGAAGTCCTTGGGTGTGAACCGGCCCGGCATGGGAAAGGACCTCAGTCCACCCGAATGACTTTCACCCGTTTGCCGATCCAGTCCGGCGGCAGGTAGACCCGCCCGGAACTGCCGCTCTTTGCGACGACCTTTTCGACCATTTCCTGACCGAAAACCTCGAACTTCGCCTCCTTTCGGGCGCGCGCCATCGAAGAATCTCCCCCGCCCCGCGTACGCACGCCGGTCGGATAAGGCTTGCGAGACGGCGACTATCTTGTAGCTATGGCCCGGGGTGGCAAGAGTCAATACGGCGGGCCTGCATGCGGTCTCGACGATGGCGAAGGCCGCCCGGAAACCGCCCCCAGGATCCTCGATGGAACTGTACGCGCGCGCGATGCTCGACCACTGGCTCGGGAAGAAGGTCACCGTGGAGTTCGAGCGGGAGGACGGCCTCCGTAGCGGGTCGAAGATCGCGAGCTACTTCACGCCACCGAGCAAGTGGCCGCGGATGGAGCAGGAGGCGATGCGGCTCGTGCGCGGGCGGGTGCTGGATCTCGGCTGCGGGCCAGGCCGGCACGCCCTATTCCTGCAGAAGAAGGGGTTTGACGTCGTCGGCCTGGATGCGTCCCCGACGCAGGTCGCCCTCGCGCGGATCCGTGGACTGACGAATGTGTATCCGGCTAGCGTTCGACAGTTGCCGCGGGGCCTCGGGACGTTCAATTCCGTCCTGATGATGGGGAACAACCTCGGAATCGCGGGGGACGTCCCGCAGGTTCGTCGGTTCCTCCGCGATCTCCGGGAGATCACGCGGAAGGGTGCGCGGCTGATCGGCCACAGCCGAATCCCGGGCACGTGGTCCGAGGACCATCTCCCGTATGTGAAGCAGAACATCCGACGCGGCCGGCCTCCGGGCCTCCTCACGTTGCGGGTCCGATACAAAGGTCAGGTCGGCGACTGGTTCGATCTTCTCCTCATTCCTCCGGAGGAACTCGCCCGCCTCGGACAGGAGACCGGGTGGGAGCTCGTTCGCGTGATCTGGGAGGGGGGCTACGGGCCCGGGGACTACATCGGCGTCCTCGAACGACGCTGACGTGCGGCCCGCGAGAAAGGTTCATCCCCCATAACGTGCATCGCAACGATCGGCATGGCGTTCCTCGACCAATTCCGGATCGAGGCCCTCCCGAAGAAGTGGCAGGAGGAAGGGAAGCTCTGGCAGGAGACGTACTTCCCGGAGATGCCGACCGTCTTCGACCGGTCAAACTGGAGCCGCTACTACTCGGAGACACCGATGCCCCGTCTGAGCGTGATCATGGCGAAGCCGGACGGGTTCGCGGGGTTCGCCCAGAAGGTCGTCGGGAATACGCCCGCGACCGCGGATCTCTCCGGTCGCATATGGACCGCGGACAAGATGCCCGACGCGCAGTTCATGACGGCCCTGAAGATCATCCGTGCGCAGGCCTCGACGGAACTCGGGTCCATCCAGCAGCACCGGATGGTGTACGAACAACTGGACCGCGGTTCTCTCACGGGGTTCGACCGGGAGATCGTCGAGGGAATCCATCGGACCGACCCAACGGGTTATCAGCTCGATGCGATCTCGTTCTCCAAGAAACGGGTGTGCGTCGAAGAGCTCCGGCATCACATGCAGATGGGCGGCGTCCTCACCCTGGACGAGACGTTCGACAGGCCGCGATGGGGGCGTCACTGGGCGACGGAGACGATGGAGGAGTTGTTCGCGATGAAACCGGGCGAACACGTCCTCGATGCCTTCAACATCGAGTTCAAGAGCCTCATGGACTCCGCGACGTTCTTGTCGTTCATCGACCGCGTCGGGAAGTTCCAGCTCGAGATGCAGCATCACTTCCTATACGGGCCCATGGCGGTCTCCATGCCGTGGATGCGGTTCCTCGAGGAATCGTATCACCTCGCGGCCGGGGAGACGTTGATGAAAGCGATCGCGGTCGCGGGCACCATGAACGGCGGCAACTTCGGGATCGAGGATCTCCAGAGCACGCTGAACATGTGGTATCCCCGCGGCCTCGAGATGTTCGGATCGGAGCTCGGCGGAGATCTCGTGAAGGGCGTCTTCAAGACCCTGAAGAACGGGGAGGCGCAGGCCATCTACATCGACGAGGTTCTCGGCAAAGTGAAGGATGTGAACCTCGCGATCATCCAGGCGAAGGCTCGGTGCAAACGCGATGAAGCGGGAGCGATCCTACGACGGGTCGTGGAGAAAGGCGAGACGGCCCATGGGGTCGGGAAGGATGATCTGATCTTCCTCCCTGACCGGCGATTCTTCCGGATTCGCGGCCTCGCCGAGTACGGCGACTACCGGATGCCCGGATCCGACGCGGCGGGTGTCGGTTACGTCTATCTTCCGTACGACGTCCACGGACACTTACTCAACGAAGGTGGCAAGCCGGTCGACCGAGACAGGTATGTCGACTACCTCCAATCCGTGCTCCCGGAACGATACAGGAACAGCCGTCACTGGGATTTCGTGAAAGAGGAGTTCCTTTTCAACGAGAAGTGGGGCCAGCCGGAGCCGGCGCGGCACGGATAAAGGACGAGCTTTTATTACGGCCCGACTCCTTGCAACGCGACGGGGCAGTGCGATGGATCTGACCTACATTTCGCTGGAGAAGAAAGACCGCGTCGCGGTTGCGTGGATGAACAAGCCGAAGGCAAACACGTACGACGCCGACCTGATGCGGGACCTGAATTCGATGATCGACGATGTCCGGTTCGACGACGACATCGACGTCTGCGTCCTCGCGTCGAAGCTCGATGGTGTCTGGTCCGCCGGGGCGGACATCAACCTCCTTGCGTCCTCCACCCCGGATTACAAGGCGATGTTCTGCCTGAACTGTCAGGAGACGCTCAACAAGATGGAGAGCACGCCGAAGCTGTTCATCGCGGCGATCGACGGGCACTGCGTCGGCGGCGGCCTCGAGATCGCGATGGCCACGGATCTCCGCCTCGCCTCGGATGGTGCGTGGCGAATCGGGCTGCCAGAGGTCACGCTGGGCGTCCTCCCGGGGACCGGCGGCACGCAACGCCTCCCGCGGCTCGTCGGCAAGAGCCGCGCGATCGATCTCATGGCGACCGGCCGGATGATCACCCCGAAGGACGCCCTCGACTGGGGCCTGTTCAACCGCGTCTTCCCTCGGGGGAAGTTCTGGGAGGAGACGATGTCCTTCGCGAAAGGCTTTGCCTACCCGCAACACAGCGGCCGTGCGGTCGGCTTGATCAAGCGGTCCGTGACGGAGGGGACGGAGATCCCCCTCCACGAGGGCCTCGCCCTCGAGCGGGAACTCCAGAATCGGTTATTCGCCATGGCAGACGCGAAGGAAGGCTTCCGCGCCTTCCTCGAGAAACGCGCGCCGAAGTTCCAGGGCAAGTAATCGGATTCGCGGCACCACGGACGCCTCGTGGCGGAATCGAACGAGTCAACCTTATTCAAGGTTAACGCGGAAGCGAGGCCTCAAGTCGCCCGATGGCCTTGCCCCGCCGTCTCCCATGAACTACGAGACGATCCTCGTGCGGTCAGGGGATCCGACCGCGCTCATCACCCTGAACCGTCCGGACAAGCTGAACGCGATGTCGATGATGTTGAAGGAAGAACTGATTCGCGCGCTTCGCGAACTCGACGCGAACGAAACGACGCGGGTGGTCGTAATCACGGGCGCGGGCCAGAAGGCGTTCACGGCCGGCGCGGACATCCACGAGTTCCACGGACGAACCCCGATGGATCAATGGCGGATGAATGAGCACGGCACCCTGTACGACGCGGTCGACCGCCTGGCCAAGCCGATCGTCGCGATGATCAACGGCTACTGTTTCGGCGGAGGGCTCGAGCTCGCGATGGCCTGCGACATCCGAATCGCGTCGAATCGCGCGACCCTCGGCCAGACGGAGCTGAACATCGGGATCATCCCGGGCGGGGGAGGGAGCCAGAGACTCCCTCGGCTCGTCGGCTTGGGCCACGCGATGCGCCTCACCCTCACGGGGGATCGCATCGACGCGGCAGAGGCCGCCCGCATCGGGCTCGTGGACGAGGTCGTCCCGCATGCCCGGCTCGAGCGACGGACGTTCGAGATCGCGGGCAAGATCGCGGCCCACAGTGCCCTCGCCGTGCGCCTCGCGAAAGCCGCCGTTCGCGCGTCCGCGCGACTTCCGCTGGACCAAGGCCTCCGATACGAGCAGAGCCTCTTTGCCCTCATGATGTCCTCCGCCGACAAGGAGGAGGGCGTCCAGGCCTTTCTCGAGAAACGCGAGCCGATGTGGTCGGATCGCTGAGAATCGATTCTCAAACTTGATTGTTTGTTGTCAAGGCCGATAACCACGTCACAGGCCTCTTAACGGGAAGGCCGCCTCGTTTTCGAGCCGATGTCGATCTGGTCTGGCATCGCCGCGGCAGGCGTAGGCATCGCCCTCGTCCTCGTCGCGACTGGCATGGCCGTCTGGGAGTGGCGGTACGACGATTCGAATGCGCTCGAAGAGTGGTCATACCGCGCCTTCAATGCGCACCACTACCTGGACAACGCGACGACCAGCGGGATCGAGGAATCCCGCGACTACACGTACGACCAGCTCGCCTCACGTCAGCCGAACATGGCGAAGGCCCTGGGGGAGTTCGGGCAGTTTCTCATCTTGGGGATCATCGCCGGGATCGCGGGAGTAGTCCTCTCGGTCGCGAGTCGGTGGAAGAAACTGCGGGGGATCTTTGCAGGAGTCGCGTTCCTCGCGGCGTCCGCAACGATCCTGTTCGCTTCCTTCTCACTCGTGTTCGCAATCTCGCAGGCGGCACGGGCAGACCTCGACCCGAACATCACACCATTCGGCGGCCAGTTGTTCGGGCAGGGGGGGTCCTTGATGACGTGGAACGTGGCAGTCGGCTGGTTCTTGCCAATCGGGAGCGGCCTCGCGTTCGCGTGGGCCTCCTCCGACGTCTGGCACCTCCGGCCTGCAAGAAAGACGCTGCCGATGAATGTTGAGGTGACGTTGAAGCGCCTGCCGTCCGCGACCGCCCCGGCGCTCCCTCCGCCGTCCATCGAGGTCATCCCGGCGTTCGTCCGGGAACCCTCGATCGAGGAGGTCTTCGTGATCGGTTCGAACGGCCTCCTGATCAAGCACATGTCGCGAACCCTGATGACCGACAAGGATCGCGACGTCGTTGGCAGCATGATCAGTGCGATCTCGTCCTTTGTCCGGGAAGCTTTCACGGAACGGGATGGCGAGGTCCACGAGGTGAGCCTCGGAAGCCATCACTTCGTCATGTGCAGCGACGGAGGGGTCGTCGTCGCGGTCCTCGTGACCTCGGGCGACACGGCAGCCATCGTGCCCCGCCTCCGACACCTCCTCGCACTCCTCCGGGACCGGTACTCGGATCGGCTGAACCGGTGGCAGGGCGAACCTCTCGAAGGGATCGAGGATGAGCTGGGCGTTCTCTGGGAGCCGTACCATCTCCCACCGCCGCCCGCGGAGTGACCGGCGTACTCGAAGGCCAGCCGACCGGTTCTGGAACAGATATTTATGGGGCGGAAGCGTCCACTTCGAGGCCCGCGTGCGACGGCGCATCCGGGCAGTAGCCGGCGGTCATCCGATGGATCGTGCGATCGTCCTCCTTTCCGGCGGCGTGGATTCCGCCGTCACCTTGTGGTGGGCGAAACAGCACGGGTGGGAGATCCGGCCCCTCACCTTCGATTACTTCGGGCGCCCGCGGCAGGAGCAGGCGGCCGTCCAAGCCCTCACATCCCGCGCGGGGACGGAACCCGTACGGAACGTGGATCTGCCGTTCCTGAAGGAGGTCGACGACCTCCGGGAAGAGGGGTTCGAGAACCGGCGCCTGCTCGAGTCGCCCGAGGGGTATATCCCGGGACGGAATCTGATCTTCTACGGACTGGCGGGATACTACGCGGAACTCGACGGGGTCCGTTACATCATCGGCGGGCACAACGGGATCGATCCGGAGTCGTTCCCCGATTCGAGCCCGAAGTTCTTCAACGTCCTGAACCGCGTATTCCACCTGAGCCTATGGTCCTACGACGCCTCGCCCGTGCAGATCCTCGTCCCGTTGAGCGGCAAGTCGAAGGAGGAAGTCGTCCGCCTCGGCCTCGAAATGAAGGTGCCGTTCGACGTGACATGGTCCTGCTACTGGGACCGCAGGGTCCACTGCGGCACCTGCGCCTCCTGCCGCGAGCGCAGGGAGGCGTTTGCGAAGGTCGGCGTCGAAGATCCGGTCGCGTACGAGGCGTGACGCCGGGGCGATGGCGAAACTTCTAAACGACGCGGCGGGTTTCCCCGGGCGCTCGGCATGTACACAACGACCGTTCGGTCGGTCGCAGCGACCCGTTTCTTGGAGGAAGGCAGTCGCAACGTGAAGATGAAGCAGCTCATCGGTCACGAGGACGGAGCCCGAAAGACCGCGATGCACGAGCTGATCATCGGCAAGGGCGGATACTCCGCGAAGCACCGCCACGAGTGGGATCATCAACTCGTCGTGACGGAAGGTCGCGGGCTCGCGATCCTCAACGGCAAGAAGATCCCCCTCCGGCCCGGCGTGGTCCTGCTCGTCCAATCGAACGAGGAACACCAGTTCCTCCAGCGCGGGAAACGTCCGCTTCACTTCGTGACCGTGACGCCCCTCTGAGGAACACGCCAAGCTTTATGGCCGTCCCGACCTTGGTCCGCGGCGGATGAAGCTCGGGGTGACGGAGTACATCGACTGCGCGCATCACCTCCCGGGGCATGAGCGATGCGGGTCGATGCACGGTCACACGTACGAGATCGACGTCTTCATCGAGGGGGACCACAAGGGTGGGATGCTGCTCGACTTCGCGGAACTGAAGAAGACGCTCCGGGCGACCCTCGCCGACTACGATCACAAGGACTGGAACGCGTTCCTCGAATACCCCACGGTCGAGAACATCTGCGAGCTCATCTCGAAACGGCTCCGCGAGAAAATCAAGTTCCCCCTCCACGTCCGCGTCTGGGAGGGCCACGGGAAGTGGGCCGAGATCTGAGCGCAGCCTGATATCCCCCGAGCGACTTCGGCGGCGCATGTCGAACCTCCTTGCCGCGATCGACGCGGAGGCGCGCGGGGATTTCTCCCAGGCGCTCGCGCACTACGCGAAACTGACGGCCTCGGGTTCCTCCCTCGACCGGGTGGGCATCTTCCAAGCCCTCGCTCGCTGCCACGAGAAGTTGGGGCGCTTGATTGAGGCGGGCGCGTGGCGGCGGAAGGCCGGCCAGGGCTATCTCGCGCTGAAAGACGACGAGATGGTCGCGGACGAGCGGAACTACCTGGCGCTCGTCGAATACCGGAATGCGGTACAGAACCTCCATGGCGACGCGTCCCTCGCCGCGGTTGCGAAGGAATACGCGGCCGTGCTGAAGGACAACTTCTCCGGAGGGGCGGAGGGACTCACCCACGAGGGCCTCTTTGCCGGCGCGTTTTTCCGGGCGCTTGGCGACCATCTCTCCGCGGCGAAGTACTTCTTCGACACCGCCGAGGCGATGAGCGAGCAGGCCTCCTCGAGTGGGGACGCCGACCTGCGCGCGGCGACGATCCTTACGTACGAACAGGCAATGGAGTCGGCGACGAAGGCCGGGCGGCCGGACGTCGCGCGGGTCGCCCAGATGCGGGCGTATGACTTGAAGCAAGTCACGTGAGGCGCCCATGTGCACCCTCATCGGGTTATGGCGGTCCGTCGCCGGATACGATCTCGTCGTCGGGATGAACCGAGACGAGTCCATCACGCGGCCGTCGGATCCTCCCGCCGTCCTTCCCGGGACTCCGGTGATCGTCGCGCCCCGGGATCGGCATGCGGGCGGGACCTGGATCGGCGCGAGCGGCACGGGCCTCGTCGTCGCCCTATCGAACCGGCGCGGGCGGGCGTCGCCGACGGCTCGATCCCGCGGGCAGCTCGTCCTTGATGCGATGCGGCAGTCAAGCGTCGCGGCCGTCGACGTCTTCCTCCAGCGAGACGTCCGCGAGCACGAGTACAACTTCTGGAACCTGTTCGTCGCCTCTCGGAAGGAAGTCCGTTTCTTCCGCTTCGATGGCGAACTTTCGATGGCGCGAGGGCACGAGGGACTCAACATTCTCACGAACGACGGGGGAAACGGGGCGACGGATCCCAAGGTCCAGCTGATTCAAGGGCTCCTCGCGAAGGCCCCGGGGACCTCCGAGGATGTCGTTCGGTCCCTCCAGCGCACGCTTCGCACGCATGCCTCCGGTGGCGACCCGGGCCTCTGTGTCCACGCGGCGAGAGGGGGCACGGTCTCCTCGACGATCCTCGCCCTGAGCAACGCGGACCCCGGTGAACATGTCCTCCTCTACACGGACGGACCCCCGTGCACGACGCCGTACCGGGACTATCGGGAAGTCATCCGACGCCTGCCATCGCCGGACTGAGTTCCGGTGGACTTCGAAAAGGCTTTCCGCGGTCCCAGTCTACCGCGGCGCGTTGCCGGCCGTCACGGACGTCCACGTGCACCTGGAACCCTATCGGACGCTGAAGCCGCACATTCTTGAGATGCTGTGGAGGGAGATCCCGGATCGGGCCCGGGCATCGCGCATCATGGACGATCCCCGCGCGTTCCTCGATCATCTCGATTCGGTGGGGGTGGAGCGTGCGTGTCTGATCAACTACGTCGCGCCCGAGGTGATGGGCTTCACGGAAGAGGTGAATCGCTTTGTCGGCGAATTCGCGCGTCAGGACCGCCGGCGGCTGATCCCTTTCGGATCCGTCCATCCGAAGCGATCGAAGAATCCGAAGCGGGATGTCGAACGGCTCGCGTCGAAGTGGGAGATGGGCGGGATGAAGATCCATCCGCCCCACCAGTTGTTCGCAGCAAACGCCTATGTGGACGGGAAGATGCCCGCCCTCCGAACGATTTACAAGACCGCGGAGGAACTGGAAATGCCGGTCATGGTCCATACGGGGACCTCGATCTTTCCTGGAGCGCGGTCGAAGTTCGGAGACCCGATGGCCCTCGACGACGTGGCCCAGGATTTTCCGGACCTCACGATCCTGATGGCCCATGGAGGCCGCCCGCTCTGGTGTGATACCGCATTCTACCTGCTCCGCCGCCACCCGAACCTGTACTTCGACATCTCGAGCATCCCCCCGCGCCGCCTCCTCGAGTGGTTCCCGCGGCTCGCCGAGGTCGCGGAGAAAGTCGTGTTCGGATCGGATTGGCCGGGCCCCGGGGTACCGGGAATCCGCGAAGAGATTGACGGGTTGCGGGCACTCCGCCTGCCAGATTTGGCCCTCACCCAAATCTTGAGCGGGAATGCCGACAAGCTCGTGAAATGAGCAAGGAACCGCGAGCGTCGCCCCAACCGTGGCAAACCTTCATCCCAATGCGCGGCGAATGAGGTCTGGACATCCATGATGAAACAAGCGAATCGAAGCGTCGAAGTCGTGACCCTCGCGGGAGGTTGCTTCTGGTGTCTGCAGCCCCTCTTCCAGGAACTCCGCGGCGTAGAGAAAGTGGAGGTCGGCTACTCGGGAGGCGATCTCGTGAATCCGTCCTACGAAGCCGTGTGCACGGACACGACGGGCCACGCGGAGGCGGTCCAAGTCACGTTCGACCCAGCGATGATTCCCCTGGTCGACATCCTGCGGATCTTCTTCTCCGTCCACGATCCGACGACCTTAGACCGCCAAGGAGCGGATGTCGGGACGCAGTATCGCTCCGCGATTTTCGCCGCCTCACCGGAACAGGAGAAGGCCGCGAAGCAGGTGATCGAGGAATTCGAGGCAGCCCGGGTCTGGGGCCACCCGATCGTCACGGAAGTCACCCCCTTCGACGTGTTCTACCGCGGCGAGGAGGACCATCAGGATTACTTCCGGAAGAACCCGAACGCGGGATACTGCCGCGCGGTCGTCGCCCCGAAGGTCGTGAAGTTCCGCAAGCAGTTCGCCCAGCGATTGAAGAAGTAGCACAGGACCGGCCTCGGAAAGATCCGGCGACCCCCAAAAGGCCATAGCCCGCGGGGTGCATCCGTCGACCGCATGGCGGAGAAACGCGCGAACCGGCTCGCGAAGGAGACGTCCACGTACCTGAAGGGCGCCGCCCACCAACCGGTGGACTGGTATCCCTGGGGCGAGGAGGCATTCCGCCGCGCGAAGGAACTCGACCGACCCGTCCTCCTCGACATCGGGGCGACGTGGTGCCACTGGTGTCACGTGATCGATCGCGAGTCGTACGAGGACCCGGAGATTGCGAAAGTGATCAACGAGCACTTCGTTGCGGTGAAGGTGGATCGGGATGAGCGGCCGGACATCGACGCGCGGTATCAGCAGGCGGTCAGCACAATCGCAGGCCAGGGGGGCTGGCCCCTCACCGGCTTCCTCACGTCGGACGGAAAGGTCTTCTACGGCGGCACGTACTTCCCGCCGAAGGACGCTCACGGCCGCCCGAGCTTCCGCCGCGTCTTGCTTGCGATGGCGGATTCCTACCGGTCGAACCGAGCGGACACAGTTCGGGAGGCGGAGGCCCTGCATCAGGCTCTCGCCGAGGGCCGGACTTCTCTCGTCGAGGAGGGCGTGGTGAACGATGCGATGCTCAAGGAGGGCGTCGACTCTCTTCGAGGCCAAGTCGATCCCGTGAACGGGGGTATCTCCGGCCAACAGAAGTTCCCCCATTCCGGGACGATGGAGTGGGTCATGGCGCGCTACCGCCGCACCCGGGAGGAGGGACTCCAGAAAATCTTCGCACGGACCCTCACCTCGATGGCCCGAGGCGGGGTCTACGACCAAATCGGCGGAGGCTTCCACCGCTATTCGACGGACTCACGCTGGATCGTGCCGCACTTCGAGAAGATGCTGTACGACAACGCGGGACTCCTCGCGAACTACGTCCATGCGTGGCAGCTGACGAAGGATCCGCTGTATCGAGAGACGGCGGAAGGAATCCTCGCATGGGCGGACGAGGTCCTATCCGACCGCGAGCGAGGCGGGTATTACGCCAGCCAAGACGCCGATGTCGGCCTCGACGATGACGGCGACTACTTCACGTGGACTCTGGACGAGTTGGCGGCTGCAGTGAGCCAGGACGAGGCCCGCGTCCTTGCCCTTCTGTATGAGGTCGGCGAGCGCGGGGAGATGCACCACAACTCGAGGAAGAACGTCCTCTTCATCGATCAAGAACCGGAGGCGATCGCCAAGGCCCTCGGTATGCCGGTCGACCGGGTGGGGGCCCTCATCGCGAGCGGTCGAAGTAAACTCAAGGCCGCCCGGGACAACAGGCCCATGCCCGCCGTGGACAAGACGATCTTCGCATCGTGGAACGGAATGATGATCGCATCGGTCCTCGAAGCCGCGATGGCCTTCGGCCGCGATGACCTCCGCGCCTTCGCGCTCAAGTCACTTGACCGGATCGTCTCGGAGATGTGGACGAAGGATCACGGGATGTGGCACGCATCCGCGGATGGAAAGCGCAAGGTCCGAGGTCTGCTGGAGGACCACGTGTACATGATCGACGCCCTCGTGGTCGCCTTCACCGCAACGGCGGACCCCGCGTACCTGCGGGCCGCGGAACAGATCATGACCTTCGTCCTGAAACACTTCTGGGATCCCGCGGGCGGGTTCGTCGACATCGCGCCCGGCGTGCATGAGAGCGACGGATTAACCCTCCGGGAGATTCGGCGTCGTCCCTTCGAAGATTCTCCCTACGCGGGGGCGAATCCGGTTGCGGCCCTCTGTCTCCAAAGGCTCCATGCGCTCACCGGAAACGATGAGTATCGCTTGCGCCACGACGAACTCCTGACGGCCTTCGCGGGGCAGGCGAATCGATACGGCCCCGTCTTCGGAGGGACCTACCACCTCGCTGCGGAGTTGTGGGTCCATCCGCCCGCGGATATCGTGATCCTCGGGCCTCGAACGGACCCCAGGGTGCGTTCCCTGCACGCCGCTGCGGCCGAGACCTACGCCGCGGGCAAGACCGTGCTCGTCGTGGATCGAGAGGACGCGTACGTTCCCGCCGCTGTGGAGCCCATGCGGGCAACGAAGGAAGCGAAAGCGGGACCCGTCGCCTTCGTCTGCCAGAACAACGTGTGCTCCCCGCCCACGTCGGTTCCGGACCGCGTTCGAGAACTCCTCGCCGGTCCGACATAGGGATCCCCCTGACACGCTCTCGCAAGGGGCTATGAACCCCCGCGTCAAGCTTATCCCCCCGGGCCCGGAAGGCTCATGGACCGCCGACGCCCTCCCGGGTTCCGAGGTTCGACATCATCCGGTCCGGCCCAGCAAAGATTCTCCTAATCGGGTCCGGAGCGGTCGGTTCGGTCGCGGCACGGCATCTCTGTGAAAGCGACGCCATCGCAGACCTCGTCGTTGCGGATGTGGACGGTGACCTTGCGAAGCGCATTGCCGCCGGACTGCGAAGTCCGAAGGCCCATGCGACGCCGCTCGACGCCGCCGACGAGGCCGCCCTCGATCGCGCAATGCGAGGCCGTGACCTCGTGATCAACACGTCCCTACCCCGCTTCAATCCGGCCATTCAGAAGGTCGCGCTGCAGCTCGGCTTGCACTACCTCGA
>Ga0184640_10000113_pt1 | contig 19159 bp, 17 predicted proteins | sample PLM31_200_b2_FD_133161 | JGI IMG/M metagenome (GOLD analysis project Ga0184640, IMG submission 133161) | Groundwater sediment microbial communities from an aquifer in East River, Colorado, USA - PLM3-1_200_b2 | ecosystem: Environmental > Terrestrial > Soil > Riparian zone | place: USA: East...
CACTTGTTTCCTAGAGTGCGTGTTTCACCTGCAAAAAAGACCCGCCCAAGCATCTGCATCACTCCTGTTCAGCGATCTTATGTCGCAGGCCGTATATGTTGCGTGGGGTCCGACCTCGCGGCGCTTCAGCCGGTCACTGAACGTTTCCTGGCAGTATCTTTTCCAGCTGCTGGATGAATAGATCGGCGACTTGCAAATTATTTTTTTCAATCATGACCAAATGGCTGTTACCGTAGATACCCAGTTCCGGCAGCGATAGGACAGAGACATTGGAGCCGATGCTAGCCGCGAAGCTTTTCAAGCTTTTGAGTCGCGGAGGATCGTAGTCACCCACCTGGATCACTATCGGCACACTGGAGAGCGCTTTTAAGTCCGTTGGCTTGAGTCCGGCGGAGACCCCTTCGGGCGAGATCATCGACGGTTCACAAGAGATGATGGCTTTGACGAGATTCGGACGGGCGAGCGCGGCGCGCCAGCCGAAGATACCGGATTGCGACCAAGTCAGGACTATGGCCGGACCAATGCGGTCAAGGAGAGCAACGAGACCTTCGATATTGCGGTCTATCTCTGCGTTGTCGCGCCACGCGGGAACCAGTTGCGCGGTATATTGGTCGAAGGCTTCTGCGGGAAACTGACTGTTTGGATTGAGCTCACCGGGCTTCGGGCCAAAGCGAAATTGTGTCCAGGCTCTTTCGTGAGAATAGCGGTTGATGAGTGGGTTGTTCCTCCCTGGTTTAGCCCCTTGGCGAACCAAACTTATATCCGTGATGTCGTAACCCGAGCGGCCACGATTGACGCCGTCAACGACATAAACTGCAAACCCCCTGCGGAGAAAATAGGTCGCCCAGCCCTCACGGCCATCCGGCGTGGACTCATAGACCGCACCGGTATGTCCGCCCCCATGGACCATGATGATCGGCAACTTGTACCTCTGATGAGCTGGAATTTGATACTGTACATACATCTGATGGTTGGTGGCACTGCCCGGATTTTGCACCGATTTCACGTCACCGTCATTGCCGGTTTCCGTGTGAAACTTCTTACCGCCCACGAGGAAACTTCCTTGCCGTTCGATGGCGATAGGTGGGCCGCTTCGCCGCGCAGTGCTGTCGCCCGGCGCCGATGCGGCTACGCAGCCCGCCGCGAGAATCAATGGCAAGAGAGCCAAAATATGCTTCGCTCGTTTCGTCAATGTCCAATCTGGCATAGATTTCCTCCTCCGGATTTTGTGCAGACCGTATTCGATCAGGCTAGGAGTCTGTCGGAGAAAGATGTAAGTGCTTGAAATTACGTTGGTGACAATATTCGTCATGTCGAATCATTTCAACAGCTTAGACGATTCAGAAAGTTATATCCCGACAGGCTCCTAGTCATCCTCTTGGTTGTTTACTCTCGCCCACGATTGCTGTAAACAAGAACAATCCGGTTTAGACCATCGCTTCAAAATTTCCTTCAGCTTTGCTACCACCGCCGAGGTGTCAGGAAAAGTGAATGCATAATTGGGAGATTTCATCAGGCCGTTCAATCTACCAGGAGGTGCACGGCGCGGAAACCTAATATGCTCTCGGCCTTGCCGGCATCATATCCGCACCAGTTATCTTGCAGCCCTGACTTGATGAGCTTCACCTGAGGAAGATAGCGCTGCACAAGTTCCAGGGTGGGTTCCTCCATCATCGTCTTGGGCGCGCAAATGTTGAAGGCCTCATGGCCGGAAAAATTCGTTTCAACCGCCAAGCGGCAAGCCACCGCCGCGTCTCTCACATCGATATAGCTCCACAACGCCCCCGTTCCCCGGCAGAGCGGATCCCTTTGTCTCTCCAGCAAAATAGGATATTGCTCGTCCGTCGCGATACCGGCAAAGCGCAGGCTGGCAATCTGGATCTTCTTCTTCGTAGCGAATGAATCACAGAGTTGTTCACCCACGAGCTTCGACATCCCATAAGGATCTTGCGGTATGAGAGGGTGATTCTCGTCGATCGGCAGGTAATCAGGCGCATTCGGGCGGGAAGGATAGTAAAGCCCGTAGACCGCAAGGCTCGAACCGGTAACAATTTTTTTTATTCCTGCCTCTAAAGAAGCAACCAGGACATTGTATGTGATCGTCACATTGTGACAGAATCTTTCCGTGTCTACCGCTATATCTGGAGTCTGCCATAGCCCGCTCGCAGGATCAAAGCCATTGGCCGTGTAAGGAAACGGTATTCGCGCTAGATGCATGACAGCGTCCGCCCCTTCAAAAACGCTAAAAAGGCCCTTCACCTCCCGCAAATCCACGGCTAATGAGTGACAGGCTGGTTCCGTGGGCACAACCGTATCAATACATAAAACGTCATGACCGTGCCCGACCAACTCTTCTATGACATATCGTCCAAGTCTTCCCGCTCCCCCTGTGACAACGATTTTCATTGCAGTGAGTTAAGTAGATTGCGTGCTCGGATGAAACATCGCCTCCGGATCGAACTTGCGCGTGGTGAGGCCTTGACGATGGCAGTACTCAAGCAGCTTATCCACTTCGGGCCGCGTCGCGCGAAAACCCCACAGATAGATGTCGGGGCCCGCCACGGCCCGCTCTTCTTCCCACAATGCCCTGTACCAGAGCGAAGTTTGATGCACGCGCTGCCATTCGAGCCATTCGTAGCATTTCTTTTTCGACTCTTGCCAGGCGTCATACACGCTGATCGCCACCCACGGATCTTTCTCCAACACCGAGGTTTTGATCAGCAGGGTATGCATGATCGGGAAAAAGCCCGTTCGCTTGAAGTAATCCCGCTCCAGCTCTGCATAGTTCGAAAACAAAAAATCGACATCCGGGTGAACGTTTGGCGCCCACGTTTCGGTGGTGATGCCGGCGTCGATCTCGCCAGCGGCGAGCAAATCAAACTGACTACGGCCCTGTGGGATAAGCTCCATTTTGAGCCAGGCCGGAGGTTTCCAATCGCCCACAGAGCGCAATCGATCGGCTACCCAGGTCACGGATTTTAGATCGACGCCGTATTCGTCTTCCAGCAAGCCCCTCGCCCAAACGGCCGTGGTCGTCAACCAGTTTTGAATGCCGATTCGCCTGCCGTTCAAGTCGGCGGGGGAACGAATGCCCGCGCGCTTATTAATATAGATATAAGAATGGCGAAACATCCGCTTGACGAAAATCGGAATGGCCGTATAGCCGAGGGACTTGTACTCCAGGTCCGCGATGTAGAGGCCGGAATAAAATTCAGCGATGTCGAACTCCCGGCCGTTGATTTTTGTCTGCCGTCCCGGATCCGGATTGACATAGATTTCCAAATCGATGTCTCGCGCTTTGACCGTTCCATCGATCAGGGCCCGCGCGCGATCGTACGGACCACAGGTCATCGTCAGTTTTAGTGACATCCTACGGCTTCCTGTACTTTTTATACATCGCGTCGATAAACCCCTCACGGTCCAGCTCTGCTACGACGGTGTTGTCAATAAAATCTTCCGCCTTGGCCGAACCTCGCTCTTTAACCGTGAGCAGGTAAGTCCTTATCTCTTCCGGATCGACGTAGGGCTTGACCGAGTAGATGTTGACCCAGAAATCATAAGTTCCGGCCAGTATTTCCGCGTCTGGAATGCGCAGGAATTTTTTCAGTACCGCCGTTGTGAACTGGCGATCTCCCTTTAGCCTTGCCAATCCGGCGATGTAGCCCATCATGAATCTTTTCACCTGATCCCGATGGTTCCTGAGGTATTCGGCGGTCGTTGTCATCTGGCTGGTAGGAAACTTGATGCCGGTCTCTGCGAGATTGATCAAGGCCTTGAAACCAAGCTCATTGGCCTTTTTTGTCTCGGGGAATTGGAAGAGGGCACCGTCAATCGAACCATTCGCCATGGCCGCGATGTGATTGGCAAATGGAAGCCCAATCTGCACCATGGTTACGTCCGTCTCCGGATTGAGCCCCAACTTTTGCAGGGCGAAGCGCGTGGCGTTGTGAAGCACTCCGCCGAAGCCGGCGATGCCGACTTTTTTTCCCTTGAGATCTTCTGGCTTACGGATTTTTTCTGAAACGTAAAAGAGATAGGGAAATACGCCCACCGTGGTGGCGATGAGCGTCACACTTCCCCCTTTGAGCCGCGCATTGACCGCTGCCGGCCCTCCCGTGGTCGTGAGCTGCACGTCGCCGGACATGAGCGCCATGATCGTCTGGGTCCCACCATTAAATTGCACGGGAATCACTTCCAGCCCATGGTCCTTGAAGGAACCGCCGTCCAAGGCAACCCTGAAAGGGGCATTGGTGGGGCTCGGAAGCATCGCGACAGTAACCTTTTCACCCGCGCGCGCAAAGGAAGCGAGTGCCAGGAAAAGATACGCGGCGGAGAACAATCGCGGGCAAGCCCTTCGGGATTTCAAATCGCAGATTTCAAATGGCAGACCTGACATCCGAAATTTGAGATTCCGAGCGAAGCGAGGACTGGCCCATCTCCGCCAGAGGCGGATCAGCCTCAGGCTGAGGCTGCGGCCGGAAGGGTCGTTCCCCTCGAAGGACAACATACTTGATACGTTGGTATTAGCCGGGGGCGTTTGTCTGCGCATATTTTTTTGCTCCGTCCAAGATAGACTGGACAATTTTTTGATAGCCCGTGCAGCGGCAGAGGTTCCCGTCGATGGCGCGGCGGACCTCGGCCTCTGTCGGATTGGGATTCTCCAAGAGCAATGACTTAGCCGCGAGGATCATTCCCGGAGTGCAATAGCCGCATTGAAACCCGTTGTACTCGATGAAAGATTCTTGCAGCGGATCGAGCTGGCCGTTGCGCGCCAGCCCTTCGACGGTGATGATCTTCCGCTCACCAACGAGAGCGGCCAAGAGCGCGCACGAATGAGCCGTTCGCCCGTCCACTAATACCGTACAGGCGCCGCAATAGCTGGACTCGCATCCCCGTCTGGCGCCTGTCAGCCCCAGAGAATCTCTCAGAACATCCAAGAGCAACGCGGAAGGCTCGATGGCCACCTCCACCTCGTCTCCGTTCACCCATAAACGGACAACCCGCTTCATCGTTTTCATCTCTTCGCCTCCCTCATCGCCTCGTGGATCGCCCTGCGCACGAAGACCCGCACCATTTTCCTGCGGTAATCCGCCGACGCATGGGCGTCGCTGAGCGGGTCGCTCATCGCCGCGGCAGCTGCGGCTGCTGCATCGATGAGATCGTCGGTGAGAGGCTGTTGCCGCAACAGCTTTTCCGCTTCCAAAGCCCGGAAGGACACAGGCCCGACGCCTCCCAAGACCAGCCTGGCCTCTTGGCAAAAACCATCTCGCACCTCCAGCAAAGCGGCAACCCCAACGATGGCGAGATCGCCCGCTCGTATCGCGTGTTTGAGATAGACAGCTCGGCTCCCTTGAGGAAGCGCCGGAATTTCAATACCCGTAAGGATCTCGTCAGGCTCAAGGCAGGTTTCAAAGTACCCCGTCAGAAAAGCATCCAACGGCATCTTCCTTCTACCGCGAATGCTCAGGCACTCGACCTTTGCATCTAAAGCAAGCAAGGCACTGGGAGGATCGCTGCCCATTTCATTATGGCAGACATTGCCGCCGATGGTGCCGAAGTTTCTCACGGGAGTAGAGCCGATCTGGCCTACCGCCTGGACCAGAACAGCCGCCCTTTCGTTCACTACTTCCGACTGTAGGATTTGCCGGTGCGTCGTGAGCGTTCCAAGATGGACCCCGCCTTCCGACGTGGTCTCTATTCTTTCCAGACCTTCAAGGGACCCCAGCGAGACCAAGACGCACGGCCTCACAAGACCGGCCCGTATCATGAGCAAAAGCGACTGCCCTCCGGCGATAACTCTCGCGTCCTCCCCATGCTTGCTGAGAAGAGAAACCGCTTCCTCAATTGATCCCGCCTGCTGTAGTTCGAACCTCATTGCACCACCCTCACCTTTATCCTCTCCCTCCAAAAAAGCAGGGCAAGGAGGTTCTTGGAATCGGATTCTGCAGCATGATCGCAGGCAAATTTGGGATTAGTTCAACCCAAAAGCTTTGCGGAAATCTTTCACATGCTCCGGATTAGTCGGAATCTCCGGATCGAGCGGCACGAGCTTGAGCTTTCGCGGATCCATATCGGGAACGAGAGGAGCGACATCAAGCCTGGCCGAAGCACGCCGTGCCTTTCGCAGGATCTCCTGGCCTTCTTTGGAAATGCTATAGTTCATGAACAGCTTTGCCGCGTTTGGTCGCGGCGCCTTCGCCGCAACCCCGATAGGAGCTAGATTGACGAGAATAGGATCTGCAGTATTGACCCACTCAACCGGCTGGCCCTTGGCCTTCATCTGCTCGATATGATCCGGATAAACGACGACGACAACTGGAAATTCTCCTACCGACATCAAATCGGCTAGCAAGGCATGGCCGTTTCGGAACTGCAATCCTTGCCGGCTGAGAGCCTCCATATATTTCCTTGCCTTTTCCTCGCCCCAATACTTGAGCATTCCCGCGTGCCAAAAATACTCCTCGTCATCCATCCCTAGTTGCCCCTTCCAGCGGGGGTTCAACAGATCGTCCCAGTTCCTCGGAGCTTCGCCCTTCGGTACCAGCTTCGTGTTATAGCCGATCACATTATATCCGCTGTAGAGCGAGACCCAGAAATTCTGAGGGTCTTTAAAGCCAGCAGGATAATGAATCGCGTCCGGCGCGGCGTATGCCTGCAGCAACCCTTTGTTTTGAAGAACCTTCAGCGCAAACGCATTGAGCACGTCGTAGGTGGTTTTACCGGCCATGTGTTCCGCAATGGCCCGGTTAACAATTTGTTCGCCGCCGGCGCGAAGAATATCGACCTTGATGAATGGGTATTTCGCTTCGAAGCCCGCTGCCAGCGCTCGCGAATCCTCGATGCGCATGGAACTCCAAAAGACAACTTTCCCTTCCTTTTTGGCGCCGGAGATTAGTTCCGCTTCAGACTGTGCCCACGCATAAACGGCCGTCACGAAAAAACCGGCCAACACAACGAGCGCTCCACAGCCTGCCATTTTCCTTATTGATCGGTTCCGCATACGTCACCCCCTCTATGCAGGTTGCCGGAAAAAGCCGTTCATCTTTCGACAAAGCTCAGAGCCTGTCCTGAGCTTGACGAAGGAACGAACGGAGGAAGCCTTGATATCATTACCGAACTTCCGTTCATTCTAGTCGAAGCATCGCATCCTATTTTCAGTAACCTGCTACGCTCGTCTTCCTTTTGCTTTGTTGCAGCACTTGCCCCAGCGAAAATCCAACTCCTTGCGATTACCCGCCTGGCTCAAGCGCGGCAAGGACTTTGTCCGGACGCATCGGCAACTCTGTGATTCGCACTCCGCAGGCATTCTGCAGCGCGTTCGCGACTGCCGGCGCGATGCCGAACAGACCCAGCTCGCCGATGCCTTTCGCGCCGAATGGACCGACCGGCGAAGGAGACTCGACCAGAATGGTCTCGATCGGCGGAGTCTGCACCGCGAATGGAATCGCGTAATCGGCGAAGCTTGGATTGACGATCCGGCCCTCTTCCGTGCGCAGCTCCTCGCTGAGCGCGTACCCCAAACCCATCACCACACCTCCCTCCACCTGCCCCACGGCCAGAGGCGGATTGATCGCCTTGCCAAGGTCGTGCGCGGAGACGACCCTGAGCACTTTCACTTCGCCGGTTTCCCGATCCACTTCGATCTCGACGGCTTGGGCGCCGAAGCTCCAGCCGCCTTTTTTTCCGTCTTCTGAGGCTGATCCGTTCGCCGTGAAGTTTTTTTGCCGGCACCGCGGGTCGCGAAAAATCTCCTCGATGGGGATGCCTTTAGCGCCGGCGCGGCGGAAAATCTGTTTTTCTCTGAGAATCAGCGCCGATGGCTCCTCACTCAGGATTGCTCCGGCGGTTTCGAGAAACTGCCGGCGCGCTTCGGCGGCGGCTTGCAGGACCGCAAGACCGCTCGACACCGCGACCCGACTAGAGTACGTGCCGTAATCAAAAGGGACGACCGATGTATCGGCGCTCAAGACCGTGACATCGGCCATGTCCACGCCAAACTCTTCGGCGGCGAGCTGCGCGAGCACGGTTTCCATCCCGCCGCCAACGTCGGTCGAGCCGATAAGCAGATGAATGCTGCCGTCGCGGTTCAGTGTTACGACCGCGCTGGAGCCGCCGCCGGCGCCGGTAGGCGATTTATAAATCATGCTGATGCCGATCGCGCGCCCTGCTTTTCCGTTTCTTTGTTTTTCATATCCCGAAGCGGAGACGACGCGCTTTAAACATTCTTTGGCCGCCACCCGGTCTTGAATCTCCCCGGTCGGCGCGGCGTCGCCGTCTTCGAGCAGATTTTTCATGCGGAAATCCACCGGATCGAGGCCAAGCCGGTGCGCGATCATGTCGATCTGCGATTCGCCTGCCCAGATCGACTCGGGGACGCCGAGGCCGCGAAAAGGGCATCCGCGCATGGTGTTCGTATAGACTAGCGACGAAGTCACTCTTAGGTGCGGGATCTTGTAAGGACCGGCGCCATCTTTGATAGCGCGGTTGCTGGCGGGAAGGCCGTCGCTGTAGGCGCCGCAGTCCCAGAAAAATCTGACCTCCCGCACGGTCATTTTGCCGTCGTGCTTGACGCCGGTTTTCATAACGATGACCGCCGGGACTGAACCTGCGCTCGCGGTAAATTCCTCGTCCCTGCGCATCACCATTTTCACCGGCCGCCCGCTTTTCATCGCCAGCGCGACCGCGTACTGCTCCAGCCGGACGGCATTCTTGCCGCCGAAGCCGCCGCCCACCTTGGTGCAAATCACCCGCACGCTCGCCTCCGGCACGCCGAAGATCTCCGCCAGTATGGCACGCACAATGAAGACTCTCTGCGTCGCGGTCCAGACGGTGATTTTTCCCGCTTCAACCTTGGTAACGCACGCGTGAGGCTCGAGGTAGCAGTGGTGCACCCGCCGTGTTCTGAACGTGTCTTCGAAGACGTGATCCGCCTCGCGGAAGCCCGCCTCCACGTCGCCGCGGGACATTTCGATTCGGTGCAGCACGTTCGTGCCGGCGGAAGGGTTCCACTCTCGAGTCACGAGCCGGTTGGGCTCATAGCTGCCCAGCTCCTCATGCACCAGCGGCGCGCCTTCTTTAACGGCCTCCAGGACGTCGAAGACTCCCGGCATGTCTTCGTACTCGACTTCGACGAGTCTGGCGGCCTCCTCGGCAGTCTCTTCGTCCACCGCTGCTACGGCTGCGATGGGTTCTCCGGCGTAGCGGATCTTGGCCTCAGCGAAGAGTTGCTCATCTTTAATGCCGTAGCCGAACCGAGTCCGAGGCAGATCGGCAGCCGTGACTACGGTTTTCACACCGGCGAGCGCCTTGGCCCGACTGGCATCGACCCCCATCACCTTTCCGCTCGCGACAGCACTGCGCACGAGCCTCCCGTGGAGCATCCCTGGAAGGCTTATGTCCGCGCCATAGACAACGTTTCCCGTAACGATATCGACGCCGTCTTTTCTGGGGACAGGCTGCCCGACGACGCGCAGCGCCTCTATCTTGGTGTCCATCAAGGCAACTCAAAACTCCCAAGTAACTTCCGTCGCTCCCAAAGTTAGTTCCTGTTGTTCAGCGGCAAGATCCCCTCGAATGATTTTCCCGTCACCCCCGAACGTTTTAATCGGGGGTCCAGTCCGAAATCCCCTGGATTCCCGCTAAAAACATGCGGGAATGACGAAGCGCTCCCAAAGTTACTTCCTGTTGTTCAGCCGCGAAGCGGCGTAATACCGCTAACTAGGAACTTGAAACTGTTTTTACGGCATTACCGGAACCGACGATCCCTTCGGCGGCGCGTAGAGCTGAAGAAGATTTCCGTCGGGATCGAAGAAATAAAAGCCGCTCCCCGTCGGGCGGTCTACCGTGGGGACATGGTAGATCTTGACGCCCCACTCTTTCATCTTCCTCTCGGCGAGCTCGAAGTCCTCCCTGTCCACAACAAACGCATGGTGCGTAGCGCCGTCTTCTGTCACAGCATCTCTCTCAATGGGCTTCGGCCGCTGAAAGAGGACGACCATGTCATCACCCGACCTGAGATCCGCCCGGTCCAGATGATCTCCCATGTCATCGCGGTTGAGCTTTGCGATCTTCATCCCCAACACCTCGGTGTAAAACTTGACCGCCCGCTCCACGTCGTTCACAGGGATCCCGATATGGTAAACCCCTTTTGTTTTAATCATGGTTAGGCCCTCCTTTGAAAATTCTTTTAGCCGAAGATTAAGTCACGCCACTTCTCCCTCACCTTGGCCTTGAGCTCCTCGCTCGACTCCGCGATCGGCGGAAACTCGCTCCGCCTCTCGTAGGGCTTGCAGGCGTCGATAAGCGCGCGCGAGTTGAGCCCGCGGTTTTCCGGCGCGATCGCCACGTCGAGCGCGCCGCTCCAGCAGCGCCGGAGAATCTCGATGGACTTCTCCGGATCGCAGCGCGTCGCCATGGCCCAGAGGACGTCGAAGATGCTGGTCGGGTCTATATCATCGTCCACGACGACGACAAAGCGCCCGATATAAGCGCCGCCCAAAACCTGCGAGGCGAGATAGAGCGCCTGGCGGGCGTGGCCGGGATAGGCCTGCTTGATGGAGATGACATTGAAGAGCCTCCCCACGCCAGGCTCCAGGCACCACACCCCCTTGACATTTGGCAAGCCGGCCTTCTCGACGTGGTCCCAGATGTGGGCGGCGATGATGACGCAGTTGGCGAGGGAGTAATCCGTTGGCGGACGGCCCGGCCGGGCGCAGCAGAGGATAGGATCGTTGCGGTGGTAAATTCGCTCGACGCGGACGACCGGCGTGTCCTGCATCTCGCTGCCGTAATAGCCGAGCCATTCGCCGAACGGCCCCTCGCGTTTGATATCGCCGGGATGCATAAAGCCTTCAATCGCAATCTCGGCGTGCGCGGGGAAGGGAAGGCCGGTGACTTCGCCCTCGACGACGTCGAACGCTTTCCCTCTGAGGCCGCCGCAATAATCGAGCTCCGAGCTGCCGAACTCGAGCGGGCTGCCCGCGCCGAGAAGGAGCAGCGGGTCCTGCCCGACCGTGACGACGACGGGGCACGGCTTGCCCTGCTTGAAATATTTTTCCATGTGCACGCGCGCGTGCTTCGACACCGACGAGGTGAAGAGTCCCATCGACTTGCGGTCGTGCACCATCGCGCGGTAGGTGCCGAGATTGGTCCAGTTCTCATCGGGGTCGCGCGTGATCGCCGCGCAGGCGGTGCCGATAAACCTGCCGCCGTCGAGCTCGTGGATGAACGGCACGGGAAATTTATACAGATCGATGTCGTCGCCGGCCAGACGGTTCTCCAGCACCGGTCCGGTTTTCACGAGGCGCGGCGGAATCGGTTTCAAAGAGCTGAGCTTTTTCCTGAATCGGTCGACCAGATCGAGTCCGGTGGATTCCAGCGGCAGACCCAGAGTAAGAGCCAGGCGGCGGAACGAGCAGTACTGGCCGAAAAGAATGCGGGAGCCGGTGGGGTATTCCGGAATGTTGTCGAAAAGCAAAGCAGGGATGGTGCCTTGGCGCTCCCGCGCGATCAGCTCAGCCAGCGTTCCGATCTCGAGCTTCCAGTGAGCGCCGCGAAGCTTTTTGAGCTCGCCGACGGAGTCGACAATCTCCAGCCAGTGGCGCAGGTCTTCATACGCCCGCAGCCCCGTCGCCGCTCCATTAGTTTCCGGCGCTGCCATTCGCCGGCTCGTGTTTACGGTTTCCATCCTTCCGCCTCCAGCTCTCGATTCGCTTCTCTGGCCAGCCGGAAGTCGAAGACCGCTTCCGGGCTTATCGCTTCGCTCCTGCTCATCGCCTGCAGGGCTATGGCTATGATCGCCTGCTGCGCTTCCGGGCCGATCAATCCGTCTTTGGTGAAAGAAGGAACGCTCGAATCGTAGATTGCTTCGGCCATTTCCCGGTTGTCGCTCTTCATGTGGCGCATCATGATTTCGACCGTTTCGGCCTTGCGCGCGTGGATGAATTTAAGACCCTTGAGGGTTGCCTTCACGAAGCCTTTGACCAGCGCCGGCCGGGTGCGCAGCGAGTCGAGATGGATTCCGACTCCGCCCATATAAGAAGGAAACGCATCGCCGAAATAGCCGAGGACTTTGAGGCCCGCCTTTTTTGCCAGATAGTCGTGCGGCGGCGAGAGGGGCGAGGCGGCCACGGCGCCGCTCGACACCGCCGCCATCCGCACGCTGCTCGATCCCAGAACGATAAAGGTGACTTCCTTGGGGTCGATTCCCTTGGCGGCGAGAAATCTTCGCGCCCCGACGTCCGCAAGGCCGCCGATGCCTCCGGTGCCGACTTTTTTGCCTCTTAACTCTTCCAGCGAGCGGTTCTCTTTCGCGCCAATGAGATACATGTCGGTGCGGCTGCCGTTGGCAAGGACCGAGCGAATGGGCAGGCCGACAACCGCCGCGTTGATCGTCGGCGAGCCGAGCGTGTTGAAATCGATCGCCTGGGTCACCAGGGCTTTGGAGGCGACCGCGCTGTTCAGCAAGATGAAGCGGGGCTCGATTCCCTCCTGCCGGAAGTAGCCTTTGTCTCTGGCGGCGACATAAGGCGCCTGGACAAAACTGAGCGAGCTGATCGAGACGTTGACCGGCAGAGGTTTTTCCTGAGCCCGCACGGGTTGAAGAGCAAACAGAAGGCCCAGGCACGCCAAGCAGAGCACGTAGGAGGAGCCTATGACCTTGCGTCTCTGGTTATATCGCCGCACTAGCCAAGGTCGGGTCATCATTTCTTCTCTTCTCCTGCTTACGCAAAAAAACAAAGTGCAAAAAACCAAAGCGATTCTTCTCATGGATCAGCCTTACATTCCGTGAAAACCCGCTAGAGCCTATAAAGCACACGCGCGTTGGTTGAAAGGAGCTTGTCTTTTTCCTGCTCCGTGATATCCGAACGCTCGGCGAGAAGCTTCACGGTGTTAGGGAATTTGGCGCCAAAATGGTGGTAGTCGCTGGCGAAGAGGATGCGATCGATGCCGATAACGTCGATCGCGTGCCGCAGCTCTCTCTCGTCGGGTTCGCAGGTCACGAAGCACTGGCGCTTGAAATAATCCGTCGCGGGCATCTTCATCAAACTGCTGCCCTTGGGATACCGACCTCCCAAGAGTTCCTCGTAATGTTCATCCAGGCGCTCCAACCAAAAGGGCAAATAGCCCGCGCCCGCCTCCAGGAAACCGACGCGCAATCGAGGGAAGCGCTCCAACACCCCGCCGCAGACAACCGACAGCACCGAGAGCATCTGCTCGAACGGATGGGCCACGGTATGGGTAAAAAAGAATTTATCGTAGCGGTTGGCCCCCGCAGCGGGCGAAATCTGCGTGCCGGTCGAGGCGTGGACCATGATCGGCACGTCAAGTTCCTGCGCCGTCTTGTAGATCAGGGCGTACACTTCGTTTTCGAGACCTACGCCGCGCAGGTGTGGGGGCACGAAGCCGGCCACCATGCCTTTGCCCATGCAACGGCGCAACTCCTCCGCCGCGCCGCTTGGGTCCTGAAGTGGCAACGCGGCAACTCCTTTCAGGCGCTGGGGCGCGGCTGAGCAATATTCGAGGAGAAAATTATTATACGCTCGGCTCGCGACAACGGCCAGCTCAGGATTCTCGATGCCCCAGCCGAAGCGCAACGCTACGCTCGGGAAAATCACGGCGATTTGAATCGCTTCCGTATCCATGTCTTTCAGACGCTCCGATGCGTCTAACATTCCTTTGCGAAAAACGCCGTAACGCAATTTCGGCCCGATCTCCCTTCCTTCGGGTATGGGGTAAAGTTTGCCTTCAATCACCCACCGATCATAGCCTAAATCGTCTTTCACCACTCGCGGCATGCGCCCGTGCAGTGGCACGTCCGCGTACTTCTCGAACAGATCAAGCGGTTCGGCAACGTGACCATCCGCATCAATCACAACTCGGCTCATACCTTTTCCTCCTGGGCCTACGGTTTTTTCACTTCCTTCAGCAGAGCTTTAAAAAATCCTTCGCGCTCAAGCTCCGTTAAGATTCCTTCGTCGACAAAATCCTGAGGGCTGGCCTTTTTCGCCTCGGCCCTGCTTGTAGCCAAAAAATCCAGCACGCCCTGCACCCCGGCAAGGTTGGTCTTGGGCGGCAGAGACATCATGGGGGCAAAGGACTGATAGATATCTTCCACGGCGTCGCGTTCACTGATCTTCATCCATTTCAACACGCTCTTTAGCCCCTGCTCCTTGTCGGTCTGAAAAACATGAATCCCCTCGCTGAACGCCATAAGAAATTTTTTTGCGACCTCGCGCTTTGTTTGCAGATAGCCTTTCCTGACGGTCACAGATGCGAGCGGGAAAGAGCCTTTTAAAGAGCGCAAGTCAGCCAGGATGTGGAGGCCAGCGGCACGGGCGCGCCTCATTTCAGCGGTCGTCACGATGGTTGCGTCTAGGTTACCTGCGAGAACGGCCTGAAGGCGGGGAGCGATTTCCCCGGCCCGAAGGATACTCACCTTGCTCTCATCGATCCCCCACTCCTTCAGCGCCATGCTGACGGTCGCCGAGTTCAAACCACCGATCGACTGGACCCCGATCTTCTTTCCGGTGAGGTCCGAAGGGCGGGTAATCTGAGGGTTGGTGACGAAGCTGTAGAGGAGCTTGTTCACATACGTACCAGCGATGGTTGTATCGGCGCCTGCAAGGGCTCCGGCGATGGCGGTAAAGCTCTGCCCGATGCCGAAGTGCACCTCACCGGCCAGTTGCGCCGCTGTCCCTGAAGCGCCGCGGATAAAAACGACATCGACATCCAGGCCGCGTTTCTTAAAGAGACCGAGGTCGCTCGCGATAAACAGGGGAACCTGCGAGCCGCTGATACCCGGATAGTAAGCTCGTACCCGCTCTTGCGCGTGGGCGCGGTACGGCGAGAGGGCTGAAACTCCGATCCAAAGCGTCCAACATGCGAAGATGAATCGGGCCTTCATAACACACCAACATCAACAGCCCGCAACCCAAAGCGATCTGACCGCCGGGGTGCTGATGGGAAGCTGGGTCCAACTATGACCTCGGTCTTGGGTCGCCCACACGGCTCCCAATTCTCCCGCACTCTTTTCCCATCCCTGCGATGAATCCACTTCTGCTCGTCCACGCGACACCTGGCCGAAACCGGCATAGGCGCTTCGGCCATCCTCGGGATGGGCCGCCATGGCCCAAGGCATAGCTTCCATACCCTCGGGCAACCCTCCTCCCGCGGGTTCCCAGCTACTCGCTCCGTCCGCGCTTCGGTAGATCGCCGAGCGCGCCACGCCGGGTCGTTCCCAATGGGCCGGTGAGCCGTCGCCGGTAGCGAGGAGCGCGACTGTCGGTTTGCCGAGAAAGAAGACGATGTTATAGCAGAACTTCCTGCTCAAGCCCGTCTCCGCTCTCTCCCAACCTCCGGCAGGATTGCGGCTGCGGTAGAAACCTTGCGCCGTGGAGGCGAAAAAGAGCGAGGGATCATCGGGGTAGTCGGTAACGAAATGGATGTCGAGGTAGTCGATGCCCCGACTTACGTCCTCCCAGCTTCTTCCACTGTCCAGCGACCGCACGATACCCCCGTGCTCCAGGGCCAAATAGAGAACATCGCGGTCTTTGCGATCGATGAAGATATGGCGCACATGCCCCTGGTGGGGCGGGCGGGGAAACCACCAATGCTTTCTAATTTCTTCGGGAAGCTGAAGGAGCGTGTCGATTTCCTCCCACCTGCGTCCAGCGTCGCAACTCCTATAGAGATGGACCGGTTCCGTCCCGACGTAAACGGTTCTTCCGTCCGTCGGGTCCACCGCGACCGCGCGGACGTCGCCTGAGAAGACCAGATCCCAAGTCTTTCCGCCATCGTTCGTTCGATATAACCCTTCATGAGCGATGCCGATGTAGACGTTCTGAGGCTCGTCGAGAGCGCCGCCCATCGTGTCGACGACTTTGTGCTCGAAGATCTTCCGTCGCTCTACCCAATCGCCATCGTCGCCGTCGCAGATCCTAAGCCCGTATTGGGTACCTAAGAATAACCGAGTAGCTGCCATAGAAAAGCCTCCGCATGCGGGTGCTTTAGATTCCGTCGCCTTGGACTCTCAACCGAATCGGCGCGCCCTTTTGAACCTTGCGTCTCTCCTTGGACGGCCACGGACCTTCAAGCGCCGTAATGTAGAAGCGAGCCGTCGTCCCGATGTCGTCCGCATCAGCATTGACAGCGCGATCGCATCGCACTTTGGTCGATCTCATTCTGCTGTAGCTTCCCTATTTTTCCGGCTTCCAGCCTGCGGCTTCGAGTTGGCCATTGATCCTACGTGTCAGCGAATAGTCAAAGACCCTCTGTAACGGAGGCGATTCCTTTAAGCCAAGGCGAACGGTGCCAAAATCGAGGAATTTTTTCTGCAGTTCCTCGCTTGCAGTTCCGTCTAGGGTCATAATTGGCCGAACCAAGTCGTAGTACTTTGCCGCAAGCTCCTCTCTCAGTTTCTGATAACGGACCAAGATAGGGATGGTCCCAGAGCGGTTCTCCCGGGCATAGCGGAAACCCTTAAGTGTTCCCCGGACAAACCTCTCGACCAGGGCTGGGTCTGACCTGAGAAGCTCCTGGCGTATTATGATGCTTCCCTGAAGCTCTACAAAATCCTCTTTGAGGAAAGAGACAAGCTCGTAGAAGCCGGCCTCCTTCAACATGACGTTGTACGGAGGCGCCATCATGGCAGCATCCACAGAACCAGACAGCAAGGCAGCATACTGGTTTGGCTGCACCCCTAAACCGAGAAGCGCAACATCTCGGCCCCCCTCCAGCCCATACTTTTTTAAGATCTCGATCAGCAGATGAGCAGGACCGCTTCCTATGCCTGAGACAGCCACCTTTTTGCCCCTCAGTCCTTTGATGTCGCTGATCTCTGGCTTGGCATACAGCCAGAACATGGGCCTATTATATGTTGTAAATAGAAACCGCAGTGGAGCGCCGCGAAGAATTGCTGGAAGTGCAGCGCCGCTCACTGTACTAAACTCCACATTCCCCCCGATTAACGCTTGAGCAGCTACCGGGGCGCTCATCCAAATGATCTCCACCTCCAACCCCTCCTCCTGGTAATAACCCTTCTCCTTGGCGGCCGTGAAGGCGATCACGACCATATTAAGAGTCGGCACAGCCACATTGACCGTCCTTGCTTCGCCTTGAGCCAAAAAACCTACAAAAGTTAGAAGGCAGATTAAGATCTTTAGTCTCGACTTTTCTCGCATAGCTCCTCCTCCCGCTAACATTAAGCGCGGCTTGGTGTCAGAGTTGCTCGAGTTTTTTTCGCAGTCGCCATCACTTCAACTCATTCTTCGACCTTCCCGTGCCGCGGTGTTTCACACTGCCCAGCCCTTTTCGGATATGTCAAAAGGGTTGCCGTCGGGATCTTTGAGCTTGTACTCGGCAAACGTCACTCCCTCGTGCGGCGCGAGGATTTCGATGTCAGGTTTGATTTGCCGCAGCCGCTCTTGAGCTGCGGTTATGCTCTCAACCTGAAACCCGAAATGGTGCAGTCCCTTGGCTTCCGACTCTCCCTTGGATTTGAGTAAAGCGATATTGATGTATCCATCCGAGAGAAAAATAGAGCCGCTCTCGCTTCTGCGCACTTCTTTGAGGCCGAAAGCCTGCCGATAGAAAGTCGCCTCCTTTTCCGGGTCGTCGCTGTAGAGCGCGATATGTCGGATGCGCGCCATAAGATCCTCCTTTCCTATCTGTTGCCGTAAACCTGATCGATAAAACCTTCGCTCTCGATCTTTTTCAGGCTGCTGTGGTCCACGAGGCTTTTGGGCGGAAGCCCTTTGATTTTCGGATTGCGGGTTGCGATCAACTCAATGAGTTGCTCGATGGCCTCCAGCGATACGTACGGGGCGCGCTGGGGAAAAGTCGGTAGAGCGGACGCGTAGGACCCCTCAAGAATTTCGTTATCGTCCACTCGCATGTATTTCTTCATGAGCTGGTAGCTGAGCTGATTATCTTCTTTGACTCGTTTCGTCGCTTCGATCATCGCCTTGATGGTCTTTTCGTTCAAGTCAGGATTCTTTTTCAGGATCGGCCTTAACACGAAAAATGCAGATGGCGGAACTGGAATCTTGAGCTCCAGAGTTGTGAACAACCGCTTGAAGCCTTTTTTCTCGAGCATCAGGTTTACCGGCGGGCTCACGAGCGTGGCGTCGAACTGTCCGACCAACATGCCGTTAACCCGCGACGGCTGGTCTCCTATGATCCGCCGCGAGTATTGTTCTATGCCAATGCCAAATTTCTTCAAGCCCTCGGCCACGGCGAAATCATTGATGCCGCCGATGTCTCCCATGGCGATGGTCTTGCCCTTGAGATCCGCGGGACTTTTAAGTTCCGGCCGGCCAACAAGGACGAAGTTTGGAGTGGACATGGACATCACTGCGACGATGTCCACGCCCTGCGCTACCGCGGCCACGGGGGAGGTGGCGCCCATGACGAAATAATGAAACTCACCGCTCACCAGCCCAGCGATGCCTATGCTCGAGCCGCGCACGTTGATGATCTCTACGTCGAGCCCATGTTTCTCGAAGTACCTTGCGTCATTGGCGGTCCACAAAGGCAGCATCGTATTGGACCTGTAGCCGTAGGCAATTCTAATCCTCTCGGCGGACGCATCCGCTGGCACCGCAATGAGCGCCATACTGAAGAGCCACTGCGTTAATAGGATCGAATGAAAAATGTTGATCTTCACAATTCAAACCTCGATGCCGCACAGAATTCAGAACGGCGTCGGGTTCAGTTTCCCTTAAGCGGAAGAAGCCCCTCCGACTCCAACTCCTGCAAGATCGAGGCGTCTATCAGAGATTCCGGCTTGATTGCAGCGGCTTTTGGCTCGGCGGCGGAAATCTGATCGAGAATAAGTTTGACGCCCGCCGTCGTCGGTCGTGGGATCGGCTGGATATATCGCACCAGGTCTTTATAGGTCACCTCAATGACTTCGGGGTTCGTCACCCGAGTGTATTTCGATATGACCTTGCCGGCGAAAGCCTTGTCCAGCAGCGTTTTCTGGGTGCCTTCCATGAAGGCCTTCAGAAACGCCTTGACAGTCGGCCTGTTCTCCCGCAGAAATCTTTTCGTGCTGACAATGCAGGAACCGGGATAGTCGATGCCGAGAGTTCCCATGTCCACGAGCTCTCGCAGCCCAACGTTCTTGGCGCGAAGCGTCGACGGCGAGGAAAGCACGCCG
>Ga0184640_10000116_pt1 | contig 18374 bp, 20 predicted proteins | sample PLM31_200_b2_FD_133161 | JGI IMG/M metagenome (GOLD analysis project Ga0184640, IMG submission 133161) | Groundwater sediment microbial communities from an aquifer in East River, Colorado, USA - PLM3-1_200_b2 | ecosystem: Environmental > Terrestrial > Soil > Riparian zone | place: USA: East...
CCGTGCGCGAGGTTCAGCACCCCGCCCAGCCCGTAGATCAGCGTGATGCCGACCGCGAGGAGCGAGAGCTGCAGCCCCTGGACGATCCCGTCGAACAGGATGGCGATCACGCGAGTCAGCTCACCCCGAGGTAGGCCTTCTTGATCGCGGGATCTCCAAGCAGATCGCCCGATGCGCCCGACATCCGTATCGAGCCTTGCTCGAGCACATAGGCCCGGTCGGTCAGCGAGAGCGCGAGCGGCACTTGCTGCTCGGTCAGCAGGATCGTCAGGCCCTCGGTTTTCAGCCGCGAGAGCCGCCGGTACAGGTCCGCGACGGCTTTCGGGGCGAGCCCCGTGGAGGGTTCGTCGAGCAACAGCACTTTCGGGCCCGCCATGAGGGCCCGGCCGATCGCGAGCATCTGCTGCTCGCCGCCGGAGAGCGTGCCCGCGAGCTGCCGCCTGCGCTCTTCCAGGCGCGGAAACAATCCGAAGACGTAGCTCAGGCGCCGGCGCGTCGCGCCGGCCTCGCGATAGGCTCCCAGCTCCAGGTTCTCCAGCACCGACATCCCGGGAAACAGCTCTTTTTCGGCCGGGACATAGACCACGCCGAGGCGCGCGACCTCGAAGGGCCGCAGCCCGTCGAGATGCCTGCCGTCGTAAAGCACCCGGCCCTGGCTCGGCCGCAACATCCCGATGATCGTTCTGAGGAGCGTGGTCTTGCCGGCGCCGTTCGGGCCGATCACGGCGACAGCCTCGCCCCGGCGTGCCTCGATGCTGACATCGCGCAAGACGGGCGTCTGGTCGTAGCGGGCGTGGATTGCTTCGATCCGGAGGAGCACGGTCAGGCCCGCGTCCCGAGGTAAGCTTCGATGACCGCGTCGTTGCGCGCGATCTCGGAGGGGCTGCCGGTCGCGATGACCTTGCCGAAATCGAGCACGATGATCCGCTCGACCACCTCCATGATGGCCTTCACCACGTGCTCGACCCAGATGATGGCGACGCCGGTCTCGTCGCGCAGGCGCCCGATGAGGCGCATGGCATCCTCGATCTCGGCCGGATTCAGCCCGCTCATCGCTTCGTCGATGAGCACGACGCGGGGCGCCATGGCCAGGGCCCGGGCCAGCTCGACCCTCTTGCGCTCCTGCAGATTCAGGCTCGCCACCGGCGAATGCCGCCGGCCGCCGAGGCCCATGAGATCGAGGATGGGTTCCGCCTGCCGCGCGGCCGCGGCGCTGCTGTGCGCCCTGTGCGTCTGCCCGAAGAGGGCCCCCACCATGACGTTCTCCAGCACCGTCATGCTCGGGAACGAGCGCGGGGTCTGGAGCGTTCTGGCGATTCCCAGCCGCGCAATCGCATGGGGCTTGAGGCCGCTCACGTCCCGGCCTCCAAACAGCACCTTGCCGCTGCTCGGCTTGAGGACGCCGCTGAGCAGGTTCAGCAGCGTCGTCTTGCCGGCGCCGTTGGGCCCGATCAGCCCCAGGATCTCCCCGGCGGCGGCGCTGAAGCTCACGTCCTTCAGTGCCGCCGCCCCGCCGAAATGCTTCGTCAGTCCTTGCGCCTCGAGGATGACCTCATTGCGCCGGGACATACGGCACGGCGGTCTTGGAACGGAACAGGACCTTGGGACGCCAGTTCGCTCCGGGATTCACCTTGCCGGACGGCGCGCCTTTCTCGTAGGTGTACAGGATGGGCGCCGCCTCCTTCATCTCGCCCCACTCGGTGAAGGACAGCGGCCAGCCGTAGCCTTCCAGCGTGAACTTCCCGTTGCGAACGGCGTCCGCGACGGCCTTCGGAGCGGCGGACTTCCCTTTCGCGATCGCCTCGGCGACCATCTTGACGATGGCGTAGCCGGAGAAGGCGTTGTTGTCGAACAGCCGCTTGGTGGCCGCGTGGTACTTCTCCGCCAGGCGCTGGTAGGCCGGGTGCTCGAAATCCACGCACGCGTAGTCCACGAACCGGCCGAACATCAGCTCGCCGACCCGCTCGACCATGAACTCGGTCGGATACCACGAGCCGATGATCTGCGCCTTCATTCCCATCTCGATCGCCTGGCGGGTGATGGTCACGTTGCCCGGCGGATGGCCGGTCGCGATCAGCAGTTCCGGATCCAGTCCCTGCAGCTTCCTCAGGTAGGGCGTGAAGTCGCGCTCGGGAACCGGCGCCACTTCCACCTGCAAGCGCACGCCCGGCAGCGGCTTGATGAGCTTCTCGACCGACTCCCTGATGGCGTGGCCCCAGGCGTAGTCGGCGACGATGACGCCGACGCGCGTGTACTTCTTCTCCTGGATCAGGCCGGCGAGATAGTCCATGTTCGTCGGCGCCGCCGGCAGGCAGGTCCTGAAGGTGTAGCGGCTGTCCTTCCTGAGAATGGCGTGCGAGCCCGACATGGTGAGAAACAGCGGAACGTGCAGCGCCTCGGCTTCGCGCGCCACCGCGAGACCGACGTCGCTCGAGATCACGCCCCCGGCGGCGACGATGCCCTCGCGCTCGACGAGGTACTTGAAGGCCGTGACGCCCTCGTTCGCGTTGTTCCGGTCGTCGCGCTCGACGAGCTCGAGCGGCCTTCCCGCCACGCCTCCCGCCGCGTTCACTTCGGCGACGGCGAGCTTCATTCCGTCGCGCACCTGGATCCCCCAGGGCGTGAACGGCCCGCTCAAAGAGCTGAGAAACGCGATCTTGATCGGCTGCTGTGCGCCGGCATCGCCGACCGCGGCCGAGCCGAGAAGCGCCGCCGACAACACGGCGCCCGTTATACGGAATGTTTTACGCATGACTTCCTCCTCCTCCTCGGGAAAAAAACGGGTTGCTCAGTCTTCGAGCTCAGGGCGCAGCGCCACCGGAACACCGAGGTTCCACAGCGCCCAGTGAAGCTCCATGTCGGCGTTGCGCAGCATGGCCGCGATCTGCGGGATGTCGCAGCCGGCAAGCGCCTCCGCGATGGCGGCTCGTGCCTGCTGAATCTTCTCGACGCGCTCTTTCATGTCTTGCCTCCTCAGCGTTCCAGCGCGCGGCGGAATTCCTTTGGCCGCTGGTCGATGATACGCTTGGTCTTGAGCTCGTACTTCGGAAGGCTGTCGGGTTCGACCGGCTCGCAGCGCAGGCGCACGTGCAGCGCCTGGTGGATCCGGTCGCTCAGCTGGCGCGCGATCTCCTGCCATCGCTCTTTCTTTCCGGCCAGAGCTTTCGCGGGCTCGAAGCGCACGGTCATGAGGTCGTTCTCGCCCTCGCGCGCGAGCACCAGCTCGTAGGAGTTGCTGATCTCGGGGAGCTCGCCGATCAGGTTTTCGACCGCGGTCTGGTACACGTTGGTGCCGCGCAGGGTGACCATGAAGTCGGTGCGCCCGAGCACCGCGCCTTCGAACTTCGCCCAAGTGCGCCCGCAAGAGCAATCGAGCCTGCGGCGCACCAGGTCGTGGCTGCGGTAGTTGAGCAGCGGCTGCGCGGTATTGGCGTAGCTCGTGACGATGTTCTCGCCGATCTCGCCGTCTTCGACCTCGCGCCCGGTGGCCGGGTCCATCGACCAGGCGAAGACGTTCATCTCGTTCAGGTGCACGCCGTCGCCATTGGGGCAGCCCGGCGCCATGGCGTCGATTTCGGCGATGCCGAGCAGCTCGCCCGCCTTCGCGCCCCAGGCTTTCTCGATTCGCTCGCGCATCGCCGGCAGCGCCGTCGGGCCCGGCTCGCCGGCGTGATAGGTGTAGCGGATCGAGGACTTCGAGACATCGACGCCCATCTCGGCCGCCACCGCCGCCATGCGCAACGCGAAGGTCGGCGTCGAGATCAGCACCGTGGGTTTCAGCCTCATGATTGCCTGGATGTGGCCCTTGGTATCGAGCCCGCCACCCGAAATGACGCGGCAGCCGAGCCGGCGCGCCGCCCAGTAGGCGCTCCAGAAGCCGGCGAAGTTGCCCCAGTTGAAGGCAAAGTAAAACGAGTCGCTCGGGCGTATGCCGAGCGCCCAGAAGCCGTAGACCCACGACTCGCCGTAGCGCACGGTGTCGTACATGGAGTAGGGAATGGCGAGCGGCTTGCCGGTGGTGCCCGAGGTCTCGGCGTGGTGGACGACGAGCTCCTCGGGCAGCGCGAGCGTCGGGCCGTACGGCGGCGCGGCGAGCTGCCGGTCGATGAAGTCGCTCTTGTCGGTGAGCGGCACCTTGCGCTTGAAGTTCTCGATCGTCCGGATGTCGCCGGGCTTCAGGCCGGCGGCGTCAAACTTCTCCCGGTAGAAGGGGCTGCGCTCGTAGACGTAATGCACCAGCGCCTTGAGCCGCTCGAGGTGCAGCGCCTCGAGCTTGTCGCGTGGCATCGTTTCGGTGTGCCGGTTCCAGAATTTCTCGTCCATCACCGTTTCCTCCTCGTGCTCACCCCGGACAGGACCACCTCGCGCAGCGCGCGCACCAGCGCCGGTCCGCGGAGCCGGCCCGCGCGGCGATACCATTCCAGGAACGTGCCGTCGTGGTTAGCCATAATGATCGACGCCGCCTCCCTCGCCTGAAGGTCGGTGCGAAACGCCCCGGACGCCTGGCCTTCGCGGATCAGCCGCTCGATGAAGCCGTACAGCCGCTGGTAGATCCGGCCGATGAGGCGGCTTGCGCGCCCCTTGCGCCCGCCGAACTCGAGCGACATGAGGATCAGGAGGAGCACCTCGTCGCGGTGCGATACGCCGAGCTTGGCCTGGTGGTGCAGGAAGGCGACCAGCCGCCCGGCCGCGCCCGGCCCCGCCGCCGCGGCGCACTTGAGGGTCTCGTCGACCACGATGACCTGCACGCGTTTCAGCAGCTCGAGCAGCACCGCTTCCTTGCTGCCGAAGTAAAAGTAGACGGCGCCCTTGCTGAGCCGCGCGTCGCCCGCGATTCGCTCCAGGTTCGTCGAGCGGTAGCCGCGCGAGACGAACAGGCGCAGCGCGGAGGCGAGCAATCCCGCGATGCTCGCGCGCCGCTGCGCGCGCTTCTTGTTCATTCAAACAGGCCGGATACATCGACCTCGACCTTGCCGCCGACGCTTCGCGCCGGCACTTTTTTCAGATCGTGCTCGGGCCGCCGCACCCGGCTGATGTGCTCGCCGGTGCGCACGTCGAACTCCCATAGATGCTTGGCGCAGATCAGCACGTCGCCCGCGCGGCCGCCGAAGCTGAGCTGCGCCCCTTCGTGCGGGCAGCTGTCGAGGAAGGCCGAGACGCCGCCCGCGAACCGCAGCAGGATAAGGTCGATACCGTCCACGTTCACCGGGTGGATCGCGCCCTCGCCAAGTTGCGACAGGTCTGCAATGGCTTGCCAGCTCACTTGCCCTTGAACCGCGCTTTGCGTTTTTCCAGGAAGGCCTTGGCTCCCTCTTCGTGGTCCTCGGTCTTCTTGAGGATGCTTTGCCCGAGGCGTTCGAGGTGCCGCCCGGTGTCGGGGTCCACGTTCAGGCAGGCGTTGAGCACGAGCTTCGCGAGCCCGAGAGCGAGAGGCGCTTTTTCCGCGAGCTGCCGGGCGAAGGCCATCGCCCTGGGCAGAAGCTCTTCCGCCGCAACCACTTCCTCGACCAGTCCCATCTCGAGGGCGCGGCGCGCCTCGATCATCTCCCCCGACATCACCAGCCTTTTGGCGCGCGCGATCCCGACCAGCTTGACGAGCCGCGAGCAGCCGCCCGAGCCGGGGATCAGGCCGACCTTGTTCTCCGGGAAGCCGAGCTTCGCGGTTTCCGAGGCGAAGCGGAAGTCGCACGACAGCGCGAGCTCCAGGCCGCCGCCCGCCGCTACGCCGTTGATCGCGGCGATCACCGGCACCTCGATCGCTTCCAACTCGTCGAAGACGTTGTGGATGCCGCGCACGACGCGCCGAAAGCCGCGCGTGCCGAGCTCGGCGAGGCCCTGCATGCCGCGCACGTCTTCGCCGGCCGAGAAGGCGCGCCCCTCGCCGGTGATGACCGCGACGCGCAACGCGTCGTCGGCGACCAGCTCGCGCACCGCCTCGCGCAGCTCGTCGCGCATCTTCTGGTTCCAGGAGTTGAGCGTCGCGGGCCGGTTCAGCGTGAGGACGGCGACGCCCTGTTCGCGGTCCAACTTGATGAATTCCATCAGCGCCCCTGGTACTTGGGCGGCCGCTTCTCGAGGAAGGCCTTGAGCCCCTCGGCGGCGTCCTCCGAGGCGAACAGCTGGTTCTGGTGCGCCCGCTCGATCGCAAGGCCCTCGGCGAGGCTCGCTTCGAGCCCCATGTTGACCGAGAGCTTGATATAGCCTTGCGCCATGCTCGGCCCGCCGGCGAGCTTGCGCGCATGCGCCATGGTCTGTTCGACGAAGTTTTCCTCGGCAATCACGCGATCGACGATTCCCGCCTGCAGCGCCTCGTCCGGCCCGACCGGGTCCCCGGTGACCATCATGTGAAGCGCGCGGCTCTTCGGAATCAGACGCGGCAGGCGCTGGGTACCCCCCATGCCGGGCGACAGGCCGAGGTTCACTTCGGCGAGCCCGAGCCGGTATTTGCCGGCGGCCGCGAAGCGGAAATCGCAGCACAGCGCGAGCTCGAGGCCGCCGCCGATGCAGTGCCCCCCGATCGCCGCGATGAACAGCTTCGGGGTGCGCGTGATCGCGTCGACCGTCTCATGGGCGACGGTCAGAAAATTCGCGAATACCGCCCGGTCCGAGTCCTTGAGCGTGGAGATGTCCGCCCCCGAGCAGAAGAACTTGGGCAGTACGCTGCGCACGACGGCCACCCGGACTGCCGGGTCTTCCCTGACTTTTTGAATGGCCAGGGAAAGATCGCGCAGCATCTCCCAGTCGTAGGCGTTCGCCGGCGGCCGGTTGAGCGAGATGACGCCGATGCCCTGTTCCACCGCGAAATCGACGGCCATGCGAGGTCCTTTCTAGAGGAAACGCCGGTTGGCGAGGCTGTCCGGAACTTCGAGGCCGAGCTTGCGGACCTCGGGCACCGCCTCGGCGATGTACTTCTGCCGGAGCGCCTCGTTCTCGTGCATCTTGATGCCCCACTTCACGTAGAGCGGCGAAGTCTTCGAGTCCGAACGGCCGAACATGTCGAGCGCGGCCGGCCACCATTTCTTCAGGCGTTCCTGCGCGGCGCGCCCGCCCTCCGGCGCGGCGCAGATTTCCTGCAAATGCATGAAGCCCGCCCGGGTGTGGAATTCCTCGTCCCCCTCGAGCTGCGGCGCCGCCTTGGTGAGCGGCTCATACGGGGCGCCGGTCATCTCGATGCCGACGTACAGGCCGACGCGGTCGATCAGCGCGTGGAACCACGCGAGGTCGATCCAGTCCTCGAGAGGGATGTGGAACGCGTACTGCTTGATCGGCCGCACCCCGTTGGGATCCGCGCCCAGCCCCTCGATCAGCTCGGCGACGATCCTGCCGTGGTTGACCTCCTGGCGGACGATCTCCGCCTCGATCTCCATCGCCCGGCCGTGCGGCGCGAAGCGCAGGCCGGCGTTCGCGATGTTGGCCAGGATCTTGCGGTATTCGGGGTTGCCGTTGTTCTCGAGGTGATTGTCGCGCAGGAGCTTGATGAGCAGGTCGCGGAACTCCGCCGGCATGGCGGGGTCGCCCTGTTTGAACAATGTGCGCTGCGGTGTGGATGCGGCCGCCATGGAGGACCTCAGAGTGCCGGCATGCGCAAGTAATACTATCCGCTCGGTAAGCATGGGTCAACTGGAGCTGTTGCGAATTGTTGTGAGCGCATGATCTGGCTAGAAAATAAGGCTGGGATTGCGCAGGGCCTGGTCGCAGTCGATCAGGTTGACCTGCTTCACTTCGATCTTCCAGTTCTTCAGACGGTAGCCGCACCATCCCGACCAGAGCCGCGTCTCGCCGGCGCGAAACTCCTGGACGAAGAAGGTCGACCTCACCATCAGGTTTTCGAAGACTTCCACGTTCGAAACCAGGCGCACGGTTCTCGAAGGCGGCGTCTGCGACCAGGCCGAGCCGGTGCGCAGCCGGAAGATGCGGTCCTCGAGGCGGCGGCGGTCGTCGAACGCGACCGCCACCTCGCGCCGCGGATCGCCCGCTCCCGGGGTCGCGGGCACCCAGTAAACGCATTCGGCGGCGTACAGGCCGAGCCATTCCTCGAAGCGGCGCTGGTCGAGCAGCCGCGCTTCGCGCTCGAGCAGCATGCGGCATTGCTCGCGGATCGCGGGGTCGCCGGCTTCGCGCTCCGGCCAGCTCGAAAAGCTTTCGACCACCTTCAGGTAGAACGCCTCGTCGATCACCGCAGGACCCCGAGGTTCGGCGTGGAGGTCATCAGCCGCTTCCACTCCTTCATGTGCTCGCGCATGAACACCTCGTCGGTCGCGGGCGCCCTGAGGCTGCCGTCGGCTTCCTTGCGCACGCGTCCCGGGATGCCGAGGCCGCGGTGCATGTACACCCATTCGTCCTCGCACGCCGCGAGGCCTTTCTGGATTTCCTCGAAGTTCGCCGCGTCGTCGACCTCGCCGAAGTTCGGGAACGCTTCCTGCGTGCGCATGCGCAGCGCGTTGACCGCGTCGAGCGCGCCGCCGAGCTCGTCGCCTTCATCGACCACCGCGGTCGCGTACCAGGTGGTGTCGGTCTCGTCGACCGCGAGCGGCTGGATCACCTGGATGTGGTTGCCGAGCAGCGACAGGTTCGGGAACACGTTGATGTTCACGGTTTCCGAGGCCGCAAGGTCCAGGGCCCGTCCCGCTTTTTCCTTGAGTCTCGCCTTGATCAGCTCTTCGTAGTGCTCCATGCCGGGATGCGCGGCCTCGAGTTCCCACAGCGCGCCGGCGCGCTTTTCCACGCTCGGCCGCTTGTCCTTGAAGTGGTGGCCGTGCGCGAACGCCTGCACGTACATCGGTCCCTCGTCGGGCTTGCCCAGGTAGAACGACATGCCCTTGTCCTGCTCGGCTTTGCCGCGGTTTTCCATCTCCAGCAGCGAGCGGTGCGAGAACACCACGTGGTAGCCGTCGGCGGCGTTGTCGTAAGCGAGCTTCCAGTTGCCCCTGAACTTGAACCGATTGGCTTCCCTGACGCATACCTTGCCTCCCGGATGCCGGTCGAGCCATTCATCGATGGGTTTTTTGATCCCGCCCAAGTATGCGGCCAGATCGGGCGCATCGGCATTCAAGGTTCCAAAAACAAAACCCCGGTAGCTTTCGACCCGCGGCATCTGCGCCAGGTTGAACTTCGCGTCCTTGAAGTCGCAGGCGTAGCCCTCGGGCCAGGGCACGCCGCGCAGCCTCCCGGTGTTGAAGTAGGTCCAGCCGTGGTACGGGCACTGGAAGGTGCGCGCCGAGCCGCTCGCCTGCCGGCAGATGCGGGCGCCGCGGTGCGTGCAGCGGTTGAAAAGCGCCCGGATCCTGCCCTCCGCGTCGCGCAGCACGATCAGCGGCCGCAATCCGAGGCGCGCCGTCACGAAATCGTCGTTATGCGGGATCTGGCTCTCGTGCGCGAGGTACACCCAGACCGCGCCGAAGACGTGGGTCATCTCGCGCTCGAAGATCGCCGGGTCGGTGTAGATCGACCGGTGCACCCGGTCCTCGTGGACCAGCTCAGAAAAAATCGAAGTATTCATTTTGCTCCCACTCGGTCGGCTCATCGGAGGTCTCCCGTCCCTCCGTCCATTTGTCATATCTTCCAAGCTCGCTGCGCTTCAGGCGCAGGTAATACTCGATGAATACGTCGCCGAACTCGCGGCGGAAGAGCGCGTCGCGCTCGAGCGCGTCGAGCGCCTCGCCGAGGCTCTTCGGCAGCATGGGCCGCTCGGCGGCGTAGGGCTCGTCGTCGCGCGGCCCGGGATCGAGCTTGCGCGCGACGCCGTCCATGCCGGCGGCGAGCTGCGAGGCGATGTAGAGGTAGGGATTCGCCGCCGGCTCGCCGACCCGGTTCTCGAGCCGCGTCGCCGGGTCGCCCGGGCCGCCGAGCACGCGCACCATCGCGCCGCGGTGGTCGTAGCCCCAGCAGGCGCGGTCGGGCGCGAGCGAGTTCGGCCGGAAGCGCCGGTAGCCGTTCACAGTCGGCGTCGCGAACACCGTTGCCGGCGCCGCGTGCGCGAGCAATCCGGCGAGAAACGACTTTCCGAGAGGAGACAGCAGATCGTCGTTCGAAGAAAACAGGTTTTTGCCGTTCCTGTCGGAAAGCGACTGGTGCAAGTGCCATCCACTGGCGTAGTAGCCCTTGAGAGCAGGGCGCGCCATGAACGTGGCGAAGCAGCCGAGGCGCCGGCAGACCTGCCGCGTCGCGGTGCGGAACAGCAGCATGGTATCCGCGGCGTCCAGCGCGCTCTGCGCCGCGAACGTGCACTCGACCTGGCCGGGTCCCCATTCGTTCTCGACCGAGCGCAGCGGCAGCCCGAGCTTCCCGTAGGCGGTCGCGAGCTCGCTCAGGACCGGCTGCATCAGGTCCATGCCGGTCTCGGAGTGGTAGGAGTAGCCCGGCTCGAACGGCGCGGTGCGCAGGGCCCGTCCGCGGCTTCCGGGAGCCCCGACGTTCTGTTCAGAAACTTCCTCTACGACCCGCGCCAGGTACCATTCCACCTCGAGGCCGACGATGAAGTCGTGCTTGCATTTCGCGAGCTGCTTCCTCAACAGGCGGCGCGGCGAGAAATGAAACGGCGTGCCGTCGCGGAAGTACTCGTCGCACAGGATCCAGCCGACGCGCGGCGCCCACGGCAGGACGCGGAACGTCGAGGGGTCCGGAACGATGACCAGGTTCGGCGAGCCGGTCATCTCGGCAAGGCCCATGCCGCCGCCGCGGGTGAAGGACTGGAACACGCGGCCGCCTGCCGAGTCGAGCGTGGTGGTCGCGACGTTGATGTTGTAGCCGTTCGCGAGCGCGTCGAGGAACACCGGGATGCTCACGGCCTTGGCGCGCGACGCGCCGTGCGGGTCGGCCCACGCCAGGCGCACCAGGCTGAGCTTTTCCTTCCGGACCCTCTTCTTCAGCTCCGCGATGCCGGCGCGCTGCATAGCAGGATTCTACCGTGCTGAAGCCGACCGCAATCACACAATGAGGGTGAAGCCCGATGATCGTCGGCGCCGCCGCGCCCTGAGTTGCGCTAAACTGTTACAGGTCCGATACGGAGGCAGACGCCCATGGAATTCGGCTACTTCACCCTCAGCGACAACCACTATCCGAACAACCCGCGCTCGGCCAACCAGTTCGTGCTGGAGATCCGCGAGCAGGCGATTCTCGCGGACAAGCTCGGCATGCATTCCTGCTGGATCGGCGAGCATCACTTCGACTCGCTCGGCGTCAACTCGCGCCCCGACATCCTGCTCGCGAGCATCGCGCCGGTGACCAAGCACGTGCGCCTTGCCCCGGCGGTGACGGTGCTGCCGCTGCACCACCCGGTGCACGTCGCCGAGATGTGGGCGACGCTCGACCTTCTCTCCGGCGGCCGGGTCGATTTCGCCACCGGGCGCGGCTACGACCGCAAGGAGTACCGGCCCTTCGGCGCCGACTTCTTCGCCTCGGCGGAAATCTTCGAGGAGGGCATCGACGTGGTGCTGAAGGCGTGGAACTCGCCCGGGCCCTGGTCGCACAAGGGCAAGTACTACGACATCCCGGAGATGGAGATCACGCCCAGGCCGGTGCAGAAACCGATTCCCTTCTACGTCGCCTCGTTCTCCAAGACCAGTCTCGACATGGCGGCGAAACGGGGGCTCAACATCATCTACGCGCCGTTCGCCGCCGGCATGGTGTTCGGCGGGCTGGACAAGGCGGTCGACAGCTATCGCGAGGCTTGCGTAAAGGCCGGCAACAAGCCCGGGCGCGCCATGTGCAGCTACTTCATCTTCATCGCCGACGATGCGAAGAGCGAGGACTACGGCCGGCAGACGCAGCTCGACTACTTCAACCACTGCGTCATCCGCGCCATCCCGAACAAGCCCGAGGAAGCGCCGCCGACGATGCAGTACTTCATGAAGATCACCGAGATCCTGAAGAACATGAAGAAGGAAAACCTCACCGACCGCTCGATCCTGCTCGGCCGGCCCGAGCAGATCATCGAGTCGCTGAAGAAGGTCGAGAAGACCGGCATCGAGGAGGTGATCCTCTACTTCAACGTCGGCAACAAGCCGCACAATCTCGTCAAGGACCAGATGCACCGCTTCATGGAGGAAGTGGCCCCGCACTTCCAGGGCAAGCATCAGCAGCGCGCGAAGGTGGCCGCCGCGTAGCGTGTGGGAAGAACCGGTCAGCCTGCCGCGGCCTGAGTTCGATGCCCGGGATTTCCGCGGCGCGCTCGGCTGCTTCCCCACGGGCGTGTGCCTGGTGACGACGCTCGGCCCGGCGGCCAAGCCCGAGGGCCTCACGGTGAACTCGTTCAGCTCGGTGTCGCTCGACCCGCCGATGGTGCTCTGGAGCCTGTCGCGGGCCGCCTCCTGCGCGCCGGTGTTTCGCGATGCGGAGTACTTCGCGGTGAACGTCCTCGCCGCAGGTGATGAGACGCTCTCCGGCCATTTTGCGAATCATGCGCCGGACAAATTCGCCGCGTTTCCCGGGCGCTTCGTTCCCGGGCTGGGGGGAGTTCCGGTGCTGCAGGGTGCGGCTGCGACTTTCGAATGCCACACCCGCCACCGCAATTACGGCGGCGATCACGTCATCCTCATCGGCACGGTCGAGCGCTACCGCTACACCGACCGAGCGCCGCTGGTCTTCCACCGCGCGCGGTATGCCGCGCTCCGGTAGATCAGGCTGAAAGCCCGACCGGGCGGGCGCTCGGGCTTCGCTCGCGCTGCTCCTGCGCGATCAGGCGCTCGACGATCTGCCGCATCGCGCCCCAGGCCTTGTCCTGTCCGAGATTGACCGCCGGGCTCGGACCGAGGTCCATGTTCCGCTGCTGCGCCTTGAGCATCGTCATGTCCTGGAGGAAGGCCTTGGTCACGAGGGTCCTCACCAGGTCCGAGATCCAGCGCTGCTCGAGCTTGAAGTTGTAGGCCTGGGCCCAGAAGTAGTGCGCGCTTTTCTCGGTCTCGGGCGTGATCGCGTTCAGGTTGTACATGTTCATGCCTTGGCTGCGGTTGCCCTGGCGCGCCCCCGTTCCCGCGATCGCCGAGCCGACGTCGAGCTTGACGAAGGAGGGCGGCGCGAAGGTGGCGATCTGCCAGCGGTCGACGTTCGCGCCGTCGGCGAAGCCGCCCATGCGCTTGTGAAACGGCGCCGGCGGCTTGTTCATCAGCCAGCGCGTCACCTTGATGCGGTCGCCTTCGCGCGTGACCTCGAACTCCGAGCGCGCGAACTCGTCGGTGCCGAGCGAGTCGGGGTGCAGGAACGGCAGGTGCGTGGTGTCGAGCAGGTTCTCGACCAGCAGCTGATAGTTCGCCTCGACGTGCAGGCTCGATCCGCCGAAGCGCCAATCCGGGTCGTCCATCCAGTGGAAGTCCTCGATCAGGGCCGGATCCGCTTTCGCCGGATCACCCATCCAGATCCAGATCCAGTGATAACGCTCGACCGCCGGGTAGGCCTTCACCCGTGCCGACGAGGGAATGCGGTCCTGGCTGGGGATCCGGATGCAGGCGCCGGTCGCGTCGAACTGCAGCCCGTGGTACGGGCACTCGACGACGTTGCCGATGAGCTTGCCGAGCGACAGCGGCGCCTGGCGGTGGCAGCAGCGGTCTTCAAGCGCCACGACCGTGCCGTCGTCGCGCCGCCAGAAAACCACCGGTTCGTTGAGGATGATGCGCCGCAGCATGTCGCGGCCTACCTCGTGGTCCAAAGCCCCTACGTACCACGCATTACGGATGAACATGAGAGGGCTCCTGTGCTTTCGTTCTCAGCTCGTAGATTACCAGCGCCACGCCGAGCGCGCCGCCGGCGATATTCACCCAGAGCATCAATTCGGACAACTGGTGGGGCGACATGAGCATGATTCCCGCGACAGCGGACGCAATTCGACTTCCCGGCTTCATGTTGCTCACGAAGTAACCCGTCATCGCCGCGCAGATCAGCCAGATGCCGCCGAGCGAGGTGAGCGTCACCAGCACGATGTCGACGATGCTGCCCTTCAGCAGGATCGCGGGCGAGTAGACGAACAGAAACGGCACGATATACGCCGCCCAGCCGAAGCGCATCGCGGTCCAGCCGGTGGCCATCGAAGGCGAGCCGGCGATCGCCGCGGCGACGTAGGCGGCGGGCGCTACCGGCGGCGTGATGAGCGACATCATGCCGAAATACAGGATGAACAGGTGCGCGGCGAGCGGCTCGACGCCGACCTTGACGAGCGCCGGCGCGACCAGGATCGCGAGCATCACATAGACGCCGATCGTCGGCAGCCCCATGCCGAGGACGATGCTCACCGCCGCGGCGAGCACGAGCAGCCCGATCAGGCTCTGGCCGCCGAGCTCGACCAGGTAGGCCGCGAAGGCGAAGGCGAGGCCGCTCACCTGGAACAGCCCCATGATGAAGCCGGCCGCCGCCGAAATGACCAGGATTTCGCACAGCCCGCCGCTCGTCTCGACGACGGCCTCCCAGATGTCCTTCAGCTTCATGCGGTGCCCGGCGTAGCCGACCGCGAAGCCGAGCGCGACGATCACGGCCGCGGCCGCGATCGCCGAGTATTCCGGCTCCCAGTTGCGCCAGAACATCGTGTAGACGATCACGGCGAACGGCGCGAGGAACAGCCACCCTCCCGCCAGCACGCGCGAGAGGCGCGGAATCTTGTCGGCATCCACCTTGCCGAAGCCGTGACGCGCGGCCTCCAGGTCGGCCTGGATGAAGAGCGCCGCGTAGTACATCACCGAGGGCAGGATCGCGGCGATGGCGACCTCCTTGTAGGGAATCTGCAGGAAGTCGGCCATGACGAAAGCCACCGCACCCATCACCGGCGGCATGAGCTGCCCGCCGTTCGCGGCGCAGGCCTCGACCGCGGCGGCGAGACGCGCCGGCATGCCCGAGCGCTTCATCAGCGGGATGGTGACGACGCCGATCACCACCGTGTTCGCGGCGGCGATGCCCGAGATCATGCCGAACAGGCTCGACCCGATCACGGCCATCTTGGCTGCGCCGCCGCGATAGCGGCCCATGAGCGCGGTCGCGGCGTCCTTGAAGAACCCGGTGCCGCCGGAGCGCATCAGCAGCTGCCCCATGAAGACGAACGGGATGATGATGATCACCGTGATCTGCAGGATCAGCCCGAGCAGGCCGTTGTTGTCGAGGTTGAGATAGACGAGCATCCCGCCGGCGCCCACCTCGCGCGTCTGCAGCCGGCCGGGAACGAGGTGGCCGGCGAGCACGTATGCGGCGATGGCGGCGAGGATGACCACGAGGGACCAGCCGATCGTGCGGCGCACGGCTTCGACCGTCAGAATGGTGAGCAGCACCGAGAGCGTGAGCGTCTCCGCGGTGACGCTGCTCGCCATCGCGGTCAGCGCCGGGAACTTGACGGTGGTGTAGCCGCAGGCGGCAAGCGCGAGCGCCGCGCAGAGCCAGTCGTACCCGGGGACCGCCGGGGGGCGGGCGCTGCCCGCCCTGAATCTCAGGAAGGTGAGGGCGAGTCCGATGCCGTAAGTGGCCGCGGCGAACTGCTCCGAGAACAGCACCAGCCCGACCGCCCGGAAAAGATCGAGCGACCAGCCGATCGAGCCGGCGATGAGAAGGGCGGCCAGCGCGCCCTGCGCGCTGCGGGCGGCGCCCTGCGCTAGCCGCGCCAGATGCCCGCCTCCTTGAAGAACTTGATCGCCCCCGGGTGGTGCGGCAGCGTCGGCTGCGGCTTGGCGGCGTTGTCGGCGTCGTAGCGGTTGAAGTTCGGATGCCCGGCGGCGAGATCCTTCTTGTTCGGGTGCACCGCTTTGACGAACTGGTACACCACCTCGTCGGGCACGTGGGTGCCGGCGCCGACCACGAAATCGAAGGTGAGCACCTGGAGCGGCTGGTCGAGGCCGACGATGTGCGGCGCGGGCTTGACCTCGGTGAAGTAGTACTCGGGCCGAATCGCCTGCACGGCTTCGAGCGCCTGCGGCGTGTGGGGGTAGGGCAGCATGCGCACGCCGCTCACGGCGGCGTGGACTTCCTGGACCTTGGGCGCGCCGACGGCGAAGTAGAACACGTCGAGCTTGCCCGCCTTGAAGTCGTCCGCCGCCCGCACCACGTTGACGACCGGCAGCGAGACCACGTCGTCATACTTGAGCCCGCCCGTGGCCAGCGTGGCGAGCATCAGCTGCTGCACTCCGGTCTGCTGCGCCCAGCCGCTCGGCACCCGCTTGCCCTTGAGGTCGGAGATCGACTGGATCGGCGAATCCTTGCGCACGAACAGCGCCGTCTGGAAGGCGAAGAGCGTCACCACCGCGCGCAGGCTCGGGCGCTTCTTGTCCTTCCAGTAATCGCGGCCATGATAGGCTGCGGCGGCCTCGGTGACCTCGAGCGCGAAGAAGTCCGAGTTCTTGTTCGCCACCGCGTCGAGCACGCCGGCGTCGCCGCCGAAGCCCTGGACGCGAATCTGCAGCTTGCTGTGGTCCTGCACGGTCTTGGCGACCACCGAGCTGAGCGCGTGCATCAGCGCGCCCGGCGGCAGCGTCGCCAGGCCATAGGTCTGGGCAAGCGCGCTGCCCGCGAAGCCGGCCGCAGCGAGCGCTGCAACGCATCCCCGTAACGCTTTGAACATGGTTTCCTCCCGGTTGGCCTTCCCAGAGAAGGGTTTTTTTAAAGTCTACCCCATACATACATTTTTGTCCGGCCCGGCTGGGACCGATCTGGAAGAGGACATGAACGGCAAGATCGCGCTCTGGCGCGGCGACGATCGGTTCTGTGCATGAAGTCCCCCTCAATCGACCGGCACGAACAGATCTTCGATCTTCAGCGGCGCGGCGATGATGGATTGCTCCACCATGTAGTCGGCCAGCGCCTGCAGCGTCGGGCGGTTCGGCTCGATGCCGTAGGGCCAGGGATCGCCGCCGAAGACCTGGTCGATCTCGTCCAGGTCCGAAGCGAGCCAGGGCAGCATGTAGCGCAGCGCCCCCAGATAGCGCATCTTGGCAAGCGCACGGTCCTTGGATTCGCAGAAGGCCCGGTACAGGCTTGCCGCGATCGCGGGGTTGTTTTCGTAGGTCGAGCGCTTGATCGCCACCAGGTGCATGATCGGGAAGATGCGCGTGCGCTGGTAGTACTCGCGCTCGACGCGGCGGAAGTCCGGGAACAGGCGCCGCACCTCCGGGTTGCGCCCCAGCGATTCCGGGATCTCGGCCCCGGCGATGGCGTCGATCCCGCCTTCTTCGAGCAGCTGGCTGAGCGACTTGCCGCTCGCGTTCGCCTCGAGCCGCGGCTGCCGCAGCATAGGCAGCACAGTGGGGGCGCCGTGCGCCCCGGGCTTGTTGGTCGCGCCCTGCACCCAGCGGATCGTGCCGAGATCCACGCCATAGTCATGCCGCAGGTGGCCGCGGATCCAGATCGCCGCGGTCATCGTGTACAGCGGCACGCCGACGCGCTTGCCCTCCAGATCCTTGGGCGTCCTGATACCGGAGCGAACATTGACCATGATGAAGCCGTGCCGGAAGACGCGCGACGGAAACACCGGGATGGCGACGAACGGGCACTGGCGCGCGCTCGTGCGGCTGATGAATTCGGAGCTCGACATCTCGGCCGCGTCGAACTCGAGTCCCCTCACCATGCGGTCGAACACCTCGCGCGGGTTGTCCATGGCGAGGTATTGGAGATCGATTCCCGCCGGTTTCACCTCGCCGGTGTAGAGCGGCAGCATGCGGTCGTACAGGCCGCAGGCGAAGGTCAGCCGCACGTCGTTCGCCATCAGAGGGGCGTCGCGAGCATCGAGGGCACGGCAAAGGTATCGACGATGACGAGCTTCTTGCTGAAAAGCAGCCGAGCGCCCTCCATGCGGACCTGGTCGCGATAAGCGCCGACGCTGAACAGGCGCGACTGCCCTTCGTGGGTGGTCTGATACACCGCGTAGTTCGCGCTCAGCTGCCAGCCGCCGTCTGGATCCGGCCTCACCCGCGCGCCGCTCACCAGGTGCCGGTCGTAATGCGGGTTGTAGAGGTTGGCGTTGCGCAGCGAGACGATGCGGTCGCGCAGCATCTTCTTGCCGGTGCACAGCATCAGCGACGCGGGCAGTCCCTGCTCCAGGTTCTCGCGCGGCAGCACCTGGTAGCTCGCGTCCTCGGTGAACAGATCGAGCCATTCCTCGAGCCGATCGGAGTCGATGCGCTCGACATACTCATCCATCAGCTCCGCGGCCGCTTCGGCGATCGACGCCGCACTCATCGCACCGCGCCCTCGGGCTCGATGCCCATCAGCTCGGCGTAGTAGGACCAGAAGCCGCGCACCGGCACGTCGTTGACGCGATGCTCGAGGCTTTGGATCTCGCCGCCGCCGCCCATCTCGACCACCGAGCAGGCCTCGCGCTCGCCGGCGGAGGCGCGGTGCGTGATCTCGATCGCCTCGCCGTCCTCCATGGACACCAGGCCGGCCGGGCCGACGAAGTTGGCCTGCGCGAGGCG